>Ga0209805_1002420_pt1 | contig 10874 bp, 10 predicted proteins | sample GraSoiAngelo_148_FD_185905 | JGI IMG/M metagenome (GOLD analysis project Ga0209805, IMG submission 185905) | Grasslands soil microbial communities from the Angelo Coastal Reserve, California, USA - 14_1009_09_20cm (SPAdes) (version 2) | ecosystem: Environmental > Terrestrial > Soil > Grasslands ... | reverse complement strand
GCGGCAGCGACTCGATCGGCAGGCACTGCAGGTGCTGCCCGATCCTCAAGTCCGCCTCCGCCGGTGTGAGCACTCAGTTCTTCTGCACGGCGGTCCTGGCTTTGAAGACCTTGACCTGCTCGTTGAAACGGTCGGCGACGCTCTGCTCCTGATCGATCGCCGCGTTGTGCTTCTGCGCCTCGACGTGCTGCATGTCGGCCTTCTGCTCGGGCTTCAGCTTGTCCGCGCCCTTCGCGATGGCTCCTTCGAGTTCCTTGTCGATGCAGGCGACGTAGTCGTCGATCGCTTTCTGGTACGCCTTGACCGCCTTCTGTCCCGCGAGCATCTCCTCCAGGGTCGCGGTGGTGCCGTCCGGAAGCTTGTCGGGAGCCGCCGGATAGGGGCACTCGGCATGCGCCGCTCCCGCCGCGAGCGCCGCGCCGAGCGCCACTGCAAACAGTACCTTCATAACTACACCCTGAGATTTTGTGATCCGGATCGCTATCTTACACGGCGCGCCGTGCCGCGCCGCGGGCCCCGGCGCAGCAAGGGCGGGCACAGGAAGCAACCCTGCGCGTGGTCGTTCACGACTCCGACCGCCTGGAGAAATGCGTACACGATGGTCGTGCCCACGAAGCGAAAGCCGCGTTTCCTCAGATCGCGGGACACGAGGTCGCTCAAGCGAGTGTGCGCCGGGACCGCGCCCGCGCGCGGGCGGTTGACGACGGGTACGCCCGAGACGAACGCCCAGAGGTAGCGGTCGAAGGAGCCGAGCTCGCGCTGCACGGCGAGGAAGGCGCGGGCGTTGCTGACCGTCGAGTCGATCTTCAGCCGGTTACGCACGATGGCCGCGTCCTCGAGCAACGCCGCGCGGCGGCGCGCATCGAAGCGCGCCACCCGCCGCGGGTCGAAGCGGGCGAACGCACGGCGGTAGCCCGGGCGTTTGCGGAGGATCGTCGACCACGAGAGCCCCGCCTGGGCGCCCTCGAGCGTGAGCATCTCGAAGAGCCGCCGCTCGTCGTGCACCGGGCGGCCCCACTCCTCGTCGTGATAGCGGACGTAGTCCGGGTCGGCGCCGGCTGCCCAGGCGCAGCGGCGCTTGCGGGCGCCGGCAGCGGTGCGCGTGCTCAAGGCTCAGGGCTCGATCAGAATCGGCGTGCCATCGGCCACGGCTCGCCAGACTTCATCGATGTCACGATCCGTCAGTGCGATGCAGCCGGCGGTCCAGTCGCGCGTGATACCGAACCGGCCGAGCGCTCCCCACCCGTTGCGCAGCCCGTGAACCATGATGAGCCCGCCCGGACTCGCTCCACGGCGGTAAGCGGCGGCCGCGTCCCGGGCCGACGGGTAGGAGACATGGAGCGCCCTGTGGAAGGAGCTGTTCGGGTTTCGATAGTCGATGATGTAACGGCCCTCGGGTGTGCGGCCGTCGCCCTCGCGCTCCTTGCGACCGACCGGATGGGGCCCGAGCGCCACGGAGTAGCTGCGAAGCAGCTGGCTCCCGCGGTAGAGCTCGAGTGTGCGGCTTGCCTTGTGCACGACGATGCGATCGGCGCGGACCCCGTCGGCGAGCCGCGGCCGCGGCCAATACGCCCACAGCGGCACGCCGACGAGCGCGAGGAGAACGCCGGCGAGAATTGCGCGCCTCATGAGCCGATCACATCCACGTGCCCGTCGATCGCGTTCCGCTACCGGGAAGGCGCGGCAGTATAGGTTCAGTTCAGGTACGACGGCATCACCCGCAGCCGCCAACACGCCGAAGCCAGAGCTGCGGCAGCTGAGTCGCGACCGTCGCGCTCGCACGACGATAGTTCCATCTTCCCACCGTGGGTTGAGACCACAGTTAACAATCCACGGTTCTCCTTAGCGGCCGGTTGGCCGGAAGGCACACAGCACTGCTGCCTCTCCAGCCTCAACTCGGTCGCGACAGTGCTGGCTCAATCCGTCACGCCGCTCAGGTAGTAGAGCGGAGGGAGGATTCCTCGATGAATTGCATTGCGGTTGCGTCCAGATGCGTACTTGCTGCCGCCATGATGGCGATCTTTCAAGCCACGACATGGTCGGCTACCCCGCCGGCCAGGCAGAACGATCCCGTGGCTCCGGTGGCCAACCCCTGTGCCCGCCTGACTGCCGGAAGCGTCGTCGAGAACCCGCCGGCTCTCTTCAGCCGCGGCGGCGTGCTGGCGGTCGATTTCTCGTACCAGACGACGACGGATCTCGACGGTCGGTCGCTGTTCTGCTTCATGACACCCGACGGCCTCGAAAACCCCACGCTCCATGTGCAGCCGGGCGATCACCTGCAGATCAACATCACGAACAATACACCCGCAACGCCCGTCGAGATGCAGGTCAACCCGCCCCATTGCGGAGCGTCCGCCATCACCGATTCGTCGGTGAGCCTCCACTTCCACGGGACCAACGTTTCCCCGACCTGCCATCAGGACGAGGTGCTCCATACCGTCATCAATTCAGGCGAGACCTTCGCCTATGACGTTCTCATCCCCAAGGATGAGCCGCCCGGTCTGTACTGGTACCACTCGCACATTCACATGTACGTCGAGCCGACCCTGCTCGGCGGCGCCTCCGGCGTGATCGTGGTCGAGGGGATTCAGAATCTCGTGCCCGCTCTCGCCGGGATGCCGCAACGGATCCTGGTGGTTCGCGACCAGGAGGTCGCCAATGCGCCCGAACCCGGCGGGAGCGTGCCTACCCACGACATCACGCTGAACCATATTCCCATCGCCTACCCGCAACTCACCCCGGCCATCATCCAGATCCCCTCCGGGGAGAGGCAACTCTGGCGCGTATCCAACTCGAGCGCGTCGGAAATCCTCGACCTGCAGGTGCGATACGACGGCACTCCGCAGCCGCTGCAGATCGTCGCCCTGGACGGCGTGCCGACGGGATCACAGGACGGTACGCGCCAGGGCACCCCCATCAACGCGAAACACGTGCTGATCCCGACTGCGGGCCGCGCGGAATTCATCGTGCAGGGACCTACAGCCTCGGTCGGGACCGCCGCTCTGGTGACGCTGGCTGTCGACACCGGCCCCGATGGCGACTCTGACCCCGAGCGGACTCTGGCCACGATCCAAACGGCTGCGGCGCAAACGGCTTCCGCGCGAGCGCCATCGGCGCAGACCGCGTCGAGCGCCGCGGCGGACAATGCCGTACCGGCGCAGGCCGGCGCGCCGTGGAAACAGCGATTCGAGAAGCTTGCGGAAGCGCCGGTAACGGCGCAGCGCACGCTTTATTTCTCGGAAAACAACCCGCTCGGGCAGTTCTTCATCACGGTGGAGGGAGCGACGCCCAGGCTCTTCAACCCCAACGATCCTCCCAGCATCGTGACCACGCAAGGCGCGGTCGAGGACTGGACCATCGAGAATCGGACGCTGGAGAACCATGAGTTTCACACCCACCAGAATCACTTTCTGGTGCTCTCCCAAGCCAACTTCGAGGTCAATGGCACGCGGGCGGACCACAGGATCGAGGGGCAGTTTCTCGATACCGTGCAGGTCCCATACTGGGACGGCAACCCGACCCATCCGTTCCCGAGCGTCACGGTTCGCATGGATTTCCGCGGGCTCGACATCGGCGACTTCGTCTACCACTGTCACATCGCTGAGCACGAGGATAACGGCATGATGTCGATCATTCGGGTCATCCCCGCTCCGGCGGCGGCCACCTCGACGCCGACCGCCGGTCGGAGAACTGCCCGATAGGGCCGGCCGCCGCCGCCAGCCGGCACGCCGAGCCAAACCCCGCGAGCCTGGACTCGTGCGGGGCGGTTCGGCGCGCCGGCGTCTCATCCGCAGCGTTCTCGCGAGTCGCGCCGGCGGAACGGGATTTTTCCCGAGCCCACCCGCTACGCTTGAACCCCGAGTCGTACCCGGCGGCACTCACGTACGCCCGAATCCCACAACCAACTTAGGGGGTACCAGTCATGCGTCAATTCATTGCGCCGCTCAAGGCAGCGGCACTCATCGGCATTGCTGCGGCGGCGACGATCGCGCGTGCCGCCGGAGACGAGTCGGATCGCAACGCGTACGTGGTCACTCCGCTCGTATCGAACCTGTCGGGCGCCGCCGCGCACCGGGATCCGGTGCTGCAAAACGCCTGGGGCATCGCCTTCAGCCCCGCAGGCAGTCCCTTCTGGGTCAATGACAATGTCACGGGCTGCTCGACTCTCTACACCGGTGACGGCACCAAGGTCGGGCTCCAGGTGTCGATACCCTTGCCGGGGAACGTCGTGGCCCCCGGCTCCTGTCAGCCGGTCGATCCGAACAATCCGCCGAACCCCACTCCCGCCGCACCGACCGGGATCGTCTGGAATCCTTTAGCGGCGTTCCTGGTTCCCGGCACAAAGATACCCGCGGTGTTCATCTTCGCGACCGAGGACGGCACCCTCTCCGCCTGGGCTGGAGGGTTGAATCCGTCCAACAACGCGGTGCTCGCGGTCGACAACTCGGCGTCTCCGACGGCGGCAGCGGGGGCAGTCTACAAGGGCCTCGTGTTCGGCTTGAGCGCCAAGGGAGGATTCCTCTATGCAACCAACTTCCGGGCGGGACGGATCGATGTCTTCGGTCCGCCGGGCGCAAACGGTCAGTTCACGCCGGTGACTACGGGCGGCGGATTCGTCGATGCCGAGCTGCCGGCTGGCTACGCCCCGTTTGGGATCGCAAACATCGATGGCGACCTGTTCGTGACTTACGCCAGGCAGAACGATGCGAAACACGACGACGTCGCCGGACCGGGCCACGGCTTTGTGGACGTGTTCGACACCGACGGTCATCTGCTGCGCCGCTTTGCCAGTCGCGGGTCACTCAACTCCCCCTGGGGCGTGACGCGCGCATCGTTCGCATTCGGCCGCTTCAGCGGCAGGATCCTGATCGGGAACTTCGGCAATGGCAGAATCGGCGCGTTCAACAACGACGGTACGTTCGCCGGGGAGCTCGAGGACGCCGACGGCAACCCGTTGGCCATCGAAGGCCTCTGGACGCTGACTCTCGGGGGCGGCCGCGGATCGAGCTCGGACTCCCTGTACTATGCGGCAGGTCCCAACGACGAAGTGAACGGATCGTTCGGCACGATCGCGCCGGCGCTCGGCGAATAACGCACCCGACCGCAGGCAGCGATCCGCGAGCTTAGGTCCTGCCTGCGGCGGCTACACGGGTCCGTACAGTTCGCGGACCAACCCGATCACCTTGGCCTTGACCAACTCCGCATTGACTTCTGCGATTGTGTAGTCGCCTACGACGCTACCGCCGCGACTGCCATAGGTATTCTGCTCAAAGTGGATCCGCTGACTCTGGCGATCCGGCCTGGCCCGCAGGTACGGGTAACCCCCGAGACCGTGACCAAGGCGCACGTGTCTGCTGACGGGGATATCAATCCGTGCATCGCTTCCTTCAGTCAGCACTCTCGCCGCCACACCTCGCTCGTTGAGTGCTTGAGCCATCTGCCGGAGTGCAGGCGCAATCACACTGGCCAGGCAAGCTGTGGCCGCCTGAGTGAAGTCCTCCTCGGTCACGGTCTTGCCGGCTGCTTCATTACGGGCCTGTTCCACGCGGGCCTTGTGGTGAGCGAAGATGGCGTCAAGCTGCTGTTCGATGTCTTTGGCCATACGCGATGCTCCGACATGATGGCTTGCACCTGGCTTAGATCGAAGGACCGTAGCCTTGTGATCTTAAAACCCCCGAATTATTGATGCGCTGAAAACACTTCGCGCCCGCAGAGATTAACTCGGCGCTGTGCGCCTCAGCCCGGTGACCGATACGTCGTCGCGAGCGCGGGCGCGTCGTCCCCAACCGTCGGACAGCAATCTTCGAGAGAGCGCAGCACACCGCGCAACGGCAGCAGATCAAGGAGGAAAACCTAGCGGGCACCCGGCAACGGGCCGAGTCAGAGGGCGGCCTACAGGACCTGCACCGAGCTAGGCGTGGAAGTCGCGGCGCCCGGCCGCGTCCGTGTCCGGCGCAGGCTGCATTCACGAATGACCGAAACGCGAAGGTGAAGGCCGCGCTCGCGCAGCCAGCGCGAAGGCGCGCCGCTCGAGGCAGCCGAGGGGTAGAAACCCGCTGAACACGGTGCAAATACCCGCCTTGGCACATCGGTGGAACCCCCGATAGGCCCCTGCCGAAAATCGATGTTCACTGCTCTGGCAGTCGAACAAGACCAAGCCCGGCTGTACAGGGAGAGTATGTATACCGAGGCAACCCTGCAGGAGAGCGAGCTACGAATGCGCGTACAGCAGCGCATCAAGGAAGGTCGCCTGCCGGTAGCGTTCGTTAGGTTGGTCAACGCCGGTACCGGCGCCGGGGGGCACGCCTGTCCGGTGTGTGATCAACCGGTCAGGCGTGACAAAGTCGAGTACGACATCGACCCGCGCAACGCCAATCACCACCTGGTCTTTCATTACCCGTGCTACTTGATCTGGCAGCGTGAGTGTGCGCGGCGCATTCGCGCGGGTAAACGCGCTGATCTCGGCGATCAACAGCGCTGAGCAGGAATACGCCGCCGCGACGACGAGGTAACTGCGGCGCGCAACCACGGGCGGCCGCCCGCAGATGCGACACCCGCCGGATCCGGCCGGCGAGAGCATGAGGTACCCTTCTCTGCAGCTGTCAGGGCTCTGACAGTTCCGTCCAATTGGTCCGAATTTGGACAAACTCCTCAATTTCGTCAGGGACCTGACAGCAGCCGGCGCGGGTACTATTCCGTGCGCTCAGTAGTTTTCCATCGCGCTGAGCGCGACCCCGGGGGATGAAGCGCGCGAGCGGTGGAATTTGAGCCGCTGCGGCATATGCTCAGCCCGGCGGTGGGAACGAGGTCGGTTTGTGCTTGGTGCCACGAGCCCGTTCAGTAGTTGGACCCGAGACCCTGCGCGCACCCCGGATTGTTGCCACGGGTCGCAAGGCCCCGCAGCACGATTAATAGACTTCGATGACTGGGGTCTCTCCCGCCGTCGTCTGACAGAGGAGACCGACGGATGGAAGTACTGTACCCGCGTTGCGCGGGAGTTGACGTTCACAAAGACCTGGTCGTGGCGCGGGCGCGCTGCGTCAGCGAGCCGCAGGTCGATGAGACGCGCAGCTTCGCCACGACCACCGCCGCGCTGATCGAACTGCAGGAGTGGCTCAGTGCTCAGGGAGTCACGCACGTCGCGATGGAGGCGACCGGGGTCTATTGGAAGCCCGTGTGGCATCTGCTCGAGGAACACTTTGAGCTGGTGCTCGCCAATGCTCAGCACATCAAGAACGTTCCGGGCCGCAAGACCGACGTGAACGATGCGGCCTGGATCGCAGACCTGCTCGCCCACGGGCTGATCCGCTCGAGCTTCGTGCCGCCGGCGCCCATCCAGGAGCTGCGCGATCTGACGCGTACCCGTAAGCAGCTCGTGCGGGAGATCTCCCAGCACACGCTGCGGATCCAAAAGACCCTGGAGGAGGCCAACCTCAAGCTCTCCAGCGTCCTCTCGAGCGTGGTGGGCTCGAGCGGCCGCGCCATCTTGAATGCCCTCATCGCCGGGGAGAGCGACCCGGAGCGGCTGGCCGAGCTGGCTCAGGGCACTGCACGCAAAAAGCGCGCCGCGCTCATCGAGGCCCTGCACGGACGCATCACCCCGCATCACCGCAGGCTGCTGAAGCTCCACCTCGATCTGATCGGGGCCCTGGAGGCGGCTTTGGCCGAGGTGGACGCTGATGTGGGAAAACTCTTGGCGCCGATCCGAAAGAGCGCCCGCCTGCTGACCACCATGCCCGGGGTAAGTGAGCTCACCGCGCAAGTGGTCCTGGCCGAGATCGGCGTCGACATGAGGCGCTTCCCCACCCCCGCTCACCTGCTCTCCTGGGCGACGATGTGCCCGAGGAACGATGAAAGTGCCGGTAAACGCCGCTCGACTCGCACTCGTCAAGGCTCCCCCTGGCTCAAAACCGCTCTGGTGACCGCCGCTTGGGCGGCTGTGCGGGCCAAGGACACGTACCTGCAGGCTCAGTTCCTGCGGCTGCGGGCTCGCCGCGGTGCCAAGAAGGCCATCCTCGCGGTCGCCGCCTCGATGCTCACGGCCATCTGGCACATGCTCAAGGACGGCGTCGAATACCGCGACCTCGGGGCCGATCACTTCTCGCGCCGCAATCACCTGCAGCAGATCCAGCGCCTCGTGCGACGCCTCAACGACCTCGGCTGCGAGGTCCAGCTCACCACTCAAGAGGCTTGAAACAGGCTCAGACATGATCCAGATCAACGCTTCTTAATAGCCCAACCCAGAATCGTCCGAGCCGCAGGCGGTGATCTCATCCGGCGGCGTGCTCGGGCCGGTGTTCGAAGGGTTCGGCTTGTGCAGCTCGATATGCCCGCCCGCCAGTACCCGCGTCGACACGATGACAGCGCTGATACCGGTAAAGGGCGGGCTGACACCGGTCAGCTTCAGTCCGAACTTGTCCACTCCCCGGCCATCGCCTGGGCTCGGATCGGAGTTGTCCTCTGTTCTGGCCCTGAACTTGACCGTGCCGAAAAGGTTGGTGTCGGCTGTGCCGCAGATATCGCGCACGTTCGAGCCCGGGGCTGGCTCGAAGTATGCGTCAATGCTGTCGCTGCTCACGTGCAGGCCGGCGTATTCTCCGGTCTCGTCGTGGTCCACGAAGTTCACATGGCCGAAGAACCCGTCATGCTTGCATCCTCCGACCAAGCCGAAGTTCGCGTGATAGCCGTTGTCCGTGATGACAAACCCGCCGCCGGTGGTGAAGTCGCACGGAAATGGAACGATATGGGCTTTCGCGGCGGGAATGCCGGTGAAAAGCGCGACGGAAGCAAGGAATCCCGCGGCGACGAGTGTCAACAGCAGCCTGGTGATCGTTCTTCGCTCTTTGCTCATGGCCTTATCCCCTCCACTGGGAAAACTTGTCCCTTCAACTAGGAAATGGACGCTCTGGCAGAGGCCAGTACCACATCGGCAATACCGTTGAGAGTGAGGTGAATAGCGTTCACCACAGCACTGCCGGTTGAGGACATGGTCTGTTCATTGAGGATTATCTGGCCGCCCGGGATCGCGATGAGCTGATTCGGACTTCCCGTCACGGCGACCGGCATTCCATTGATTACCAGGTTGTCGATGTAGGCCCTGCCGACGCCCGCGCCTCCCAGCACTTGCGAGGCCTCTGCGACAAGCGAGTCAGCCGCAATCGTGACCCCGGCGAGGGTCAAACCGACGTTCCCCATCGAGGCCATGGAGTCAACCTGATCGACATAGCTGTACGAAGCTGCGTTGAGGACTCCAGTGCTCAGCACTAACGGGATGCTCCCGGTCAGCTGACCCACATCGCTTTCGGCGTTCGTGCCCGAGATTCCGGTGCTGGCGAGGCTGCTCGAAGTCGCCGTTCCCAGCAGTCCCAGAAGCACGACCTGCGCAGCGCTGGCCTGTCCGCTGGCGGTACTGGCGGTAGTCTGCGCTTGCCCCGCCGTCGGCCATGACGACAAGCCCAAGCTCGCCAAAAACAGTGCACCCGCTATTGTTGCGGGGCGGTGGTGGTTCTTGCGATGCATACGCTTTTCCTCCTCCTTGGTTTTCCTCGTTCGACTTCCTCGTGAGACTTACGCCGTCGTGTCTTGCGGCCGTGAGCGTGGCCTACGGTTCAGATCGGACAGCGCAACAGTGAAGCCCGCAGAGTGACGGCCCGCATAAATCCGGCAACTGTCGACCAGGTTGACTTGAAATGAGACCGAGACCTAGCAGAACACGCGGCCCGGCACCGGCGGCGGTAGCGACCCTCTACGTGCCGGGCGTGCGTTATCACTCCACAGGAGCCACTCTCAATAATATCGCCACTTTTTTTCACCAGTGTGTCGTGTAGTAGATCCATCCGGACTATCACAGGTTGACGGGCGGTGGGGGCGTCCAGCTTCGCCGCCACGGCGCGAGAGGATTTTGCCTTTGAGACGACGCTCAGCGGACTGACCTACGTGCAGCGACTGAAAAAGCGGAAGCGCGCCGGCTACCGCATTGACATCGTTTATCTTCGGCCCAGGTCGGTACAACTGGCGCTGCGATGCATTGCAGCGCGTGTGCACCAGGGCGGACACGATGTGCCGCGGCTCGATGTCATCCGGCGATTCACGCGAGGCTGGGAGACTTCCAGAATATCTACCGACCGATGGCGGATTCATGGGCGGTTTACGAGAACTCTGATCCGCCGCCGCAGTTACTGGAGAGAGGGCCATGAGAGCCAAGACCCGCGCAAAAAAGCCCGAGGACTTTTCGGTCGCCGTCGGACGCGCGTTACGTCGAGCGGCCAAGGACGCAGGCAGACGGCGCGTATGTACGGTAAAGCCACTGTACGTTGGGATAAGGGCAAGGTCCTCCGGGGACTCGATGTCGGCGACTTCGTCTAGCACTGCCACATCGCGGAGCACGAAGACCACGGCATGATGTCCATCATCCGTGTCGCACGTGACGGGTGGACTCTCCGAGCGCGTCGTAGCTCGGTGCAGCCTGCTCGGGGCAACCACTGTTCCAGGGCACGATCGCGCCACAAGCACGCGCCGCCCGACCCCGCTGCATCAACCCGGTCCGTGCGGCCAGTATCAGCGCAGGATGGGCGCAGGATGAACGCGGGAACATAACATAATGATGCGCAGGTACCTTGCTGAGGTAATGCAGGGGTTTGCTTGACGCGTTGAGGCGTCGAGGCGAAGCGGACCTGCATGCCAACCGCGCGCCAGAAGAAGCGGCGCTCGCCGTTGACATAATTTCAGAACGACGACGGCCGCACGTTGCCTAACTGCTAGAGCAGCTTATGCAGGACGCGAAGCAACCATTTTGGCGTGAGGTTCGGATTCAGGTAACGGCCGGCCTGATCGTTACAGCCGTCGCCGCATGGCGCTGGCAGAACATCAAGCCG
>Ga0209805_1002418_pt1 | contig 10875 bp, 12 predicted proteins | sample GraSoiAngelo_148_FD_185905 | JGI IMG/M metagenome (GOLD analysis project Ga0209805, IMG submission 185905) | Grasslands soil microbial communities from the Angelo Coastal Reserve, California, USA - 14_1009_09_20cm (SPAdes) (version 2) | ecosystem: Environmental > Terrestrial > Soil > Grasslands ... | reverse complement strand
TGGCCGGGAGCCCGGTCTGGGGATCGATGATGTGATGGAGGATCGTGCCGCCGCGCCTCCAGCGCCGCACCGTGGTACTCGAGGTCGCCACTCCTCCGTTCCCGATGCAGATGACCTGACCGTCGCCATCCGGTGGAACGGCGCTGTCTTCGGCGATCAGCACCCGCCACCCACCTTCGGGCGGAGGTCCGGCAACGGCGATGTCGCCACCCAGGCTGACCAGCACGCCCCCACTCTGCATCGCCGTGTGGGCCGCGTGTGCCGCCAGGTCGGCCGCGAGGGCTTTACCGGTCGAGCCGAGATCGAGCTCCACGCCCGCGGGGAGGAACACGCTCTGCGAGGCGCGATCGACATGGACCACCTGCCAGCCCGGCACCCTGAGGGCGCTGACCGGGCCGCGGTCTTCGGTAATCCGTGAAAAGTCATCGTCGTACCCGGCGATCCTGATCGCCGTCCCAACGGTGGGATCCACAGCGCCGTGCGTCACGCTGGCCGCGGTCAGGGCAGTGGTTACCGCCGTCGCCAACAACGGGCTGACGCTCACGGTTCGACCCGCTTCAGCGTTCAATCTGCTGAGCTCGCTGTCTGCGCGGAAGCGGCTGTACGCCGCGTCGACGTCCTCCAGGATCTCCCTGACGGCCAGCTCGGCCGCCGCCAGCTCGTGAGGATCGGTCGTGAGCACGTGCACCGACGTGCCGAGCGCTTTCCAGGTCTTGCTTGCGACGGCCATCACGAACCTCCGCTGGTCACGGTGCCGCTGCCGCTGCTCCCGGTGGTGGCGGTCGGCGCCGCCGTGGCACTCGTGGTCGCGCTTTGATCGGTCGAGGGGCTCGAGCTCGTGGTGGTGGCGGTCGAGCCCGAAGTGCTGAGCGCCGTGGTCGATGCGGTGGAGGCTTTGCCGGCGTACGACGCCGCGGCGACGTACGTCATGCCGAACACCGCCACGGTTGCGCCGGTCACCGCCCCGAAGGTGAGCCGTCGCAGGCGACGTAGCCCGCGGTCTCGGTCAGTCGATGTGAAAGATTTCATATCGACATGCTGCGCCCCGCCACCTTGCAAATCCGTGATGCATGGGTTAGAGAAGCGTGAGGAAGAGCTAAGCGTCGAGTGAGGCGAGCGGCGGACTCTCGGGCGACACCGCCCGCGTGGAGGCCCCGTGAGCCAGCAACCGCGGCCAGCTGACCGCCATGCTGGCGCCGCCGGCCGGTGAGGTGCCGACGTCCCAGCGCCCGTTCGTGGCTCGAACGACGGCGTCGGCGATCGCCAGGCCGAGCCCTGCCCCGCCCGGCTGATCGGTGGCGCGACGGAACCGGTCGAAGACCTCGCCCCGTTGCTCTTTCGGAATTCCGGGACCCGAGTCGTCGACGATCAGCGCAACCCGGTTTCCCTCGGCCGTCACCCTAACGTCGATCGATCCGCCGTCCGGGGTGTATTTGCAGGCGTTGTCTAGCAGCACGCCGATCAGGTGATCCAGCCATTCCGGAGAGGCGGCGATGACGTGCGAGTCCCCGCTGAGCCGGATGCCCAGTCGCTGCCGCCGCGCTTCCGCGACGGCAGCGAAGCGGTCGACGGCTTGCTGCGCCATGACGGCAACGTCGACCGGCTCCGCTTTGCTCGAACGTGGCATGGCTTCGAAGCGTGCCAGCCAGAGGAGATCATCGACGAGATAGCGCATTCGCTGGCTTTCACGGTTGACCTGCTCGAAGGCGCGCCGGTACCAGTCGGTGTTTCTCGGTGACGCCAGCGCCAGCGAGGTCTGTGCCTGGATGACGGCCAGTGGCGTGCGCAGCTCGTGTGAGGCGTTGGCCGTGAAGTCCATCTGACGCTGGCGCGCCTGTTCGATCGGCGAGGCCACCCGCCGGCCGATGGCGAGCGCGCCCAAAAACACGACCAGCAGCAGCACCGGTCCGATCAGCAGCTCGGCCTGGATCAAGTTCGAGCGGGCCTGCTCGACGCTGGTCAGCGATTGAGCGACGACCGCCCAGTCATCCCCGACGTGGCCACCCTCGACCCGGAAGTCGACGCCGGACACGGTGATGGTTTGCGCACTGGTGATGCTCGTTGGCGGAACCGGCAACTTGACGGACTGCGCCTCGGTACTGCTGTCACTGAAATTGCCGTCCGGGTGCCACATCCACCAGAGGACCGGCGCGTCACCGAGTCGCGGTCCGCCGGGCCCTCGGTTAGGTCCCGGGAAGCCCCTGGTCACGGTCTGCCGATCCGCGGCCATCGAGGTGAGCCACCTGGACAGCGTTCCATCGACGTTGGAGGTGAGGTTGTGGGACACGATCAGCACCACAGCGACCGCGATCAGGACATACAGGGCGGCGACGATCCCGGTCGCGGCAAGTGCAACCCGCTGGGCGCCAGCCCGAACCAGGTCGACCCGTGCCATGCTCAACGTCCTTTCACCCGGTGCTTATGCTGCCACCAAATTCCTTTCGAATTCATGACGGTTCACGGATAGTGTGCGCCGTAGCTGCTGAGCGTAAACCACCACCCAGGCCGATCCGGCGAGCAACGCCAGCCGCTCGAGGAGGCCGGGTGAAGCGACGCTGGGCGCGAGGAGGCTGGCGGTAAAGAGGATGAAGCTCGCCACCTGCATCCAGCCGTCGGCGCTAAGGCTCATGGGAGTCGAGGGAGGGGCCGACCGGGTCGACCCCTCGTCTCTGATTAAGGCGCTACGGAACGGTCGGGAACTGGCCGGCATTCTCCTGGGCCTCCCGCGCGGCGCTCTCACCCGCCTCGTGCGTCGCGTTTTCGTTCGGCACGAACGTTCCCGAGCCGGTGCTCGGTGACGCCGCCGTGCTCGCTGTGGTGGACGGGCTCGCCGCACTTGCCCCGAGCGGGCCGGCGATGGTGGCGCCGATGACGCCACCGGTCAACAGCGATCCGCCCATCGCGACTCCGACGAGAATCCTTCGCATACGGTTCATGGTCTGTTTCACCTCCTCGAATCGTTGATGGAGGCAGCATGCGGCCCGGTGCCTTTCGATAGGGTTACGAACGCGACCTGGCCTGACCGCGCGATGGCGGGACCCCGGCGCGGAAGATGGCGGCTGCCGCACGCTTGACCAGCGGCGCCACTTGATCGGGTGTGCGCTCGGGCCCGGCGAGCACGTCGAAATTCTCGAAGCTCGTCAGCGCGAAGAGGACGTCGATCAGGTCGCTCGTCGCCTTGCTCGTGGCCTTCCCTTGCGAATCGAGGCGCGATAGGATCACGCGCAACCCCTGGCGCCTCCCCTCGTTGCGCTCACGAAGCACCTCGTCGAGCTCGGGATCCAGCGCGGCCATGGCGCGCAAGCGGCGCAGCACCAGGCGATCGGACGACCAGAAGCGGGCAAAGACGTCGATCAATCCGTCCAGGGCAACGCGCGGATCAGTCTGCCGGAATGTCGATGGCAGGCCCCGCAACCCGCCACGCGCCGCCAGGGAATCGAAGAGCGCTTCGAGCAGCCCGCGTTTCGACCCGAACTGGTAGTAGACCGTCATGCGCGCCACATCGGCGCGGCGGGCAACGGCATCGATGCTGAAGCTGGACTGCGTTTCGAGTTGGGTGCGAGCCGCATCCAGAATCTTCGATCGCGTCTCATCGGCCAGCACCTGGCGCTGACCGAGTCGATAGGGCCTTGGGCTCATCTCAGACTTGACATCCAATCATTTCATCATGCAGTATATACAACGAAATCTCGCTCGTCAAGCAAGATCGAAGGAGGCCGATTGGCGATGGCATCACTGCTCTATCCGTTCGCATTGTTTCTTCACATCGTGGGGGCTTTCGGGTTGATCGCGTCGGTCACCCTGGAGGCGATTGGGCTCCGCGGGCTGAGGCGCGCGACCCGGGCCGACGAGGCTCGACTCTGGCTCAGCATCTCCCGCCGGCTCGTCATCCGGTTCGCGCCGGCTTCGCTGGGCACGATCCTGATCACCGGCCTCTACATGACGGCCCTCGCCTGGGGACCAAAGGGCTGGATCATCACCGCATTCGCCAGCCTGATCGCCCTGGCCGTTATCGGCGCCTTCGGAACCGGCATCCGGATGGCCCGCCTGGAGCCCGCCATCAGTCACGCCCAGGGTGAGCTCGCTGATGACCTGCGCCGCCGGCTGCAGGATCCGGTGTTGCTGACATCACTGCGGGTACGGATCGCGATCGTTCTCGGCATCGCCTTCCTGATGACCGTTAAGCCCACGTTCATCGCCGCCATCGCGGTGGTCGTGCTTGCCGCCGCGATTGGCTGGCTGACCGCACAAATTCGCGCAAGGAGGACAGGACATGAACTCCGCAACGAAATTGGCTGAGCCGATCACGCGGCGGCCCGACGAGCGACGCTGGGTGGCGCTGGCCTTCATCGCCCTGGCGCAGCTGATGGCCGCGCTCGACGCCACCATCGTCAGCATCGCCCTTCCCTGGGCGCAGCGCGCCCTTGGCGCCTCCGATGCCGAGCGGCAGTGGATCATCACCGCCTACACGCTCGCCTTCGGCGGGCTGCTGCTGGTGGGCGGGCGGATCGCGGACGCCCTCGGACGCAAGCGCACGTTTCTGATCGGGCTGGCCGGGTTCGCGCTGGCGTCCGCCCTTGGTGGGTCAGCCGGGACGTTCGCCATGCTGCTGGTTGCGCGCGCGGCCCAGGGCGCCTTCGCGGCGCTGCTGGCGCCGACGGCGCTCTCGCTGCTCGCCGTGACCTTTACCGAACCGCGCGAGCGGGCCAGGGCCTTCGCCCTGTACGGGGCGATCGCGGGTAGCGGCGCGGCGATCGGGCTCCTGCTCGGCGGCATCCTGACCCAGTACCTCAACTGGCGTTGGTGCCTGTACGTCAACGTCCCGATTGCGGTGGTGGCCGCCGTCGGCGGGTGGCGCTTCCTCAGCGATGCCCGCGGCGGGTCGGGTCATCAGTTCGACATTCCCGGGGTACTGCTGGTCACCGGTGGCCTCGTCGCCCTCGTCTACGCCTGTACCCAGGTGGTCTCGGCCGGCTGGGGATCGGCGACGGTCATCGGCTTTCTCGCCATCAGTGCGGTGCTGCTGATCGCGTTCGTGCTCCGCGAGGCCCGCACCCGCTCACCGCTGTTGCCGTTGTGGATCGTGCTCGATCGAAATCGGGGCGGGGCCTACCTCGCCGCCGCCCTGGCGATCGCGGGAATGTTCGGCGCCTTCCTCTTTCTCACCTACTACCTGCAGGTCGTTCTCCGTTACTCGCCGCTGCAGGCCGGGCTCGCGTTCCTGCCGCTGACGGTGGCATCGCAGGCGGGCTCCTGGGGGATTGCCAGCGTCCTGATGCCGCGCGTTCCCGCCCGGCTGATCATGGCCCCGGGCGCGCTGGTGGCTGCCGCCGGGATGCTGGTGCTGACCCAGATCCCGGTCAACGGTGCATACGTCAGCCACGTGCTGCCGGCCGAGATCCTGCTGGGTATCGGGATCGCCTGCGTGATGGCGCCCGCCTTCAACATCGGCACGCTCGGTGTCGATCCGCGCCAGGCGGGGGTCGCCGCCGCAACCGTCAACGCAGCGGTCCAGGTCGGGGCGTCGATCGGCACGGCCCTGCTCAACACCATCGCCTCGGGCGCCACCGCCGCCTACCTCCTCGGCCGGCAATCGTCGGCGGGCGTGATCGATCAGGCGCTGGTTCACGGTTACGCTACGGCGACGGCGTGGGCCGCGGCGGTTCTGGTGCTGGGCGCGGTATCGACATTCCTGCTGGTCAACGCCGGGCCGCCCCGACCGCACGGGACCTGAGGGAGAATGACGGTCGGATGCCGAAGTACGTCGTCTTTTACGAGTCCGCCGATGATGTCCGCTCGAAGGCGCCGGCGCACTTCCCGGCCCATCGAGCCCGCTGGCAGGAGTTTCGCGATCGCGGCACCTTGCTGATGATCGGCACCTTCGCGAATCCGCAGGCGGACGGCTCGATGGGCATCTTCACCACTCGCGAAGCCGCCGAGGAATTCGTCCGGGGCGACCCGTTCGTCCTCAACGGCGTGGTCCGCAAATGGACCATTCGCGAGTGGAACGAGGCGCTGGCCGGTCCCTGAGCCGGTCAGCCCTGACGCGGCTAAACTCGAAGAGGCCCATGGCTGAGGAATCGCTGTCGGTCGTCGACAACCGAACTGGTCGCCGTTACGAACTTCCCATTCGGGATAGCGCGATCGCGGCGACGGACCTGCAGAAGATCGCGGGCGATGGCGCCGGCACCGGCTTGATGAGCTACGATCCCGCCTTCCTCAACACGGCCAGTTGCCGCAGCGCGATCACCTTTATCGACGGCGACCGCGGCATCCTGCGCTACCGCGGCTACCCGATCGAGGAGCTGGCCGAGCAGTCGACGTTTCTCGAGGTGGCCTACCTGCTGATCCACGGCGAATTACCCAACCCGGCCGAACGCCGCGAGTGGGTGGACGCGATCACCCATCACACCTTGCTGCACGAGAACATCAAAAAGCTGATCGACGGCTTCCACCACGACGCGCATCCGATGGGCATCCTGGTGGGGGTGATCGGCGCCCTTTCCACCTTCTACCCGGACGCAAAGGACATCTTCAACGCCGAGAGCCGCCACCTGCAGATCCTCCGGCTGATCGCGAAGATGCCGACGGTCGCGGCCTTTGCCTATCGCCATGCGATCGGCATGCCCTATGCCTACCCGGACAATGACCTGTCGTACTCCGGCAACTTCCTGAACATGATGTGGAAGGCCACCGAGCTCAAGTACGAACCGAATCCGCTCCTGGAGCACGCCCTCGATGTACTGCTGATCCTTCACGCCGACCACGAGCAGAACTGCTCGACAAACGTGATGCGGGCGGTGGGCAGCGCCCATGCCGATCCCTTCTCGGCCACCGCGGCGGCCGCCGCCGCACTGTACGGCCCGCTCCATGGCGGCGCCAATGAACAGGTCCTACGGATGCTGAAGGAAGTCGGTTCCGTCAGCCGGGTTCCCGAGTACGTCCGGCGTGTGCGCGCGGGTGAGATCCGGTTGATGGGATTCGGCCACCGCGTCTACAAGACCCATGATCCGCGGGCGCGCATCATCAAGAAGATCGCCGACGACGTGCTGGCGGTCACCGGTCGCAGCCCGCTGCTCGACATCGCACTGGAACTGGAACGGGTGGCGCTGGCCGACGATTACTTCATCAAGCATCGCCTCTATCCGAACGTCGACTTTTACTCAGGGATCATCTACTCGGCGATCGGCTTCCCGCTCGACATGTTCCCGGTGCTCTTCGCCATCGGCCGAACCCCCGGATGGCTGGCCCAGTGGCAGGAAGGACTGCTCGATCCCGAGCAGAAGATCGCGCGACCGCGCCAGGTCTACACCGGCCCGCCCGAGCGCCATCTGCCGGGCGTCCGCGCGCCCGCTGTCAGGGCAGCAGGCGGAACCAGCGGAGGCTGAAGAGGCCGCCGACCACCAGGATAATGGTGCCCAGCGCCAGGAGCGGCACCGTCAGGTCCAGCTTGCTGGTGACCCAGCCGATGTGCGACCCGAGGTCGCTGTAGATCTTGCTCAGCTGGGCCTCGTCGGCCGCGTAATAGTAGTGGCCGCCGGTGGCGGTGCTGATCTGCTGCAGGGCCTGTTCGTCCACCCCATCGACCACCCGTCCCTGCACCGTCGTGGTCTGGTTGCGGGCGCCGATCCCGACGGTATCGACCGCGATGTGCGCCTGGGTCGCGCCGGCAGCGGCGGTCATGTTGTCGATGCCGGTGTTCGAGGAGCCATCGGTGAGCAGGACGACCATCGCGTACTTCTGTGACTTAGCGCTATTGGGGTCCACGATGTTGGCGAGCTGGGCGACCGACACCTGGATCGCCTCACCGATGGCCGTCCCGCCACCCGGAGCGAGCGACCCCAGCGCGTCTTTGACCGAGCCCTTGTCAGTCGTCAGGGCGGCCAGCACCTGCGCCTGGGAGTTGAAGATCACCAGCCCGACCTGGGCGTTGCCCGGCAGCTTGTCGATCAAGGTGCGGCCCGCGGCGATCGCCGCTTCGATGCGGGTCGGCTGCACGTCGGCGGCCGCCATTGAACCGGAGACGTCAACCGCGAGGATCACGTTCGTCTGGCCTTTGGGGATCCGGATCGTCGCCTCGGGGCGCGCCATGGAGAAGAGCAGCCCGCCAAGCCCGGCGATGAACAGGATCGCGGGAAGGTGCCGGCGGAAGCCTGGGCCCTTTCCCATCACTTGGTTGAGCAAGGCGAGGTTGGTGAAGCGGACGGCATAAGCACGGCGCCGCCGCTGGCTCGTGACGTAAAGGCCGATCAGGAGCGGGATCGCGAGTAGCCCGAGCAGGAGCCAGGGAGACTGGAAGCTCATGCCGTCACCCGCGCCGGCGGCCGGCCGCGCTGAGCCTCCCGCTGTTTGATGAAGCGGACCAGCTGCGGAACCAGGTCCGCGACCGTGGAGAGCTCGGCGATCGCCGCCCGGGCGCGCTGGAGATCGGTGCGAATCGCCTCGCGCTGCGTGTCGGCGGCGCTCTCGAAGCGCAATCGCAGACGGGCGTCACCGGTATCAACCAGGATCTGCTGACCGCTCTCCGGATCCTCAAAGGTGACGACCCCCACATCCGGGATGTCCCGCTCGCGCGGGTCGGTGACCCAGGCCGCGATTACCTCGTGGCGCATCGCCAGCGAGCTCAGGGGTCGTTGCCAGCCGTCGGCGGTCATGAAGTCGGTGATAACGATCACCAGCGAAGGCTTCCGGATCAACCGTCCGGCCTCCGTCAGCGCCCGGCCGAGATTCGTCGACGAAGCGGGATCCTGCGCCTCCCTCTCCACTCGCGCGATCAGGCGGAGCAGCGCGGTGCGTCCCGACAGGGGCGGCACGATCGCCCGGACGCGCTCGTCGAAGAGCAGCGCCCCCACCCGGTTGCCGCGGGCGATCAACAGTTGGCCGACCGCCGCCGCGAACTCGAGGCCCAGCTGCCGCTTCAGACAACGGGCCGTTCCCCAATCCAGTGATCGGGTGACGTCGATCAGCATCCAGGCGTCGAGGCCGCGATCGGGCAACGATTCTCGAACGTACGGACGGTCGGAGCGCGCGGTGATGTTCCACTCGATGCTCCGCGGGTCGTCGCCGGCCTGGTACTCGCGAACGTCGCTGTACTCGATGCCCACGCCCCGGAATCGCGATTGCTCGTCGCCCCCCGGATGGAAACCCAGTCGCCGAAGCACCGGCCAGCGGGCGCGTCGCATCAGCTCGTCGACCGGGACGGTGCCGCCGGGCGCGTTAGGAAGCAACCCGGTCCCCGAGGTCGATCCGCGGTGGCGGGAAACGGTCGAGCACGCGCCGGACGACGGTCTCGGCGCTGACCCCGGCGGCGATCCCCTCGTAGGTGAGCACCAGCCGGTGGCGCAGTACCTCGGGCGCGATCTCACTCAGGTCATGCGGCAGGACGTAGGAGCGGCCGCGCATGAACGCGAGCGCCCGACCGGCGGCCACCAGGTTGATCGACGCCCGCGGGCTGGCGCCGTAGGCGATGGCGGAGGCCAGGTCCTCGAGACCCTTGACCTTCCCGGGCCGGCTCGCATAGGACAGCGTGGCCGCGTAGGTCCGCACCGCCGGGTCGACGTAAACCTCGGCAACGGATTTCTGCATCTCGCGTAACTGATCCAGGGTCACGACCTGCCGCAATTTGATCTCCGGACCGGTGATGCGCTCGACCACCACCACCTCGTCCTGGAAGGACGGGTAGTCGACCAGCACCTTGAGCATGAAGCGGTCGAGCTGCGCTTCCGGCAGCGGATAGGTGCCGTCGGTTTCGATCGGGTTCTCGGTGGCGAGGACGACGAAGGGCTCGGGAAGCTGGTGGGTGTCCTTGCCGATGGTGACCTGCCGCTCCTGCATGGCTTCCAGTAGCGCCGACTGCACCTTGGCGGGGGCGCGGTTGATCTCGTCCGCGAGCAGGAGGTTGCAAAACACCGGCCCCAGCTCGGTGGTGAACTCGGCGCGACCCGGGTTGTAGATCCGGGTGCCGACCAGGTCGGCGGGTACCAGGTCGGGCGTGAACTGGATGCGGCCCGACTTGCCGCCGAGCACCTCAGCGAAGGCCTTGACGGTAACCGTCTTGGCAAGGCCCGGCACCCCTTCGAGCAGGACATGCCCCCCGGAAAGCAGGGCGATCAGCAAGCGCTCGAGCAGCCGGTCCTGACCCACGATCAGGCGTTTGACCTCGAACAGGATCTGCTCGATCGGTGCGGGCACCCGGGCGGCGAGCTCTCGAGCGCTGTCGGTCGGGCTCCCGGCGTCCGGGCGAGCCAGCTGTGGTCGGTTGATCATTGCACCCTCCCTGGCATTGACAGTTCATCGATTCAAGCCCATCGAGATGAACCCGTTCTGAGGGGCGGCTAAGCGAACTCTAAGACTGGAGGCCACCCGGCTCGAGGCGATCGCAGTCGCCCACTGAGATCGGCACGCAGGGCGAGGTCCGGATCTACGGTAGGGTAGCGCCGTGGGAATGATGCCACCGAGTCACGGTGGCCCCTCCATGTTCTGGATGTGGGGTCGTCGCCGCTCCGGCAGTCCGGACACCGGGCCGGCGAACAGCGGCCTGACCGGGGATCCGGTGATCGAGGAGCCGCCGGATCAGGGTCCGAAGGACTGGCGCACTCGCTGGCGCACGCTGAAAGAGTCTGTCCGTGGGACCACGGCGGCGCTGCCGCAGGTCCTCCGGCTGGTGTGGGATGCCAGCCCTGGGGTCACCGCTGGGTTGTTTGCCGCGACCGTCGTGGCGGGGGTCATCCCGGCCATCTCCGCCTACACCTCGAAGCTGCTGGTGAACTCCGTTGTCCGGGGCATTGTGGTTCACCAGGGAATCGTCACCGGGAAACCGGTCCCCGACCAGGTCAGGCTCGACCTTGGCCCGTGGCACCCGGTTTACACCGCGCT
>Ga0209805_1002417_pt1 | contig 10883 bp, 11 predicted proteins | sample GraSoiAngelo_148_FD_185905 | JGI IMG/M metagenome (GOLD analysis project Ga0209805, IMG submission 185905) | Grasslands soil microbial communities from the Angelo Coastal Reserve, California, USA - 14_1009_09_20cm (SPAdes) (version 2) | ecosystem: Environmental > Terrestrial > Soil > Grasslands ... | reverse complement strand
TCTCTCCCTTCACGCGTCAGAAAATACTCGACCCGAGGAGGAATTTCCTGATAAGCCACGCGTCTTACAAGTCCGTTTCGTTGCAGATCTTTCAACACATCACTCAGAGTCTTCGCACTTATGCCTGGAAGCTTCTGGGCCAGCTGGTTGAAGCGCAGCGTTCCCTCGTTTCCAAGTTGAGCTAGAGCGCACAGGACCCATTTCTTTCCGATGACGTCAACGAGGCCCTCGCACGGGCAAGGACAGATGCAACATGGTTCTCCTTCCTTTACCCTAACCATTCCGTAACCCAGTTACTCCATGGGAACCTGTCCGGTTAAATACTTCACTTTGGTAACTCAGTTACCGAGGTGAAGCGTCAAAAATGAGCTGTTGCGGACCAGGCTGCGGATGCTGTGGTCCAGGATGTTGCACAAGCGAACAACCGGGCCCAAGGTAAGAAACGCAGGGAGGCACGAAGGAAGCGTATCTCCGGATCCACGCCCTTTTTCTTCTTCCGTGTTAGCCCTCTTCGATTTGGCTGATTGAACTTATATCCACGGCGCGACACGTATATCACATTATATCCATTCTTTAAATAAGCGAGTGCGGAAGGAATATCCTATGCTGAGTCTACGGACGCGGCTCCTGGTCGTCACGATTTGCGTGACTTCAATCGTTGGTATAAGCTATGCCCTAGCGCAGACTGGTGTCACATTCCAGAATTCTTCGACGATAAACCCAGGCCAGAACCTCTTGATAACGAATCCCTCGCCTAATACACTCACTACTTGCCCCGTGCACGGGTCCAGTCTATACCAGAAGACATGGCCTACCCCGGTAAACTGGAACCTTACTGCGGGAGGTCTCGCTCAGAATTATTTCTTTTGCATCGATAACACGGGACCTGTTAATGACGTCCTGACAATCTCGGCCTCGCCCTCCACTGCGATAACCTCAGGTTCGTGTCCCGCTCCGAGCTCACTGATACTGGTTTTCCCCCAGACCGCGGGTCCAACCTCTGTTCCAGGCAACTCCGCGACCCTAAGTCCCGAGGACGTTAGTGTCTGCGCGGGAGGAAACTTGGCGCCGGGACCAGGCCCTAACTTCCAAATAACGATCCAGTAAAATGGATCTTGCGTCCGTCAGCCGCTAGTCTCCCCCTCGCCCTAATCCTCCTATTCGCCGTGGTGTTTGCCGCTACACCAGTTAGTTTCCAGAATACTACTACCATAACGAGCCTGCTCCCCGGACGATGGTTCGACTACGTAGTAGTAATCATGTTGGAAAATCACAGCATCAACTACACGTATGACAACGGGAGTGGCTCTTGCATCGGAAACTGCACATATTTCACAAACCTCGCCAATGCAAACGGTTTCGCTGAAGGATACACGAATACTGGATCCCAGAGCGCTGGCAGCGTGTCCAATTACGTCTCAATCACATCAGGCAACGGGACTCTCAGTCCATCATGCGACAAAGGAGTATACCCGTTCGAACTTGACGGCTGTCCGCCTCTCCCGGTTCCCAACCTCGTTGATAGTCTAGAGATTGCTCATTTGACGTGGAAGGCATACATGGAAGGATACCCAATATCATCCGGCTGTTACAACAAGCCCACGGGCGGCCCTAACTATTACGTGCCGAACCATAACCCGTTCATCTACTACTCAGACATCCAGAACGACCCAATTAGGTGCACACATATTGTCCCCGCCAACTCATTAGACCCTCGGCCGATAAACGCCACTCTTCCACGCTGCTGGCCAATAACCATAGAGAATGATGACCTTTTCATAAACGATTTGAACTCCATCGCCAGTTCATCCAATTACATGTTTCTCACTCCAAACACAATTGACGATAACCATGACTGCAACGATGTCTCAGTCAGCAACGCATGGCTTCAGCTGATTGTGCCCCAAATCTTGAACAGCGTCTTGTTCAGAACAAAACGTGCGGCACTCTTCATCACTTTCGACGAGCAAAACTGCACCTTTATCGGTTGCCCGCCAGCGGCTCCGCAACTGTATACCGCCTGGGCATCCAACCAAACAAACCCGAACACGAAAGCAGCATTCAAGTCGACACAGAGCTACACCCATTTCTCCTCCTTGAGAACTGTTGAAGATAATTGGGCACTGCCCTCTCTCGTAACCTCGACAGATGGAGCCGCGAACAATATGCAAGAATTCTTCCCGTGAAGCAACAGGGTCATCTGTCCCAAACGCAGCCAAGAGCCATCAAAGGGTCAGAAGCTTGGAACTCTTAAACAGGGGAATCGAGTCGACCCGTTCTTGGTGGGAACTCGATGCTGTATACTCGACTAGGTTTGACGGGACTGGAGGTCTCGCGCATCTGTCTTGGAACAATGTCTTTTGGTAATTCTGAAGAATGGATGGTTGAGATCGATAAAGCGCGGCCTATTCTGAAACGTGCTCTTGACCTTGGAGTGAACTTTTTCGATACGGCAAATGTTTACTCGAATGGAAGGTCCGAGGAAATCGTTGGCGAGCTTCTAAAGGACCATCGGGACGATGTGGTGATTGCCACGAAGGTCAGGTTGAAGGTTGGCGAGGGACCTAACAGCGAAGGCCTTTCAAAATATCATATTATGGGTCAAGTAAAGAAGTCTCTGAGGCGTCTCCGAACTGATAGAATCGATCTCTACCAGACCCACCGCTGGGACTACTCGACCCCGGTAGAGGAAACGCTACTCGCTCTCAACGATCTCGTCCGACAGGGAATAGTCAATTACATAGGCACTTCAAGCATGTTCACTTGGCAGTTCGCCAAAGCGCTCGCTGCGAGCGACCTTCTAGGGATCGCACGTTTTGTCTCTATGCAGAATCACTACAATCTTTGCTATCGTGAAGAGGAGCGAGAGATGATACCTTTCTGCAAGGACCAAGGGATTGCTTTGATTCCATGGAGCCCCCTTGCCCGTGGCTTCCTAACGGGCAGATACAAGCGTGGCGGAAAGACCGACACTGCTAGATACCGGTCCGACAAGTACTTTGCTGATAGATTCTTCCGACCAGAAGATTTCGACGTTGTCGAGCGTACCGAAGAGATTGCTAAGGAGAAGGGAGTAACTGTATCTCAGATTGCGCTCGCTTGGCTATTTCACAAGGGGGTGTGCGCTCCAATAATTGGAGCAACGAAGGTAGAGCATCTGGAAGATGCTGTCGGCTCGCTGGACGTCAAGCTCTCGCCTGATGACATGAAGAGGCTCGAAGAACCCTACAAGCCCCATCGAATAATCGGTCCGCTACCTGTTCCAGAGCCCGCCAGTTAGGCTGTCGACAATTCTCTAGCAGTAACGTTTCGAAGCTGCGCAGGGTCCCAACCAACGACCTCTAAGATTTCTCGACGACGAACTGTCTTCTCCGGATTCTCTGAGTGAAGCTGTTCAATGATGCTATCATTGACCTCCGCTGGGACGTCCCAAGAGACTGAAGATTTCCTTTTGTCGAAGGAGTCTATCTCTTGATGCACATCGACGTCTCTCCAGTAGTCACCGACCAATTTGATAGTCGCTGGAGGTACTACTCGGCGAAGCCCAGCCTCACCATCATTGAACCGATCCAGACGATAGCCCATCTCCTTCCTCAGCTGCAAATATCTCGACCTCGGACTGAATCCCTCCCCACTTTCGACCTCAGCAACAACTATTTTCCCCGTCACTCGTCCTGCTTCGCGAACTACCTGAACCCAATCTCTAGCGAGATGCAACACATGAACCATAATCCCACCATCAAAGACCCTGTCCCGGAAAGGAAGGTGGTGCGCGTCGGCTTGGACCAAGTTTCGGACTCCCTTCTCCCTAGCCTCGGCCATCATAGAGAGTGACACGTCAATACCTAGGACGCCGAAACCCGAATTACTCAGGTACTCTGCAAATCGGCCCGTCCCGATTCCCACATCGAGAATGGTCCTGCAACCAGCGAACAGTTCTTTCATCGCGTTCAAGAGACTCTTCATTACTTCTGGTGGAACGCCGGACCATCGCGTGGAGTCGTAGACTCCGGCTATACGATCAAAGGAAACCGCCAATCATGTTTCACCTAAAGCCCCCGAGTGACGTCAACTCTCGAAACATCTACTCCTCTGGACATGTGGAGGTTCAATGGACCCTCTGCTAAACCTATACGTCACGATCGACCGTGTGGTCCTATCTTGCTTCATGCTGATCGGCTCGCGCCGAGCTTATACTCAGAAGAGGGCTTCCTCGGTCCAAAGCCACCTTTCGACTTTTCTAAAGCACTGGACTTCTTGAGAGGCTTCCCGCCGATGCTGGCAGACCAGAAGATCGATGAGCTCTCTCTGACCAGGGCTGTCTGTATTGGAGGCCAGACGGTCGTCTTCAATGTTAGATCAACAGGCCTTATCAAGAGTCCTCGATTGAAGTATGCACTCAATTCCGACCGTCCTCTGACGCCTGGTGTGCGTGACGCAGCGGTAGACCGTATCAGTTTCTTTCTGAGTCTAGCTGATGACCTCGAACATTTCTATCGAATTGGCTATGGTGATGTGGATTTTGCGCCTGTTCTACAGAGGCTTTACGGTCTACACCAGGTGAAATTTCTCACTCCTTTCGAGTCTGCCTGCTGGGCGGTGCTCTCTCAGCGCTATCCCGCCGCGGCAGCGCAAAGGACCAAACAGGCCATTACCGAAGAATTTGGCACAAGCCTGGAGGTGAACGATCAGAGGTACGTCGCTTTTCCCGAACCCTACCGCTTAGCCTACGTAAATGAGAGTGATCTGGGTGCTATTGTCAAGAACCAGCGGAAAACCCAGTTCTTGATCGGTGTCGCAAAAGCCTTTGCAGAGAAAGACGAAAGGTTCCTCAGAACGGCCAAGTATGACGAGGTGGAAAAATGGCTAAGTCAGATCCAGGGCATCGGAGACTGGTCGTCAAAACTGATTCTCCTGCGAGGACTCGGCAGGATGGAAAAGATCGCTGTGGAGAAACGATTGCTGAAAGCCGCTTCAAAGGTCTACGGTCGAGGGAGAACCCTGACTCAGAGCGTGCTAGACCAGATGGCCGAGAAATATGGCCCATGGAAGGGGTACTGGGCCTACTATCTGAGAACAGCGTCTATGAAATCCTGAATTCCGAGCAGAATTTCTCTTTGACCTATCTGGGGCTTGCCGTCGTCAGAGGCTGCGCTTTTCCCAGGGCGTGTTCGACGAGGACTGCTCTTCCCCACCCATGGTGAGCGAAGTCTTCGGCCGGTGGCAATTTGTCAATCTCGAACCATCTTAGCTCTGCAACCGCTTTCCCGGGCGAGACGTTCATGGTTCGCGTGAAGGCTAGATAATCGAAGATAAGATGCCAAGTCTGATCGTTCCCTTTGAAAGATTCAATCTCTGCGAGTTTCAATGTTGAATCGTCTATTCCTGCCTGTTCCTTCAAGATCCGCCTGGCAGCTTGCTCTGGATGCTCAAGGTGATGAAGATCATCGTTGGGTAGAAACCATCCTTCTTGATCGTCGGGGCCCGCTCTGTATTTCACTAGGAGAGCTGAACTGTGATGCAGGGCTGCGACATGGGCTACTAGTGTATGCGTGTTGCATTCCATAGGTGAAGTCCTAGCGATTGTCCCTATCATAGAGGACGAGATTAGCCTTTAGTCGCGCAGAATTCCTTCGACAACGTTGCCTTGCAACAGTGAATCTTCAGACTTCTCTGCTTTCTCGAAGAGTGTAGTTTCGTCCACCTGAATCGAAGCTCGTTTCTGGTAGATCTTCGCGACTTGTCGAAAGATCTCTGAAAGCTTGTCAGATTTTGGCCGGACTTCCTTGCCGAGTCGTCTTGTCAATATCTCGGCGCAATGGTTCACAACCATCCTTCTCCCGGTCCCGAGAATCTCGCCGAGAGCCTTGTCGAGCTCCTCAATTCCATCAGGTAGCTTGTTCATGTCTACATTGTGTCTCCGTCTGGCATAATGAAGAATCAGCTCGGCCGTCGCGCCTCCTAGACTCTGAAACGCTTCTTCAACAGAATCCTTTAGCTGCATAGCTAAGTCGGGAGGAAGATGTACTAGCCGGAACAAGCCGCGTTGGGACATCGGTAGCACTAGACTAGCTGCCTCTGCCAATCTTACAACTAACGTTACTAGGCCGGCCTACGACAGGTTGCACGCAATGAGCCGAAGCGGGCCCAGGGGCACCCAGAACCCGCAAACCGGACGCTAATTAGACGCGCGTTACTCTTTCAGTTCTCGAATGAGCTGTTTAGCTATCGTTAGCCGTTGAATGTCGTTTGTTCCCTCGTAAGTCTTGATGATCTGCGAATCTCTCAAGAACCGCTCGACCGGGTACTCGGTCGCAACGCCGTAGCCGCCGTGTATCATCATTGCCAACAATGCCAGCTTTTCTGCTGTCTCAGTTGATGTCACCTTCGCGATCGAGGCGGCTTTGACAAACTCCTTGCCCTGATCCTTGAGCGATGCTGCCCAGTAGGTGAGCAGACGTGCCGTATGAAGACCCATTGCCATCTCGGCCAGCTTGTACTGGACTTGCTGAAAATCGATCAGCGGCTTCTCAAAACTCGTCCGGGTCTGCGCATAACTTATCGCGGCCTCGTACGCTGCCTGGGCAATACCGACGCCCTGAGCGGATACGTCGACCCGCCCTCGATCGTAGGTCTTCACGCCAATGTAGAACCCGTCACCCTCCTTTCCCACGAGATTGTCTGTGGGGACCTTGACGTGATCAAGGATCAATTCCGAGGGTTGCGAGCCTCGAAGACCTGTCGTTTCGATGTGGCTGCCGATCTGGAAGCCTTCTGTTCCTCTTTCAACAATGAACGCGCTCAAGCCCTTGTGCCGCTCCTTACCGCTGGGAGCTGGACTCGTCCGAGCAAAGACTAGGTAGAGGTCTGCGATTTCACCGTTGGTGATGAATGTCTTCTGGCCGCTGATCTCCCAGTGGGTCCCGTGAAGCTTTGCAGTTGACTTGATCCCTGCAACATCAGACCCGGCTCCTGGCTCAGTCATCGCGTGAGCCCCGATCTTCTCGCCTGAGACCATCGGGACTAGGAAGCGTTTCTTCTGCTCCTCATTTCCCCACTCGTTCAATGGTTCAGAGACGAGATGGCTTGCAACGAAAACCGTGGAGCAAGCCGCCGAGACACGCGCAATCTCTTCAATAGCAATAACCATCGACAGAAGGTCGCCGCCAAGACCGCCATATTCTTCCTTGTAGGTGATCGCGGTCAGACCCACACCGGCGATACGTCGAAGAAGATCTCGGGAAATCTTGTTGTTCCGGTCAATCTCAAACGCGACAGGCCGCAACTCTTTCTCGGCAAAATCGCGGATTGTATGACGAAGACTCTCGTGATCAGGAGTAAGCTTGACTTCATAATCGGCAGACCGAGGCATCATAGTGCTGGTCATTCAAAACCACGCAACCGACTACACGTCTACCGTTCCTTTAAGCTTTGGACTTAGGACAGCAGGATAGCATGACAGCTTTCATACAAGTCTCAACGACCCAGATACTAGAGCCAATGCGGATAAGATCGCGAAGAAACTTCTCCAAGGGCGACTCGCGGCTTGTGTGCAGGTCGTTGGGCCTATCCCACCAGCTACTGGTGGAACGGCAAACTTGAACATGCAAACGAGTGGTTATGCCTGATCAAGGCTCGGTTGAAGGACTATCCTCGGATAGAGTGGGCAATAAACAGAGTGCATCCCTACGATGTTCCAGAAGTGCTCGCCTCTGCCATCGTTCAGGGCAGTCCCGCGTATCTGAAACGGCTGCGGCAAGAAACCTCTCACAAGCGAAAGGTTGGTTAGTTTGCAGTCGCAACTTGACTCTTCCGGTTCCGTCGCTTGTGTCTACGAATCAATAACCCAAAAGCAACTGTACCCGCAACTATCGCTACCGCGCCAACTGACTCAAAGAAGAGTATCTCTTGGGCAGACGGGCTTGTGGACGAAACCCTGACATATGAGAGGTAAGCACCGCCTAATGCAATCCATTGGCCGTCTCCAGATATCGCAACGGATGCGCCTAGAGGAGATTCGCCTGGTGGTACTGTTGCTTCGCAAATTGACTTGCCTGAACGGCCATAGACGAACAAGTGACTGCCGTTAAAGAGCGCGATTCTTGATCCATCTGCAGATACCGCTACATCCAATGGCCCTGATGAGTTCGCGTTCGCTGAGAATAGTTCCAGGCCCGTAGTTAGATCGTAGACTTGCAATGTCGCGAGTCCGGAGAGAAAAGCCAAGGTTGAGCCATCTTGTGAAACACTAAACGGTTCCCACGGAGAGGTAATCGTCAAGAGGGTCTGATTGCTGCTCAGTCCGAAAACACTGATCGTCGTATTTGTCCGGGCGACTATGCGATCTCCGTTCCCGCTAATAGCAGCGCTAACCCAGTAAGCTTTGCTTGTCCAAAGGGTCCGGTTGTCGTGTTGGGAGAAGACCGAAAGTCTCGGCATATACCCAAGGTAGTCACCGGATGGGTCTACCGCTACGACATATGCCCCCTCGTGGGAGATTGACAAGGGAATGGGAGAGCGAAGTGCGTTGTAGTAGCTGGTGTTGAAGTACCATAGGAGTGTCATAGTTGGATTTCGGCGCAGAGTGAGAGAACTCTGGGGGGCTAAGTTTTCGGTTTGGCTTCGAAGGACTGTGTATTGGCCGTTGCCTGAAACTCGAGCATCGAACCAAGGAGGTGGATATCCGAACGAATTGTTTCCAAGTGTCCACACAGGCTTATTGCTGAAGGATCTGAAAAGTCCAGCACCCCGTAATCCAGGTGTGTAGTCGCCGCTGACTGTGAGATACCCTCCATCGTCCGAAATTGACGTGAACTCCCATACGGTTCCATTGGGAGAGAGAGTGTAGTTCCAGAGGGGGTCGCTGCTGTTGTTACTGAACATAGAGAGAGTGGTATCTCCAAAAAAGTTTGGCTGTTTCACCATTGCGATGTATCTTCCATCGTTTGACATCGCCAGCGAACTCACATGACCTTGATTCTCATAGGTCCAGAGGACTTGACAGGCCGGTGTGAATCCGAAAAGAGCAAAGGAAACTCCTGGACCGGCCGTGAATGAAAAGAAAACTAGTACCAGACTTTTCCACATCAAATCGTTCGCCGAAATTATCGTTCTACAGGGTTCTTCTCTGTAGTCCTCGTGCGTCCTGACCCTACCCTTTCTGTTTGAGTTTCTGACGCAAAGGAACCAGTTTTGACATTCCCCGCCCTTTCATAGTTCGCAACGACTACTCCGCTTGGAGTAATCTTATGGTAAGCTAGTTTGAAGCCCGCAGGAAAGGTTCCTTCGGCGAAAAGCTTCTTGCCTTTGCCGAGGACCACCGGGTATATTTTCAGACGAAACTCGTCGACCAAGTCGTTTTTGAGAAGCGTCTGGATAAGGTTACCACTTCCATGCACTTGGATTTCGGGACCGTCTCGGTCTTTGAGATCTTTGATCTCCTGAACAACATCCTTCTTGAGAAGAGTAGAATTTGTCCAGTCCGCTTTCTTCAAAGTCTTGGACGCGACATATTTCCTCGCGTTGTTGATTCTCTCCGCAAACGGGTCCTTCACGGCTGGCCAGTGAGCAGCGAATATCTCGTAGGTTTTCCGGCCAAGCAATATATCGTACGGCCTCGACATTTGTTCATTCATCTCACTAGCTAGCGAATCATCCCAGTAGCCAACGGACCATCCACCATGTTTGAACCCGCCAATGGTATCTTCTTCTGGCCCGCCGGGTGCCTGCATTACTCCGTCAAGTGTGACGAAGGTGAGTACGACCAGTTTTCTCTTTGACAACTTGTCATGGATGATCTGACGTTTCGATAAAGGTTCTTCGATGGTGGGGCGGGTGGGATTTGAACCCACGATCACCGGTGCCCGAGACCGGTATTTTCTATGCCCGGATGGCATCTTAGACCAAGCTGTCCCCACCGAAGCGTGGTCTGGACCACCGCCCCTAAGATGAGGAAACTCGGTTTACAAATAAACCATTCAACCGCTCCGCTGGGGACATCAGACTAGTCCCTACGCCGTTAACCCAGCCTACGATTCGATGCTGATTATGTCCGATTCCAGACTACTTTGACTTTTTCTCTTTCATGTGCCCGTTGAAGTACTGTCTGATGAGATGTTCGAAGAAGATGCTGAATCCTCCAGTCCTTCCAAAGTACAGCTTGCCCACCTCGTCTCTTACCAGCTCCTCCGCCTCGTCTGATAGAGAGATCATTACTTTTCCCATGGTAGCTCAAGACTTCCAAAGATAGCTACGAACGGTTTTATAGTTATCCCCTATCCGGGCGACCACCATCCGCAAACAATAAGAATGCAGACGGCGTATCTCATCTTGAGCATCGTTAAGAGACCTCGCTTTCGTCTCTCACTTTGTTCTTAGCGATAGGCTTGAGTCCGCATTATCTAAGCACCAAACCTCCTAGCGTAGAGGTGAACGACCCTGAAGGTTCTAGACGGCGATCCCGGCCCACCAAATCCTAAAGCACCTCCCGGATAGGGCTTGAAAGAAGCTTAAAATGGATAGAAAATCCCCCTTTTTCCGGCTTCCTTGAGCACGATCACTGCTGATGAATTCTTTGACAGCATACACAGAATAGTATCTCTTCTAGACGAAGAAAACATTGCGATCCTCAGGACCATGAAGCAGCATGGCCCCAGAAACCTGCTAGGGATCGCTCGGAAAGCGAAGCTACCCTACACAACCGTATACAATAGAGTGACAAAGCTCGAAGGCCAAGGAGTTCTGAAGACGTGGATTCAACCTAACTGTCCGAAAATCGGGTTAAGCAGGGCTGTAGTTCTAGCAACTCCCCATCCGGGAAAGGAGATCTTCACGAGAGAAGCCCTGAAAATCCCAGGATTCTGGTTGAGAATTGCCCGCTGCAT
>Ga0209805_1002415_pt1 | contig 10888 bp, 5 predicted proteins | sample GraSoiAngelo_148_FD_185905 | JGI IMG/M metagenome (GOLD analysis project Ga0209805, IMG submission 185905) | Grasslands soil microbial communities from the Angelo Coastal Reserve, California, USA - 14_1009_09_20cm (SPAdes) (version 2) | ecosystem: Environmental > Terrestrial > Soil > Grasslands ... | reverse complement strand
GGGCGCTCCATGATGCGCTGACCGGGATGCCCAATCGGACATTCCTCCGAGAGCGGCTGGAAGAGGCGATCCGGGCGGGTGATCGCGAGATGAAACCGTGCGGCGTGCTCCTGCTCGACCTCGACGGTTTCAAAAGCGTCAACGACAGCCTGGGCCACGAAGCCGGCGACCGCGTGCTGCAGCAGGTCGGTCAGCGGATGCGAGGCGTGCTTCGCAAGGCCGACACGGTCGCCCGCTATGGCGGCGACGAGTTTGCTGTCGTCCCCTGGGGCGCGACGGATGTGCCGCGAGCCATCGTGATCGCGGAAAAGCTCCTGCAGGCCGTCAATGCCCCACTCACCGTCGACGACCAGCCGGTCAACATCAACGTCAGCATCGGCATCGCGGTCTTTCCGCAGCACGCCGACGACGCCGATGCCCTGATGCGCCGGGCGGATGTCGCGATGTACGCCGCCAAGCGTGCGCGCAGCGGCTTCAGTGTCTACTCGGTCGACCAGGAGGGCGGTGACAACGACGGCCGCCCACCGTTGATCGGCAAGCTGCGCTACGCGATCGACCAGTTCGAGCTCTTACTGCACTATCAGCCGATCGTCTCAGCCCGCGACGGCCACCCGCTGAAGGTTGAAGCGCTGGTGCGGTGGGGCCACCCCAATCACGGGCTGCTGCCTCCCGACGACTTCATTCCCTCGGCCGAGCAGACGGACCTGATCAAGCCGTTGACGGCCTGGGTCTTGAACGAGGCGCTGGGCCAGGTGCACGCCTGGTCGAAGGCGGGCATCGACATCGGCGTCTCGGTCAACCTGTCGGCCCGCAACTTGCTGGACGCGGAATTGCCGGACACCGTGGCGGAGCTTCTGCGAACCTGGCAGGTGCCACATGAAAAGCTCAGCCTGGAGATCACGGAACGAACCATAATCGCGACCGAAGGCGAGGAAACGCTGCAGCGGCTGCACGCCACCGGCGTGCAGATCTCGGTCGACGACTTCGGTACCGGCTACTCGTCGCTGACGTACCTGAAGCGTCTCCCGGTGCGCGAGATCAAGATCGATAAGTCCTTCGTGGAGGATATGGCAACGAACTGGGATGGGGCGGCGATCGTGCGGTCCACGATCGACCTGGGCCACAACCTTGGTTTGCAAGTCGTCGCCGAGGGCGTCGAGGACGAGAAGGCGGCCGAGCTGCTTCGGGAGTATGGCTGCGACTATATCCAGGGCTTTCACATCAGCCGGCCGGCGGCCGCAGGCCCGCTTGGGCCCTGGCTGAGGGCCCGCACCGGCGTGAACGGCCTGCTCACCGCCTGATCGATAATCTATAGGTCTTGCCCGAGCCTGAGTCTGAGCTCTCGTCCCGCCAGGTCGAGCACGTCGCGCGCCTGGCGCGGTTGGGGATTACACCGGAAGAGGTCTTACGCTACCGCGACCAGCTGCGCAACATCCTGCACCATATCGAGGCGCTCAACCGGGCGGACACGTCGAAAGTCCCGGCGACGGCGCACCCGCTCGAGGAGCGCAACATCATGCGCGAGGACCGGCGCGAGCCATCGCTGCCGGCGGAGGCTGCCCTTCGCAATGCGCCCAGCCGTGACGACTCGTATTTCAAGGTCAAGGCCATCCAGGAATGAAGCTCTTCCAGCGGACCATCCGCGATCTGCACCAGATGCTCGTGGATCGCGAGATCTCGTCGGTAGAGCTCACCGCTGCCGTCCTCGACCAGATCGATGCGGTTGGTGACAAGACGAAGGCCTACCTCCTGGTCACCCGCGAGCTGGCTTTGCGCCAGGCGCACGCGGCTGACGAGCGGTTGCGCGCCAAGCGCGACGTCCGGCCGCTGACCGGGATCCCGATCGCCCTAAAGGACGTCCTCTGCGTCACGGACGTCGCGTCGACGGCGGGCTCGAAGATCCTCGGCGGGTTCACCCCGCCCTACAGCGCGACCGTAGTGGAGCGCCTCGAAGCCGAAGGCGCGGTGTTCCTGGGTAAGACGAACTGCGACGAGTTCGCTATGGGCTCGTCCAATGAGAACTCGGGCTACTGGCCGGTGCACAACCCCTGGGCACTCGACCGCGTGCCCGGCGGCTCCAGTGGCGGGTCGGCCGCGGCAGTCGCGTCCGGCGAGGCGATCGCCGCCCTGGGCAGCGACACCGGCGGCTCGATCCGTCAGCCCGCGGCGCTGACCGGCATCGTCGGCATGAAGCCGACCTATGGACGTGTCAGCCGGTACGGGCTGATCGCGTTCGCCTCCTCGCTGGATCAAATCGGTCCGATGACCCGCGATGTGGTCGATGGCGCGCTGCTGCTGCAGGCGATCGCGGGCCATGACCCGCGCGATTCGACCAGCTCCTCGAGGCCGGTGCCGGACTACCTGGCAACGCTGGCCGATGGGGTGAAGGGCATGCGCCTCGGTGTGCCGAAGGAGTACTTCGTCGACGGCATGGAACCGGCTGTCGAGCAGTCGATCCGCGATGCCATCCGCCTCCTCGAGCAGCAGGGCGCGTCGATCGAAGAGGTCAGCCTGCCGCACAGCGATGTGGCGCTGCCGGCCTACTACATCATCGCACCCGCGGAGGCGAGCTCCAACCTGGCCCGCTACGACGGCACGCGGTACGGGTTCCAGGCCGGCGGCGGGCGCAACATCATCGAGGAGTACATGCTCACCCGCCAGCAGGGCTTCGGGGCGGAGGTCAAGCGCCGCATCATGCTCGGGACCTATGCACTGAGCTCCGGCTACTACGACGCCTACTACCTGCAGGCGCAGAAGGTCCGCACCCTGATCATCGAGGACTTCAAGCAGGCATTCAAAAAAGTCGATGCGCTGCTCGGCGCGACATCGCCGACGGCCGCCTTCGAGCTCGGCGCCAAGACCCAGGACCCGGTGGCCATGTACCTGAACGACATCATCACCATCCCGGCGAACCTGGGCAACGTCTGCGGCATCTCGGTACCCGGCGGGCTCGTCGATGGCCTCCCGATCGGGCTCCAGGTGATCGCACCCGGATTCCAGGAGGAGGTTGCGCTGCGGGTCGCCTATGCGTTCGAGGCCGCCACCGAGTTCCACAACGCCCGCTCGCCGCTGATGGGAGCCGCGGCGTGAGTGCGATCGCGACCCGCTATGAGGTCGTCGTCGGCCTCGAAGTCCACGCCCAGATCCTGACCCAGAGCAAGATGTTCTGCGGCTGTTCGACCGACTATCTCACCGCGGCGCCAAACGCGAACACCTGCCCGGTCTGCCTCGGTCTGCCCGGCTCCCTCCCGGTCATCAACCGACGGGCCGTCGAGGCGACCATCCGGACGGCGCTGGCCTTGAATTGCGAGATTCCCGAATTCTCGAAGTTCGACCGCAAGAATTACTTTTATCCCGATCTGCCGAAGGGCTACCAGATCTCGCAGTACGACCTGCCGTTCAGCCGCAATGGCTACCTCGAGTTCGACCTCAAGGGCGAAGCCAAGCGCTGTGGCATCACCCGCGTCCACCTCGAGGAAGACACCGGCAAGCTGCTGCACGAGGGTGCGATCCACGAAGCGCAGGCATCGCTGGTGAACTTCAACCGCGCCGGCGTGCCGCTGATGGAGATCGTCTCCGAGCCCGACCTGCGCAGCGCCGACGAGGCGCGCGAATACGTGATGCGCCTGCGCGCCATCCTCCAGTACATCGGCGTCAACGACGGCGACATGGAGTCGGGACAGCTGCGTTGCGATGCGAACGTGTCCCTACGGCCAGTCGGAAGCCCGGACCTTGGCACGAAAGTTGAAGTCAAGAACATGAACTCGTTCCGCGCCATCCATCGCGCCATCGAGTACGAGATCGGGCGTCAGACCGAGGTGCTGGAGGCGGGCGGTCGGCTGGCCCAGGAGACGCGCGGCTGGAACGACGCGCGCGGGCTGACGGTCTCGCAGCGCAGCAAGGAGTATGCCGAAGACTATCGCTACTTCCCGGAGCCCGACCTGCCGCCGCTGGACGTCAGTCGCAAGTGGGTGGCGGAAATCCGGGCCGGCCTGCCCGAGCTTCCGGCGGCGCGGCGCGAGCGCTTCATGACGGCACTCGGCCTCTCGCCGTACGACGCCTCGTTGCTCACGGCGTCCAGGCCGATGGCGGCGTTTTTCGAAGAGACGGTGCGCCTCGGTGCCCCGGCGAAGACGGCAGCCAACTGGATCCTCGGCGACTTCAGCCGCCTGCTCAACGCCGACCGCAAGGAGATCGACGAGGCGTCCATCAAGCCGGTGCATCTCCAGCAGCTGATCTCGCTGATCGATTCCGGCGCCATCACCGGCAAGATGGCGAAGCAGACCTTCGAGGCCATGTATGGCGCCCCGGACGCCGGCCCGGCGCTGGAGGCGGCCAGGGGCTCGACCCAGATCAGCGAAGACGCCGAGCTGGACCGGATCGTCGACCAGGTCATCGCCGAAAATGCGAAGTCGGTTGCCGACTTCAAGGCGGGAAAGGCGCCGGCGCTCAAGTTCCTGATCGGCCAGGGCATGAAGGTATCCAAGGGCCGGGCCAATCCCCAGCGGCTCGACGCACTGCTGCGCGAGAAGATCTCATAGTGCAACTAACGGTTGGCGAGCTCGCCCACGGTGGGGCGGCGCTGGCGCGGGTCGATGGTCGGGTGGTCTTCGTCGAAGGCGCGATTCCCGGCGAGACCGTCGAAGCCGAGGTCACCCAGCGGCGCAAGGATTTCTGGCGAGCACAAGCCACCAACGTTCTCGATCCCGCAGATGCGCGAGTTACGCCGCCATGCCCATACTTCGCGGCCGGCTGCGGCGGATGCCAGCTGCAATACGTCGCCTATCCCGAGCAGCTGGCCTTGAAGCGCCAGGTGCTGCACCGCCAGCTGCAGCGGGCCCACCTCGAGTTTCCCATGGAGCGCATCGACGTCCTGGGTATGGAGGACCCGTGGCGCTACCGGCTGCGCGGCGAATTCCACGTCCTGCGGCGAGCTGGGGCGGTGAGCCTTGGCTTCTACCGCAAGCACACCTACCAGACGCTCCCCATCGACGCCTGCCTGATCCATGCCGAGGTCATCGAACGTGCGCTGCCGGCGTTCGCCCGTGCGGCGGAAGACCCGGCCGCCGATCGGGTCACAGCTTTGCAGTTCACCTGGGCACCCGGCACGAACGACCTGCTCTGGGCACCCTATCCGCCGGGCTCGGCGGACGAGAACTTCGGCGCTCGCGCGGCCGGCTGGGTTCCAGAGCTCAATCTCAACGATGACTCCATCGGCATCGACGATGCCGGCCGCCACTTCCGGGTCCGGCCGGAAACCTTCGTGCAGGTGAACGCGCGCCAGCGCGCCGTGCTCTACGAGCGCGCCCTGCTCTTCGCGGGCATGGACGCAAAGGCCCGCGTGGTCGATGCCTACGCCGGCATCGGAATGCTGACCGCCCGCCTGGCCGATGGCGCCGGCGAGGTGATCGCCTTGGAGGAAAGCCCGTACTCCGTGCGCCTCGGCCAGCTCAATATGCAGCTGAACGGTATCGGGAACGTCAGTTATCGGCGCGCACGGGTCGAGGACAGCGCCGGGCAGATTGCCCAACCGGTTGACGTGCTCGTGCTCGACCCGCCGCGCGCCGGCTGCGCCGAGGCCGCCGTCGATGCGATGGCGATGCTGGCCCCCGAACGGATCGTCTACATCTCCTGCGAGCCGTCCACGCTGGCGCGTGACGTGAATCGTTTTTGCGCCGCCGGACGCTATACCCTTGTGGAGGTGGCCCTCGTCGACATGTTTCCCCAGACCTATCACATCGAGGCGGTCGTCAAGCTCCAGCGGAACGCATGAGCTTCGTACACCTTCATACACATTCCGAATACAGCCTGCTCGACGGCGCCAGCCGGATCTCCGAAATGGTGCGCCTGGCGGCGGAGACCGGGATGCCGGCGATCGCCCTCACCGATCACGGAGTGATGTACGGCGCCATCGAGTTGCTCGCGCAGGCGAAAGCCGCGGGGATCAACCCGATCATCGGCCAGGAAGCCTACGTCGCGACTCGTTCGCGACATCAAAAAGAAGGTCGTGCCGACCGTGATCCGTATCACCTGATCTTGCTGGTCAAAGACCTCACCGGCTACCGGAACCTGATCCAGCTGTCCAGCCTGGCGCAACTCGAGGGTTACTACTACAAACCGCGGATCGATAAGGCGCTGCTCGCCGAGCACACCGAGGGCCTGATCGCGCTCTCCAGTTGCCTTGGCGGCGAGGTCGCGAACCGCCTCCTGGAAGGCGACGAGGCCGGCGCCGAGCAGGCGGCCACCGAGTATCAGCGGATGTTCGGGGACGACTACTTCCTCGAGATCCAGAACCACGGGATGGAGGAGCAGTCGCGGGTCAACGAGGGCCTATCCCGGATCTCGCGGCGCACCGGGATTCCGCTCGTCGCCACCAACGATTCGCACTACACCCGGCGCGACGACGCCGAGGCCCACGACATCCTGCTCTGTCTGCAGACCGGAACGGTCGTCTCGGAAGCGAATCGAATGCGCTTCCACAACGACGAGTTCTATCTCAAGACGCCTGCCGAGATGGCGGAGCGCTTTCGCGACTTCCCGGAGGCCGTGGCCAACACCGTCCGGATCGCGGAGCGCTGCCACCTCGAGCTCGATACCCGGCCGTTGCTTCCCCGCTTCGAGGTGCCGGCCGGACAGACCGCTGAGGGTTATCTACGGCGCCTGGCCGAACGGGGGCTCAAGGATCGCTACCCGGAGCTCACCGCCACCGTGCGCGACCGCTTCGAGATGGAGTTCGGCGTCATCGAAGACATGGGCTACGCCCCCTACTTTCTGATCGTGAGTGACTTCATCGACTACGCCCGCACGCACGGCGTGGCGGTCGGTCCCGGTCGGGGGTCCGCGGCCGGCAGCATCGTCTCCTACGCGCTGGGAATCACCACCCTCGACCCGCTGAAGCACGGGCTGATCTTCGAGCGGTTTCTCAACCGGGAGCGGATTTCGATGCCGGATATCGACATCGACTTCGACGACCGTAATCGCGACCGCGTCATCGAGTACGTCGGTCAGCGCTATGGCCAGGACCACGTCGCGCAGATCATCACCTTCGGCACGATGAAAGCCCGCGCGGTGATCCGTGACGTGGGCCGGGCCCTGGACGTGCCGCTCCGCGATGTCGATCACCTGGCGAAGCTGGTGCCGCCTCAGTTGAACATGACGCTGGACAAGGCGGTGGCGATGGTGCCGGAGCTGGCGCAAGCCGAGAAAGACCCGGTGTTCGAGCGGCTCTTGAGGAATGCGCGCAAGCTGGAGGGCCTGGTTCGCCACGCCTCGACGCATGCGGCCGGCATCGTCATCACGCCCGAGCCGCTGCAGCGCTACGTCCCGCTCCAGGCCAGCATCACCCGCGGCGACAAGAACGGCCAGGAGAAGCGCGCCGTGATGACCCAGTACGAAATGAACGCCGTGCAAAAGATCGGCCTGCTGAAGATGGACTTTCTCGGACTACGCAACCTGTCGATCATCGAGGACACGCTCAAGAATCTCGAGCAAACCCGCGGGCTGAAGCTCGACCTCGCGCAGATCCGATGGGACGATGCCGCGACCTTCGGGTTGTTGCAGGCGGCCGACACGAACGGCGTGTTCCAGCTGGAGTCGCCGGGGCTGCGCCGGCTGTTGCAAGACATGCGGCCAACCACGTTCGAGGACATCACCGCCGCCATCGCGCTGTTCCGGCCCGGGCCGCTCGAGGGTGGCCTCGTCGACCAGTACATGAAGTGCAAGCATGGCGAGCAGGAAATCGTCTATCCGCTGCCGCAGCTCGAACCCATTCTCAAAGAGACGTACGGCGTCATCGTCTACCAGGAGCAGGTGATGCAGATCGCGTCCCAGCTGGCGGGCTTCACGCTCGGCGAAGCCGACGTGCTCCGCGCTGCGATGGGCAAGAAGAAGAAAGACGAAATGGCGAAGATGCGCGCGAAGTTCATCGCCGGCGCGGTCGCCCGGGGCGTGACCGAGCCGAAGGCGACGGACATTTTCGACCTGATGGCGTTCTTCGCCGGCTACGGGTTCAACAAATCGCACAGCGCCGCCTACGCGGTGATCTCCTATCAGACGGCCTATCTGAAGGCCAACTATCCGCTCGAGTACCTGGCGGCCCTGCTCAACAACGAAGCCGGGAACTATGACCGGGTGGCGGCGGCGGTCCTCGACTGCCACACCCGCGACATCGACGTGCTCCCACCCGACGTGAATCACTCCGAGGCCGGCTTCATCGTCCAGGAGGGAAAGATCCGGTACGGGCTGGCGGTGATCAAGAACGTCGGGGCGCACGCCATCGAGCTGCTGCTGACCGAACGGCGCGCCAGGGGGCCGTTCAAGTCATTGCTGGATCTGACAGCGCGCGTCGATCCGCGCGAGTTGAACAAGCGCGTGCTGGAGAGCCTTATCCGCTCGGGCGCCACCGACAGCGTGGGCGAGCGCGGCCGGCTGCTGGCCAGCATCGATCGGGTCACCGACCGGGCAGGTCAGATCATCAGCGAACGCGAAAGCGGCCAGACCAACCTGTTGGGCATGTTGCCGGATGCGGACGAGATGGATGACCCCGCAGCCGGCTTGATCTCCGCTATGCCGCCGATGCCCGATGACGAGCGGCTCAAGGGCGAGAAGGAACTCCTCGGGCTGTATCTCTCCGATCATCCGTTGCGCCGCATCGAGCAGGAGCTGCACCTGAAGGTCGACACCTATGCGAACCAGGTCACGCCCGAGATGGAAGATTACGAAGTCCGCATCGGAGGGGTCATCAAGGGAGTCCGCCCGGTGGTCACCAAGACGGGCAAGGCGATGGCATTCGTCCAGCTCGAAGACCTGACAGCGACCATCGAGGTGATCGTCTTCCCCAGAGTGTTCGAAGAGCGTCGCCAGTTGCTGCTGTCGGACACGGTAGTCATCGTCCGGGGCAAGGTCGACGCGCGGGCGGCCTCCGGTGACGATGAGGAGCGGGCCGAGGCCGCCAAAGTGATCGCCGATGAGATCCTCGCCTTCGACGACGCCGGCCACGAGAGCTGGGTGCGCAACCAGGTGGTCCATCTCGACGTACCGGGCGACGCGAGCCCGGAGCAGATGGGAGCGTTAGAGCTGATCCTCGGTCGTTGCGCCGGGCCGGATCGGGTGGTGCTGCATCTGCAACGCGCGGACCAGGTGGTGGACATGGATCTAGGGGACAAATTCCGCGTGCAGGGCGGGGGACTCGCCGGCGATCGGGCGCAGCGGGAGATCGACGCGCTGTTCTCGCGTCCCGTCTGGCGGCTCGAGGTCATCCGGCGGCGCGCACCCGAACGGCAGCTGAACGGCGGCCGGCAGCCGCGGACGCTCGTTGGGTCGCCCGCCGGCGCCTAGCGCAGGTCCGCACGGCAACTTTAGGCCGTCGCCGAGGTTAGCCCCCGGCTGAGCCCGCTTCCGCCAGCGCAGCGCTGCCGCGCCGTTGTACTGGCGTGACAGCCGAGCCGGCGGGGCCGCCCTCCTTCGAGGATGTCCTGGCGCGAGGCCAGGAATTCCTGGCTCAGCTCGCGACCCTTTACCAGGGGATGGCACGCGAGCAGGCTGATCAGCAGAAGAAGCTCGAGGCGTTGCGCGGCGCTCAGCAGCAGTGGACCGGCGAACGAGCGCGCTTGATCAAGGACGCGGAACGGCTTCGTCAGGAGGAAGACGCCGTGCGCGCCGACAATGCGGCGCTGAAGGCAAACCAAAAGTCGTATGAATCGCGACTGGCCGACCTCCAGCAGCAGGCTGAACAGCTCGAGGCGTTGCATGCCCACGTAACCCAGCAGACGACCAAGCTGGCGGCCGAGTGGATCGCCAGGCGGGACGCCCTGGCGGCCGACAACCAGCGGCTGACCGCGGAGATGGCGGAAGTCCGCGGCACGCTGGACCTGAGCCTCGATCGCGAGAAGCAATGGAAGGCGCAGGTATGGAAGCTCCAGGACGCCGTCAGAACGCTTCGCGGGGCCGCCGGTCTCGTCAGCCTCACGGCTGAGCAGAGTCATCACCTCGCCTCACAGCTCAACGCCATCACCGGTTTTGCCGAAGTCCTTCTCGATGAGGCGGGCAATCGCGCCACCGGGGATGAGCGGCAGGAGTTTCTGCAGCACATCAAGGAGAGCGGTGCTCACCTGGCCGATTACGTGCGCCAGCTCTCGACTGGTCCGAAAGACGAGGGCCCGCCGGCGCAAACGGCCGAGATCTCACCGCCCATCGAAGCCCCGCATTCTCCGGCGCCGACCGTACTGGTGGCCGCCTCCGACCTAGCCCTACGGGAGCGGGTCGAATCGTTCCTTCGTCGAGATGGCTATCAGATCGAGTTCGCGGGTGATGGCGAGGACGCCCTCAGAATGGCGGCCCGGCTTCAGCCGCTCGCCATGATGATCGATGCCGAGCTGGCCCCGGCCGGGGGACAGGATCTCATCGACCAGCTCGCTGGTGAGGCACGAACGAAAGACATTCCGGTCGTGCTGCTGGCCAGGAACGACCAGGAGCACCAGGGCCTGAGCAGCGGTCGATACGACTTCTTGAGCAAGCCCATCAACCGCCAGCAACTGATGCAGATGATGGACAAATACGAGCTTCTTGCGGATCGGAGACGGGCGAGCAAGATGCCAGCCAGCGTTCTGGTGGTCGATGACGATTCGCGCAACACCCGGCTGGTCGAGGCCATGCTCAAGCCCTTCAACATCAACGTGCTGGTGGCTCGCGATGGCGCGGCCGGGATCAAGCTCGGCCTCGCGCGAAAGCCGGACCTGATCATTCTCGACCTGATGATGCCCGGTGTTGATGGCTTCGAGGTCGTTGCGGCTCTACGCAAGGATGCGGTGGCGGCCCAGATCCCGATCCTGATCTACACGGCGAAGACCATCACTGCGGCAGACCGCGAGCGCCTACAGGGCAGCATTCA
>Ga0209805_1002411_pt1 | contig 10894 bp, 9 predicted proteins | sample GraSoiAngelo_148_FD_185905 | JGI IMG/M metagenome (GOLD analysis project Ga0209805, IMG submission 185905) | Grasslands soil microbial communities from the Angelo Coastal Reserve, California, USA - 14_1009_09_20cm (SPAdes) (version 2) | ecosystem: Environmental > Terrestrial > Soil > Grasslands ... | reverse complement strand
GTTGAGCGCGATCTGCTCGACGCGCTCCCAGTCGATCAGCCGGGCCGCTTGCTCCCGCGGCCGGACCAGCTCGCGGAGGACCACGGCCCCCACGCCGATGGCGACGCCCCAGGCCATGGCACGGCCCATACGCCGGGTCGGGGGGATGGGTTCAGGGATGCTCATGGGGAAGGCCGCCGGCGCGATCCTCATTCTACCGACGCCTGCCCGGGCTGGCGCTCGGGGAGGGTGATTGCTAGCACTCGTCGTTTAGGAGTGCTAAAATGCGGGTACTTACCGCCTCGGAATAACTGGCCGTTTGCCCACCCATTACCACAGGAAGGAGGACGATCGATGGCGAAACAACTCGCATACGATGCCGACGCCCGTTCGGCACTGAAGCGCGGCGTCGACAAGGTCGCGGACGCCGTTCGAATTACCATCGGCCCCAAAGGCCGCAATGTGGTGCTCGACAAGAAGTTCGGCTCGCCGACCATCACCAACGACGGCGTGACGATCGCGAAGGAGATCGAGCTGGAGGACCCCTTCGAGAACATGGGGGCGCAGCTGGTCAAGGAAGTCGCAAGCAAGACTAACGACATCGCCGGCGACGGCACGACCACGTCGGTGGTGCTGGCCGCGGCGATCATCGGTGACGGGTTGCGCAACGTCACCGCCGGCGCCAATCCGATGCAGCTCAAGATCGGCATTCAGAAGGCTGTCGATGAAGTCGTCAAGGCGATCAAGGAGCAGTCGGTCCAGATCTCCGAGCGGGAGAAGATCGCGCAGGTGGCCACCATCTCGGCCGCCGATCCCTCGATTGGCGAAATGGTCGCCAACGCGATGGAGAAGGTTGGCAAGGATGGCGTCATCACGGTCGAGGAGTCCAAGGGCATCGAGGATGAGCTGAAACTCGTCGACGGAATGCAGTTCGACAAGGGGTACATCTCGCCCTACATGGTCACCGACGCCACCCGGATGGAGGCGGTGCTCGAGGATCCCTACATTCTCATCACCGAAAAGAAGGTTTCGGCGGTGGCCGACCTGCTCCCCGTGCTGGAGAAGGTCGTGCAGAGTGGCAAGCCGTTGCTGATCATCGCCGAGGACGTCGAGGGCGAGGCACAGGCCACCATCATCGTCAACAAGCTGCGCGGAACTTTCACCGCGGTCGCCGTCAAGGCGCCGGGCTTTGGTGATCGCCGCAAGGCGATGCTGCAGGACATCGCGATCCTGACCGGCGGCCAGGTCATCTCGGACGAGCTGGGCCTCAAGCTCGACTCGGTGCAGCTCAACCAGCTCGGCAAGGCCCGCCGCGTCACCATCACCAAGGACGACACGACGGTCGTCGAGGGCGCCGGCAAGCAAGATGAGATCAAGGGCCGGATCAACCAGATCAAGGCCGAGATCGAGAAGACGACCTCCGACTGGGACAAGGAAAAGCTCCAGGAGCGGCTGGCGAAGCTGGCCGGCGGTGTGGCCGTGATCAAGGTCGGGGCCGCCACCGAGACGGAGCTCAAGGAAAAGAAGCACCGGATGGAGGATGCGGTTTCCGCCACCCGGGCCGCGGTCGAGGAAGGCATCGTCCCCGGCGGTGGCGCGGTGCTGGTGCACTCGATCAAGGCGCTCGACAATCTCAAGGTCTCGGGTGACGAGGCGACCGGTGTGCAATTGGTGCGCCGCGCGCTCGAGGAGCCGCTGCGTCAGATCGTCAACAACGCCGGCTGGGAAGGCTCGGTCGTGGTGGAGAAGGTCAAGGGCCTGCCCAAGGGCCAGGGCTTCGACGCCAATAAGGGCGAGTACACCGACATGGTGAAGGCCGGCATCGTCGACCCGACCAAGGTGACCCGTTCGGCGCTGCAGAACGCGGCGAGCATCGCCGCCATGCTGCTGACGACCGAGGCGCTCGTCTCAGACATCCCGGAAAAGAAGCCGGCCGCGCCGGCGCCGTCGATGCCGGACTACTAAGCCAAAAGCGAGGAAAGAGCCGCCCCGACGGGCGGCTCTTTTTGTCTCTGGGCTGGTGCCGTTCCGGCCCGTCGGCAGCAGATAGCATGGCGGCATGAAGCCGAGCGGCATCGTGACATTGCTCACGGACTTCGGCCTCGACGATGCCTACGTCGGCGCGGTGAAGGGCGCCATCCTTGCTGTGCATACCAGAACTACCGTGATCGACATCAGCCACGGGGTGCGTCCCTTCGCGGTGCTGCAGGGCGCCTTTTTGCTCGACACCGCCTGGCGAAGTTTTCCGCTCGGAACCGTGCATGTCGCGGTCGTCGATCCCGGGGTCGGCACCAGCCGAAAGGCTATCGCGTTTAGAGCGGCAGATCACATCTTTACCGGCCCCGACAATGGGCTGTTCACATTTCTCACCGAGCCCATCAGCGAGATGGTCGAGCTGGCCGCGCCGCCGGAGGCGGCGCCCACATTCCACGGGCGCGACCTCTTCGGCCCGGTCGCGGCCCGACTGGCGGCGGGAACGCAGCTCGCCGAGGTCGGCAGGCTTCGTCACCAGGAACCGTTGCGGCTCCAGGATGCCTGGGCAGCAAAGGTGGGCGAGGCCTGGCGCGCGCAGGTGCTGCACTGCGATCACTTCGGCAATGTGATCAGCAACCTACCGCTCCGGGCGCTGGCTCGCATCAAGGTGGTCAACGGGAGCCCAGTCCGAACCGTGGAAACCTACGACGAGGCCGAGCCCCATGAGCTGGTCGCGCTGATGGGAAGCAGCGGTCGTATCGAGTTCGCGCTGCGCGAGGCGTCTGCGGCCGCGCGCTTACATACCGCACCCGGCGAGACTCTGCTCGTCACGTGAGCTGGCCAATCCTCCACTGGAACCAAGCGGCAACAGTGTCGTCAGAGGTGTTGCGCCAGGCGGACGTGAGGGCGCGCGACGAATTTGGCATTGAGCCGCAGCAGCTGATGGAGATCGCCGGCTGGCAGGTCGCCCGTTTCGTTGATGCCTTCCTGGACGGCGCCCGGGGCAAGCACGTCCTGGTGGTGGCCGGCTCAGGCAACAATGGCGGTGATGCGCTGGTCGCCGCCCGATTCCTCTACCAGCGTGGCGCGCTGGTGACCGCGTCGATCGTGGCGACGAAAGACCAGGGTAGCCTGGTGGCGCGGCACACCGCCACCATCGCCAGCCTCGGTATTCGTATCCACGAGGCGCCCGCCGGGATCGACGGGTCGGTTGACACCATCGTCGACGGCCTTTTCGGTACGGGCATACGCCTGCCGCTGCGCGAGCCGGGCCCGCGCATTCTTTCGGCAATGAACGAGGCTGGACGGCCAATCGTATCGATCGACGTGCCATCCGGAATAGACGCCGATACCGGCGTCGGTGCGGAGAACGCGGTTCGGGCGGCGGCGACTGTGACCCTGGCGGCGCCGAAGGCGGGGCTGAGACGGGCACAGAACTCAGGCCGCGTGTTCGTCGCGGATATCGGGATACCCGCGACACTGTTTTCGGCTGAACGTACCGAGATCGAGGCGATCTATCGGGCCGGCAGCCTGGTGGAACTGTCGGATCCTGAACTGACCTGAACTCGATTACGAACACCACTCCGAGTTGACGGATTGGTGCCGCCTGACTAGACTGCAGGCATCCGCCCCACGTCCCAGTAATGGATCAAGTACAGGTCGAAGCTCCAGTCGCGCGCGCCCGGGGCGCCTCCGTGGAACGCGAGTTCTACTCCGACTTCCCACTTGTCTTGAACTACGTCGCGCGGTTGGTCGACGACATCGACGGCGCAGTCGCCATCACCTGCGCCGCTTTTCGCCAGGTTGCCGATAGTCTCCGCCATCGCCCGGCCGGTCAGGGGCTGCAACGCATCGACGTGTTTCGAGCCGCCACCGAGCTCAGCCGGCAGGCTCTGAAACCGCGCCGCTGGTTCCGTCGGCACCACATTACGCAGCTGAGCCTCGATGGATTTCCCCAGTCGGAAGCCCGGCGAGCATTGCGACGGGACACGGTCCAACGGGCGCTCACCGCGCTGCCCTTCGAGGCGCGCGCCGCGGTCCTGCTGCGGGACTTCGTCAAACTCTCGTACGACGAACTCGGCGACGTGGTCGATATCGCTCCACGCAAGCTGGTGCATGCCCTGGACCGCAGCCGCGCCGAACTCGGGGAGATCTATGACTACATCAAGTTCTGAGGGCAGTCGCTGCACCCGTATCTCGCCCAGCGCCGTGCTCGATGACCGCCTTGATGGCAAGGAGCTCGAATGGGCGCGCGACCACCTGCGGCGGTGCGAAGCCTGCCGCGACCGGGTGGAGGATTTCCGCGAGATGCTGTTGCGAGTCGGCCGCCTGCCGAGTGCGCCGGTCGGCGCGACCGCCATGGACCAGGCCTTCGTGGTGGCGATCCCCGACCGCTTGCGCGCTGAGGCCGGCTCGCGAACATTCGATATCGAGCCCCCAGGGACGACAGCCCCGGCCCCGACGCCTCCCGAGCTGCCGATGCCGATCCGCCCCGAGGTAACCAGCGTCCCCGACCTGCTGATCGAGTTGGAGCGCGAGATTTTCCGCGATGAGCCTGGCCAGGACCATCCGACTGCCCTGCCAACGGTGCCGGATCCGACCTACTCGACGGGGGGCGCGCCTCCGGTCGAGGAGGTCGAGACCGTTGCGCCCCCCGAGGCGGCGGAGCCGCAGGATGAGCCCATCACTTCGGCGCCGCTGATTCCGGCGACACCCGAGGTCCTGTCCGGACCACTGCGCGAGGTTCCCGTGGATTCCCACCGCGAACCCCAGCCCATCGTTCGGAACGAGCCCATCGGTCCGGATCTCGACCCCGAGCCTGCCGTCGCAGCCCCCGAGCCGGAAGCCGTGCACCCATGGCCGCCGCCCGAAGCGGCCACCGAAGCGATCCCAGCGACGCCGAGCACGAACGTCATCCTCGAGCAGGAACCAGCGCTCCGCTTCGATGAGGAGATTGCACCGGCGGCGACGCCGCGTAAACCAGACACGCCAATGCGGCTGGCGGTTGGCCTGGGCGCCGCCGCATGCGTCCTGCTCGCCGCCGTGCTCTACGAGGGAGGCTGGCTGTCCAAGGGCCTGCAGACCTTGAGTTCGACTTCGCCCCCGACGGTGGCCTCGGTTCACCCCTCGACCAGTGCCAGCCCGCGACTTTCCGCCTCACCAGGCGCCAGCCCGACGGCGCCTCCCGCTCCGGTGCTCTTCACGCTCGGAAACGGGGTCGCCGGCGACAGCGTCTTTCGCATCCGGCCTGGCACCGCGGTGGCCGGCTACACCCGCCTGGTCTTCGACATGCACGGCGGCGGCTTACCCACCATGAGCATCACGCGCCCGGACGACCTTCATGTCGCCGTGACTTTCAAAAACAGCACGGTCACTGGGATTGCGGTGAACGGCATCAAGAGCTATCAGATCGCGGGAATCGAGCCCGGGGTCCAGCAGGCCGCCGATGGAACGATCACGATCGACCTGGCGCGGCCCGTGCGTGTCACGGCCTTTACCCTCCCGGCGACCGGCGCCTACGCCTGGCGCCTGGTCGTCGACCTGCACACGAGCTAATTCAGCGAGGTCCGGACGGTGCCGGCCGCCGTGGCGTGGGCCACCATCTGCTTGAGCAGGACGATCTCCTTGCGTAGCATGCGAAGCTCGAGCACGAGGCGTGAGTCGGTACGTCGCTCGGCCAGCAGGCTCTGTTTCTCGGGCACCTGCAGGTTCAGGGCCGCGGCGATCAGGTAAGAGAGCAGCTCCGGCTCCATCGGCGGCTCGGCCTCGTCCGCCTTTTGGCCGACCAGCTCCCGTAACAGGTTGGAATATTGCTGGAACGCGATGGCGGTCGTCTCGGTCAGGCGGGCGGTGGCATCGAGGTCGTCGCCGGCCTCCGGAATGATGCGGATCTGGCCGCGGAGATACGGGCGATCGTCAGCGGTTCCAATGATCTCGAAGCGCGACGCGCCCATCACCAGCAGATTCATCCGGCCATCATCGAGGCGATCGATACGGATGATCTTCGCCAGCGTGCCGACGTCGTACGGGCGGGCCGGCCCGACCTCCGTTCCTTCCTCGATCGCGACCACGCCAAAGCTGTGCCCCTCTTCCAGGCAGTCGGCGATCATCTGCCGATAGCGGGGCTCAAACACGTGCAGCGGCAGCGGCATGTGCGGAAAGAGCACGACATTGAGCGGGAACAGCGGGAGCCATTGGCTGGACACGAATCCAGTATATGAGCGTGTCCGCCGAGCTTTAACCGACGGCGGGGGCGGCCTCCCGCACGGGTTGTAGGGCCGCTTTCTTCCGGCGCACGATGCCCGTGGTCAGGAGCGCACCGAATACGAGCACCGCGATCGCCACCGCAAGCGCGGGACGCATAGCGTTGAGATACGCCTGGGCAAACACGTCATGGCCTAACTGAAGGATCCGGCTCCTGACCTGGACGGGGAGGTTGGCGGGCAGCGCGACACCTGATTGGCCCCGGCCGACTTCGAGGGCGCCGTTCGCGGAATTTGCGAAACCCTGAACGAACTGCGAGCGGAAGGCTGGCGGGACATTCGACGCCTGCACCTGGGCCTGGCTGACCAGCTCGCTGGCAAGCCGGTTTTGCAGGATCGCACCGACGATGGCGCTGCCGAAGGCGCCGCCAAGCTGACGATTGCTGTTCAGAAGCCCGGAGGCCGCCCCGGCGAGCCGGGGATCAATCCGCCGCATCGTTACCGTTGTCATGGGCGCAAAGGTGCAACCAAGCCCGACGCCGGCCAGGATCAGCGGCGGGAGGAAGGTGAACTGGCCCGCGCTAAGCGACGACACCCAGATGACCAGGCCCATGCCGACGCTGAAGCACGTGAGCCCGGCTAGCAGGATGTACTTTCCACCGAATCGATCGGTGGCGCGGCCAGCGACGGGCGCGATAACCATCGAGGTCAGCGACATCGGCGCGAAGGTGAGGCCCGCTTTCAACGCGCTGAAGCCAAGCACGGACTGGAGGAAAATCGTGAGCGGCAAGAACAGGCCCATCATGCCGAAGAAGACGATGGCGGCCAGCGCGTTACCGATCGCAAAGTTTCGATCCTTGAACAGCGATAACGGCACCAGTGGGTCTTCGCGCCCGCGGTCCCACAGGATGAATAGAACGAAGAGGATGACGCTGGCGACAAACAGGCTGGGGATGCTGAAGAGACCCCAGTGACCGCCTGCCGCGTCGAACGACAGCGCGTCGGTAAAGGTGCCCCAGTGGTAGCGCTGCCCCTCGATCAGGCCGAAGACCAGGGCGAACAGCGACCCGCTGGCCAGCAGCACGCCCACCGGGTCAAGGTCCTGGTCTCGACCGAGCCGGATTCCCGGAAGCAGCCAGACGCCGAGGATGAAGGCGACGATGCCGACCGGGACGTTGACCCAGAAGACCGCCTGCCAGCTGAAGTTGGTCACCAGAAAGCCGCCCAGCGTCGGGCCGGTGACTGACGCGACACCGGCGACCCCACCCCAGACCCCAAACGCGGCGCCACGGCGGTTAGGGGGAAAGATGTTGGTCAGGATGCTGAGCGTCTGCGGCGTGAGAATGGCGCCGCCGATGCCCTGGACGATGCGGGCGAGAATGAGCTGGCCGGGACTCTGCGCCAGGCTGCAGCCGATGGACGCCAGCGTGAAGACGGCCAGCCCAATCAGGAAGAGTCGCTTGGCGCCATATTTGTCGCCCAGCCGACCGGCGGTGATCAGCAGCACGGCATAGACGAGGATGTACGCGTTCAGCACCCAGAGGATCTCGTCGAGCCCTGCGTGCAGGCCGTCGATGATGCTCGGGATCGCGACGTTCACGATCGTGAGATCGAGCAGGATCATGAAGAAGCCAAGACAGAGAACGAGCAGGATGATCCAGGGGCTGCGCCTCGTCTGAACCGCGGCTTGCATATGCGTTGAAAGTCTAGGGAAGCGCGTGCTCAGGCGCCGGGCTGGAATTGCGCTAGCAGGCCGCCGCGATAAACCGTGAAGCCCGGTGGGCCATGGCCATGATCGTGATCATGGGATTGACTCCGGACGCACTGGGGAAGGCGCTGCCATCGGCGACGAACAGGCCCTTGACCGCGTGCGCCTGGTGGTCAGGGCCGATCACCGACGTTGCCGGGTCATTGCCCATCCGGCAGGAGCCCATCTGGTGAAAGCTGACGTAACCCATCTGGCCAGTGGCATAGCCGTTGCGGTCGACCTCATTCATGTAGGCTTCGATGCCACCTCGCTGCCCGGGCCGGTAGGCTACGTAAGCACTCTGACTCGTGAAGATCTCTTTGGCGCCGGCGGCTTCCAGGATGCGCACGCCGACCTCGATGCCCTTGCGCATGTGGGCGAGATCCTGGCGCGAGAGCCGGTAATCGACTCGGCTGGTGCCGTCTTTCGAGGTCACGCGGCCCCAGCCGCTGTCCCGAAGCAGAATTCCTGTGAGTGACAGATTGGGAAGCTGGCGCATCAGGCGACTGTAGTGATCCGGCCTTCGCCATGGGGTGACCAACGCCAGCAGTGCCGGATGCAGCGGCGCCGACTCGATCTTCGGTCCAAAGTGCCGCCCGTCGAGGTCGCTGAACTCGTCGGAATAGATCGACTGGAGCGTCCCTTCCCAGGGCCGGATTGATTCATCAAAGATCCCGGAAACCGCGGTCGCGGGATGCAGCCGAAGCCAGCGGCCAACGGCCTTTGCCCGCAGGCCGGAGCGCTGCAGCAGGGCGGGGGTCGCGATCGCGCCAGCCGCCGCGACCACCGCGCGACTGCGCACGATCAGCGTGAATGCCGGCATCTCCGGCTGCCGGACGGTGGCGCGGACGCCGACCGCCCGGCCGTCTTCGATCAAGACCCGATCAACCGTGCAGTTGACGACGATCCGGGCGCGACGCCGGTAGGCGTCCATCAGGTAGGTCTTCAGCGTCGACTGCTTGGCGCCAATCTGGCAACCGTAACCGCAGAACCCGCACCGCTCGTCCTGCGTACAGCCCTGCACATTGCGCGGCATGTATCCGACATGCCAGCCAAGCTGGCGGAGCCCGCGTTCGAGGACTCGCTCGCGGGCACTGACCCGGCTCTGGCTGACATTGACGCCGAGGCGCTCGTACACCGCGTCCAACGACGAGGTGTACTCATCGGTTGCAAAGGCGGCGAGTCCGTATTGCTGCGCCCACTCGGCGCGGAGCCAGTCAGGACTGCGGAAGCTCGTGGTGTAGTTGATCACCGTCCCACCGCCGAGACAGCCACCGGCGATGAGCGCGACCCCGGCGTCCGAGGTGGCGGCGAAGCCGCCCTGGTAGTACAGCTTCCGCATCATCGCCAGTTCCAGTTGGTTGAAGTCAGCCTCGTTGTAATAGCCGCCTTCCTCCAGCACGATCACGTCCTTGCCGGCGGCGGACAGCTCGGCGGCCGCCACGCCACCACCCGCGCCTGAGCCCACGACGACCGCGTCGCAGGTCAATGTCGTGTCGCCGTCCAGGGTTGTCGTCTTGATGGGCTTGGGCGTCGGCGGCGGCGGCGACACGGGGCCCGGGTAACCGATCTCCGGCCAGACCGGGTTGGTGCCGTCGTCTTCCGTATCGCCGAGAAACGCCAGCAGCGAAAGGCGCTTGAAGAGCTGGAAGAGCTGCCGCCGGAAGGCCAGCCGGCTGGTGGACCAGGACGCCATGACGGCAACGCGTTGCTCGCGTGGCCAGCGGTGAAATGGCACCGGCCGGCCGCTGAGCAGGAAGGTGCCGCTACGGCGGCCAAGCACCCCCACAATGAGGCGCAGCCGGCGGCGGTCTGCCGCGGATGGCAGTCGGGCGAACGTATCCTCCATCGACGCGGCAACCCGGATCGGAGATCCCGTGTGGCCCATGCCGCCGATAAACGTGTCGGCCATGGCGACGAGCACGGCCGATCGGCTATCGCGGGCGGTTGTCGTCGGCGGCGCCTTGACGGCGGTCGTCACACCAGTTACCCCCCTGCCGAAGTGCTCAGTGGCTCAATCATAAGCAGCCGGCGAGCGGTAGGAAAGGCCCAAAATGGATGCCATGTGCTACTCAAACGACGCCCGGCCCCCGCTGCCGCCCATCCAAGGCGGTTCAACCGACGACAGCGATCTGATCCTCACCTCGGCCGACGGAACCCGCTTGGGTGCCTACGCCGCTCGAGCCAGAACGCCGACCGGTGCGGGCGTCGTCGTGATACCCGACCCGCGTGGTCTGCATCTCTTTTACAAGGAGCTCGTTCGGCGGTTCGCCGAAACCGGGATCGATGCCATCGCCGTCGATTACCTGGTGCGGACCGCGGGGATGGGCGATCGGCCGGAGGGCTTCGATTTCATGACGCACATCCGGCAGACCACACCGGAACAGGTGGCGGCCGACGTCAGAGCTGGTGTCGACTACCTGCGGTCTGCGGCCGGAGGCTCGGTCGGATCCGTGTTTACGGTGGGCTTCTGTTTCGGTGGGGCGCAGTCCTGGCGGCAGTCGGCCGCCCAGCCGGGGCTTGCGGGGGCGATCGGTCTGTACGGGCGGCCGGCGGTCGTCCGCGACGCCATCCCCCAGATGAAGGCACCACTCTTGCTCCTGATCGCCGGTGAGGATGCCGCCACACCCCGGGAGGAGTTCGTCAGGTTCGAGCAGGAGCTCACCCGGGCGGGCGTGCCTCACAAGCAGGTGGTGTACGACGGAGCGCCCCACTCGTTCTTCGATCGAAAATTTGACCAGCACAGGGCGGCGTCGGAGGACGCCTGGCGACAGATGCTGGACTTCATCCGGGAACACACACGGCAGCCGGCGCACGCTTGAATCTGGGCCCGGCCGGCGTCTGGCTGGGCTCGATCGCGAACCTGCCGGCTGCGGCGCTTCGCCAGGCGGTCGCCGAGATCGAAGCGATGGGTTTCGGGACGATCTGGATCGGAGAGGCGGTTGGCCGTGAGCCGTTTGCCGCCTGCGCGCTGATCCTTTCCTCCACCAGC
>Ga0209805_1002409_pt1 | contig 10902 bp, 11 predicted proteins | sample GraSoiAngelo_148_FD_185905 | JGI IMG/M metagenome (GOLD analysis project Ga0209805, IMG submission 185905) | Grasslands soil microbial communities from the Angelo Coastal Reserve, California, USA - 14_1009_09_20cm (SPAdes) (version 2) | ecosystem: Environmental > Terrestrial > Soil > Grasslands ... | reverse complement strand
AGGATTTATGTTAGCGGAAGGCCTAAAAGCCGCTTCGGAACGGCTATTCGGCCGTGTCGATCTGGGCCTTCTGGAGCCTCCCCGAGTAGTCGACGTAGATCGACTTCCACTCCGAGAACTCGTCGAGCGCGCCGGTGCCTGCCTCCCGGTGGCCGTTGCCAGTGTTCTTGACGCCGCCGAAGGGTGTCTGGATCTCGGCGCCGATGGTCGGCGCGTTTACGTAGACGATGCCTGACTCCAGCTCCCGCATGGCCTTGAAGGCGCGGTTGACGTCGCGCGTATAGATGGCCAGCGAGAGCCCATAGGCTGTCGAGTTGGCGTACTCGATAGCCTGCTCGAAGGAGGCCACGGGCATGATCGCGGTCGTCGGCCCGAAGATCTCCTCCTGGGCGATCCGCATTCCCGGGGTGACGTCGGTGAAGACGGTCGGCGCGTAGAAGTTGCCGCTCGCATGGGCCGCGTCAGCGAGGATGCGGCCGCCGGTCACGAGCTTCGCCTTCTCGGCGACGCCGACCTCGGTATAGGAGTGCACACGCTCCAGCTGCTTGCGGTTGATGACCGGCCCCATCTCCACTTCGGGGTCGAGCCCGGAGCCGACCCTCATCTTCTCGGCGCGGCTGCGGAGGAGCTCGGAGAAGTCCGGCAGGACCCGCTCGTGGACGATCAGGCGTGATGCCGCGGTGCAGCGCTGGCCGCTGGTGCCGAAGGCGGCCCATTGGGCGCCCTCGACGGCGAGCTCGATGTCGGCGTCGTCCATCACCACTATCGCGTTCTTGCCGCCGAGCTCCAGCCCCACCCGCTTCAGAAGCTGGCCGCAGCGTGCGGCGATGATCCTCCCCACCTCGGCCGAGCCGGTGAAGGAGATCGCCCGCACGCCAGGGTGCTCCACCAGCGCGCTGCCTGCCTCCTCGCCCAGGCCGTGGACCAGGTTGACGACGCCCGCTGGAAGGCCCGCCTCGGCCAGGACCTCGACGAAGCGGAGCGCGCAGAGCGGCGTGTCCTCGGCCGGCTTGAAGACCACCGCGTTGCCCGCCAGCAGGGCGGGAAAGAGCTTCCAGGACGGGATCGCGATCGGAAAGTTCCAGGGCGTTATGCAGCCGACGACGCCGATCGGCTCGCGCCAGGTGAAGGAGATCTTGTCGCGCAGCTCGCTGGGCACGGCTTCGCCGAAGGGACGCCGCCCCATGCCGGCGATGAACTCGCCCATGTCGATCGCCTCCTGGACGTCGCCGCCGGCCTCTTTCAGCACCTTGCCCATCTCGCGCGTCATGAGGCGGGCGAGCTCGTCCTTGCGCTCCTTCAGGAGACTCGCGGCGCGGAGGATCACCTGGCCCCGCTCCGGGGGCGGCGTGCGCCGCCATTCCGGGTAGGCCTTCTGGGCCGCAGCCACCGCGCCATCAATGTCTGCTTTGTCAGAGCGCGGGAAGCGGCCGACCAGGTCGTCGCGGTCGGCGGGGTTCAAGTCCTCGAAGGTCTGCCCGGAGCGGGCCGGCACCCACTTCCCGCCTATGAAGTTCTGGAATTCATCGGCCATCTCCCACCTACCTCCCCTGCTTGAGAGGGTGGTGCATCGCCAGGGCCTGCTGCCGCTCGCGGTGGTAGTCCTTGTCGTGCTCAGGTCCGAAGAGCTCGGCGTCGGAGGCCAGGCGGAGCCGGGCCAGGGTGCCGAGAGCCTGGACCCCGTCCTGCCAGGTCAGCTTCTTGCCTTCCGCCCGCGAACGCGCGTAGTAGCGGATCGGCACCTCGTGGATGCGATAGCCCAGCCGCAGCACGCGGGCCGTGATGTCGGGCTCGATGTCGAACCGGGAGCCCTTCAGGTTGAGGCGCTTCCAGAGGTCTGAACGCAGCACTTTGTAGCCGGTCTCGAGGTCCGAGATGTAGCAGTCGAAGAGCACGTTGCAGGCCAGGGTGACCGCCTTGTTGCCGACGACGAACCAGAAGCTGAAGGCCGTCTGGCCCGCGAAGCCGCGGACGCCGTAGATGGCGTCGGCCCGGCCGGAAACGAGCGGCTCGAGGAGGACCGGGTAGTCGGCCGGGTCGTATTCGAGATCGGCGTCCTGCACCAGGGCGAAGGGCATCCGGATCTCAGCGATCGCGCGCCGCAGCGCCAGGCCCTTGCCGCCGTTGACAGCCTGCTGGAAGGGCCGCACGCGGGAGTCCTTTTTTGCGAGCCCCTGGAGGATCTCCCAGCTGCGGTCGGTGGAGCCGTCGTCAATGGCGACCAGCTCGGCCACCTCGGGCCGGTCCAGGACGTGGCCGGCGATGGTCTCAAGGGTCGGCTCCTCGTTGTAGACGGGCATCATCACGCTGAGGACGCGCTTGCTCGCCATGTCCGTGGGCTAGGTTAAACGCAACCGCCAGGCAAGCCGCTTCGAGCGCCAGGAGTAGAAGGTCGCCGTGCCGCAGCACGTATCCCTGGCCGAAGAGCCGGGGCACGTAGAGGAGGGCGCGGAGCTGCCCGGTGATGAGCTTGAGCCCCGGGTCGGTGTCCGCGTGGATGACGTAGATGAAGTTCGCCCAGAGGACGAAGTTCCAGGCGGTCAGGAGGCCGGCCGCAGCCCAGGCGAGGGCCGGGCGGAGCCGCTCGGCGAGCGCCGCGAGCCCGATCGCGAAGTAGGGCAGCAGGTCGAGGAAGCGCCGCTGGCCGAAGGCGAGCCCGCCCCACCAGTCACCCACGGCGCCGTTGACCGCGGTCTCGAAGAGGAGGCTGAAAGCCATGGCTAGTCTGAGCCGCCAGCCCTTGACCCAGATGAAGCCGGCGACGGCCGCCAGCGTCACCGGATGCCAGACGAAGAGGCCGCGCCAGGTGCTGAACAGAACCTGCCAGTAGTGTCCAGGCCAGAGCCGGAAGCCCTCGGGCGGGCTGGGCGGCTGCCACTGGCCGAAGATCACCTGGTCGACCCAGAGCTGGGGCGCGAAGGCGACCAGCGCCCCGGGAACCAGCAGGAGGACGCGCCAGCGCACGCGCGGCAGGTCCAGCAGCGCGACCGCCATCAGCGCGCCGTCCTGCGGCCGCACAAGGGCCATCAGGCCACCGAGGAAGCCGAGCAGAAGCATCGACCGCCCACGGAGCCAGGCCCAGACAAAGAGCGACACCGCGAGCGCGCTGAACGTATGCGAGTAGCTCGGTGCGGCCACCAAATAGAAGACGAAGGGAGTGGCGAAGCAGGCCGCGAAGACCGCCACCGGCGAGCGCGTGATCCGGTAGCAGATCACCAGGGCCAGGAGACCGGCCAGGAGCGAGGCCAGGCAGTAGGCGGCCTGGTTCGCCCGCCCGTACTGATCCTGGCGCGCAACCTGGGCGACCGCATAGAAGGGCAGCGCCAGCAGGGCCGACCCGACCGGGTAGTAGTCGGCCAGGAGTCCGGTCCGGGTCCGGGTGTCCGCGTGCAGGACGGTGGCGCCGGCCGCCCTCGCTGCGGAGTATTCGTCCGCCAGGTCGAGGTCGTGGTCGACGACTATCGAATGCAGGTACGAGTAGTAGCCGACCCCGTCTCCATCGACCACCGGGTTGAACGTCAGAGCCAGGAAAAGGAGCGCGGCGAGGAGCCCGAGGGCGAGACGCACCCGGTCAGGTTAGGGCGGCACCGCCTGGAGGTTGGCGACGCCCCCGACCAGGCGCCAGCGGCCTTCGTGCACCAGCCAGTGGTGCCGGCCGCAGAGCAGCGCCAGGTTCGGCAGGATCGTCGGGCCGCCGTCTGCCCAATGCCGCAGGTGATGGGCCCGAGTCCAGTCAGGCGTCCGATCGCAGCCCGGGAACCGGCACATCCGATCCCGGGCTCGGAGAGCCCGGGCCTGGGAGGGCGAAACCGTGCGCCGCGCCGCACCCATCGCAATCGGCTGGCCGGCTTCGTTCAGCACGATCGGCGTCAGGGCGCAATCGCACGCCAGCCGCCGGACCGTCTCCGCCGGCAGGGGAAGACGGTCGACCTCGCCGGCCGCCGCGCCTTTCAGCGTCTCCTCTGTCAACAGCACGGTCAGGTGCGGCTTCTGGCCGCCTGACTGGGGCAACCCGCCGCCATCCAGCTGGCGGCGAGCCAGCTCGACCAGGGCGTCGGCCCGCCGCTGCGCGGGAGTCCGGTTGTCCTCAGGCAGCGGACCGCTGAGGGCGCGCAGCGCGCTCTGCAACATGGCTCCGCCTTCCGCGTCGAGCAGGCCGTCGAGGAAGAAGATCCCGCCAAGCGACTGGCTCAGGTGCAGCCGCCGCTTCTCGTGGTCCTGGTTGGCGTCGGCCAGTGTGCCATCCGCGTCGATGCAGTGCTGGAAGAATCGCGTCTGGGCAGCAAACGCGCCGGCGTCCATCTGCCGTGCCGCGACGAGGAGCGTGTTCTCTCCAGCCAGCACATTGTCCGCACCGACCTTGTCGGCCGTCCGCGCGATGAGCGCGGCGTGCTGGTAGTCGATGACGCCGGAGGTGAGCGCGGCGTCGGTGCCCGGCAGCTCCGCCAGGCGCCGCGCCAGCGTGACCTTCTCTGCAGCGTTTCCGCTGGAGAGCCGACACCTGTGGCGCAGCCAGGAGACCGTGCTGACAGCGCCATCCGTCGCAAATTCGCGCGCGTGGTCGAACCTCACAAGCGCATGCGCAAACACGGCTTCCAGCCTGTTACAGACGCGCCGGATTTCGACCAGCTCGTCACCAAGACCCGCGTCATGAACACGCTGGATCTCGCACTCCAGCTCGTCGATCAGCGCATCGATTCTGGCGGTCGAACACATGTTCGTATCCTACCAGAATGACGCGTCGAATGCAGCCATTTACAGATGAAATTTCTGGCTATCTCTCAGCAGCCGCGACCAGGCGAGCGAGCAACTCCCGCACCTGCGCCATCTCTTGGTGAATCTGCGTCAGCGTGCGCGGCAGCTGTTCATTGCTGTCACCAAGCCAGATAGACGTGAGGCGGGCCGACGTAAAGCCGACCAGTCCAATCGCCACAAACACGATCAGGCCAGAGATGAGCTTGCCTTCGATGGTGACCGGCGTGAAGCTGCCATAGCCCATCGTGCAAGCCGTAAGAAATGCGTCCAAGAGCGCAACAGTGAAGGTCGGGATCGCTCGGTTGACTGCGTGTTCCGCGAGCCAGAGGCCGTATGCAGATCCGAACCAGAACAGAAGCAGACATGGCCAGATGAGCCAGGAGTTGTCAATCGCACTGCCGATCACGAGCGATCGGACGCTGAGGCCCAGACGAAGCATTCGGAGGAGACGCAACAACCGAAGCGCTCGCAATGGTCCGACCAGGGGAAAGGAGGTGATCAGGTCGATCCAGTGAGATCGCAGGTAGCGATACCGACTCGGAGCGTCCCAGCAGCGGGCTGTGAACTCGACAAGGAACACGGCGGAAAATCCGTATAGAGCCACCGTAAACGGAGTGATCGAGAAGTCGGAAGCATCCTCGAAGAAGGAGAGCGCGACATAGCCAGCCGTTAGAGCGGCCATTACGCCCTCCCAGGCCACCTTGTGATCCGCCACGAACTGGCTCAGCGTCCCCCTACGCCACACCATCTCAGCCGACATAAGGTGGCACCGAAATCGGCGCCTGTCCAGTCACTGCTTGACTTCTGCTCTACACGGCCTAAAGCTTTGTCAGCCCCTGAGTGCGTGAGAGGGTGAGCAGGGGAACGAGGGATCGGAGGGAGGGTCGGCGATGTTGTCACCGGACGGCAAATGGTGGTGGGACGGCGCCCAATGGGTTCCCGTCACGCCAGGTTCACCGCTGCCTGCCGGCAACCGCCGCGCCAAGGTCCCGACTGTCGTGGCGATCATCGCATTGGTCCTCTGTTTCCCCGTCGGGGCCGTGACGGTGTGGTTCACGAGCTGGTCGACCCGGGCCAAGGCAGCTGCGACGGCAGTCGCCGTTGTCCTCCTGACCCTCTTCAGCGTGGCCGTCGCCACTGCTCCCAAGACACCAAGCCAGGACGGCACTCGCACCGCGGTGGCCGCCAGCCGGCCGTCGCCATCGCCTTCGGCGGCCCCGACTCCGACAAAGGCAGCGTCAGCTTCCTCGCCAACGCCGACCGCAGCGCCAAGCCCGACGCCGACGTCCGCGCCCACGGCTCGGGCGACGGCGGCGCCAACGGCACCACCAACCGCCCCACCGGTTGCCAACACATGTGGCGCGCCGGCCAATCCATGGGGCTACAACTTCTGTGGGCGGGGCGGGCAGATTACGCAGCCTCCCGCCGACTTCTGCGGTTACTTCAACTGCATCGCCAGCTTCTGGAACGGTCGCGGCTTCGTAATGGAATGCCAGGACGCGACCTACAGCAAGTCGGGTGGCATCCAAGGGTCTTGCTCGCATCACGGTGGAAACCTGCGCGAGCTCTATGGCACGTAGCGACCCAGCGGCGGCGGATCACGGGATGACACTGGACCCGATCGACCAGCTCGAGACGCAAATAGCATCGCTTCAAGCAGAGGCTGCAATGGTCGGCAAACGAGTGGATGAGCTCAAAACGGCTGCCGAAGACAAGCTCGCGAAGGGTGGCCTGACTCTTCTCGCCAACCGCGACAAGTGGGACTCCTCGCCAGTATCGGCCCTAGTGGAGCAAGCCCAGGGCGAGATCGATCGCACGCAGCGCGACGACTACGCGCGTGGCCAGGAAACCGCGCCGACCGGCAGCGCCGTCAAGGACCTCTGGAAGCGACTTCGAACTTACGACGACCGCAAACGCCTGCAGCACGACCAGACGGACGCGCAGTCGCATCTGCGCTCACTGGCGATTCAGATCGCCCGCTCTCCGGCCGCCACCAGGTTTCCACTCGCGGCCGAACTTTGCCGGCAGGGCTCATCGCTCGAGGCGGACGCGGCTTCCGCCGAGGCTCAACTCTTCGAGCTGCAATCGAAGCTGAAGTCGCTCTCACACGAGCTGCAGGAGCGCCGTGATGCGATCGCCACGATGGGCTTCGACTCGCTTTATCTGGCGGCTCAACTACAGATGCATGGCGCGGCGCCGGTACAGAGTCCGCTCGTGCTCAAGCGAAGCGAAGAGGCGCACTTGGTGCTTCCCGCCACCCTCTGCCGACGGCGCACCAAAACCCAGTGGATTGGTGGCAGCCAGGGTGTCAGCTTCCCGATCGGACACACTGGGATCCGATATCGCTTGGGTTCGTTTCACGGCCATCCAATCCAGCAGGAATATCTGGCCATCGTCGACACCGGCTCGATCGTGGTTACGAACCAGCGAATCGCCTTTGTTGGGAACGTGAAGTCGCTGGCCGTTTCGTTGACCAAGCTGCTTCACGTCGAGACCTACAAGGATGGCGTCGCTGTCTTCAGGGAAGGCAAAGAGGACCCGGACATCTATCGCCTCGGGTCACCGAACCAGCTGGTGTTCTACCTCAACTACGAGCTGGACCGAAGCGCCGACCAGCCCTAGGGCGAGGACGAGGGCGGTCCCGAACCGGCCGTTGCCACGACCATTCCCGACAGGACCGCCGCGATCTCAAGGTCGTCGAGGGGGTTCGCTGCGAGCGACTCCCAGGCGTGAAAGTCGGTCGCCAAAGCGATCGCCGCCCGCAAGAGGCGCCGCCGCTTCCCGCGCACGTTCCAGCCCGCCTCCAGCACCTGCTGCACCCGAGCCGCCCACTGGAGCCGGGGCCCGGCGATCTGGCGCAGCAGGGGCGCCACGCTAACGTCACGCAAGATCCGGGAGAGCATCGGTGCGGTCCGCCGGTAGTACCGCAGCAGCTCCGGCAAGGCGAGCGCGAGCCTCTCCTCCGGGTCGGCGATCTTGACCCAGTCCTCGGGATCAGGCGGCGGGTTCCGCCTCCGGTAGGTGCCGCTGCAGGCCCCAAGCAGCGAGAGCTCGTCCGGGAAGTAGCGATAGACGGTCAGCCGTTGAACGCCCGCCCGCCGGGCGATGTCTGAGATGGTGGTGCGCGCCGGGCCGATGCTGGTGTGGAGCTCGATGGCAGCATCCACGATTCGCTCTCGAACTCGCTCTTTGCCCAACTGACGTTTAGGGATTTGTGAACGCCGCTGTTCATGGATCTGTTGCATTTCCGCCTGGCCAAGCGTACCATGCGGACCGTCCCTGAACACCTGTGTTCACAAACCTGGGAGGTTGGAGTGGTAGTCGAGCAAGCGCGGAAGCTGATCGTCGTACGGCCGGGTGAAGGCGAGTCGATCCCACCTACAACCGGTTTGGGATTCGATTTCAAGATCTGGGGCCACCAGACCGGCGGCCGTCTGGCCGTGCTCGAGCACCCCATCGAACCCCGGCGCCTGGTCCCGCCCCACGTCCATTTGATGGAGGACGAGGTCTCCTACGTCCTCGAAGGCACCGTCGGCGTCCGGGTCGGCGACGAGATCGCCCTGGCCGAACAGGGCACCTACGTCTACAAGCCGGTCGGCGTGCCGCACACCTTCTGGAACCCGACCGACCAACCGGCGCGACTGCTGGAGATCATCTGCCCGGCCGGCTTCGAGAACTACTTCGTGGAGATCTCGAACGGCTTCGCCGCCGGCATGAAACCGGGCAGCCCGGAACACGAGGCGATCTCGGCGCGCTACCACGAGGAGCACTTCTACGACTGGGTCCCCGAGCTGAAGGAGCGCTACGGATTGAAGCTGCTCGGCGAGCCCTAGGCCTGCCTTAGATCACCTTTTCGAGGCGCGGATTCTCGATCAGCCCGGGAATCCGCCCTCGCTTGGTGCGCGCCTCCCCGTCGACCTCCTTGATGTCGGCCGTGAAACCGATCGGCGGCGCCGAGGCGATCGCCATCCCGACCCCGAAAGAGTCGACCGGCGCCGAAGCCGCCACGAACTCGCGGATCCGCTCCGCGCTCAACCCGCCCGACACGAAGATCCCGACGTGCCCATAGCCCGCCTGGTCGAGCCGCGCCCGCACCTCCTTCACCAGCTCCACCGTCACCCGGCCCCGCTCCCAGGGCGTATCCAGCCGCACCCCGCGCAGGCGCGACCCCAGCGCCGCCGCCACCCGCAGCGATTCCTCGGCCTCGTCCTTGAAGGTGTCCACCAGCACGATCCTCAGCACGCCGTCCGGCATGTGCTTGTCAAAGGCCTTCGCGGCCGCCACCGTGTCACCGAAGATCAGGATCATCGAATGGGGCATCGTGCCCGAGGGCGCCGCCAGCCCCGCCAGCTCCGCGCCGCCCGGCGTTGCACAGCCGGCGCAGCCGCCCACCACCGCCGAGTACTCCATCGTCGGTCCGATCAGCGGGTGCGCATGCCTGGCGCCAAACGAGATCACCCGCGTCCCGGCCGCCGCCTCGACGACCGCACTCGCCGCCGTCGCCCAGCCCGAGCAGGACGCCAGCATCCCCAGCAGGGCGGTCTCATAGACGCCGAAATGGGAATAAGGCGCGCGCAGCCGGAGCTGCGTCTCGCGGCCGCTCATAGCCGAGCCCTCCGGCACCGCCCAGGCCGAGTCGCCGGCCTCCGGCGAGAGCACTGAACGCAGGAGCTCGATCGCCTCTTTCATCCCGCAGAGAACGCCGTCGCGGTCGGGGAAGAACTCCATCGTCACGACCGGATCCAGGCCCTCGCCGGCCAGCGTGTCGCGAGCGCGCTGGAGATACACATCCGAGGCCTTGGTTCCGTAGTAGGCGACGAGGTCCTCGTTCAAGTGCGGAAGCAAAAGCTTATTTGAAGCGGATTCCTGGAAAAAGCCGCCGAAGGATGGTCAACCGCCCAGGTTCCGGGTATAAGAAGTCCTGTAGGGCGAGGGTGAGGCACGATTCCCGGCCAGCCGACGCGTGTCCCTTCGAGCGGCCGTTCCCGGTCGATTTCGACGAGTGTCCGGCCTTCGAAGAGCGCAGGTTCGTGGGGCTCGATTTGAGACACGAGCCGCTGGAGCCCGTGCGCACCTGCGAGCACCTCACCGTCGGCAAGGTCGACAACCGGCATTACGGCCGCTGCACCCTTGGTAGCTTCGCCGAGCGCCTGGCCTGGGTGCGGCAGCACTCCGCCTAGCGCTTCCTGAGTATCATCCGAATCCGGATGGCCCTTCCAAGCGAAGCCCAGGTATTGGAAGCATTGAGCCGGATCCAGGACCCGGACCTGCACCGCGACATCGTGAGCCTGGGCATGATCAAGGACCTGCGGATCGGCGGCGACGGCGTGGTCGCCTTCACGTTCGAGCTGACCACACCCGCCTGCCCGGTCCGGGACCAGTTCCAAACGCAGGCTCGGGAGCTGGTCGGTGCCCTGCCCGGCGTGAAGGACGTCCAGCTCCGGATGACCTCCAACGTCCGCCCCGCGTTCATGCAGCGCGGCGACGGCGAGGGTAACGGCCGCCTCATCCCGGGCGTCAAGCAGACGATCGCGGTCGCCTCCGGGAAGGGTGGCGTGGGCAAGTCAACGATCGCCGTCAACCTGGCCGCCGGGCTCGCCCAGACCGGCGCCAAGGTCGGCCTCCTCGATGCCGACATCTACGGGCCCAGCCTGCCCAGGATGCTGGGGACGGCCGCCCAGCCGAAGGTCGTCGAGGACCGCCTGATTCCCATCGAGGCGCACGGGCTGAAGCTGATGTCCATCGGCCTGCTGGCCGGCGCCGACAAGGCGATGGTCTGGCGCGGCCCGCTCGTCGGCAAAGCTGTCGAGCAGTTCCTGGCCGACGTGACCTGGGGCGAGCTCGACTACCTGGTCGTCGACCTGCCGCCCGGGACCGGGGACGCCAGCCTCACCCTGGCCCAGCGCATCTCTCTGTCGGGCGTGGTGATCGTGGCCACTCCGCAGGACGTCGCCCTCGACATCGCCGTCAAGGCGCTGCAGATGTTCCGGACCGTGAATGTCACACCGCTCGGCCTGGTCGAGAACATGAGCTGGTACATCTGCCCTGACTGCGGCCACGAGTCCCATCCGTTCACGCACGGCACCGGCGAGAAGACTGCCGAGCGCCTGGGCGTGCCCTTCCTGGGCGCCGTCCCGCTGGAAGAGG
>Ga0209805_1002408_pt1 | contig 10903 bp, 6 predicted proteins | sample GraSoiAngelo_148_FD_185905 | JGI IMG/M metagenome (GOLD analysis project Ga0209805, IMG submission 185905) | Grasslands soil microbial communities from the Angelo Coastal Reserve, California, USA - 14_1009_09_20cm (SPAdes) (version 2) | ecosystem: Environmental > Terrestrial > Soil > Grasslands ... | reverse complement strand
CAACGGAGTTGGTGGACCCTCGCGAGAGAGGAGCTTGTTCTCAGTTTCACACGAGCGATCAGGGCCAACTTTTAGGCCAAAGGGCTTGAAGTGTCAAGCGAAAAGAGGCTGGATGTTTGACACTCCAGGCCCCCAACGCTAGCATGACGAATGGGGACATCGATGAGGCCGCGGCTCAACCAGCGCATCCAGTTCTCGCTGGCCTACGTGCTGGTCGCGGCGATGGTCCTTCTCCTGCTCCAGTCCTGGCTCCAGGCCCCCCGCACCGTCGAGATTCCGATGTCCAAGTTCCTCGAGCTCGTGCGGGCCGACAAGATCGAGAAGGTGGCCCTGACCGAGAAGGAGATCCGGGGCATCGCGAAGCCGGATGCCCTGACACCCCCGCCCAGCGGCCCGGGTGACCGTCTGCGCCAGTGGCTCGGCTCCGACGCCGAGGTACGCGTGTTCACCGTGACGCGCATTCCCGGGGTGGACGAGGCTCCCCTCATTGCCGATCTCGAGAAGCACAAGGTCGAGTTCACCGGCCGTATCGAGTCGACGTTCGTGCGCGACCTTTTCTTCGGCTGGATCATCCCGCTCGGCGTCATGGTCGGTATCTGGATGTTCCTGATGCGGCGAGTCGGCGGCGGGCCGACGCAGGCCTTGTCTTTTGGGCGCTCCAAGCACAAGATCTTCGACCGCAAGGAGCTCAAGACCACGTTCGGCGACGTCGCGGGAGTCGACGAGGCCAAGGCGGAGCTCGTCGAGATCGTCGACTTCCTGAAGAACCCCAAGAAGTACCAGCGGCTCGGCGGCCGGATCCCGAAAGGCGTCCTGCTGGTCGGCCCTCCGGGCACCGGTAAGACGCTCCTGGCGCGGGCTGTCGCCGGCGAGGCGGACGTGCCGTTCTTCACCCTGTCCGGCTCGGAGTTCGTCGAGATGTTCGTCGGGGTCGGCGCCGCGCGCGTCCGCGACCTGTTCGAGCAGGCCAAGGACAAGGCCCCGTGCATCATCTTCATCGACGAGCTCGACGCGATCGGCAAGTCGCGCGCGGGCAGCACCGGGTTCATCGGCGGCCACGACGAGCGCGAGCAGACCTTGAACCAGCTCCTGGCCGAGATGGACGGCTTCGACTCGTCGAAGGGCGTCATCATCATGGCGGCGACGAACCGTCCGGAGGTGCTCGATCAGGCGCTCCTGCGGCCGGGCCGCTTCGATCGTCAGGTCGTCGTCGACAAGCCGGATCTGCGAGGCCGTGAGGCCATCCTGAGACTGCACGCTCGTGCGGTGGTCCTGGCGCCGGGCGTCGATCTCGGCGTCATCGCGGCCCGTACGCCCGGCTTCGCCGGCGCCGACCTCGCGAACATCGTCAACGAGGCGGCTCTGCTCGCGGCGCGCAAGGAGAAGAACGCGGTCGAGATGGCCGATTTCGAGGAGGCGATCGACCGCGTCGTGGCCGGGCTGGAGAAGAAGAGCCGCGTGCTCTCGGAAAAGGAGCGCGATATCGTCGCGCACCATGAGATGGGTCACGCGCTCGTGGCCACGTCCGTCGCGCACGCCGATCCGGTCCACAAGGTGACGATCATCCCCCGAGGCATCGCCGCGCTCGGGATGACCTATCAGCTGCCGACGGAAGAGCGCTTCCTGATGACGCGCAGCGAGCTGGACGATCGGATCGCGGTGCTCCTGGGCGGCCGTGTCGCCGAAGAGCTCGTGTACGGCGAGGTCTCGACCGGCGCACACAACGACCTCGAGCGCGCCAGCGAGATCGCGCGCCTCATGGTCACCAAGTACGGAATGTCGGAGCGCCTGGGCCTGGCGAGCTACGGCGAGCACACGCCGCTGTTCCTCAAGGGAAGCGGGGTCGGCGGCGACCGCGAGTACAGCGAGGAGACCGCCCGGGCGATCGACGAGGAGGTGCGGGCGATCCTCGAGCGCATCCACGACAGAGTCCGGGGAATCCTGACGACGAAGAAGGCCGTCCTGATCGCGGCAGCTCAGGAGCTGAAGCGGACCGAGACTCTGGAGGGTGAGCGGCTCCGACGGGCCCTCGCCGGTGAGAGTACGATGGAGGCGACGCGATGATGCAGCTCAAGCGGCGGAACTTTGTCGCGGCGCTGGCGCTCGCCCTGGTGGCGGGTGTCGCCTTGGGCGCGTTTTCGGCGTCCCGAGCGGAGCTGCGCCGTCCCCCGCTGGCGGCGCCGGCGCCCGTCAGCCCGATCCCCGTCGTTCCGGTCCAGATGCCGTCCCAGGGTGGCACCTTCGCGTCGATCGCGGACGCCATCAAGCCCGCCGTGATCAACATCAACACGGTGTCTCGAGGAGCCGGACCCCAGGGCCGGACGCCGTTCGAGGAGTATTTCGGGGAGGAGTTCTTCCGGCGCTTCTTCGGCGAGGTGCCCGAGCGAATCCCACAGCGCAGCCTGGGCTCGGGTGTCATCGTCGATCCGACCGGGATCGCGCTCACCAATGCGCACGTGGTCGACAAGGCCACCGAGATCGAGGTGGTGACCCTCGACGGCGGCAAGCATCGGGCGAAGGTCATCGGCGTGGACAAAAAGACCGACCTCGCGGTGCTCAAGCTCGACGACGGCAAGACCTCGTTCAAGTATGCCCGCCTGGGTGATTCCGATCGGATCCAGGTCGGCGACTGGGTCCTGGCCGTCGGCTCGCCGTTCGGGCTTCAGGCGACCGTGACGGCCGGCATCATCAGCGCCAAGGCGCGGCAGCTCGACCAGGGACCGTTCGACGACTTTCTCCAGACCGACGCCGCGATCAACCCGGGCAACTCCGGCGGGCCGCTCGTGAACATGCAGGGCGAAGTGGTCGGCATCAACACGGCGATCGTCGCGGGTGGCTCGGGCATCGGCTTCGCGATCCCCTCGAACATGGCGCGCAAGATCTATGCGGAGCTCCGCGACAAGGGCCGCGTGACCCGCGGCTGGCTCGGCGTGTCGATCCAGCCGCTCACGCCCGAGCTCGCGCGCTCGTTCGGCTCGAAAGACGCCAAGGGTGTCCTGATTAACGAGGTCATGCCGGACAGCCCGGCCTCGAAGGCCGGCCTGAAGCCGGGCGACATCCTGCTCGAGTTCGAAGGACGTCCGATGGAAGGCACCGGCGACCTGCAACGCGCCGTTGGCTTCTTCGCTCCCGACCGCACGGCCAAGCTGAAGATCCTGCGCGACCAGGCCGAGAAGGTCGTCGAGGTCAAGGTCGGCCAGGCGCCTGACGAGCGTCAGGCCCAGCAGCAGCGCCCCGGCGGCGGCCGCGCGCGCTCGATGCTGGGGCTCGAGGTGCGTCCGGTGACGCCGGAGATCGCCCGCCAGCTCAATCTGAGGTCGACCGACGGGGTCATCGTGTTCCGGGTGGAAGACGGGACCCCGGCGGCGGAAGCCGGCGTGCAGCGCGGCGACATCGTCAAGCAGCTCAACGGCCAGACCGTCCGGACGATGGCCGACTTCGAGCGGCTCACGCGCGATATGAAGGAGGGCGACCCCCTCACGGTCCTCCTCCAGCGTGGGGCAATGTCGCTGTACGTGGCCTTCCGCGTCGGGCGCGGGTAAGTCCGGGGATCTAAATAGCTTCGGCGATGATACAGGCTAGCGTACAGGCCGACCTTAGCGTGAAAGACTAAAATCATCTGCTATACTCTCTATGAGATAGCTTGGACATGGCCGTCGATTTCAAGGACTACTACCGGATTCTAGGAGTCGACCGAAAGGCCGACGACAAGACGATCAAGTCCGCCTATCGGCGGCTCGCGAGGAAGCACCACCCGGACGTCGCGAAGGGCAAGGACTCCCCCGACCGCTTCAAGGAGATCAACGAAGCCTACGAGGTGTTGTCGGATCCCGAGAAGCGGCGCCGTTACGACTCGCTCGGCCCGGATTGGCAGCGTTACACCCAGGCTCCGCCCGGCGGCGGTCCCGGTGGAGGGTTCAGGGTCGAGTACGGCGGCGACATTGGCGGCGCCGGCGACTTCTCCGACTTCTTTCGCACGATCTTCGGCGACATGGGCGGTCGCGGCGGAGGGCCGCGAGGTGAAGGCGTCAGGCTCGAGGACCTCTTCCAGGGCGGCCAGAGCGCGCGCGGCGGCGATGTCCAGGCCGGCATCGAGATCTCGCTCGACGAGGCGTTTCACGGAACCCGCAAGACCTTTGCGATGGACATCGAGGAACCGTGCGCGACCTGCCATGGCTCCGGCCACGTCAAGCGGCAGCCGTGCACGACCTGCGGCGGAGGGGGCTGGCAGCAGGTTCGCCGTCAGGTCGACGTGAAGATCCCAGCGGGCGTGAAGGGCGGCCAGCGCGTACGCGTCTCCGGCGAGGGCGCCGGCGGTGCGGGGACGCGCGGTGACCTCTATCTGAGCGTCACGGTCGCGCCGCATCCGTTCTTCGAGCGCAAGGGCGACGACATCCACTTGACGCTCCCGGTGACGGCGCCCGAGGCCGCGCTGGGCACGAGCATCGAAGTTCCGACCCTGCGCGGCAAGGTGTCGATGAAGATCCCGCCCGCGACGTCGAGCGGGCGCACGTTCAGGCTGCCCGGGTACGGCATGCCGCGTCTCAAAGGAGGCGGCGCCGGCGATCAGCTGGTGGCGGTACGGATCGTGATCCCGAGCGACGTGACGCCGGCCGAACGCGAGCTGTACGAGAAGCTCAAGGCGCTGCGCGCCGACAACCCGCGCGCGTACCTGGGCTGACGAGACGAATCTCAGAACAAGAGGAAGAGCGGAGCAATGAGACTGGACAAGTTGACCGTGAAGGCGCAGGAAGCCCTGCAGGCGGCGCAGTCGAAGGCCGATCAGCACAATCATCAGGCGATCGAGCCCGAGCATCTGCTCTCGGCGCTCCTCGAACAGCGTGAAGGCGTCGTGGGGCCCGTGCTGGCCAAGCTCGGGGCGCGTCCGGAGGCGATCCAGCGTGAGCTCGAGGCGGCGCTCGGCAAGCTGCCGGCGGTGAAGGGCGGCGGCGGCCAGTATCTCGGCGACCGCACGCGGCAAACCCTCGAGCGCGCGCAGAAGGAGGCCGAGCGGCTCAAGGACGAGTACGTCTCGACCGAGCACCTCCTGCTGGCGCTCGCCCAGGACCGCGACGGAGCCGCGGGCCGCACCTTGGCGGGAGCCGGCATCAATGCCGAGGCGATCTACAAGGCGCTCGTGGAGATTCGCGGCAACCAGCGCGTCACCGACCCGAACCCCGAGGAGAAGTACCAGGCGCTCCAGCGCTACTCTCGCGACCTCACCGACCTCGCGCGCCGCGGCAAGCTCGACCCGGTCATCGGCCGCGACGAAGAGATTCGCCGGGTGATCCAGGTGCTCTCGCGCCGCACCAAGAACAACCCCGTGCTCATCGGCGAGCCCGGCGTCGGCAAGACGGCCATCGTCGAGGGGCTCGCCCAGCGGATCGTCGCCGGCGACGTGCCCGAAGGATTGAAGGGCAAGACGCTGGTGGCGCTCGATATCGGCTCGCTGGTGGCGGGCTCGAAATACCGCGGTGAGTTCGAGGACCGGCTCAAAGCCGTCCTGAAGGAGATCGTCGAGTCCAACGGCCAGATCATCTGCTTCATCGACGAGCTCCACACGCTCGTGGGCGCCGGCGCCGCCGAAGGCGCGGTGGACGCGGCCAACATGCTCAAGCCCGCCCTGGCGCGCGGCGAGCTGCGCTGCGTGGGTGCGACGACCCTCGACGAGTACCGAAAGCACATCGAGAAGGACGCGGCGCTCGAGCGGCGCTTCCAGCCGGTCATGGTCCGCGAGCCTTCGGTCGAGGACACGATCGCGATCCTGCGCGGCCTGAAGGACAAGTACGAGGTGCACCACAAGGTGAAGATCAAGGACGGAGCACTGGTGGCGGCGGCGGTGCTGTCGCATCGCTACATCGGCGACCGGTTCCTGCCCGACAAGGCGATCGACCTGGTCGACGAAGCCGCGGCGCGGATCCGGATGCAGATCGACTCGATGCCGCAGGAGATCGACGAGATCCAGCGTCGCGTGATGCAGCTGCAGATCGAGCGCGTGTCGGTGGCGCGCGAGGAAGACGCCGTCTCGCGCGAGCGCCTGGCCAAGATCGACGCCGAGCTGGCCGAGCTCTCCGAGAAGGGCGACGGCCTCAAGGCGCGGTGGCAGGCCGAGAAGGAAGGCATCACGCAGATCGGCAAGATCAAGGAAGAGATCGAGACGACGCGGCACGCGATGGCCGACGCCGAGCGGCGGGGCGATCTGAACCGCGCCGCCGAGCTCCGCTACAGCACCTTGATGACGCTCGAGAAGCAGCTGAAGGACCTCGACGCGCGACTGGCCGACCAGCACGCGCAGGGTCGTATGCTGCGCGAGGAGGTCGACGAGGAGGACATCGCCGTCACCGTCGCCAAGTGGACGGGCATCCCGGTCACGCGGCTCCTCGAGGGCGAGATCCAGAAGCTCGTCAACATGGAAGATCGGCTCGGCCTTCGCGTCATCGGCCAGGACGACGCGATTCGCGCCGTGGCCAACGCGGTCCGGCGCGCGCGGTCGGGCCTTGCCGATCCCAACCGGCCCATCGGCTCGTTCCTGTTCCTCGGGCCGACCGGCGTGGGCAAGACCGAGCTGGCCCGGGCGCTCGCCGAATTCCTCTTCGACGACGAGCGTGCCATGATCCGCATCGACATGTCCGAGTACATGGAGAAGCACACGGTGGCCCGTCTGATCGGCGCCCCGCCCGGATACGTCGGCTACGACGAGGGCGGCCAGCTCACCGAGGCGGTCCGGCGCCGGCCTTACTCGGTCATTCTCTTCGACGAGATCGAGAAGGCGCATCCGGACGTCTTCAACGTCCTGCTCCAGCTGCTCGACGACGGGCGGCTGACCGACGGTCACGGGCGCACGGTCGACTTCCGGAACACGGTCGTGATCATGACGTCGAATCTCGGGAGCCACATCTTCCGCGAGTACGAGAAGCCCGAGAAGGTTCGCCCGCTCCTGATGCAGGAGCTGCGCAACACGCTCCGGCCGGAGTTTCTCAACCGGATCGACGAGGTGGTGATCTTCTCGCCGCTCGGCCGCGACGAGATCGCCCGGATCGTGGACATCCAGCTCGGACACCTCCGGCGCCGGCTCGCGGCGCGGCGGATCGAGCTCGAGGTGACCGACGCGGCCCGGAGCCTCCTCGGACGCGAGGGCTATGACCCGACGTTCGGGGCGCGGCCGCTCAAGCGGACCATCCAGCGCCTGGTTCAGGACCCGCTCTCGCTCAAGCTGCTGCAGCGCGAGCTGAACGACGGCGACACGGTCACGGTCGACGCGGAGGGCGAGAAGATCGTCCTCCGGCCAAAGGCCGCGGTCGCCCACTAGCGATTGGCCTGGGCGTCTGGCGGAGGACGCCAGACGCCCAGGTCCGCGTTGGTCTTTCTCGATACGGTGCGAATCCCCACGCGGAGGGCCGGTATCCTAAGGCCCGTGAGCTCGATCCGCCGCGTGCACCCGGCGTGGATCGTGCTGGGTGCCGTGACGGTCTGCATGCTGGCTGCGTCGGGCATCCGGTCGGTCTTCGGCGTCTACATCAAACCCATGGAGGCGGAGTTCGGCTGGGGCCGCGGCGCCCTCTCCGGAGCTGCGGCTATTTCGCTGCTGCTCCTGGGCGCGGCGGGTCCTGTGGTGGGCCGTCTCGCCGATCGCTGGGGGCCACGGCGGATCGTCATCGTCTCGCTCCTCCTGCTGGGCATCGGCTCGATCGGCGCTTCCTACGTGCAAAAACTCTGGCACGTGTACGTCACGACCGGATTCCTCATGGCGCTCGGCGCCGGCGGCGCCTCGATGACGACGGGATCGACCGTGGCCGCCCGATGGTTCGAAGCCCGACGCGGCATGGCCATCGGGATCTCGGCCGGGGGCATGTCAGCGGGACAGCTCGTCATGATTCCGCTCGCCTCGGTGCTCACGCTCTGGTTCGGCTGGCGCACGAGCTATCTCTGGCTCGGCGTCGCGCTGCTCGCCGTCGTGCTCCCGATCGCGCTGTTCTTCATCCGCGACGACCCCGCCGAGCGTGGTGTGCGCCCCTACGGCGCGACCGGAACGGCTCTCGCCGCGGCGCAGTTGGCGGCCGTGGAGAAGTCGCAGCGCGTGCGCCTCCAGGAGGCGATGTACGTGCCGCAGTTCTGGCTCCTGATGGCGACGTTCTTCGTCTGCGGCTACACCTCCAACGGGATGGTGCTCACGCACTTCATGCCGCACGCCCTCGAGCACAACTTCAGCGAGCTCCAGGCCTCGACGGCGCTCGGGGTGATGGGCGCCATGAACGTGGTGGGCACGATCTCGTCGGGCTGGATCTGCGACCGGCTCGGCCGGCGAGGGCCGCTGGCGTTCTACTACTTCTTCCGCGGCGTCTCGCTTCTGTTCCTGCTCTACGTCTGGAACGCGCCGTCACTGCATGTGTGGGCCGCGATTTTCGGGCTCAACTACATCTCGACCGTGCCGCCGACGACGACGCTCACCGCGAACATCTTCGGGCGCTACTCGGTCGGCGAGCTCTCCGGCTGGATCTTCTTCTCGCACCAGGTGGGCTCCGCGCTCGGCGCGGCGCTGGCCGGCTGGATCTACGAGTGGACCGGCGGCTACGAGATCGCGTTCGTGTCCGCGGCCATCATGGGCTTCATCGCCGCCGGCCTGGCGCTCGCCATCCGCGAAGAGCCCGTGGTCTCGCGACCGACCGTCAGCCCCGCGCCCGCGACCACCTAGCTCAACCAGCCAGCGCCGAAGTCGCCAACGTGCAGATGGGCTGTTTTCAGCAGCCCGCAGCTAGCGACCGATCGGGTGCGCGCCGCGGCGCGGATCCGCGCCGGCCCACCGGGTGCCTTCCGGCCCGATCTTGACACCGCAGACGGCGCCGGCGCGCCACTCCCACTCCGGCCACTCGCCGACGGTGTGACCGAGGGCCGCCAGCGCGTCGCGCGTCTCGCGCGGAATGCGTCGCTCCGCCTCGATCTTGCCCGGCGAGACCGCGTGTGGCCAGAACGAATCGGGATGGCTCCGAGACGCGACACGGGGCGCCTCGATGGCGGCTTGCAGATCCATGCCGAAGACCGTGGTGTTGAGGAACACCTGGAGCATCGCCTGCTGCTGGACGTCGCCGCCGGGCGTCCCGAACGGCATGAGCAGTCGGCCATCGGTGAACGCCATCGCCGGCGCCGGCGTGAGACGCGGCCGCTTGCCCGGCGCCACCACGCTCGGATGCTCCGGATCGAGCCAGCCCTGCGAGCCGCGCGGCGACACGACGCAGCCGACACCCGCGACGACCGGTGAGTCGACATTCGGGTCGCTCGGTGTCGCGGAGAACCCGTTGCCGGCCTCGTCGACGACGGCGACGTAGCTCGTGTCGAGCGCATCGGTCTCTTGCCCGGGTAACGGGTGCGATCCTCCCGCGAGGGGCAGCGCCGCCTCGGGCCGCCGCACGCTGTCGAGCCGATCGGGATCGCCCGCGGGCGGCATCTGGGGCCACGCACGATCCTTGATCAGCTGGCGGCGCACCGCCGCGTAGGCCTTCGACAGCAACCCGTCGGCGGGCACCTTCACGAAATGCGGGTCCCCGTAGTAGGCGTCGCGATCGGCGAACGCGAGCTTGATCGTCTCGATGATCCGGTGCAGGTATGCCGGCGAGTTGTGGCCGAGCGCCTTCAGGTCGACGCCGTCGAGGAGATTCAGCATCTGCAAGAACGACGGGCCCTGACACCAGAACCCGCATGCGGCGACCTCGTAAGGTCCGAACGTGGTGCGGAGCGCCGGACCGACCTCGACGCTGAACTCGGCGAGATCGCTGGCCGCGAGCGGCCCGCCCTCGGCGCGATGGAATTCGGCGATGCGCTTCGCGGTCTCGCCGCGATAGAACTCGTCTCGAGCCGCCCGGATCCCTTCCTCGCGGCTGCCGCCCGCCTTGGCTTCGGCGCGAGCCATCCGCCGAAGCGTCTCGCCGAGCTCGCGCTGCACAAGCACCTCACCCATCCGGAGCGCGCGATTGTCACGCAGGTAGAGCGAGGCCGACGATGGCCAGCGGCGATACTTGTCCGCGTTCGCGCCCATCTGGTACGAAGTGAACTGCGAGATCGCGAAGCCGCGCTCAGCGTGCTCGGTCGCCGCCAGCGCGACGTCGGCGAACGACATCGTGCCCCAGCGTTCGAGCGCCGTGCACCAGGCGTGCGGCGCCGCGGGCACGACGGTCCGCGGCAAGCCCGGCGGGATCTGGCCACCGTGCTTCTCGCGGAAGTAGGCGACGGTCGTCGCGCGCGGATACGGGCCGACACCGGAGACCTGGAAGGTCTCGCCGGTCCGGGCGATGTGCACGAGGATCGGCGCCACGCCCGCGACGCTCACCATGTCGCAGTGGACGACGCCGAGGGTCATTCCCGCGGCCACGCCGGCGTCGATCGCGTTTCCGCCGGCCGCGAGCACTCGCGCGCCGGCCTCCGAGGCGAGATAGTGGCCGGCGGCCACCGCCCACCTGGTTCCGATCACCTGGGCCGTCGAGGTCGGGTTGTGAGCGGGCGCCTTCGTCTGATGGCTCGCGGAGTCTAGGCTCATAGTGGGGCAATGATACTCGCGGGGCGCGCGTCCGCCAAGGGGCCAGCATGCTACGCTGGGCGCGATGAATCCTGCTCCTCTGATCGCCATCTCGACGTCGGTGACCGTCGACAAATATCCGGAACGAGCGTACGTCAATGCCGCGTATCTCAACGCCGTTCAGCAAGCCGGCGGCGTCCCGGTCCCCCTGCCTCCGCAGCTCGAGCCGGCTGCGCGTGATGCGATCCTGAAGCACGTCCGCGGCGTGCTCCTGACCGGCGGCGGCGACGTGGACCCCTCGCGCTTCGGCGAGGCGCGGCATCCGACCACCGCCGAGGTCTCCGGCGCCCGCGACACGCTGGAGATCGATCTGACGCAATGGGCGATTGCGCGGCG
>Ga0209805_1002405_pt1 | contig 10908 bp, 7 predicted proteins | sample GraSoiAngelo_148_FD_185905 | JGI IMG/M metagenome (GOLD analysis project Ga0209805, IMG submission 185905) | Grasslands soil microbial communities from the Angelo Coastal Reserve, California, USA - 14_1009_09_20cm (SPAdes) (version 2) | ecosystem: Environmental > Terrestrial > Soil > Grasslands ... | reverse complement strand
CCATCGGCGAATACTTTTTCAACATCTGAATCATGGCTGAAAAGAAGGGCGTCGGGCACGCGTACAACGTCGACTTCCTGAACGTCGTCTTCGCGGCGTCCAGCCTGTTCCTGTTCCTGTCGGTCATCTGGATGGTGTGGGATGACTACGACCGTGAATGGAAGACCACGCAGCGGCGCTTCTCGAACCTCGAGCTGCAGGTGACTCAGGCGCAGCTCCAGCAGGCATCGCGCTCGGTCGACCGCGCCAAGCTGCAGCAGATGCAGGCGCAGCGCCAGGCCGCGGAGAAGAATGTCGCGGCCAACCGGGCGAAAGTCGACGAGCTGCAGGCGAAGCTGAAGGAGGCCGACAACAAGCTGCTGCGCGCCACGCTCGACATGCAGTACATGAAGGCGACCTACGACCAGGACCGCTACGACTTCGAGGCGTCGCGCGCGGCCGGCACCGGCAACGTCGCGCGCAAACAACAGATTGCCGAGGAGGAAGCGAAGAAGCTCGACGATCTCGAGCTGGCACGGCAGAAGGCCGAGGCTGAAAAGGCGGAGATCCAGAAGCAACTCGGTCAGTACACCGGTCAGGCCGCCACGCTGAGCAAGCAGATCGAAGACACGAACGCCGAGCAGACGCGGCTGCGGAAACGTCTCGACGTGATCGCGCCCAGCGTCGTGAAGGATTACGTCAGAAACGCTCCGCTGCTCGATTTCATGGCGCCGACGATCAAGATCCAGCAGATCATCCTCCCGGACGTCGTCGACGACGTGAACTTCATCCGCGTGCCGAAGATGGATCGCTGTCAGACGTGTCATCTGGCGATCGACAAGAAGGGCTACGAGAAGTACCCGGAGCCGTTCACGACGCATCCGAATCTGGAAACGTTTCTCGGAAGCAGCTCGCCGCACCCGATCGATCGCGTCGGCTGCACCGTGTGCCATGAAGGGATGGGACAGTCGGTCAGCTTCCGCGATGCCGCTCACGCGCCACGCGACGAGAAGCAGAAGGAGGAGTGGGAGAAGAAGTATCACTGGGAAGAGCCGCACCTGTGGGACTACCCGATGCTGCCGACCAGGATGACGGAAGCGTCGTGCGCGAAGTGCCACAAGCAGCAGGTCTACGTCCCGCACGCCGACAACCTCGATGTCGCGTACGGCACGTTCGAGCGCGCCGGCTGCTACGCGTGCCACAAGACGCGAGGCTTCGACACCAACATCCGCAAGCCCGGTCCGATCCTCACGAAGATCGACTCCAAGGTGTCGCTCGACTGGGTGAAGAACTGGATCAGGAACCCGCGCGCGGTGAAGCCGACGACGTGGATGCCGAGGTTCTTCTACAACTCGAACAACAGCTCGCCCGAAGACGCGGTCAGAAACGAGGTCGAGATCGACGCGATCGTCTCGTATCTCTTCGCGAACACCGAAAAGTACGAGCCGGCGGTGAAGGATCCGCCGCACGGCGACGCGAAGAACGGCGAGCAGATCGTCAAGTCGATCGGCTGCCAGGGGTGCCACGTCGTCGGCGAAGGCAAGCGATCGGAGATCGGCCCGCGACGCACCTTCGGCCAGCCGCTCGAAAACATCGGCAACAAGACGTCGTACGAGTGGATCTACAACTGGGTCCGCGATCCGAAGCACTACAGCCCGGCGACGTATATGCCGAACCTGCGGCTCACCGATGCGCAGGTGGCGGACGTGGCGACGTACCTGTCGACGCTGAAGGGCTCCGCTGGAGACCCGCGGAAAGCGAGTCCGGATTCAAAGTCGGCCGACGAGGTCCTGCTCGACTACCTCAAGAACGTGATGCCGCTCGACGATGCGCGCGCGCGGATGGCCAAGATGAACGCGCAGCAGAAACAGATCGAGCTCGGGCAGCGCGCCATCAGCCGGTACGGCTGCTTCAGCTGCCACGAGATAAAAGGGTTCGAAAACGCGCAGTCAATCGGCACGGATCTGTCCGAAGAGGGCAGCAAGCTGGTGACGCGTCTCGACTTCGCGTTCATCACCGACATCCCGCACACGTCGAAGATCGCCTGGTTCAGGACCAAGCTGCACGATCCGCGCATCTTCGACAAAGGGCGCGTGCTGCAGCCGCTCGAGAAGCTGCGGATGCCGAACTACGACTTCACCGACGACGAAATCCAGCGGCTGGTGACGGCGATCATGAGCTTCCAGCGCGACATCCAGCCGCCAGCCGCGATGCCCGCGCGTTCGGCGCGCTACGACTTCCTGCAGAACGGACGCACACTGGTGCACCGGCGCAACTGCGTCGGCTGCCACATCATCGAGGGAAGCGGCGGCGACTTCGTCAAGCTCGTCGAGGATCCGTCGCTCGGTCCGCCGATGCTGACGCCGGAAGGCGCCCGCGTACAAGCCGATTGGTTGTACGCGTTCATCCGCGGCCCGATCACGATCCGGCCGTGGCTCAGCGTCCGCATGCCGACCTTCGGTCTCGACGATCAGAATCTGAACGGCGTCATCCGCTACTTCGGATCGATCTCGAACACGATCGGTCCCTTCCAGACGCACGAGATCGTACGAGCCTCGAACACCGAGCCTGTTGGCAAGGAGCTGTTCGAGAAGCTGCAGTGCCAGAAGTGTCACGTGCTCGGCACCGTTCCAAAGGATCAGCCGACGTCGAACCTCGCGCCCGATCTGCGCATGACGCCGGAGCGGCTGAATCCGGACTGGATTCTCGATTGGCTGAAGAAGCCCTCGGACATCCTGCCCGGGACGCGCATGCCGGCATTCTGGCCCGATTATCCGAAATCGTTCTATCCGGAGTTGAACGGCAACGCCGAAGCGCAGATGCGCGCCATCCGCGATCATCTGATGACGTTCCGCGGCGGTCCGAGCCCGAAGCCCGGCGCCGCCAAGTCCGCGAACAACAACTAGAGTGACGCGTGCGCGCTGATTCTGTGCGGGCCGCGGCCCCTGCGCGCTCTGCGTTTTGACGTCGCCGTGGCATCGATTTGCGCGACACGCTGGACGCGATTTTTCGTGGCGGCGAAAGGAGAGCGGCAATGGAACCGGTGATCTCCCGACTGCTCCAGGATTACGAAGCGGGAAAGATGACGCGCCGTCAGCTCATTCAGAGCCTTGCGCTCGCGGCGGCTGCCGCCGCGCCGGGCGGCGCGGCCCTCGCAGCGCAGGCGCCCGCCGCCGTATCGGCCGCCGGCACGCCCGCGCCGTGGAAGACCGTGTGGCTCGATCACATCTCCTATGCCGTGTCCGACTACAAGCGGAGCGTCGACTTCTACAAGAACCTGATGGGATGGGAAGTGCAGAACGACAACGGCAAGACCCAGGCGACGCTGCGCATCGGCAACGTCGGCGGCATCATCATCCGCAACCGCCGTCAGCCCGCGGCCGACGCGCAGCCGTCACAGCCCGGGCGGCCGCCGCTGACCGGCGTCATCAACCACATTTCCTACGGCGTGCAGCCGTGGGACACGGACAAGGTGAAGGCCGAGTTGGAACGGCGCGGGTTGAGCCCGCGACCCGATATGGTGGGCGACAACTTCAAGAGCTTCCACGTGACGGATCCGGACGGCTGGGATCTGCAAATCAGCAATCAAACGAGCTTCAACCGGAATACGCAGTAGACAAACGGAGACGAACCGGTTCGTAAAAATCGTTTAACATTTGCGCCAAGAGTGACTTGGCCCGAATGAGACACACCAGGTTCGTGTTCCTCATCGGCATGTGGGCGAGCCTGCTCGTGGCGGTGGCCATCGCCCAGCGTCCCGCGTCCGGTCCGCCGCGTCCGACGTCCCGCAGCGAACAGCGGCGAACGATCGCCGACCAGCAACCAGTAACCAGCAACCACGATGCGCAGAACGCAGTGCTCAAGCGCTACTGCGTCGGTTGCCACAACGACAAGCTGAAAACCGGCGGTCTCTCGCTCGAGGCGTTCGATGTTTCGCGCGCGGCCGAGCACGCGGAGACGAGCGAAAAGGTCATCCGCAAGCTGCAGGCCGGCCTGATGCCACCGCCGCTCGCGGCGCGTCCCGACGCTGCCACGCAGAAGACGCTCATCGCGGCGGTCGAGACGGCGGTCGATGCCGCCGCCGCCGCGAAGCCGAACCCCGGCGTGCGCACGTTCCAGCGTCTCAACCGGCCGGAATACGCGCGCGCCATCAAGGATCTTCTGACGCTCAACGTCGATGCGGGCAACTGGCTGCCGCTCGATCAGAAGAGCGCCAACTTCGACAACATCGCCGACGCGCAGATGCTGTCGCCGACGCTGCTCGAGGCATATCTGAACGCGGCGGCGGCGATCAGCCGCATGGGCGTCGGCGATCGTCATGCGTCGGCGGTCGATTCCATCTACACCGCGCCGGGCTACGTGTCGCAGCATCCGTGGGATCACGTCGACGGCGCGCCGTTCGGGACGCGCGGCGGCCTCGTGATCGATCACGTATTTCCCGCTGACGCGGAATACGTGTTCGAGGTGACGCTCAACTCGGGATCGAACGCGCGGTTCGAGGACATCGACATCTCGATCGACGGCGAGCGCGTGGCGCTGCTCGAGTACGAGACGCAGCCGGCCGGCGGCGCCGACGGGCGCGGCGCGCGTGGCGTGCGCACGGAGGCGATTCTGGTGCGCGCGGGGCAGCATCAGGTTGCGGCTGCGTTCGTTCGCCGCTTCGAAGGGCCGTACGAAGATCTGATCCGCCCGCACGACTGGTCGTTCGCCGGCGGCGGATCCGGCGGTCCGGGCATCACGACGCTGCCGCATATCCGCGATCTGATCATCAAGGGACCGTTCAAGGTCACCGGAATTTCTGACACTCCGAGCCGCCAGAAGATCTTCACGTGCCGGCCCACGCTGCCGAACGAAGAGCAGCCGTGCGCGCGTCAGATCATCGCGCGTCTCGGCGCCGAGGCATACCGCCGGCCGCTCGGCGGCGACGAGGTCGATCGTCTGTTGCCGTTCTACGAGACTGGCGCCGCGAAGGAGGGCTTCGAAGGTGGCGTGCGGACGGCCCTCGAGGCGATCCTCGCGAGCCCGCATTTCATCTTCCGTCTGGAGCGCGAGCCCGGCGACGCGCGGCCGGGCGGCGCATATCGCATCGCCGACGCGGATCTTGCGTCGCGCCTGTCGTTCTTCCTGTGGGGCACGCCGCCCGATCACGAGCTGCTCGCGCTTGCCGCTCAGGGGAAGCTGACCGGCCCGACACTTGAGAAGCAGGCTCGGCGCATGCTGGCCGATTCGAGGGCCGATGCGCTCGGATCGAGATTCGCCGCGCAATGGCTGCGACTGCAGGACGTCGAGAAGGTTCATCCCGATCCGAACTTCTATCCGAATTTCGACAACAACCTCGCCGCCTCGATGCGCCGCGAGACGGAACTGTTCTTCAACAGCCTCGTGCGCGAGGATCGCAGCGTGCTCGATCTCTATCGAGCCGACTACACGTTCGTCGACGAGCGCCTGGCGCGTCATTATGGTTTTCAAGGCGTGACGGGCGATCAGTTCCGACGCGTGCCGTATCCCGACGACACGCGTCGCGGGCTCCTCGGCCAGGGCAGCATCCTCGTGCAGACCTCGCTCGCCAACCGGACGTCGCCGGTGCTGCGCGGTAAATGGGTGATGGAAGTGCTGATGGGGACGCCGCCGCCGCCGCCGCCCCCCGACGTGCCGCCGCTCGACGACACCGGCGAATCGAAGGACGGCCGGATGCTGACGACGCGCGAGCGCATGGAGATTCATCGTAAGAACCCGACGTGTAATTCGTGTCACCGCTTCATGGATCCGATTGGGCTCGCGCTGGACAACTTCGACGTCACCGGCAAGTGGCGGGTGCGCGAGAATGGCCAGCCGCTCGACACCCGCGGCGATTTCTACGACGGCACGCCCGTCACGAAGCCGGCCGAATTGCTCGCCGCGCTGATGAAGCGGCCCGAGCCCCTGGTGCGAACGTTCACCGAAAATCTTCTCGCGTACGCGCTGGGCCGCCGCACAGAATATTTCGACCAGCCGACGATTCGCGCGATTGTGAAGGCGGCGTCGGCGAACGACTATCGGATGTCCTCTTTCATCCTGGGCGTGATCAAGAGCGACGCGTTCCTCATGAAGCGCGTCGAGGTGCAAACCACAACGGAAGATCGGCAGGGCAGGTAGCGGCCCCACGCGACAAGCAAGGAGAACAGCCTTGGACTTCATCACTGGAAAGCACATGCCTCGGCGGACGTTTCTGCGCGGCGTGGGCGCGACGGTGGCGCTGCCGTTCCTGGACGCGATGGTCCCCGCGCGAGGCATCGTCGCGTCGGCGGCGGCGGGCGCCGAGCGGACGCGGCTGGTCTGCATCGAGGAAGTTCACGGTCTGGCCGGCTGCAACCTCTGGGGCGCGAGCAAATACCTGTTTGCGCCGGAGACGACCGGCCGCGACTTCACGCTCGTCGCCGACAACCCGCTCGCCTCGCTGGCGGCATTCCGCGATCACATGACGATCGTCAGCAACACCGACGTCCGCAATGCGGAAGCGCTCGCGCTGCCGGAGATCGGCGGCGATCACTTCCGGTCGAGCGCCGTGTTCCTCACGCAGTCGCATCCGAAGCAGACCAACGGATCGGATCTGTGGGCGGGCACCTCGCTCGATCAGTTGTACGCGAAGCGCTACGGTCAGGGGACACCGATGCCCTCGATGCAGTTCTGCATCGAGAACCTCGATCAGGCGGGCGGCTGCACCTACAACTACTCGTGCGCGTACACCGACACGATCAGCTGGGCGTCGCCCAACGAGCCGCTGCCGATGATTCGCGATCCGCGCGTCGCCTTCGAGATGCTCTTCGGCGCGGGAACGTCGAGCGAGGATCGCAGGGCGCGCCAGATCACGCGGCGCAGCATCCTCGACTGGGTGAGCGGCGAGGTCGAGCGGGTTCGGAAACAGCTCGGCGCCGCCGACCGCGCGCGGCTCGAACGGTATCTCGACAACGTGCGTGAGCTGGAGCGGCGAGCCGCGCGAGCTGCCCGAGGCGCCGGCCGGCGTCCCCGACTCGTTCACCGAGCACATGCGGCTGATGTTCGACATCCAGGTGCTCGCGCTGCAGACCGACATGACCCGCATCATGTCGTTCAAGACGGGCCGCGACGCGCAGAACCGCGTCTTCCCGGAGTGCGAGTCGAAGCAGCCGTTCCATCCCGCGTCGCACCACGGCAACCGCGAAGAGCGGATTCTCGAGTTCAACAAGATTTGCAAGTTCCGCGTCGGCCAGCTCGCCTACTTCCTCGACAAGATGAAGACGACGATGGACGGGGACGCCAGCCTGCTCGACAAGACGCTCATCATCTGGGGATCGCCGATGGCCGATCCGAACATCCACAATCATCGGCGCTGCCCGCTCGTCCTCTTCGGCCGCGGCAACGGCATGTTGAAAGGCAACGTCGCCGTGAAGGCGCCGGACGGCACGCCGATGGCGAACGTGATGCTGACCCTGCTGCACAACCTCGGCGTCGACGACATGAAGAGCTTCGGCGACAGCACTGGGGAGTTCGCGCTATGACACAGCATCGCGGTGTGAGGCGGGGGCCGGTCACCTTCCTGATCCTCTCGTTGACCGCGGTCGTCGGTGCGGCGCCCGGTGGCTCGGCGGTCGCCGATGCGGCGATGCGAGGCGATCGCGCAGCCGTGCGGACGCTGCTGAAGCAGGGCGCCGACGCGAACGCCGGCCGCGGCGACGGCATGACCGCGCTGCACTTCGCAGCCGAACGCGGCGATGTCGAGTTGACGACGATGCTGTTGTATGCGGGCGCGAACGTCGCGGCCGTGACGCGCATCGGTCAGTACACGCCGCTGCATCTCGCCAGCCAGAGTGGCAGCGCCCCGGTGGCGGAGGCGCTGCTGAAGGCGGGCGCAAATGTCGGCGCGAAGACCACGACGACCAGCGTCACCCCGCTTCACCTGGCCGCCGCCGCCGGAAGCACGGACGTGATCAGGCTGCTCCTGGACACGGGCGCCGACGCGAACGCGAAGGAAACCGAGTGGGGGCAGACGCCGTTGATGTTCGCGGCGTCGGGGAATCGCGTCGACACGATCAGGACGCTGCTGGCGCGCGGCGCCGATCCGAAGATCACGACGAGGACGATCGACATCGCCCATGAGCTCGCGCTCGATCGCGCCGCGTTGGCGTTGCAGAAGAAGATTCTGGACGCCACGGTGCCGAAGGGACAACAGCCGACGGCGCTCCAGACGCAGGCCGCGATTCATGCCGCCCGGGAACTGCTCGCTTCCGGCAAGATCCCGCCCAAGGACCCGGCGCCGGCCGACGACAGCCTGCGACCGGGCTTCGATCCGGAGGAGATCAATCCGCCGGTCGCGACCAAGGGCGGCCTCACCGCGCTGCTGCATGCCGCGCGTCAGGGCTACGTCGACGCCGCGAAGGCGCTCGTCGACGGCGGCGCGCCGATCGATCAGGTTGGCGCGGGCGACGGCGCGAGCCCGCTGCTCATGGCGGTGTTGAACGGCCAGTTCGACATGGCGATGTTCCTCATCGAGCGCGGCGCCAATCCAAACGTCGCGAGCAAGACCGAAGGCGTGACGCCACTGTGGGCCGCGATTAACACGGAGTGGCAGCCGAGGACGCGCTATCCGCAGCCGGAGGAAATGGAGCGGCAGAAGGCGACGTATCTCGACGTCGCGAAGGCGCTCCTCGATCGCGGCGCCGATCCCAACACGCGCATCACGGCGCACCCGTGGTATCTCGTTTACAGCGGCTGCGGCAATCGCAACTGCGGTCTCGCCGATACAACCGGGTCGACGGCGTTCTGGCGCGCGGCGTACGGAACCGACGTCGACGCGATGCGCCTCCTGGTGTCGTACGGCGCCGACCCCAACATCCCGACCATCGCGCCGCCGCGCCCCGTCCGGCGCGGACCGCAGGGCGGCGCTCCCGGCGCCGACGGCACGAGCGGACCGCTGCCGCAGGCGATGATTCCGATTCCGTACGGCGGCCCCGGCGCGTTCCCGCTGCACGGCGCGGCCGGCGTCGAGTACGGCGAAGGCTTCGCCGGCAACGCGCATCGGCACGCGCCGGGCGGCTGGATGCCTTCGGTGAAGTACCTCGTCGAGGAGCTCGGCGCCGACGTCAACGCGCGAGACAACGACGGCTACACGCCGCTGCACCACGCGGCGGCGCGCGGCGACAACGAGATGATTCTGTATCTCGTGTCGAAGGGCGCCGACGTCACCGCAGTCGCCCGCAGCGGTCAGACGACGGCCGACATGGCGAACGGTCCGGTTCAACGCGTGTCGCCGTTCCCGGAGACCGTCGCGCTGCTCGAGAAGCTTGGATCCAAGAACAACCACAGATGCGTTTCATGTTGACGCTCACTCGTAGCGCAGCCCTTCAGGGCTGCTCGACGCCCGCTCGCAGGCCTGAAGGCCTGCGCTACACGTCGCTTGCGGTTGTCGTGTTGCTTTCAATCGCGCACGCGCAGCAGCCGCCGCCCGCGCCGCCCGGCAAGCCGTACGTGCCGCTCGCCGCCGACGCGCTCGCGAGCAATTCGGACCACTACGTCGGCGAGAACGTAACACTCACCGCCGCCGTCGGCCGCGTCCTGTCGCGCTCGGCGTTTGCCGTCGAGCAGCGCCCGGTCGTCGCGAAACAGGACGCGAAGGACGTGCTCGTGCTCGCGCCGATTCTCAACGGTCCCGTCGAGCCGGACAAGTACGTGACCGTCGCCGGCGAAGTCGTGCGGTTCGACCCGGCGGAGATCGCGAAAAAAGTGAAGGGGTACCAGGTCGATCTGCCGCCGGACGCGATCGAGAAATATCGCGGGCGTCCGGCGATCGTCGCCAAGGTTGTGGTCAACGACAAGTCGGTCGACCTCGCGATGCGCCTGCCGCCGCCCGAGACGCCTGAAGAAAAAGCGCTCGACGCGAGGATGAAGAAGATCGCGCCGGCGTTCGCCGCGCTCCGCGGCGGGGTGGATGCCTCGAAGAGCGACGTCGCGGCCCAGCAGATCGCCGTGCTGAAGCAGGCGTTCGCCGAGACCGAGTCGATCTGGAAGCAGAAGGGTGTCGCCGAAGCGATGAAGCTGGCGCAGGACGCGCGCAAGCACGTCGACGCGATCGAGCAGTCGACCACCGGCGGCGACTGGGAGGCGGCGAAGAAGTCGGTCGCCACGCTGAACCAGTCGTGCCAGACGTGCCACGCGAGCTATCGCGAGCGCTTCGACGACGGCTCGTACCGAATCAAAAAAGCCGGCTGACGCGGACGACAGCCTTCCTGAGCCGTCACAACCGGCGGCCGTCTAAAATCGCGGCGCTCGCGGCGTTCCGAGCGCCAGGGCAGGTGAGTATGCGCGTGCCGCCAAGCGCGACCTTCGGACTCGCCTTTCTCACGATGGTCTTCCGTGCGATCGCGGCGCCGACGGACTCGACCGCGCCCGATCACACGCTCGTCGTCCTCAGCCACTCGAATCACACCGTCTACGAGGTCGATCCGGCGAGCGGCCGCATTCTTCATGAATTCGCGGCGCAGGATCAGCCGCACGAAGCGGCGATCACCGGTGATGGATCGACGATTTTCGCGTCGCTCCCGGCCGCCGCGTTCGTCGAGATCATCGACGCGACGACGTTCAGGGAAAAGGGACGCATCGAGAGCGAGTACTTCAAACGCTCTCCGCAGCCGCGGCGCGCGGGCCGCAACGGCGCGCCGGCAAGTCCACCGAACACCTCGGCGTCTCCGCACGGGCTCGCCCTCAACAACGACGGCACGAAGCTGTACATCGGTACCGAGAACGCAGACATCTCCGGCGTCATCGTCTACGACGTCAAAGCCGCGAAAGTGCTGAAGAAGATCGATCTGCTGCTCGAGGGCGGCCACTACCTGCAGATTCAGCCCGGCACCGACAAGCTGTACTATCCACACCGCACCGACAACCGCGTCGTCGTCATCGACACGAAGACCGATC
>Ga0209805_1002402_pt1 | contig 10913 bp, 12 predicted proteins | sample GraSoiAngelo_148_FD_185905 | JGI IMG/M metagenome (GOLD analysis project Ga0209805, IMG submission 185905) | Grasslands soil microbial communities from the Angelo Coastal Reserve, California, USA - 14_1009_09_20cm (SPAdes) (version 2) | ecosystem: Environmental > Terrestrial > Soil > Grasslands ... | reverse complement strand
GCTTCGGTGCCGGCGGCCGCGACGCGGGTGGTTGTGCGGTCGCCGCAGGTGTTGCTGCGGGCTCCTGGAAAAGCTTGGCCAGCTCGGGCGGCATCTCCGGCACGGGCCGCCGCTTGAGCCTGACGTTGCCACCGTCGCTGTAGGCGATGAAGTTCACCCGGCCCAGCGCCGCGTCCTTATCCAGGTAATCCAGCCGCCAGTGCGCGCCGCGGCTTTCCCGTCGCTCGATTGCGGCGCGGACGATGGCTTCGGCGATCGTGAGCATGAAGCGCAGGTCGCGGGCTGTATGCCACCCAGGGTTGTAGCGGCGCGACCCCGGCACGTGAATCCGTGCCGACCGTTGCCGTAACTCCAGGACGGCGTCGAGGCAGGCCTTCAGGCCCTTCTCGTCGCGGGCAAGCCCGGCGCCATCCTGCATCGCTTCCTGAAGCGCCTGTTGCAGCAAGTACGGATTCTCTTTGCCGTCCTTGGCCAGGGGCAGCAACAGCGTCTCCTGCTCCTGCCCAACCTGGCCCTCGTCGATCCGGCCGAGACCAACCTCGCGCTGATAGGCGCCGGCTGCAGCTCCGGCGCGGCGGCCAAACACCAGCAGGTCGGACAGCGAGTTCCCGCCCAATCGGTTCGCGCCGTGCAGCCCGGCCGCCACCTCGCCCGCCGCGTAGAGGCCCGGCAGCGTCGTGGCGCCGGTCTCAGCCTCGACCCACAGCCCGCCCATCGCATAGTGGATGGTCGGCGCCACTTCCATTGGTGCTTTTGTGATATCGACGTCGGCCAGCCGCAGGAACTGCTCATACATCGATGGCAGTTTCTTCTTGATCTTCTCGGCGCCCAGGTGGGTGACGTCGAGGTATGCGCCGCCATGCTCGGTACCGCGACCGGCCTCAACCTCTTTGTAGATCGACCGCGCGACGATATCACGAGACGACAGTTCTTTTTTCTTGGGGTCGTACTCGAGCATGAAGCGCTTTCCTTCGCGGTTCTTCAAATAGCCGCCTTCGCCTCGGACCGCCTCGGTGACGAGGATGCCCCGGACGCCGGGTGGCCAGACCATGCCGGTGGGGTGGAACTGCACCATCTCGGGGTCGAGCACCTCGGCGCCGGCGTCAAAGCCCATGGCGACGCCGTCGCCGGTGCCTTCCCACGAGTTCGAGGTGACTTTGAAAATCCGACCCCAACCGCCGGTCGCGAGGATGATCGCCTTGCACCGAAAGGCAACGAAGCGGCCGTCGACCCGGTTGTAGCCGAAGGCCCCGACCACGCGGTCGCCATCTTTGAGCAAGCGCGTCAGCGTCACCTCCATGTGCACGTCGATGCCGAGCTGGACCACCCGGTCCTGCAGGCTCCGGATCATCTCCAGGCCGGTGCGATCGCCGACGTGACACAGGCGCCGGTAGGTATGCGCGCCGAAGGCCCGTTGCATCACCCGGCCATCGGGTGTGCGATCGAAGATCGCGCCGTAGGTCTCCAGCTCGTAGACGCGGTCCGGCGATTCGCGCGCATGCAGCTCCGCCATGCGCCAGTTGTTGATCATCTGGCCGCCCCGCATCGTGTCCTGGAAATGGACCTGCCAGTTGTCTTCGGGATCGACGTTCCCCAGTGCCGCGGCAATGCCGCCTTCGGCCATGACGGTGTGCGCCTTGCCGAGCAGCGACTTGCAGACAATGTCGACGCGCGCGCCCGCGGCCGCGGCCTCGATCGCCGCCCGCAGCCCGGCGCCGCCGGCGCCGATCACCAGCACGTCCGTGGTCAGGGTCTCGTAGGCCTCGCTCAGAAGATCACCCGTGGTTCGTGAATGACGCCGGCCATCAAGAGCCGGATGTAGACATCGGTCAGCGCAACGGAGAACATGCTGTACCAGGCCCAGGCACCGTGCTGGGGGTTCAACCGGTTCAGTGTCATCGTGGCGCGCTGCCAGAGGCCGCCGGCACGCGCTTTCGAGAACCGGTCGATCCGGCCGCCCATCAAGTAACGGAACGAGTGGCAGGTGAAGGTGTACAGGCCCAGCAGGATGACGTTGACCAGCATGACGAGCGAGCCCAGGCCGACGAAGAAATGGCCCTGGTAGATGAAGGCACGGACGACGTCAACCCAGAGAAAAACGATCACGACCAGGCTCAAGACCAGGAAATAGCGATGGTAGTTGTTCAGCACCCAGGGAAAACGCGTTTCACCGCGGTAACGTCCGCGCTTGAGTTCCTGGATGGCGCAGGCCGGCGGATCCCAGAAGAAGGACCGGAAATAAGACTTTCGATAGTAGTAGCAGCTTCCCCGAAGGCCCAGCGGGATGACGGCGAGGATGGGAAGAAGAATCCCGATGATCGGAATTTTGAGCAGCCCGAAGCCGAGCCACGTGGAGAAGAAGGGTGAGACGTAGGGCGCGTACACGACGTTGACTTGATCGAACACCGACCAGGTCGCGTAGATGACGAAGGCGCTGTAGCAGATAACGGTAAGAGCCGGCTCGATCCACCAGGCGCGGCCAGGGGACGCCTCCTTGGCCGATGATGGCCGCGGAGTTAGAGCTTCAACCGCCACGAACTAAGTGTAGTTCGCGCTCAGTCAGTGCTTGCGCTGCGCCGGCCCAACAGGATTCCGACGACCGATGCGACGACCGCCATCCCAAGGGCGGTGCGTGCCGGGATACGACGCCGCCCGTCGTGGCTGCTGCCGTTGCGGCCCTCCCGGCTGCGGCCGGCGACCAGCTGGCCTTCGCCATCGGGACCCGACTCCGGCGGCGCCACCACGTGGGCATCCTTGCCCGGCGCTGTGATGGGGACCGGATAGATCACGCTGTTGACCTCGACGCCGATCATCGTGATGAGTCCGAGAAAGAAGAAGAACGTCATCAGCAGGAAGAAGAGCCCGAAGGTCTTGCCGTACTGGTTGATGCCTTTGTTGATCTCCAGGTAAAGCGGGAAGAGGAGGGTGATCGCCTCGAACAGCACGCCGGCGACCAGCGCGCCAGGCCAGACTTTCTTGAATTGTTGCGTGCGGTTGGGGATGATGAAGTAAATGCTGAGGAAGAGGACGAAGCCGGCGATCAGGCCGATGATCGCCTGTAGGATGAGTGCCGCAACGCCGGAGGTGAGAAACGAGGGGACGTCGGGGAGATGCTTGAGGGCCGGCAGGATGGCCGAGCTGGCGACAGCGACGCCAACCAGCACCGTAAACAACACGACCATGCCGATGGCGATCAATTTCTGGCGCACGAAGTCGCGGGGCCTCGTGTGGTAAATCACGGCGAACGCCTGCTCCATCACCCCAAAGAGGGCCGATCCACCCAAGAGCAGGCCAACCAGCCCGACGAGCAGCAGGATGCCCGATTGGCTCTTCACGCCGCTCACCGCCTTGAGCAGTTCGTCCTGCTGCCTGGTGTCGCCAGGGATGGCGGTGAAGATCGTCTTGTACACGACGTCGTTGGCCTGGCCGAAAAGACGCAGCGCATAGCCGAGGATCGACGCGGCGAAGATCACGATCGGAAACATGGCAAGGAGGGCGTTCCAGGCGATGAGCGCCGCCCAGTTCGGCGCCTGGTCCTCGATGAACTTCCGGACGACGCGGCCCGCGACGCTGTCCATCAGACCGCCCATCGATCGATTCTAGCTGACACCAGTGCTATCACGTAAATGACAATCGGACAAGCGGAAGTCGAAGCGCAGAAGAAGGCGGCGGCCGATCGGGCGCTGGAGCTCGTCAGGCCTGGCACCGTTGTCGGGCTCGGCAGCGGGAGCACCGCGCGCTACTTTATCGCTGGCCTTGCCGACAGGGTTCGCGCGGGCCTAAAGGTGCGGGCGGTCCCGACGTCCGCCGAAAGCCGGCGACTCGCCGAAGAAAGTCGAATCGCCATCACCGAGGGGATCGATGGCCCACTCGACCTGGCCATCGACGGTGCGGATGAGATCGACCCCGAGGTCAACTGCCTCAAGGGACGCGGAGGGGCGCTGCTCCGGGAGAAGATCGTGGCGCATGCCAGCCGGCGCTTCGTGCTGATTGCCGACGAGACGAAACTCGTTGGCCGCCTGGGCCGAGGCCCGGTGCCGATCGAGGTGCTGCCTTTTCTGTGGGAGGCGACCAGCCGGGCTATCGAGTCGCTTGGCGGCCGTCCCCAGCTCCGGATGGCGGGCGGCCGTCCGTTCCGGACCGACAACGACAACCTGATTCTCGACACCAGCTTCGGTGCTGTCGACGCGCCGTTGGGCGTGGCCATTAACGCGATCCCGGGCGTCCTCGAGCACGGTCTCTTCTTCGGCATGGCGCGGGCCGCCTTCGTCGGTTCCGCCACGGGCGTTCGAGTTCTGGGCGAGCTCGCCTGAGCGGCGCTATGCTTAGGCGCTGATATGTCGTTCGAGTACAAGGTTGTTCACACCGTCGAGGAGGCTAATCAGCTTGGGGACGAGGGCTTCGAGCTCTTCACAATCCTGCCGCCCGGGCCAAATGGGGGTCCCGATCGAATTTACCTGCGCCGCGAGAAGCGCCGCGGACAGACGCCCGGTTTCGCCCGAGAGTCCAAGTCGGGCTAAGGCGGGGACCCGATTGACCATTTTGGCGAGCGAATATATACTTAGTTAGTCTGGATTCCAGCAAGAGGGGCGGACTGTCCGCCCTCATTGTGTTTATTGGGGATCTGGATCGGGTAGGAGTGACAGGCCCCACCCAAGGGCGTTCACAGGGAGTAACTGTGCTGCAAGGAATGACGATGTCGACCAAGGCGGCGCCCCACTACGAGTCGGCGGTCCGGGACATGTCCCAGGCTGCGGCCGAGGCGGAGCTGACGCACGCCCCAGTCCGGCTCGCCTACTGGCGCATGGCGGCGCTGGACACGCTCCTCGACCGGCTCGAGGAACTGCGGGTTGCGGGTGAGCGGGGTCTCCCCGAGGATATCTGGGAGCAGGTGGTCGCCTACGCCGGGCGCCACGACGCCGAGCTCGCCGAGCGGATCCAGGCGACCACGGCCGACGATCTCAACGCCGTGCACGACGCGGTGTTCGAGGCGCAGGGCCGGGTGATGCTGCAGCTGGCGGAGCTGCGCCGGGTTCCCAACTGGCAGGACCTCGACCTGACGCTCGCCCCCGGGGACGACGAAGCCGCCTAGGAACGCCGCAGCCCAACCACGCTGAACCCTGGGAACGGCGAACCAGCTGACCGCGAGCGCCCGCTCGACATCCTGGCCGATCGGGCGCGGCGGTTATTGACGATCCAGTGGGCTGACGGCCACCAATCGGCGTACGACTTCGAGCTGCTGCGCTGGCGCTGCCCATGCGCCGAGTGCGCCGGCGAGGGCGGTCGCCCGGGGAAGTTGGCGAGCACCAGCGAGCTCAAAGACGACCAGGTCGAGCTCGACCGGATGGAGGCCGTCGGGCTTTTTGGTATCCGTCCCTACTGGAAGGATGGGCACGACACCGGCATCTACGGTCTCAGCCTGCTACGGGCGATTTGCCCCTGCGAGGAATGCGCGGCTCTGCGGGCCGCGCATTGAGCTTCTAGGCCAGCTTGCCGTTGAGGCCGAGACCGGCCTCGAGGGCGGCCTTCGGCCGGTAGCCGACGACCTGCTCGGCCAGCTTGCCCGCCCGGAACATCGCGACGTACGGAATGCCCCGAACCCTGTAACGCTCGGCCAGCGCTGGCTCCTCGTCGACGTTCACCTTGGTGATCTTGACGTCGCCGTGCTCCGCGGCGATCTGTTCCAGCACCGGTGACAGCATCTTGCAGGGGCCGCACCAATCGGCGTAGAAGTCCACGATCACGGGCTGGTCTGAAAGAAGGACCTGGTCCTCGAACGTGGCGGTTGTAACTTGGACTGCTTTGCTCATGACTCTCCCTTACTTGAACGCTTCGTATTCAGAATAACTCAGAAAGGCCCCCGGAAATTCCGGGGCTTTTTGAGCAGCCCAGGACCAAGCTGACGCTAGTTCGAAAACACCTCGACCACCATCGTTTTGGCGCCGTTGGATGCCACGCCGAGTCCAACCCGATGGTAGGCGGCTTTGAGGATGTTGGCGCGGTGGTCGGGGGAGTTCATGAACATGGTGTTGATCCCGGCCATCGACGGGTTTGTCGACCAGGCGATGTTCTCACCGGCTGTGCTGTAGGGAATCCCCCAGAGGTGCAGCAGCTGGACGAAGGCCAGCTGGCCGGTCGCGGGGTCGGTGTGGGAGAAGTAGTTCCGGTTGAGCATGTCCTGGGCGCGGTACTGGGCAACGCGTGCCAGCGACCCGCTCCAGGCCAAGGGGCTGACGCCATTCGCGGCCCGGTCCTGGTTGACCAGGCTGAACTCCACGCCGGCGGCGCCGCCGACGCTCGATACGGGCGGAGCCGGCTTCGGCACCGGCTTCGGCCGGGCGGCGACCGGCGGCCTCGAGGCCGGGGCGATCGCGACCACCGACGCCGGCGTGGGCGTCGGCTGTATCTTGCCTGCCAGAACGGGATGCCCGGGATACATCGAGGCCACCCTGGCGGTCGCGAGCGGATGTGCGGTTGCCGGAGGACGCGCTGTCGTCTGAGGCGTCCGGGGCGACCCCAGGACGCTAATCGCGGCGAGCGCCAGCAGTGGAACCGCCGCGACCAGAGCCGTTTTCGTAACTGAACGTGACAATCAGAATCCCCCTTGTGGTCTGAATTGGCGTCGGCGGATTCTAGGGCCGCTTAGCCGGACCCGCCAAGCCGTTAGCCGCCCGAGAAACCCGCCCGCGCGCCTATCGGATAAGGGACAGTGTCGTTGTCAGGCTGAGGCAGCGATGAAGAAAAGCAGCTGACCCAGCAGCTGCCCCGGCAGGATCGCGATCATCGCCAGGTAGAGCAGGCCGGTGGTCGACATGAAGGACCGAAGCCGGCCAGTCGGCAGCGCGAGCCCGGACGCGACGAGCGGGAGGACGACCGCGGCGAGCGCCCAGAGGATCGATAGCACCGGGCTGAGGCCGAGCGCGCCGGTGACGGAGCCGGAACCGTGGGTCAGCCCGGCCAGCGTCAGCGGGAAGAGGATCGCCTGCAGCACGAGGCTGCCCAGGAGCACAACGATGGCGCGCAGCAGCGGCGCGTTTGTCAGGGCCGGGGTGACCAGGTACCAATGGCCCAGCAACATGCCGGTCGTCGCGGCGCCGAGCACGGCCGCCGAAAGCATCACCGTCAGGGTGATGCCCGCCGCCTCCAGCGGTGAGCGGGCTAACGGCCAGAGCGCCGCCACGATCCCGGCCAGGAGCAGCGCCGACGCGGCCAGCGTCGGGACCCAGCTGCGAAACGATGCGTCCGGGCGACGCCAGATCACGACAACCTGGGCCAGCATCACGATCACGAGCAGACCCTGGAGAAAAACCAGGGCGCCCGCCGCGGACTGGTTGATGGCGAACAGCCGCTGGTACGAGCCGGGTGGGGCCGCCAGCACGACGAGGAATGCCAGCGCGGCCAGGATCGCGTAGGTGACGGCGATGAATTTCAGGAAACCGCGGGTCAGGCCGCCGGTCAGCGACAGGTATGCGACCGTCGCCACGCCCCCAATGGTTGTCTCGGCCAGTAACAGAAAGAGGGCCAGCGGCAACGTCAGCGTGGCGACGCACTCGTGACACGAGGTGATGGGAACGGAATCGAGCAAGGGCATGCGCGCCGATATAGATTAGGGACAGTCATGACACCGGAACCCGACAACCCGCACGGATTCGTGCCCGTCAGCTTCGACAACGGAAGCTGGAAGACCGCAGCCGGCGACGTGGTGCCCTGGTACGAGGTGGAGACGGACCTGCTCCCGGAGTCGGAAGTCCAGGGTGCCCTCGAGCGCGTACTGAGCGTCTATGGGGTCAGCGACGTGGTGGTCGACGCCTTCGACCAATTCCGCAAAGAGCTGAAGCGGCCGGTCCAGGCCGAAGGCTGACCTCGTGCTGTTCCGGCGCGACCGCGAGCAGGACCCGCGGGTCCTCAAAGACCCGCATCGGCTTCCACCCGGTCAGGTCCTGACCCAGAAGTGGCCGGTCCTGTCGTACGGCAGCCCGCCGCGATACGACATGACGCGCTGGCGGCTTCGGCTCTACGGCGAAGTGGAAGCACCGGCGACCCTGACGTGGGACGAGGTGGGGAACCTGCCGAAGACGGCGCTGACCGCCGACATGCACTGCGTCACGACCTGGAGCCGGCTGGACAACAATTGGGAAGGCGTCGCCTTCAAGGAGCTCGTGGCCCTGGTCAAGCCGCGCACCGACGCGAAGTATGTGATCGCCCACTGCGACGCGGATTACACGACGAGCTTGCCGATCGACCTGCTCGCCGACGACGATGTCCTGATTGCCTATCGCCACGACGGTGCGGCGCTCACCCCGGACCACGGCGGGCCGCTTCGGCTGGTGGTTCCCAAGCGCTACGCCTGGAAGAGCGCGAAGTGGCTCGAGGGCCTGGAATGGGTCCAGCACGACCGGCTCGGGTTCTGGGAGCGCAACGGCTACAACAACGCCGCCGATCCATGGAAAGAAGAGCGCTACTGGTAGCTATACTCGAGTAACGGGGTGCGTTTGGAACGCTGAGAGGTGGACCGCTCCACCAACCCTTCGAACCTGATCTGGGTAATTCCAGCGGAGGGACAGATGAGTACCGTTGACCAACAGGTGGTCGAGCAGAGTGCTCCCACTGATGCGTTTCTCAAGGTCGAGACCCGTGGGATCGAGCCCATCCCAACTGGCGAGCGCAAAGGATCGTCGCGGGATGTGGCCTGGCTGTGGGTCGCCGCGTTCGCGAATTTTGTCTCGCTGATTACCGGTGGACTGCTCGTCACGTTCGGCCTGGGCGTGGGGGAGGCCATCGTCGCCGTTGCCGTCGGCTCGGTGCTGGCCGCCATCCTGCACGGCCTGCTGAGCGTGGCGGGACCGCGCTTTGGGACCACCCAGGTGATCGCGTCGCGACAGACATTCGGGGTTCGGGGCGCGTATGGGGGCGCCTTCTTCACCCTGTTCCTGGCGGTTGGATGGTTCGCCGTCGACTGCGTGATCGCGGCCCAGGCGATCGGCCAGCTGGCCCGGCTGGCCGGCCTTCCGCAGGGCAATCTGCTGAACGGAGTCGCCCTGCTGGTCGTCGTCGTCATCTCGATCCTGGTTGCGGTGTACGGCCACCAGACGATCGCCGTGTTCGAGAAGTACGGCGCCTTCGTGTTTATCGCCTTTTGTGCCGTCCTCGGCCTGACGCTCCTGCCGAAGATCGACTGGAGTCTCCAGCCAAGCGTCCACGGGGCCGACCACGTAGCGGCCTGGGTGCTCGGCACCAGCGTCATCTTCGCCCTCGTCGCCTCGTGGTTCAGCTTTGCCTCGGATTACTCGCGCTACCTGCCGCAGCGACACTCCGTCCGAAGCGTCGCCGGCTGGATCACGGCGGGCACGGCGGCATCGATGTTTTTGTTCGGTGCGCTTGGGGTTCTCGTGGCGAGCATCGACCCCCATCGGGGAGGCGACCTGATCGGCCTGATCTCGGCCAGCGCGCCGCTCGCGCTCGTCGTCCCATTCCTGCTGTTCATCGCCGCCGGCGAGATCTGGGCCAACTACCTGGACGTGTACACCGCCGGATTGTCGGCGCTGGCTCTCAACCTCCGCGCGCGCCGCTGGGCCGCGGCCCTCGGCGTGGGCCTGCTGGGTGGCATCCTGGCCTTTTTCGCGATGTTCCTGTCGAACTTCAAGGACCAGTACACCAACTTCCTGTTGATCACCTACCTGTGGGTGCCTTCGTGGGCCGCGGTCATGCTCGTGGACATGTTCGTCTTCCGGCGCCGGGCCGGGCCGCCGCTGCGGTTCAGGGGCCGGGCGGTGCTGGCCTGGCTGATCGGTCTGGTTCTCGCGGTGCCGTTCGTCGATTCGACCCTATGGCAGAGCCCGCTGGCGGTCGACCTGCTCCACAACACCGACATCTCCGGGTATGTCGGCGCACTGACCGGTGCCGGCGCCTACCTGCTCCTGGGGCGGCGGTGACGATGGCGGTCGCGCTCACCATCGCGGGGTCCGATTCGGGCGGCGGCGCCGGCATCCAGGCGGACCTGAAAACATTTGCCGCCTTCGGCGTCTACGGGCTGACTGTCATCACCGCCGTCACGGCCCAGAATACCCAGGGTGTCCGTGCCATCCAGGAAATCGATCCTGCAGTCATCACCGGACAGCTCGACGCCGTCGCCGAGGATTTCTCTATCGGCGCCGTGAAGACCGGCATGCTCTCGAGCGTCGCCACCATCGAGGCCGTCGTGGCCGGCATCACCCGGCAACGGCTACGGCCCCTGGTGGTCGACCCGGTGATGGTGGCGAAGAGTGGCGACCGCCTGCTGAAGGCGGATGCCGTCGACGCCCTGAGGCGTAGACTCTTGCCGATCGCGCGCGTCGTCACGCCAAATATTCCGGAGGCCGAGGTGCTCTCGGGGCGATCGATCCACACTCGGGAGGACCGGGTGATCGCGGCCCGGTTCATCATGGAGTTTGGTGCGTATGCCGTGGTGATCAAGGGTGGCCATAGCGACGACGATCCGGTCGTCGATCTGCTCGTCGACCCGGAGGGCGTCCACGAGTACAGGGCCGACCGGATCGCGACCACCAGCACGCACGGGACCGGCTGTACCTTCTCGGCGGCGATCGCCGCCGCCCTGGCTCGCGGGGTCGACCTCCCCGGCGCGGTCGGTCAGGCCCGCGAGTATCTCAGCCGCGCACTGGCCGCCGCCCCCGGTCTCGGCCACGGTCACGGGCCGATGAACCACTTCCCCTCCCTGGAGGCTGCGCGTGCCGGCCGTTGACACGGACGTTGAGTACCTCGAAGGCGTTCACCCGCCGCTCGGGCCCGTGCTCGAGGAGATGCTGAAGACCGGCCGCAGTGAGGGCGTGCCGATCGTCCAGCCGGCGGTGGGGCGGCTCCTGCGCGTGCTGGTGACGGCGGTGGCACCCAAGCGCGTGCTCGAGATCGGCACCGCC
>Ga0209805_1002401_pt1 | contig 10918 bp, 10 predicted proteins | sample GraSoiAngelo_148_FD_185905 | JGI IMG/M metagenome (GOLD analysis project Ga0209805, IMG submission 185905) | Grasslands soil microbial communities from the Angelo Coastal Reserve, California, USA - 14_1009_09_20cm (SPAdes) (version 2) | ecosystem: Environmental > Terrestrial > Soil > Grasslands ... | reverse complement strand
GCCGGCGTTTGTACTGGTTGTCGCGGACCCGTCGGATGATGTCATCGATGAAGGCAGCCTCGAAGCCGAGCCGGCTGAGCTCCTCCTTCGAATACCGGCGGTCGACAAGGTAGTACAGCAGCTGGTCCACCATCCGGTAGGCGAAGCCCAGCTCGGTTTCGTCGGATTGCCCGGACCACAGGTCGGCGGAGGGCGCCTTCTGCACGATGCCGGTCGGCACTCCGACCGCGTCGGCGAGCTGCCAGACCTGCGTCTTGTAGAGGTCCCCGACCGGGTTCAGGGCGCTCGCCATGTCACCGTAGATCGTGCCGTAGCCGAGCAGCAGCTCGGTCTTGTTGCTCGTGCCGATGACCAGTGCCCTGAAGCCCGAGGACTGGTCATAGAGGATCGTCATCCGCTCGCGCGCCATCTTGTTGCCCCGTCGCCTCTGGTCGGCGTCGGGGAACCGTTCGAAGTAGGCATCGATCTGCGGGGTGATGTCGACCTCCAGCTGATTGATCCCCAACTGTTGCACCACCTGCAGCGCGTCGCTCCGGCTCTTCGGGTCGCTCGCTTTATACGGCATGATGACCGCCAGTACATTGTTCGGCCCGAGTGCCTGGCTCGCCAGGCTTGCGACCAGGCTGGAATCGACACCTCCGCTTAAGCCGAGCACCACCCGCTCGTAGCCGACCTTCTGGACTTCGTTCTGGATGAAGCGCACAAGGATTTTCCGCACCAGCTCCGGGTTGATGGCGAGCGGCGGGAAGACGGGCTCAGTAAGGCTTGCGGGTGCGCTCATGCCAGGCTCGTCGCATTTCGTTGATGGTCAGCTCCACCCGCTCGTCCCGGAGTAGGGGATTGGCCAGGCGCTCGCGGCGCACATCACCCAGGTCCAGGGTTGCCACCACCAGCGCCTCGTCCGCATCCTCCTCCTGCGCCAGGATGTCACCGTTGGGACCGATCACCATCGAGCCACCCCAGAAGTTGGCTCCGTCCTCATAGCCGACCCGATTGCAATAGAGGAAAAAGGTGGTGAGGAACTGGGCGTAGGTGCGGCAGACCAGGTTGTACGATTCCGCGGTCCCGAGCCGCTCATCGATCGAGAGCCCACGGCCGGGGCTGGCCGACGGACAAATGATCATGTCCACCCCCTCGAGACTCAGGATGTACGCGCTGGAGAGATGCCAGATGTCCTCACACACCAGCATCCCGGCTCGGCCGTAGGACGTCTTGAAGCTGCGGAAGCGATCGCCCGAGGCCAGGTACCGCTGCTCGTCGAACATCCCGTAGGTTGGCAGGTATACCTTGCGGTGCACATGGACCAGCTCGCCCCGGCTGAGGTAAAGACTCGCGTTGAAGTAACGATGATCCGGCTCCTCGACGATGGCGCCCAGCACGACGTCCAGGTCGCCCGACAGAGATAGCAGATCCTTCATGGCCGGGCCGTCAAGCCTAATCGCGCTGTCCACCACCAGATCCCGCAGGAAGTACCCGGTCAGGCTCAGCTCGGGGAAGACCAGCAGCTTGACGCCGGCGTCAACCGCTTGCGCAACCCATTGTCGATGACGGGCAAGGTTGCGATCTCGATCGCCGAGGGCGGAATCGATCTGGGCCAGCCCGACCGTGAGCTGGCCGTCCGCGCTCATACTTCGACCGGGGACGGCAGCCGTACCTCGCGGCCTCGGGTGAGCCATTGAGCGATGCCGGGCGCCATCTCGGCGCATGTTCCCATGTGCACTGCTGCCCTGGGCAGGGCGCTCAGAAACGCCGCGCCGTAGGTGCGGTTCGCGATTCGGTGGTCCATCAGGAGGACCGCGCCACGATCGCTCTGCCGCCGGATCAAACGGCCGAAACCCTGCTTGAGGCGCAGCACCGCCTCCGGGAGGGCCAGCTCACCGAACGGGTCCGCCAGCATCGCGCTGCGCGCCAGCTGCAACGGGTCGCTCGGCACGCGGAACGGCAGGCGGACGATGACCACGCAGGACAGCGCGTCGCCAGGGACGTCGATTCCCTCCCAGAAGCTGCTGCTACCGAGCAGAATGCTGCGCGGATCCTGCTGGAATTGCGCGAGCAGCTGACGCCGCGTTCCATCGATGTTTTGCGCCAGAACATTGAGGTGGCTGATTGTCGTCCGACCGCGCAGACGGTCCGCCACCTCTCGCAATTGTTGATGTGCCGTGAAGAGCACCAGCGTTCGGCCATCGATCGCCTGTGCGATCTCGCCGACCACGACCGCGACCTGGTCGAGGAAGGCCGGGTCGTTTAGATCGTGAAGATCCGTGGGCAGGCAGAGGAGCGCCTGGGAGAGGTAATCGAAGGGGGATGCCAGCACCATCTCATGCGTGCTCAGCGCCTCCAGACCGACGCCGCGTTTGAAGTACGCGAACGAGTCGGCTACCGCAAGGGTTGCCGAGGTGAACACCACCGTTTCTTTGTCGGTGAAGGCCCGTGCCTGCAGTTCCCGGCCGGCAGCGGTAGGCGCGGCCTGCACCAGCGGCTGCCCCGAGCGCCGTTCTGTTCCGATCCAGTACAGGCGCTCGGACTGCGGTTGCAGGAGCGCCTGCACCACCAGGTCCACTCGCGCCTGCAGCTGCGTGACGAACAGGTCGAGCTCGCGCTCGGCATAGGGGTTGCTCTCGATTGGGAGTTGCGCGCCGGCGCTATCGAGAGCCCGGCGCAGGGAGGTAGCCCGCTCAGCAAGGGTGCCGGCGAGCTTCGCCAGCGCAATGGTCTCCGGCCACGCCCGCGACGATGCATCGAGGATAACGGGCTCCTCTCGCCCAGGCCGCAGCGGGACCTCGGGCTGCCCCTGGGCCATCAGGGGGCCGACGGCGCGGAAGAAGTCGATGGCAGCCTGCCGGCAGTCCGCCGCGGCCAGCCGCACCACCTCGCCCGGTGCACCAATGGCGGCGCGGAACCAGGTGATGGCACCGTCGATGCTCTCGAGCAGCTCGGTCTCTCCGACGCGCATTGTCAGCGCGTCCACCGCGGTTTCCTCGAGCTGATGAGCCTCGTCGACCACGAGATGCTCATGCGGTGGCAGCACTGTGCCGCCCCGCAGGGCATCGGCGAGCAGCAGCGCATGGTTGGTCACGATCAGATCCGCGTCCTGCGCGGCGCGGCGGCTGTTCCAGTAGAAGCACTGCTGCGTCTTGTAGTTTTCACAATGGGCAGCGAGACAATCATCTGCGGTCGACGCGGCCCGGAGCCAGAACAGCTCCTCGAAGCCGGTTAGCTTGATCTCCGAGCGGTCGCCGTGCTGGGTCTGCGCCAGCCACACCAGCATCCGCAGCTTGAACTTCACTTCGTCGTCGAACCAGGTGCCGTCCGCCCGCCGGCTGGGCGCGTTGAGATATCGATTCCAGCGACGCAGGCTCACGTAATTGGCCCGGCCCTTCAACAGGGTGGCCTTGAAATCGAAGGGCAGCCAGCTGCGCATGAATGGGATGTCTTTTGAGAACAGCTGCTCCTGCAGCGTGATCGTGTTCGTCGCCACCACCACCCGCTCACCCGTAGCCACCGCGTGATGAACCGCTGGCACCAGGTAGGCGAGCGATTTCCCGGTGCCCGGGCCGGCCTCCACGAGCAGGCGACCGCCTCGCGCGTACAGCTGGGCAATCGCCAGCGTCATTTGCAGCTGTGACTCGCGCAACTCGTAGTCATCGAGGAGCCCTGCCATCGGTCCGTCCGGGCCCAGCAGCGCCCGGATGGCGTGGGGATCCGTCGACGGCGCGGTGCTCCGCGCCGGCTTGCCCGGCATCATGGTGGCGGGTTGGAGGCTCTTTACTCCGCTCGGAGTCGCCGCATGCGCCTCGCTCAGGAAATGCCGAAGCGGATGCGGCCAGCCGGTTGTGACCTCGAGCATGCGGTCGAGCAGATCCCTCGGGAGGCCGCGGGCAAACTCCCAGAGGTAACGAAACAGCTGGCGAGCCGCATCGGCATCCGACAGTGCGCGATGCGGATGGAAGTGGCTGAGGCCCAGCTGGCGCGACAGATGGGGCAGGCTATGACTGGGAGCCATCGGGAGCAGGATCCGGGTCAGGTCGAGGGTATCGAAGAGCTCGTATGGCCTCCCGTCGCCGTCGCTATCGACGAGATAGGAGAGGTCGAAATTGCCACTGTGGGCCACGACGGCACTGTCACCGACGAAGTTGATGAGCTCGGCGATCACGTCATCGGGGTGGGGAGCCGCGGCCACATCGATATCGCGGATTCCGGTCAGCTCCTGCACCGCGCGCGGGATTCCCACTTCGGGGCGAGCCAGCGATTGGAAGCTGGCCAGGACCTCATCGCCCTGGAACCGAACAGCGCCGACCTCGATGATTCGGTCCAGCCGCGGGGTAAGGCCCGTGGTCTCCAGATCGAGCGCGACAAACGTACGGTCCACCGGCCTTAACTTACCTCAGCACCGAGATCTCCCTCCCCCGCTTGCGGGAGAGTCTCACACCTATATCTCCCTCCCCCGTTGCGGGGGAGGGTCGGGGTGGGGGTTTACAGGAGCTTTGCCGCAAGCTCCGCGAGTTCTGACCTTTGGCCTTTCGTGAGGGTGACGTGACCGGCCAGCGGATTGTTTTTGAACTTCTCGATCGCGTAGCAAAGCCCATTGCTCCGGAAATCGAGGTAGGGGTGGTCGATCTGGTTCGGGTCACCGGTGAGGACGATCTTGGTTCCTTCGCCGGCGCGGGACACGATCGTCTTCACCTCATGGGGCGTCAGGTTCTGCGCCTCGTCCACGATGATGAATTGCTGCGGGATGCTTCGACCACGGATATAGGTCAGCGCCTCCGCCTCGAACAGGCCCTTGTCCTGGATGTGCCGGATCATGTCCGCTGCCATCTGCTCCTTGTAGATGCAGCCCATCAGGTACTCGAGGTTGTCATAGATCGGCTGCATCCAGGGGCGCAGCTTTTCGTCTTTGTCCCCCGGCAGGTAGCCCACGTCCTTCCCCATGGGGATCACGGGCCGGGTCACGAGCAGCCGGCGGTATCGGTGCTGATCCAGCACCTTGTTCAGGCCGGCGGCGAGCGCCAGCAGGGTCTTGCCGGTGCCCGCCTGGCCGGTCATCGTCACCAGCGGAACCCGGTCGTCGAGCAGGATGTCGAAGGCGAACCGCTGGCCGAGATTCTTGGCCTGGATGCCCCAGATCTCTTTCTTGACCGGCGCGAGGGCGACCACCTGGCCGGCCGTCGCATCGTAGCGCCCAAGCGCGCTGGACTTCGTCCCGTTCAGCGACTTGAAGTGGACGAACTGGTTGTCATAGAGCCGTCCGTTCGACGGCTGATAGACGTTGGTTTTGGTGAAGCTCTCGATGTCTTCCGGCGGCACCGCGAGCGTGGTCATGCCGTCGTAGAGATCCGCTTCCTTGAGGACCATCTTGTCCGTTTCGTAGTCCTGCGCCTGCAGGTTGAGGGCGTCGGCCTTCACCCGCACGTTGATGTCCTTGCTCACCAGGATGACCGGCGTGCCGTTGCTCTCGGCTTTGAGTTGCAGCGTCAGGGCGATCACCTGGTTGTCGGCCTTCCGCGGATCCAGGTCTTGGGGCAGATGTTGCGATTCCTGGTGCTTCAACTGGACCCGGAGGTTGCCGCCGTACTTCAGCGCCACCCCCTCCGACAGCTTCCCTTGGGCGCGCAGCTCGTCGAGATAATGCGCGATCATCCGAGCGTGGCGGCCGACCTCATCCTGCCGGCGCTTCTGGCCGTCGACCTCCTCGATCACCGCCAGCGGGATCACGATCTGGTTGTCCTCGAAGGAAAAGATCGCGTTCGGATCATGGAGCAGCACATTTGTATCGAGCACATAGATCTTTTTCATGCTTGTGCGCTTTGAGGCATGGGTGGGCTGGCGTATTCCCCCTGGTTTTCCAACGGCAAAAGCTGCGCGATCTTCGTCATCAGGTAATCGGAGCTCTGCTGATGATCCATCGGACTGCCATCCCGGTTCCGTTCGGGGAGCGCGAACGGCTCGCCGAATGTCATCACGACCTCGGCCCGCTGCGGGATCCGGCTGTGGCGGCCGATGACGTTCTGCGTTCCGGTGATGGCGATCGGGACCAGCGGCGCCCCCGATCGACGGGCGACGAACCCGGCCCCCGGTTCCGCGCGCAGCAAGCGGGAGGTATCGGATCGGTGCCCCTCGGGGAAGAGAACGACGGCCGACCCCTGCTTCAACAATGCGAACGCCCGGCGCAGCGCGGTCCGGTCTGCGGAGTGCCGGACCACTGGAAAAGCGTGGTAGCCGCGCATCAACCAGGCCCAGCTGCCTTTGAAGAGCTCGGCCTTGGCCATAAACCAGACCGGTCGTGGCGTCCAGGCGCCGATGATTGCGGGATCGACAGCCCCCACGTGGTTCGAAACGATGAGAACGGGACCGCTGGCCGGTACGTTGGACGTGCCTCGCAGGTGGAATTTTGAGCCGAGGATGACACGGGTCAGGAGCCGTGCAAGACGCGTGAGGAAGGAATAGCTCAAAGCGATCAGTGCTTCGGCAACCGGGCCATCACTTCATCGAACACTTGATGGACCGACTTGCCCTCAGTCGCGACGATTATAGCATCGCTTGCCGCGCGTAACGGCGCGACTTCCCGTTCCTGGTCGGCCCGGTCGCGCGCCTCGATTTCCTGTTCGAGCACCGCGTCGGGGGTCGCGCTTCCACGTGCCCGGTCCAACTCCCGCCGGCGGCGGGCGACCCGTTCCGCGGCCGGGGCGGTAAAGAAGAACTTGACATCGGCGTCGGGAAAGATCACCGTCCCGATGTCGCGGCCCAACACGACCGCATCGCCCCTCGCCGACCGGCGCTGGGATTCGACCAGCAGGCGGCGCACATCGGGAAGCTGCGCGATCTGCGAGAGCTCCTGGGCGATGGCCGGATCGTGCGCTTCCCGGCTCACATCTCTGCCGTCGATGGTGAGGAGCGGGGAGTCGCGACCTGCCTTTGGTGAGGTGTTGATGTCGATATGGAGCTCGCCCACCATCTGCACCAGGCTTGTGACGTCCCCGGCGCCAATGCCGCGGCGGCGAGCCTCGACGGTGACCGCCCGATAGAACAGCCCGGTGTCGACCAGAGCAAACCCCAGCCTCTCGGCCACCATGCGACCGATGGTCGTCTTTCCTGATCCCGCGGGACCGTCGATAGCGATGATCACGACAGGTTCACCGCCGACTTGAGTCGCGCGACCTCATCGCCGCTGAGGGTACGCACGTCCCCCTCGTCGAGGTCGCCAAGCTGCAGCCCATCGATGCGCACCCGCTGCAGGTCGAGCACAGGATGGCCCAGTTCCTGCCAGAGCCGCCGGACTTCGCGCTTGCGACCTTCGCGGAGCACCATCGACACCCGACTCTCACTCGGCGTGGTTTCGAGCACAGAAACCTCGGCCGGCTGAAACTGCTCCCCGCTTACGACCATTCCTTCAGAAAGCCGGCGCAGAGCATCGCCACTCGGCCGGCCCTGGATCACGACCCGATATTCCTTTTCGACATGGTACCGCGGGTGCATCAGCCGCCCGGCCAGCTCGCCGTCGTCGGTGAGCAACACGAGCCCGCGGCTATTGAGATCGAGCCGGCCGACCGGGAAGACGCGCGCGGCGCCGCTGGGCAGGCGATCGGCCACCGTCTGGCGGCCACGGTCGTCGCCGATGCTGGTGAGCACCCCGATCGCCTTATTCATCATCAAGTAGGTCGACTCCGAGGTCGGTTCGATCGGCCGGCCGCCAATCGTCACCCGATCGACGCCGGGTGTCACCTGCTGGCCGGCGACCGCCGGCACACCGTTCACCAAGACCTGTCCGGAGATGATCAACCGGTCGGCCTTGCGACGGGCCGCCACCCCGGCACGCGCTAGGAACTGGTTGAGCCGGATTGCGGTGGTGGCGGCAGCTCGTCGAGGCTGCTGAGCCCCAGGATCTGGAGGAACTTCATAGTGGTGCCGAACAGCCGCGGCGTGCCGGGGGCCTCGAGCCGACCGGTCTCCTGGATCAGACCTTTCTCTTCGAGGCTCTCCAGCACCGCCTCGCAATTCACTCCCCGAATCTCCTCGATCCGTGCCCGGGTGAGTGGCTGGCGGTAGGCGATGATCGCCAGCGTCTCGTACGCGGCCGGGGAGAGCCGCGACGGATACTCCGGGCGCAGCACCCGCCGAACTATGTCCGCTTGCGCCGGATCGGTGACGAGCTGCAACTGGTCTTGATGTCGTTGCAGCAAAAGACCGCGGCCCACGAGCGCTTCGCCAAGTGCGCTCGCCGCCGCTTCGACGTCGGGCAGGGGCGCCTGCAGGATATCCTGCAGCTCGAGCACCGTAACCGGGCGGTTCAGCGTGAAGAGCACGGCCTCCAGCGCGGCGGCCAGCCCGGTGGTGTCCCGAACGTCGATGGCGCTGCTCATCTCCCTATCCCTCCTTTCTCTCCTGGGCATGCACGGTAATTTCGGCGAATGTGGAGGGCTGTGCCACGCGAGCCTCACCGATTCTAATCAGCTCCAGGAGGGCGAGGAACGTCACCACCGCCTCCAGTCGGGTTCGCGCGTGGCGGAAGACGGCCGTGAAGTTGAGCTGCGGTTGGTGGGCCAGCATCTGGCGAAGGTGGTCGAGCTTATCGGCCAGCGAAACGTGTTCGAGTTCAACTGTCACCTGGTCCACGGGAGGAAGCCGGTCCAGCACCTGCTGGAACGCGGACGCAAGCGCGTCGAGACTCACCTGCACCCGGGCCTGCGGGATGACCTCCGGCTCCAGGAGGCCGGCGAAGGTAAACCGGCCGCTCGCGTGGCGGCGCATCAGTGATTCGGCCAGCTCCTTGAAACGCTTGTACTCTTCCAGGCGTCCCTTGATGGCGTCTTCCCAGGCGGCAAGGTCCTCCTCCGCCTCCGCGCCCATGGCGTCCGGCATCAGGCCGGCGGCTTTGAGCTGGACCAGGCGCGCGCCGATCACGAGGAATGCGGCCAGCCGGTCGAGAGGCGGCCGCTCCTGGTCGATCGCTCGCAGATAGTCGTCGGTCAGAGTCGCCAGCGCGATGCTCTTGAGGTCGACCTCCGCCCGCTGGGCGAGCGTGAGCAGCAACTCGATAGGTCCCTCGAAGGCCGCCGTCTGGACCACATAGACGGGATCGCGCTCGAGCTCGGCCGTCGCCTCCGGTGTCAATTTCGCCCGTCCGCCCGCTTCAGACGGCCGGTCATCTCCGACGCCGGATGCGGTGCATGGTGCTCAGCGACGATGTCGGCAAGCTCGTGCGCGCCGAGCGCGTGGAGTTTTTCGGCGCCGATCCGAGCGTGGTCCCGATAGGTTGCAAAGCGCCGTGCGAACGACGGACGGGCCGCAAGCATGGACTGCAGTATGCGGGGTGAGGCAGCCTGAAGAAAGACCGTCAGGCTGCGGTCCACCACCGAGAAGCGCGCGCCGCCCTTGCCGACGTCATGGAGTAAGGCCGCCTGCTGCAACAGCCGGCTGGCCTGCCCATCGAGCCGGGTCACCGTCTCGAGCACGTCAAGTCCATGCCGCTGGTCATTGACCGGCAGCTGCAGAAAGAGGGGCGTCAGCGCGGGGCCCAGCACTCGCTCTGCGGTGGCGCGCTCCGCCGGCGTAACCCGAGCCGATGCATGCCGCCAGAACTGGCCGACCCGGTGTAGCGCGGAGGCAGTCAATCGTCGCCGTCCGTGAGCGGCAGGCCCCAACGCAGCTTCCGCCGGAGCAGGTCGAAGAAGTTTCGTCCGCCATCGAACTGCACCAGCTCAACTTGCAGGCCCGACCCGACCTGGACCTCCGCTCCTGGCTGAAGCTGCGCATTCTGCTGACCGTCACAGGTCAGGATGGCGGCGTCCTTCGGCAACCGGATCCCGATCCGGGATCGCTCGGGCAAAACAATCGGACGGTTGAAGAGGCTGTGCGGGTTGAGCGGCATGTACACGAGCGCTCGAACATCCGGATGCAGGATCGGCCCACCCAGGGACAGGCCGTAGCCGGTCGATCCCGTCGGCGTCGAGACGATGACGCCGTCCGCATCGAACCGTCCGGCGGGCTGGCCGTCCACCGAGACTTCGATCCGGATCAGGTTGATCTCGAGCCCCTTGTGAACCACCGCGTCATTCAGGGCATGAAAGACGCGATCGCCGGCCCGTGCCTCGAGCAAGGCCCGCCGTTGCAGGGTGAAGTCGCCGGCGGCCCAGCGATCGAGCGCTCGCCCCTCTTCACCGAGCTGGACCTGGGTGAGGAATCCCAGGCGGCCGGCATTGATCCCCAACACAGGGATGTGCGCGGCCGCCGCCTGTTGCGCCGTCCAGAGCAGAGTCCCATCGCCGCCGATGCTCACGATCAGGCGGGTGCCGTCGAGCGTATCGACCAGCGCGCCCGGGCGCTCCTCTGCCGTCGCGCAGTAGGTCCAGACTCGAAAACCACGTTGCTCGAGCCGTCGGCGCGCCTCCATCACCGGAGGGCCGCCGATGTCGATCCGAGGGTGGCAGACGATACCAACGGCCTCAGCCATTCCGCCTCAAATACAACAGGAATTCGCGGTTACCCTTAGCGCCCAGGATCGGAGACGGCATCTGGCCGGCCACCAGGTAGCCGAGCTGGCGCGCGAAATCGCCGACCGCCCCGAGAACTTGCTGATGCTGCTCCGGATCTCGAACCACCCCGCCCTTCCCCACCGCACCCTTGCCGACTTCGAACTGTGGTTTGACGAGGGCGATGACGTCGCCAGGCGGGCTCAGAAGTTCACGGACCCGCGGGAGCACCAGGCGCAACGAGATGAATGAGACGTCGATGACGGCGAGATCGGCCGGTGACGGGAGCCGATCGAGGCCGCGGATGTTGACCCGCTCCAGGACGATCACGCGCGGATCCTGGCGAAGGCTCCAGGCCAGCTGTCCATAGCCAACGTCGACGGCGGTCACCTGCTCGGCGCCGCGCTGCAAGAGGACATCCGTGAAGCCCCCGGTCGAGGCCCCCACGT
>Ga0209805_1002394_pt1 | contig 10945 bp, 8 predicted proteins | sample GraSoiAngelo_148_FD_185905 | JGI IMG/M metagenome (GOLD analysis project Ga0209805, IMG submission 185905) | Grasslands soil microbial communities from the Angelo Coastal Reserve, California, USA - 14_1009_09_20cm (SPAdes) (version 2) | ecosystem: Environmental > Terrestrial > Soil > Grasslands ... | reverse complement strand
AGGCGGACAGTTTCGCGAAGACCTGTTCTATCGCCTGCACGTGCTGCCGCTGACGATCCCGCCGTTGCGCTCGCGGCGCGAGGACATCCCGCATTTGCTGCGGCATTTTCTGGCGCGGTTCGCCGCTGAGGAAAATCGCGCGGTTTCCGGCATCAGCGGCGAGGCGATGGCGCACCTTTCGCAGCTCGATTGGCCCGGCAATATCCGCCAGCTCGAGAACGCGGTCTATCGCGCCGTTGTCATGAGCGAGAGCGATCAGCTCGGGCTTGCCGATTTTCCGCTGGCCGCCGCGCACCCGGCGACGGGCGATACCTGTGGTGAGCCGCTCGTGATAGCGCCGGCCTTTCATCCGACGGTCTCAGGTAACGAAATACCTATCGCTCCCCTACCGACCAATGGGACACTGGGCATGCTGACCAGCACCGGCGAGGTGCGGCCGCTGGAAGATATGGAGAACGAGATCATCCGCTTTGCGATCTCGCATTATCGCGGACAGATGTCGGAGGTCGCTCGCCGGCTCAAGATTGGCCGCTCGACGCTTTACCGCAAGCTCGATGAAACCGCCGCCAACGATCCGGCAGACGACGAGGATGCGAACTAAGCCATGATTTGCGCGCTTCGGCGTCATGGAAATAACAGGAAGACATAGCATTTCCAGAACATTTGAACCGTGGCTTGGAAGTGACAGACAAAATGCATCGAGCGTGGCAAAAATAAGCTGTCCGAAGGCGTTGGTTTGAGGTCAGTTTGTCGTGATTGCCCTGCATCGCGCTGGCTGCACGAGTGGGGCGCATGTATCGTCTGCGTTTGACTCGTTGCGTGCAGGCGTGGCGACCCGATCAAGGCTGGTGTTTCACCGATAGCTGTGAGCGATGATGACAAAACTGCCCCATGTCGGGGCAGTTTCACCCAAGGGGTGTGACGATGCGAGACCGTTCGAATAGCCGTGGCGGATTTGACCGCGTATTGGTGGCCGTCGCGGCGACTTTCCTTGCGACCTCGGCGCTGGCCCAGGACCGGTCACGCAGCACGCCTGCGGAGCTCGCGATCGACGCCGCGATCCCGCGCCCCGAGCCTGCCAACGTCCCGCCTCCGACCATCAACGATTTCAAGATGGATTCAACGGCGTCGGTGCCCGATACGGCCAAGGCTGAGGCTGCCAAAACCCCCGAGAAGACGGAAGCCGCCAAGCCGTCCAACGTCGTCGCCGCGCCGCCAACCGACGCCGGCAAACCCAACGCCGCAATCGCTCCCTTGGCATCGCCCGCAACAGCATCGCCTCCCGCTGCTGCCGCCGCTGCTCCTTCCGCCGAGCAGCCGAAGGAGGCGACCAAGGAGCTGGCGGCGGAGCCGGTGAAAGGTGCCAGCAATGTTGCCCCCGCAGATCAGCCGGTCGCCGACAAATTGAAGGAAATGCTGGGCGGAAAATCCGTGCGCTATTTCGATCGCAAGACCGAACGTGGCGCGGTTGAGAAGTTCTACGGCGCGCGCGAATTCGCCCCGCTCTGGACACAGGCGGGCAGCCTCACGGAGTCCGGCAAGGGCGTGATTGCCCGCCTGAAGGATGCCGCATCCGATGGTCTCAACGCTGCCGATTACCCGGTGCCCGATTTCGCTGCTGCGACCACGCCGGATGCGCTGGCGGAGGCCGACCTGAAGCTTACCGCCAGCATGCTGGATTACGCCCGCCAGGCGCAGAGTGGCCGCATGCACTGGTCGCAAGTCTCAGCCGACATCTCCTATCCCGAGCACCCGATCGATCCCAATGAAGTGCTGGCGAACGTCACCAGCGCGAAAAATGCGTCCGCGGCGCTCGACAGCTACAACCCGCCGCAGAAGCTCTACAAGGAGCTCAAGGCGAAGCTCGCCGAATTGCGCGGCCAGGGCGACGGACCGGTGATCCAGATCGGCGATGGTCCGGTGCTGAAATACACGCCGCCCCGCGGAAAGAAGCAGCCCGAAAGCGTGATGGAAGATCCGCGCGTGCCGCAGCTGCGCGCCAAGCTCGGCCTGTCGGAGAACGCCGACGACACCCGTTACGACGCCAAGGTCGCCGAAGCCGTGCGCAAATTCCAGGAAGGCGCCGACCTCAAGGCCACCGGCATGCTCGACGGCGGCACGCTCAGGGCGCTGAACAGCCCGAAGCGCGACAAGCAGATCGACATCGTGGTCGCTAACATGGAGCGCTGGCGCTGGCTGCCGCGCGACCTCGGTGCGCCCGCAATCGGCGATGCCTATGTCATCCTCAACATTCCCGACTACACGCTGAAAGTGATGCAGCATGGCGCGCAGGTCTGGACCACCCGCGTGGTGACCGGAAAGCCGGGCATTCACGCCACGCCGCTGTTGAGCGAGACCATGAAGTTCATCACGGTCAATCCGACCTGGAACGTGCCGCCGTCGATCATCTACAACGAGTACCTGCCGGCGCTGCAGCAGGACCCGACCGTGCTGCAACGCATGGGGTTGAGGCTGGAGCAAGGCCGCGACGGCTCTATTCACATCTCGCAGCCGCCGGGCGAAGCCAACGCGCTCGGGCGCATCCGCTTCAACTTCCCCAACAAGTTCCTGGTCTATCAGCACGACACCCCGGACAAGCATCTGTTCGCCAAGGAAGAACGCGCCTTCAGCCACGGCTGCATGCGGGTACAGAATCCGGATCAATACGCGTCCGTCCTGCTCAACATCACCCTGCCGAACGAGCGCTACACGCCGGAGAAGATCCGCAGCATGTATGGCTCGAGCGAGATCGACCTGAAATTCCCGACGCCGATCCCGGTCAACATCACCTACCAGACCGCATTCGTGGATGACGGCGGCAAGCTGCAAATCCGCAAGGATGTCTATGGCCGCGACGCCACCATGATCGCGATGCTCAGGAACGCAAAAGGCAGGGATCTGGAGAACGTGGTCGCGCATTCGCAGCCGAGCTATTCGCGCCCGCCCGGAAGCAGTCTGCCGGCAGGCGTGAGCTTCGCGAGCGACAACTCCTTTTCTTCCGGGCCCTCGTTCTTCGAACGCCTGTTCGGCGGGCCGCCGACGCCCCCTGCCGCGATCGGCCGGCCTGGCCAGCAGCGGCGCGTGTACCGCTAGACTAGGGCGCCACCTGCCGTTCGCCTAAATCCCTCCGAGAAAACGACGATCTCGCCTTCGGGCGAGATCGCTTAACGTTAACCACTCTCCACCCCCATTTCGGCGGCGAGCACTTTTTCGCCACACTCGACGGGTTAGGTTAAGATCGACTTGGGGGGTGGGGTAAAATTCAATTGACCCACCCGAAACTTAAGACTGCGTTAACCCTCTTTCGCCACATGGGGTAGCGGAAGAGTTCCTCGATCGGTTGTCGTCAGGGTGGGCTCATTCGTGCTGACTGGTTTCGCACGCCAATTCAATTCGCGATCGTTGCCGAAAGCCGGGTATCACCTCGGCCTGACATCCTTGTTACTGCTGATGGGCGCGGGATCGGTGCACGATGCGACCGCATTGAATGAAACCCGCACGCTTTCCTTTCACCACACCCATTCCGAGGAAGACCTCACCGTCACCTTCAAACGCGACGGGCGCTACGATGAACAGGCGCTGAAGCAGCTCAATCACTATCTCCGCGACTGGCGTACCCAGGACGAGACCGTGATGGACCGTCACCTCTTCGACATCCTCTGGGAAGTCTATCGCGACGTCGACGGCAAGCAGCCGATCCAGATCATCTCCTCCTATCGCTCCCCCGCCACCAACGCCATGCTCCGTCGCCGCTCGTCGGGCGTCGCGCGCTTCAGCCAGCATATGCTCGGCCATGCGATGGATTTCTTCATCCCGGGCGTCCCGCTCGAGCAGATCCGGTATGCCGGGCTGAGGCTGCAGCGTGGCGGCGTCGGCTTCTATCCGACGTCAGGCTCGCCGTTCGTCCATCTCGACACCGGCAGCATCCGTCACTGGCCGCGGATGAGTCACGATCAGCTCGCCAAGGTATTCCCCGATGGGCGCACGGTGCATGTCCCGACCGACGGCGTGCCGCTTAAGGGCTATGAACTCGCCCGCGCCGACATCGAAAAGCGCGGCGATGGGGATGGTGCTGCGACGATCGGCAAAGCGGGCTTCTTCGCGTCGCTGTTCAAGGGCAAGTCGAACGACGACGAGGACGAGGCCGCGAGCCCAGTTGTCAATGAGAAGCCGACGACGGCCGCCGCTACCGACGCGAAGCCGGCCGATCCGGTGCCGGTGCCGCGCGCGAAGCCGCAGGTCGCCGCCGCCTTCCAGCTCGCGTCCGCGGACGCCCAGCTCGTGAAATCGAAACAGCCAGTAGCCGCACCGGCGGAGCAAAAACCGCAGACGCCGGCTGACATCATCAATGCCCGCGGCTTCTGGGACGACGCCGGCGCAACGCCGGCCCAGGCCTCACCCGCGCAGGTTGCGGCGATCAGGGCCCGCGAAGCGTTAGCCGCTACGGCCGACCCGCAGCCGACCGCGAGCGTTCCCGCCGCCTACCAGGCGATGGCCTATGCCCCGGCGGCGTCATCGCCGGTTGACCGCAACAACGTTGTGGCTGCCAGCGCGCCGATCCCCCGCAGCATCCGGCCGGCGCCACGCAATGCCGCCGCTGTCACCGAGATCAACAGCGTTGCCGCCAAGGGCCCGCAAGGCACCGGCGTCGCCACCTCGACCCGGTTGTCGGCCGGCAGGGGCAGCGATATCTGGATGCGCATCATGATGTTGGCGCCGAGCGCGAGCACGATGTCGGTGACCATGCTGGGCGATGTCGACCTGACCCAGATGCGCGGTTTCTTCGTGAAGCCGCAAGCCGTGATCGCGATGCGTTTTTCGGACGATCCGATGCTGGGAATGAGCTGCGATCGCTTCGCCGGCTCAGCGATCACGACGATCGAGACCACCTCATTCGTGCTGCGCACCGCGTCGTTGCGCTGATCGCTTTTTCCAGAAACTTTCCAACAGCCGCCGGATAGTTTTGGCGCCGGATCAGGCCGGCAGTCCTGCTTTGAGGAGGCCGGCCTCGTGACGCTCTCGGTCGACTTCGCGCTTATAGTGCTGAGTAGCGAGGTAGGCGGCCACCGAGAATTTCGGCTCGCGCTTTAGGACCTCCGCCGCGTGTGCAGTGGCGGCGACCGCATTGCCCATTTGCGCGAACGTGGCTGCAAGGAAGGCGTGATGCGCGTGGTCAGGCCGTGTGATCCGCGAGAAGGCCTCGGCGGCTTCGGCGTATTTCTCGGCGCAATAGCAGGCACGCCCAAGGTGGCTCCAGAAGCGCTCCGGGTGGTACGGGTTGAGGCGCATCGCCTTCTTGATCCAGTCGATGCCCTCCTCCGGCCGCCCAAGCCAGGTTAGAAGCTCGCCCTGCTGCACCACAACGAGGTCGTAGTTGGGATTGAGCGCGAGCGCCCGTTCCTGATGGTACGCGGCCTTTTCATGATCGTCGCGATTCAGGTTTAGTGCGGCGAGAATCCGGTGCACGTCGCTGTCATTGTCATCGAGCGCCAGCGTGATCTCCAGCTCCGCGGCCACTTGCTGGAAGGTCGCGTCGCGATCCGCGCACCAACTATAAACCCACGTCTGGCCCAGCACGCATGCCTTCCAGGCATGAGCGTGAGCATAGTTCGGATCGAGCGCCAGGGCGCGGTCCAGCAAACGCTGGGCTTCCGCGTTGTCCTGACGTGTAGAGCGGTGATGCAGCACCTTAGCGGCCAGCACGCACTCATAAGCGGCCATGTTGTCGGTCGGCTTGCGCTTTGCGCGGTCGTGCGTGGCGGCCTCGACGCGGCCGGGAAGCGTCGCGACGATCGCGCGGGTCATCTCGTCCTGGAGGGCAAAGATATCCTCAAGCTTGCGGTCGTAGCGCTCAGCCCATACGTGCCGGTCGGTTTCTGCGTCGATCAGCTGCACCGTGACGCGGACCCGATCACCCGCCTTCCGCACGCTCCCCTCGAGGACGTAATCGACGCCGAATTCGCGCGCGACCTCCTGCACCTTGACCGCCTTGCCCTTGTGCACGAAGGTCGAGTTGCGCGAGATGACAAGCAAATCGTGGAAGCGTGACAGCTCCGTTATGATGTCCTCGCTGAGGCCGTCCGCGAAAAATTCCTGCTCCGGATCGCCGCTCATGTTGACGAGCGGCAGCACAGCGATGGACGGCTTCTTGGAAGTCGGCGTCGCCGCCTTCAACGCCTCTGGCGCGGTTTTTGGCTCCGGATCCAGCCGGACCCGGAAGACACGGATCGGACGGGCGATGTTCTTGACGCTCTGGTCGCCGAGATCCTCGAATGCGAGGTCATCGAGCCGGTCGCCGACCTGATCGCGCACAGCGCCCGAGACACAGATGCCGCCGGGCTCGGCAAGCATCTCAAGGCGCGCGGCCACGTTGACGCCGTCGCCAAAGATATCGTTCTCCTCAACGATCACGTCACCGAGATTGATGCCGATGCGGAACTGTATCCAGCGCGCGGGCGAGATGTCCGCGTTGCGTCGCGCCATCCGGCGTTGAACCTCGGCCGCGCACAGCACCGCGTCGGCGACACTGTGAAACTCAACCAGCATGCCGTCGCCGGTGGTCTTGATGATACGGCCGCGGTTCTTCGCGATGGCCGGATCGATGAGCTCGATCCTATGGGTCTTGAGGCGCGCGAGTGTCCCCGTCTCGTCGACCTCCATTAGCCGACTGTAGCCGACCATGTCGGCGGCGAGGACAGCTGCGAGCCTGCGCTCTGGTCCCGGCACGACCATCTTTTTCGGACCCTTCCCCCGCAGCCTAGCAGATGAGAGGCTTTTGCCCAAGATTGGGCGGGCCGAAAGTGTCCGACGGTTAGCGCCCCTTACAGCATCCCCAACGCCTGCATGTAGGTTTCCAGGATGGTTTCCTGCTCGGCCCGCTCGTTGGCGTCCTGCTTGCGCAGCCGCACGATGGTGCGCAGCGCCTTGACGTCGAAGCCGTTGCCCTTGCTCTCGGCATACACGTCGCGGATGTCGTCGGAGATCGTCTTCTTTTCTTCTTCCAGCCGCTCGATGCGCTCGATGATGGCCTTGAGCTGGTCCTTTGCAAATTTTGTCGCGGGCGCTTCCTTGACGGCGGCGGAGGTGGCCATCTTGTACTCCTGAATGGAACTGGCGATTGAGGCGAAAGAAGCGCCGCACGTCACCGCGCAGCGCTTTCCAAAACGACCCTCAAGTTTGCCGCGCCTTGCGTCAAGGCGACATCGCGCTCATCCACAGCGCGCCCACAGGAGAAAGAAAGACCCTGTTCCCTCCGTCGTCATTGCTGTGCGAAAAGCAAAGCAACGATCCAAAATGAATCAGTGCCCGCTTTGGGCCTTCTTCATCGCAGCTAACTGCTCGGCGCTCGCGCTGCCTTGATGGGTTGCCTTCCAGGTCTCATAGGGCATGCCGTAAACCGCCTCTCGGCTCTCGTCCTTGGTAAGGCTCACGCCTTTCGCGTCGGCTGCATCCTTGAGCCAGTTGGACAGGCAGTTGCGGCAGAAGCCGGCGAGATTCATCAGATCGATATTCTGGACATCGGTCCGCTCGCGCAGATGCTCAACCAGGCGGCGGAAGGCCGCCGCTTCAAGCTCCGTTCTGGTTTTGTCGTCGATCGCCATGGTGATGATCCCGTGAGTTTTGGGCTAGATATGGCTATTAGATGTGCGTCGTCACTTGATTTTGCCATATCGCAGCGCAAACAAGGTGTTACCAGGAAGTTTCCGGATCGTGAAAAAAGTACCGCCCTGCCGGTTGACAGTGCGCGCCACCCTACGCGAAATCGTCAATCAATTGAGATAGCCTCGCGCATATGACGCCCTGGAGTTTCATCCACACCAATCGAATTTCCGCATGGCTGCCCGCCGGTACGATACCGGCGCTGGCGTTTGCTGTCCTCTGCCTCTGGAACAGTCCGGCGGCGGCGGATTTTCGTTTGTGCAACAATACCTCCAGCCGGGTCGGCATCGCGCTCGGCTACAAGGATGCCGAAGGCTGGACCACCGAAGGCTGGTGGAACGTTTCCTCGCGGAGCTGTGAGACGCTGCTAAAGGGAACGCTGGTCGCCCGTTATTATTACATCTACGCGCTCGACTACGATCGTGGCGGCGAGTGGTCGGGGCAGGCGTTCATGTGCTCACGCGACAAAGAATTCACCATCAAGGGGACCGACAATTGCCTGGCGCGTGGTTTCGACCGCACCGGCTTCTTTGAGGTCGACACCGGCGAGCAGCGTGCCTGGACTGTGCAACTGACCGAATCCAACGAGCAGCCGGCGCAGCAGCGCGTGCCCGGGATCCCGGGAACGGTGGGACCGGGTGGCAACGTTCCAGGTCTGCCCAGTCAGCCGGGCGGGTCGCCGCCGGGCGCGCCTGGCCTGCCGCCGGCCGCAGCGCCCGGAAGCAAACAATGAGACGGCTGCGCCGCATCAAGATTTTGGCGACGCTTGGCCCCGCATCTTCGGACAGCGCGATGATTCGCCGCCTGTTCGAGGCCGGTGCCGACGTCTTCCGCATCAATATGAGCCACACGCCGCACGACAAGATGCGCGAGCTTGTCAAGACCATCCGCAATGTCGAGAGCAGCTATGGCCGCCCCATCGGCATCCTCGTCGACCTTCAGGGACCCAAGCTGCGTCTCGGTTCGTTCACGGAAGGCGCGGTCCAGCTCCACAACGGCCAGAGCTTCGTGCTGGATTCGGATAAGGCCCCCGGCGACAACAGCCGCGTCCAGTTGCCCCATCCGGAGATCCTCGCGGCGCTCAGGCCCGGTCATGCGCTCTTGCTCGACGACGGCAAGGTGCGGCTGATCGCGGAAGAAACCTCGGCTGAGCGCGCCGTCACCCGCGTCGTGATCGGCGGCAAGATGTCGGACCGCAAGGGCGTCAGCCTGCCCGACACCGACCTGCCGGTGTCGGCGATGACGCCGAAGGACCGCGCCGATCTCGAGGCCGCACTGGTGACCGGGGTGGACTGGATCGCGCTCTCCTTCGTGCAACGCGTCGACGACGTCGTCGAGGCCAAGAAAATAATCCGCGGCCGCGCCGCCGTGATGGCCAAGATCGAAAAACCGCAGGCGATCGACAAGCTCCCCGAAATCATCGAGGCCTGCGACGCCTTGATGGTGGCGCGGGGCGATCTCGGTGTCGAACTGCCGCTGGAGCGGGTGCCGGGCCTGCAGAAGCAAATGACGCGGCTGGCGCGGCGCGCCGGCAAGCCGGTCGTGGTGGCAACGCAAATGCTGGAATCGATGATCCAGGCGCCGGTGCCGACGCGGGCGGAAGTTTCCGACGTCGCGACCGCGGTCTACGAAGGCGCGGATGCGATCATGCTCTCGGCGGAATCGGCGGCCGGAAAGTTTCCGGTCGAAGCGGTCTCGACCATGAACCGCATTGGCGAGGAAGTGGAGCGCGATCCGACCTATCGCGGCGTGCTCAATGCGCAGCGCGCCGAGCCGGAGCCGACCGTCGGCGATGCCATCGCGGATGCCGCGCGGCAAATCGCCGAGACGCTGGATCTATCCGCGATCATCTGCTGGACCAGTTCGGGCTCGACCGCGCTGCGGGTGGCTCGCGAGCGGCCAAAACCGCCGGTGGTGGCGATCACGCCGAACCTCGCAACCGGGCGCAAATTATCCGCGGTGTGGGGCGTGCACTGCGTGGTCGCCGAAGACGCAAAGAACCTGGACGACATGGTGAGCCGCGCCGGCAGCATTGCTTTCCGCGACGGCTTTGCCAAATCCGGCCAGCGCGTCATCATCGTCGCCGGCGTGCCGCTTCGCGCGCCCGGCACCACCAACATGCTGCGCATCGCCTCCGTCGGCCCGGACGGCGACGCCGAGATATGACCTTACGCCCCGACCAGCGTCCTTGCCGGCACGGTCGCCTGCACCACGAGGCCGCGGGCGCGCGCATCCAGCACACCGACGGCGCGCAGCGCCAATAAGGTCACCGTCTGCACGGCATCGCGTAGCTTTGCCGGGTCCTCCAGATTTTCCGGTGCAAGTGGCCCGACCAGCGATTCATGCAGCGCTCCGAGCAGCGCGGTTGCGGCGAGCGCCGTGTCCTGGGCGGGCAAATGTCCGGCGCGCACCGCAGCGTCGATCCGCGTCGCCATTTCGCCGGAAATCTCGCGCCGGCTCGCGAGCCGCGACGCCGTGACGTCGACGTCGACGGGTTCGGCCAGGATGCCCCAGGCGAGCTTGCGCTGCGACAGCACGTGCACGGCAACGGTGGCAACCGCCGCCGCCAGCGCCGACGATGGCCCGGGCGCGGCATCCGCGGCGCGGCGGATCGCGGCCAATTCGTCACGCGAGACGTCCGCGATCAATTCGGAAATCAGGTCGGCCTTGGAGGGGAAATAACGATAGACGGTGCCGGCGGCGACATTAGCGCGAACCGCGACCGGCGCGATCTGCACCGCGGCCATGCCGGCCTCCGCCGCGGCGTCCCGCGCCGCCGCCAGAATCGCGCTGCGGCGGGCGGCAAGGCGCTTCACTACTTGATGGGTTCGCCGATAAACCATGGCGCGTTCCCCCGTCCCAGCACGCGGCTCAGCCGAGGGATTCGGTCGAACGCGGCAACACTGTTTTCCCGCGATTTTGGCGCAAATCGCTTTCAAGAACTGAACAACTATTCAGGCCAAATGACAAGCAGCAAATGTGACGATTTGCAAGCTGACGCTATGCGGCCGCAGGCGCGGCGTGCGACATCCATTGGCGCTGCCACCATGGGCCGGCGCGGCGCAAGATCAGACCGGCGACAATCAGCGTAGCGCCGAGCCCGCCGGGCACCCCAAGCAAGATGAAATTAACAATCAGTATGAGCGCGCATGCCAACGCCGGCAGCTCATAGCGGCGAAAGCCGGTCGCAAGGGCGATGCGAACCAGAAAAGCCACCGCTATGGCCAACACCATCATGTCGTACATGAACAGGTAGGGCGTGATCAGTAGCGTACCGGTCGCGAGC
>Ga0209805_1002392_pt1 | contig 10947 bp, 9 predicted proteins | sample GraSoiAngelo_148_FD_185905 | JGI IMG/M metagenome (GOLD analysis project Ga0209805, IMG submission 185905) | Grasslands soil microbial communities from the Angelo Coastal Reserve, California, USA - 14_1009_09_20cm (SPAdes) (version 2) | ecosystem: Environmental > Terrestrial > Soil > Grasslands ... | reverse complement strand
GCGCGGCTCTGCGCCCGGATTTTCTTCCCGGCGTCGGCGGCGGCCTTGAGGACCTTTTCCTGCTGGTCAGGAGTGAGCGCGTCCCACGCCCGCTTGGTCATGACCGTCGCGCCGACCAGCGGAACATAGTTTACTTCCAGGAGATTCTTGGCTGCCAGGTCAAACTGGCTGGCAAGGGCGTAGAAGGGCGTCACGGGAACGGTGTCCACAAGGCCGGTTTGCAGGCTGATGAGCACATCGGACCATTCGAGCGGAACGGCCTGGAATCCCAAGCTGTTGAGGACCGCGGCTTCGTCCAGGTCGCTGGAAGTCACAAAGATTTTGCTCTTCTTCGCCTTGAACTCTTCCGGCGTCGTGTACGGCTGCCGGGAAACGATGTGAATCCAGCCCGCGTCGGTCCAAGCAAGCGCGACGAAGCCCTTTTGCTCGAGGCGTTTCTCCAAGTCGGGCTGCATTTTCGTGCAAACGTATTCCATTTCGTCGAGCGAGTGATAGAGCATCGGAATTTTTTCAATCGCGCCCACGGACGGATCAATGCTGGAAAGACCTGCGGCCGAGAGCGTGGCGGCCTGCAGTTGTCCCAGGCGCAGCCGCCGAATGGTTTCTTCCTCGCCGCCCATGGTTCCGCCGGGGTAGATCGTGAGAGTTAGTGCGCCGCCCGTGGTTGTTTTCCATTGCTGGCCCATCTCTTCCAGCGCGTGATATTGGGAAGAACCCTGAGGGAGCAAGGTGGCCAGGCGAATGCGCGTCTGCGCTCCAGCACTCGCCGGGCGAAGCAGGAAAAGCAACATCGCTGCGAGCGCCAAGAGCACAACTCTGTTTGGCGTTCCAGAATGATTCATTTCGATGACCCCGTGCTGCCGGCATCCAGAAACAATTCCTCTTCCCGGGAAAGCAGCCACCGCGCCCGGCGCTGCATGATGAGATTGCTCAAACGCCACTCCAACCGTTTGTCCGGATCAACGGCCAGCGCCTGCTTTAACAGCGACTCGAATTCTTCGCGATTCTGTTTCTGAATGGAAACGGTTTCGGCATAAGCGACATAAGGCGATGCGAGCTGTCCGTTGGACAACGAAACCGCGCGATCGAAATGGGCTTTCGAACGAACGGCGAAATCGCCCTTCGCCCCTTGGCGGGCAGATTCGTAGCTGATGAGGAACTGCTCAATGACCCCGTGATCGTAGGTCGGATCGAGTTCGTTGGCACGGTCAATCAGAGCTTCCACTTGCGGCTGTTCGGCCACTAGTCTGGGATGGTCTTTGGAAAGGGCGATTGCCGCGCCCCATGCCACAGCCGTCCCAATAGAGAAGCGGGACCTCCCCTCGCTTCATGATGCGAACCGCGTCTTTGGGGTTCTCACGGAGCGATGCCGGAAAACCTGGGTTTTTGTTTCTAGCCCCCGGAGCCCGTAGTCCCGGGCGCGAAGATAGAGATTGCGCGCCCGCTGGGCGAGAGCTGCGGATTTGTTCAAGTCCTCCGCCTCGACCTCTTCGGCGGGCTCTTGAACGTAGACGTAGGAATATTGGGTGAATCCGCTGGCAGCGGCGAAAAGCAAGCCGCGATGCTTGGGACTCTCCGCGAGCAAGCCTTCAATCAGCTTAAGGCTAAACGGAATCGCCTGGCCCACAAATTCGGGGTCGTTGTCCGAGGCAAAAGTAGTTCCGCTATTGGCCAGCGAGTCGCCCAGTTTATTGACGGCGAATTTCCTGACGGAACATCCGGAAAGAAGCAAGGCGGCTGACAAGGCAAGGCATTGGGGCAAGCGCATCTTTCTCTTGTCTCCTTTGCTTCTCGTTGGCGCGCAAATCCCGCGCCGCCACAGGCAAGCAGACCTTTCTGTTTGGTTGCCGGTCGAAGCTAGTTCGCAGTTCTTCGATTTTACCAGTAAGGGCAAGGCGACCTCGCCAGGACCGCAAGCCCATGGCGCTAGGCAGTCAAGACCAGCCTTATGCAAACCGGCAGGTTGCACTCCCGTTCCATGGGCTGCCTAGAAGGTTCATCGAAACCGAATCCTTCATCAAGCGACAACGTGCGTCACAGCCCTGGTGGCGCGGAATGTCGCTGTTTGCCCGTCGCCGGACAAAGAAGGCCACGGGGATTGAAGTGCGCCACAAGGCACTCAAAACAAAGGTCTTCTCAAGTCCTCTAGGCTGCAAGCGTGGTGCTTTTTTGAGCCGGAGTAAGGTTGAGATCCGAACGGCGCAGCACAATGTGCTTCTTGATTCGATTCGAATTTTGCGGCATTTAGACAAGCAAAATGGGCGTAGAATATTCGAGTTTGACGTCTAAGCAAGAGTCAGGATTTCGAGTCGGCTGTCGGGCGAGGACGAAAATGAAACCAGAGCGTCGCGGGTTAAGCGTGGCGGTTACCGTAATCGCGCTGTCGGCTGCGCTGGGCTGGATTTATGGTCCGAGCGTGCGTGCCACGGCAGATTCCTACGACGAGGCCCAAAGCTCGGTGAGAAATTTTACCCAGGTGCTGGACGTGGTAGAGGCCAATTACGCGGAGAAGGTGGACGTCGACAAGATGGTGTATGAAGGCGCGATCCCAGGAATGCTGCGCATGCTCGATCCGCATTCGAATTTCTTCGACGCGCGCCAATGGGCCTTGAACCGGGAGGAAATGCGCGGGAAGTACTACGGCGTCGGCATGGGCGTGATTCCCCGCGCAGGCCGTACCGTGGTGATGGCTCCCTATGTGGGCACTCCGGCCTATAAGGCAGGAATCCGGCCGGGCGACGTAATCGTTCGAATCGACAACAAATCCGTGGAAGGGAGGAGCACGCCCGAAGTCGCCGATCTCTTGCGCGGCGCCAAGGGCACGGTGGTCAAGATTATGGTGTCACGCGAAGGCTACGTTGATCCGCTGGTTTTCAGCGTGACGCGCGACGAAATTCCGCATCATGCCGTGGATTTGGCGTACGAGGTCAAACCCAGCATCGGTTACATACGGCTTTCCGGATTCAACGAAAAGACCGAAGCCGAACTTGGCGACGCGATGAAGCAGCTGAATGCGTCTTCGCTCGACGGGTTGATTCTGGACATGCGAGACAATCACGGGGGGCTCCTGAACGAGGCCATCGGCGTTGGCGACATGCTTCTCGACAAGAACCAATTGATCGTTTCTCATCGGGGACGCGCTTCGGCGGAACGCCGTTTCTTCGCCATACGCGGAAACCGGGGCAACAACATGCCGCTGGTCATTCTGGTGAACAGCGATTCCGCTTCGGCCACGGAAATTGTTGCTGGAGCCGTCCAAGACCACGATCGGGGCGTCATCGTTGGCGAAACGACGTTTGGCAAGGGTTTGGTGCAAACGGTTGAGCCGTTGAGCGAAAACACCGGCCTGGCGCTGACGATTGCGCGCTACTACACGCCGAGCGGACGGCTCATTCAGCGCGATTACAAATCGATTTCGCTGTATACCTATTACGAGCGCAAAGTTCCGGAGCATCCGACCGAAGTCAAGCTGACCGACAGTGGAAGACAGGTGACCGGCGGAGGCGGAATTACGCCCGACATCTCGGTACCTGAGCCAGAGTTCAATCATTTTCAAAAGACACTGTTTCGCGAGGACATATTCTTTCCGTCCGAGACCAGCGTGGGCGGATTTACGCGCCATTATTTGGGAACGCGCCCCGCCATCACCAAGGATTTTGAAGCCGATGACGCGGTGATGAGCGACTTCCGCAAGTTCCTCGCAACCAAGAATGTTCGCTATGCCGAACCGGAACTAGCGACTAGCCTGGATTGGGTAAAACGCAAAATCAAGCAGGAAGTTTTTGTGTCCACGTTTGGCCAACAAGAGGGCTTCAAGGTTCAGCTCGAGGCGGACCCGCAACTGCTGGCGGCTATTGACGCGGTGCCCCAAGCGCGGGCGCTGTACGCGAACGCGCGGAAGATCATGGCCGAGCGCGCGGGTGTCACAACCTATCGGCCGTAGTCGCGCTTGTCCCGGGTCCGAGAAACAGTTACCTCGAAGCGGATGGTTGCGCGGATTCAGCGGTCGGGAACATTAGCAGCGACGAGGCGCTTCGGCACGTGGCCGACCTTCACCCGAGCGACTTCGCGGCGGGCTTTCACATCGATAATGGAAACGTCGTCGTTGGCTGCATTGCTGACGCAAACGTATTTGCCCTCGGGAGAGAAACCAACCCAATTCGGGCCGCTGCCGGTGAGCACGCGGCCGACAATTTTCTGCGAATTGACGTCATAGATGTACATCGCATCGTCCAAAAGACTCGTGACCCACAGTTCCTTTTCATCGGGACTGAGCGCCAATCCGTGAGTAAGCGTGTTGATGGGCTCGTAGGGATGCTCGTGGGGCTTGGGATGCTCGGCAGGCATCTCCACTCTGCGCACCACTTTCTTTTCGGGAATATCCACGATCACGAAGCCGTGCAAATCGCTTACGGCGACGTACAGGGTGCGCGCGTCGCGCGTAATCACGTAAGGGCGCGGCACTCCACCGGCAGGAATGCTAGCGGCGTAGTCCAATTTCTCGAGATCGATCATGTTTATGGCGTGGTCGCCCATGGAACTTACGAAAATGTATCTGTTGCTGCCGGCATTGAACGCATTGTGCGGAGCCTTGACGGGCAAGGTTTTCACCACCCTTTGCTGGGCCACGTCCACAATGTCCACGCTGTCGGTGTCGCGAATCGGCACGGCGGCGTATTGGCCGTCGGGGGTGACCGCGCATTGGTTGGGACGGCCGGTTAACTTAATCTCGCTGAGCCGTTTGCCGGTGGAGGTATCAAAGACGCGGAGTGTTTTGTCGCCCTCGGAAGTAGTGAAAAGGCGCGTGCCGTCCTGTTGGACCGCCATGCCGTGCACGTGCGGCCCGACGGTGATTTCGCCAACCACTTTGAGAGAATTCAGATCGATCACGCTCACGTTGTCGGCGATGCTGTTGCCCACATAGAGTCGGGCACTCTGAGCGTGAACCGCGGTCGGGGAACTCGCGGCAAGCGCGAATCCGACCAGAATCCACACACCGGTTGAAAATGGCAGACGCATGGTGACGCTCCTCGAGCATTTCACTCCACGCTCACGTCGATGTCAAACGCAATTAGGTGGAGGGGACGGATTTTTCTTGGAATGCGGCGAGATGAACGTGGCAATGCATAATCTGGGCGTTTGTTGCGGGGAAAAGTGCGGGATTTGACAGAAGCGCGAGTTCCGAAGATAATTGTTCGTACGTCAATCCTGTGGAGGTCAGATCGGCCCGGCCGGATTCCGGGCGACACGGATGGCGCCAAAATATATCTTTGTTACCGGCGGCGTTGTTTCCTCACTGGGAAAAGGCGTAGCAGCCTCCTCGATTGGTTGTCTCCTCGAAAGTCGCGGCTTTAAAGTCACGCTTCAAAAATGCGATCCGTACCTGAACGTGGACCCGGGCACGATGAGCCCGTTTCAGCACGGCGAAGTGTTTGTGACCGAAGACGGCGCGGAGACCGACCTCGACTTAGGCCACTACGAACGCTTCACGCACGCGAAGCTTTCCCGCGACAATAACTGGACGAGCGGCCGCATCTACGAAACGATTCTCACCAAAGAGCGGCGCGGCGATTATCTCGGCAAAACGGTGCAGGTGATTCCGCACGTGACCGACGAAATCAAAGCGTGCATCCGCAAGGTTTCGGAAAACGTGGACGTGGTCATTGTGGAGATTGGCGGAACGGTGGGCGACATCGAGTCGCTTCCTTTCCTCGAAGCCATCCGCCAGATGCGCTTGGAAATAGGGCCGGAAAACACGCTCTTCGTGCACGTAACGCTCGTGCCGTTCATTCCCGCGGCAGGCGAATTGAAGACCAAGCCCACGCAGCACAGTGTGAAGGAGATGCTGGGCATCGGGATTCAGCCGGACATTCTGCTTTGCCGCAGCGACCGCCACATCCCGACGGAACTGAAGAAAAAGATTGCGCTCTTCTGCAACGTGGTGGAGTCCTGCGTGATCTCCGTGGAGGACGTCGACACGATTTATGCCGTGCCCGCGGAAATGAGCAAGGAGCGTCTGGACGCGCAGATCCTGCGCTTGCTGAAGCTGAATTCACGGCCTTCGGACATGAAGCCGTGGATCGACCTCGTCTACCGCATGCATCATCCCGCGGGCGAAGTACGGATCGCCATAGTTGGGAAATACGTGCAGCTCGAAGATGCGTATAAGAGCCTGCGTGAGGCGTTGCTGCATGGCGGGCTGGCGCACAATCACAAAACCGAGCTCGACTGGATCGAAGCGGAAGAAATGGATTCGCCGGAAACGGCGGCGCGGCGACTGCACGACTACGATGGAATTCTGGTACCAGGCGGATTCGGCAAGCGCGGGATTCAGGGAATGATTTACGCGATTCAGTACGCGCGCGAGCACAAAGTGCCCTATTTTGGAATTTGCTTGGGCATGCAATGCGCAACGATTGAGTATGCGCGCGACGTCGCGGGTTTGAAGAAGGCGGACAGCACGGAATTTAATCCGCAAACGCCTTACCGCGTGATTTACAAGTTGCGCGAGTTGCTGGGCGTGGACGAAATGGGCGGCACGATGCGGCTGGGCGCTTGGCCGTGCAAACTCGAGCCGGGATCGTTCGCACACAAAGCCTACGGCGCGCGAGAAATCAGCGAACGCCATCGGCACCGCTATGAATTCAATCGCGACTTCGAGAAAACGCTTGTGGCTGCAGGATTGAAAATCACGGGACGGACGCCGGACGAGAATTATGTTGAAATTGTCGAGGCGCCCGACCATCCGTGGTTCCTCGGCTGCCAGTTCCATCCGGAATTCAAATCCAAGCCGTTGGAACCGCATCCGCTGTTTGCGGCGTTCATTGGCGCGGCGCTGGAACACAAAAAGCAGCGCACGCACGTCGCTTCCGTTGCCGCTGCCGACCGCGAACCGGCACCGGCATTGCGGGCAGCACCCGGCGCTACCGCCTGAAAATCAAGCAAAATTCCCTTAACACAAGCCTAGCGATAAGTCGTGCCTTTTTTGAAAACACGGCTCGGGAAATCTCCGCTTATGCCCAACCACGGATGCCTCTATGCTATCTTCGTTAGCTTAAGTGGGGACCACAGGCCAATGGGCACCGTACACGAAATCGCATTGGGCAAGCTGCGCCTCGGCGCAGGGAATCCGCTGTTTCTAATCGCCGGACCGTGCGTGATTGAAAGCGAAATGCACGCGCGGACCATGGCAGAAAAAGTGGCGAAAATCGCAGAGGATGCGGGCGTGCCGTACATTTTCAAGGCTTCTTACGACAAGGCCAACCGCTCTTCGCTGAAAGCGTTTCGCGGGCCCGGACTAACTGAGGGCTTGCGCATCCTTGAGAACATCAAGAAGGAAATAAAGGTGCCCGTGCTGACCGACATTCACGACGTGTCGCAAGCGGAGCCGGCGGCGGAAGTCTGCGACATCTTGCAAATCCCGGCGTTCCTGGCTCGGCAAACCGATTTGCTGATTGCAGCGGGTAAAACCGGGCGCGTCATCAACATAAAGAAGGGCCAGTTTCTTTCGCCTTGGGACATGGACAACGCGGCGGAAAAAGTGGAGAGCACGGGAAACAAGAAAATCATTTTGACGGAGCGCGGCACCTCGTTCGGCTACCAGAATTTGGTAGTGGACATCCGCTCGTTTCCAGTCATGCAAAGGACCGGCTACCCGGTCGTTTTTGACGTGACCCACGCCGTGCAGCTCCCTGGCGGACAAGGCCGCTCGAGCGGAGGGCAACCGCAGTTTATCGAGCCCCTGGCGCGTGCCGCTGTGGCGGCGGGCGCAGACGGAATCTTTTTGGAGACGCACGACAATCCTGCCGCTGCCCGTTCGGACGGGCCGAATGCTTTGCCCCTCTCGCAACTACAACCGCTGTTGCTGAAATTGAAAGGGATCAACACCGTGGTGCGCCGCTGGAGCACGTCGTCATGAGCCTGGAGACGGCGCGGCGCGTATTGAAAATCGAAGCACAGGCCATTCAGGATGTGCTCGCACGCCTCAACGCCAGCTTTGAAAAAGCAGTAGAACTCTTGTTCGCATGCAAAGGCCGCGTGGTTGTCAGCGGCATGGGCAAGTCCGGCCTGATCGGGCGAAAAATTTCCGCAACGTTTTCCAGCACCGGCGCGCCATCGTTTTTTCTGCATCCTGCCGAAGCCTTGCATGGCGACCTGGGCATGCTGGCGCGCGGCGACGCGATGCTGGCGGTGTCTTATGGCGGTGAGACGCAAGAGATCATCCAGCTTCTGGAAGCGCTGAAGCGGCTGGAAATGCCGCTGGTTACGCTGACTGGCTGCGCGCACTCCACGCTGGCGCAGGCGAGCGACGTGGTGCTGGACGTCAGCGTAAAGGAAGAAGCGTGTTCGCTGAATCTGGCGCCAACCGCGAGCACCACCGTGGCGATGGCCGTCGGCGACGCGCTGGCAATTTCGCTGCTCGAACGGCGTGATTTCAAACACGACGATTTTGCGGCGCTGCATCCCGCAGGCCGGCTTGGCAAGAAATTGTTGCGCGTGGAACATCTAATGCATTCCGGCAACGCCTTGCCGCGCGTCGCGCCGACTGCGGCGATGCCCGACGTTTTTCACGAGATGAGTGCCAAGGGCCTGGGAATGACTACAGTGCTGGGGGCGGACGGTCGCCTTGCCGGAATTCTGACCGACGGCGATTTGCGGCGCTTGATGGAAAAACATCGCGGCGCCGTTTTGGAAATGCGCGCGGCGGATGGGATGACGAAGACTCCACAAACCATCGGGCCGCAGGTGCTGGCGAGCGAAGCACTGAATTTGATGGAGAAGAGGAAAATCACTTCGGTAGTGGTCGTGGATGGGACGCGGCGCGTGCTTGGCGTTGTTCATTTGCATGACTTGTGGACGCTGGAGCTTATGTAGCGGCGGAAAAAGATTTAACCCTTAGAGAGCACAGAGGACCGAAGCAGGGTGCACAGAGAAGAGGGGAGCGGACCTTGGCGAAGATTCCGGCGAAAGTGGCGCAAAAGGCCAAACAAATTTCCGTGCTGTTGATGGACGTAGACGGAACGCTGACTGATGGCAGCGTGACTCTGACCTCGACGCCGGACAACCACGCCCTCGAAGTCAAGACGTTTGACGCGCACGACGGACAGGGACTCACGCTTGCCGTGACAGCAGGGTTGCGCACCGGAGTGATTACCGGGCGAAGCAGCGCGGCGCTGCGGCGCCGGTGCAAAGAACTCGACATTGAATTTGTTTACGAGAAGCAAGGGCACAAAATCGCGGCTTACGAAGACATCTTGCGCAGGACAGGCGCGAAGGAATCCGAGGTCGCGTTTCTTGGCGACGACTTGCCGGACCTGACCGTGATGCGCCGCGTGGGCCTTGCGGTGGCCGTGGGCAACGCGGCTCCGGAAGTAAAACGCGCGGCGGATTACCGCACAAAAGCGCCCGGTGGCAAAGGAGCCGCGCGCGAACTGGTCGAACTGATTCTCAGGTCGAAAGGGATTTGGGAAGAGATGATCGACAAAGCCCGCGCATAGGAAAGTAGCTTGTAGTTTGCCGTTTACCGTTTTCTTTGGTTTTCAGTTTTAGCTTTACTCCCACGCATTCTCAAATCCAAGCACATCCGGGAAGAGAGGATTGATAAAGCGAGAGCCTAGGCCGCTTCCTTAATGCCCGTGCCCTTGTCATACAGCAGGCTCCCGGTATATCGTCCAGCGTCATACGTGAGGCATTCATGGAGCCACCGGGAAGTTCGAGGATGCAAGTTCTCATCTATCTGACTTTGGTCTTTGCGTTCAGCTCCGTCTTTTATTTTCTGATTCTTCATTCGGGCAGCCTTGGGAATGGCCGCGGTATGTACGTCTTGGGTCTGATGTGGTGCCCTGGGCTCGCCGGCATGCTCACGCTGCGGCTTAACAACCGAAGCATTTCCGACCTCGGCTGGAAATGGGGCGAAACGAAATACCAGATCCAGAGCTGGCTCATTCCGCTGCTCTACGCTTCGCTAGCTTACCTCATCGTGTGGGCCGCGGGATTTGGCGCGTTCGGCAATCCAGAGTACCTCGACGCGCTCGTCAAACAGATGCATCTGGGCGGACCGCCGTGGATTTCCATCGCCGTGGGCATTTTTCTGACTGGCACGTATGGTTTAATCCGCAGCGTCTCGAGCGCGCTCGGCGAAGAGATTGGCTGGCGCGGTTTCCTCGTCGCGGAACTCTCCAAGACGACTTCCTACACGCTCACTTCTCTCATCAGCGGCATGGTCTGGTCGCTCTGGCACTACCCGGTCTTGATTTACGGCGACTACAACGCCGGCACGCCAACTTGGTACGGCCTGACGTGCTTCACGGTGATGGTGGTGGCGATAAATTTTGTTTTTGCGTGGATGCGGCTCAGGTCCGGCAGCTTGTGGACCGGCGCGATCCTCCACGCCAGCCACAATCTTTACATTCAGGCGATCTTCACGCCGCTGACGCGCAACACTGGCAAGACGGCTTGGTACATCGACGAGTTCGGATGCGTGTTGCCGCTCGTCGCGATTGTTTTCGCGGTCTATTTCTGGACGAAGCGGCGCGAACTGCCAACGCCATAGAGCCTTCACCTCAGAGAGCGGCGCGGCGTTTTGTGGCGGGACGCCGGTTGGCCTATCAAGCAGGCTTCAAGCGATAATGGCATGTCATCTTGTTCGCGAGGAATCCGCTGATGCTCCACGCCTGGCACGACGTATCCCCCGGAAATGAGGTGCCCCGCGATTTTCAAGCGGTGATTGAAATTCCGCTGGGCTCGAACGTGAAGTACGAGCTCGACAAGCCCACCGGCCTCTTGAAAGTCGACCGCGTCATCCACTCCGCTGTCTTTTATCCGGCTAACTACGGCTTCATTCCGCAAACTTACGCGGAAGACAACGACCCGCTCGACGTGCTGGTCTTGTGTCAGGAGCCAGTTCAGCCGCTTTCGTTAATCAAAGCGCGCGCCATCGGTTTGATG
>Ga0209805_1002390_pt1 | contig 10948 bp, 10 predicted proteins | sample GraSoiAngelo_148_FD_185905 | JGI IMG/M metagenome (GOLD analysis project Ga0209805, IMG submission 185905) | Grasslands soil microbial communities from the Angelo Coastal Reserve, California, USA - 14_1009_09_20cm (SPAdes) (version 2) | ecosystem: Environmental > Terrestrial > Soil > Grasslands ... | reverse complement strand
GGTCGGGGACCAGATAGCGGAGTGGGGAGCGAAGCTGCCCGTCGAAGGCGGCCGGAGCGGCATGCTGCGGAGACGGGATTGCGACGTCCGGAACCTGTGGCGCACCGTGGAGGGCGATCCCCAGGTGGACGAGAGCGCCGGAGCCGTGCGGAGCCGGACCGGCGGGACCGTGGGAGTGGCCATGCCGATGGTCGTGCCCATGCTCTTTGGCGCCCGGTAGCCCCGGCGCGCGCCCGCGCTCGAGCGCATACGCGAGCGCCTCGAGCGGGTCGCTCGAGCCTGCTCTCCAGGCCTCCGCCAAGGCGTCTGCCTCGTCCTCCTGCTCCTCGCGGCAGTGCTCCTCCGCATGGAGGAGCGGCGAGGCCACGAGTCCGGCGACCGCGACCGCGGAGAGGAACATCGCCCGGTCCGAGCGGCCAGCCGAGGTCATCGGCGAGAGCGTCGCTCCGCCAAACCGGAGATGCAAGCGGACCGGAGGAAGCCCGCGAGAAAGAGGAACCGGCCCGCGGGCTTCGGCGCTATCATCGAAGGATGCAGGCGGTGCGCGCACCGGCCGTCGCCGGCAGCTTCTATCCCGCCGATCCTTCGCAGCTGCGCGAGACGGTGGCGCGCTTGCTCGCGGGCGCGGCCTACGGAGCGCCGCCGAAGGCGCTGATCGCTCCGCACGCCGGCTACGCGTACTCCGGGCCGATCGCGGCCTCGGCGTTCCGGCGCGTCGAGGACGCCCCGTTGTCCCGCGTGGTGCTGCTGGGGCCGTCCCACTTCGCGCCGCTGCGCGGCCTCGCGCTCCCCGGCGCCGCCGCCATGCGCACTCCGCTGGGAGACATTCCGGTCGAAGAGATCTCGCTGCCGCAGGACCCGCGCGCCCACGCCGAAGAGCATTCGCTGGAGGTCGAGGTGCCCTTCCTCCAGGTGGCGTTGCGCTCCTTCACGCTGGTCCCGCTGGCGGTCGGGGAGGCGACCCCTGACGAGGTCGCCGGCGTCCTCGAGCAGCTGTGGGGCGGCGCCTCGACGCTGATCGTCGTCAGCTCCGATCTGTCCCACTATCTTCCCTATCCCGACGCGCAGCGCGCGGACGCGGCGAGCGCCAAGGAGATCCTCGCGCTCGGACGCCTCACCCCGGACGATGCCTGCGGCGCGGCTCCGGTGAACGGATTGTTGCTCGCCGCCAAGCGGCGGGGGCTCCGCGCCGAGTTGATCGATCTGCGCAACTCGGGAGACACGGCGGGCGACAGGAAGCGCGTGGTCGGCTACGGGGCCTTCGCGTTCTACGAGAAGTGAAATGAACGTTTCCGGCCGCTACTTCCATTCTCTCTCCGACGGACGCGTCCAGTGCGACGTCTGTCCTCGCTACTGCGCGCTGCACGAAGGACAGCGCGGGTTCTGCTTCGTCCGCGCCCGCGAGGGCGATGAGATCGTGCTCACGACGTACGGCCGCTCGAGCGGGTTCTGCGTGGACCCGATCGAGAAGAAGCCGCTCAACCACTTCCTGCCGGGGACCAGCGTGCTCTCCTTCGGAACCGCGGGCTGCAACCTCGGCTGCCGGTTCTGCCAGAACTGGGACATGTCGAAGTCGCGCGAGATGGACACGCTCGCGGACGCCGCGTCCCCGGAACAGATCGCGCGCAGGGCGCAGGAGCTCGGCTGCCGCAGCGTCGCGTTCACCTACAACGACCCGACCATCTTCCTGGAATACGCGGTCGACGTGGCGCAGGCCTGCCACGATCGCGGCATCCGCACGGTCTCGGTGACCGCCGGCTACATCTGCGAGGAGCCCCGGCGCGAGCTCTACCGGTACATGGACGCCGCGAACGTCGACCTGAAGGGGTTCACCGAGGACTTCTATCGCCGCCTCTGTTTCGGGCACCTCGACCCCGTCCTGGACACGCTGAAGTACCTGCGGCACGAGACGCCGGTCTGGCTGGAGATCACCACCTTGCTGATCCCCGGCGAGAACGATTCCGACGCGGAGATCGATGCGCTCACGCGCTGGGTCCATCGTGAGCTCGGCGCGGACGTGCCATTGCACTTCACCGCCTTCCATCCCGACTTCAAGATGCTGGACAAGCCGCCGACGCCGCCCCGCGTACTCACCCGCGCGCGGGAGATCGGCCTGCGAAACGGCTTGCGCTACGTCTATACGGGCAACGTCCACGACGAGTCAGGCGGAACGACGTATTGCGGCTCCTGCGGCGAACCGCTGATCGGACGGGACTGGTATCGGCTCACCCGCTGGGCGATCGGGGACGGGCGCTGTGAAGGATGCGGAGCGGCCGTCCCGGGGGTCTTCGAACCGCACCCCGGCCGGTGGGGCCCACGCCGGCTGCCGGTGCGGATCAGCGGCTGATGCGTATTTGGTGCCAAGCTTGACAAGGTGTGCGAGATCCCCTACAAGGCGTGCTCCCTGCGCCGGACAGGTGTCTCTTCAGCCTGAAACAGCGCAGTAAAATCGAGCGCTTAGGCTGGCGTAGCTCAGCCGGCAGAGCACCCGCCTTGTAAGCGGAAGGTCGCGGGTTCGACTCCCGCCGCCAGCTCCAGCCGGCGCGGGTGGCGGGATGGAGACGCGAGTCGTCCTTGTTGTGCGGGTACATACCAGGAGGGATGCCCGAGCGGCCAAAGGGAGCAGACTGTAAATCTGCCGGCTTACGCCTTCGAAGGTTCGAATCCTTCTCCCTCCACCACTCAACCCACGGAGAACGGACGCGCGGGAATAGCTCAGCTGGTAGAGCGTCAGCCTTCCAAGCTGAATGTCACGGGTTCGAATCCCGTTTCCCGCTCCAACGCAATGAAAGGGACCGCCCACATAGCTCAGTCGGCAGAGCACTTCCTTGGTAAGGAAGAGGTCACCAGTTCAATTCTGGTTGTGGGCTCCAGTGACGGAGCAAAGAGATGAACCGAACCATCATCACGCTCGAGTGTCCGGTGTGCAAGCAGCGCAACTACACCACGACGAAGAACAAGCGGACCATGACGGACAAGCTGCTCCTGCCGAAGTTCTGCCCCCGTTGCCGCAAGCACACCGAGCACAAGGAGACGAAGTAGGCGAGCGCCACAGGCCAGTAGCTCCAATGGTAGAGCGGCGGTCTCCAAAACCGCATGTTCCAGGTTCGAGTCCTGGCTGGCCTGCCAATCGCTTCGGTTGACCCATGACGAACACCCGCCTGGTAGCCATCGGATACGTCGTGCTCGCGCTCGCCGCGGGCCTCTTCCTCGAGCACGTGCTGCTCGCCGTGTTCGGGGGATTCGGCCCGACGCAGCCCCTCACCCGCCCGCTGGTGGGGGACTGGACCTGGAGCACCGTGATCGGCCTGGGGAGCTGCGCCGCCGCCGCCGTCTACCTGTGGATGAACCCCCGGACGCACGAGGTCTCGCTGGAGATCGCTCGCGAGCTGCGCATGGTGAGCTGGCCGAGTTTTGCCGAGACCCGCGCCGCCACCATCGCCGTGATCGTCGCTTCCATCATCGCCGCCGTGCTGCTGGGCCTCTTCGACGTGTTCTGGCAGTTCCTGACGGACAAGATCCAGAACCCGAGCATCTGAGAGAAGAATGCCAATGGCCGCCGAGGAGAAGAAGATCGACAAGAAGTGGTACGTGGTCCACACGTACTCGGGCTTCGAGAACAAGGCGAAGAAATCGCTCGAGGAGAAGATCAAGCAGAACTCCCTCGAGGAGTACTTCGGCGACATCCTCATCCCGATGGAGAACGTCGTCGAGATGGTGAAGGGCGAGAAGCGCGCCTCGAAGCGCAAGTTCTTCCCCGGGTACATCCTGGTGCAGATGGAGCTGAACGACCGGACCTGGCACCTGGTGAAGAACACGCCGAAGATCACCGGATTCGTCGGCAATGCCACCAAGCCCCCGGCGGTGAGCGAGCACGAGATCGCGCGGCTCACCACGCAGCTCTCGGAAGGCGCGCTGAAGCCGAAGCCGAAGGTGGAATTCGAGGAGGGCGACAACGTGCGGGTGGTGGACGGGCCGTTCTCGAACTTCAACGGCACCGTCGAGGAAGTGAATCCGGACAAGGGCCGGGTGCGCGTGCTGGTCTCGATCTTCGGGCGCGCCACCCCGGTCGAGCTCGACTTCATGCAGGTGGAGAAGACGTAACGGTGGGAGGCTGACGACAGCCGCTCGGACCACGGAGAGAAGCAATGGCGAAGAAGGTCACAGGAATGGTGAAGCTGCAGCTTCCCGCCGGGAAGGCGAATCCGTCGCCGCCGGTCGGGCCTGCGCTGGGCCAGCACGGCGTCAACATCATGGGGTTCTGCAAGGAGTTCAACGCGGCCACACAGGCGCAGGCCAAGGAGGGCCTGATCGTTCCGGTGCTGATCACCATCTATTCGGACCGGTCGTTCACGTTCGTGGTGAAGACGCCGCCCGCCGCGATCCTGATCAAGAAGGCGCTCGGGCTGCATACGGAGAAGAAGAAGGGCTCCGGGGCGCACAAGCCCGGCAAGGAGAAGGTGGGGACGCTGAAGCGCAGGCAGCTCGAGCAGATCGCCAAGACCAAGATGGCGGACATGACGGCGGGCTCGCTCCAGGCAGCGATGAACTCCATCGCCGGGACCGCGCGCTCGATGGGCGTGGACGTGGAGAGCTAGCCATGGCCAAGCACGGGAAGAAGTACCTGGAGGCGGCGAAGCTGATGGACGTCCACAAGCGCTACTCGGTGGACGAAGCGGTCAGCCTGGTGCAGAAGACCGCCCAGCTGACCAAGAGGAAGTTCGACGAGACCGTGGACGTGGCCATCAAGCTCGGCGTCGATCCGAAGCACGCCGACCAGATGGTCCGCGGCGCCGTCGTGCTTCCGCACGGCATCGGGAAGACCGTCCGGGTGGCGGTCTTCGCCAAGGGCGACAAGGCGCGCGAGGCGACCGAAGCGGGCGCGGACGTGGTGGGTGCGGAGGACCTCGCCGCCAAGGTCCAGGAGGGTTGGATGGATTTCGACGTGGCCATCGCCACGCCCGACATGATGGGCGTGGTCGGACGCCTGGGTAAGGTGCTCGGGCCACGCGGGCTGATGCCGAACCCGAAGGTGGGCACGGTCACGGCGGACGTCGCGCGGGCGGTGCGCGAGTCGAAGGCCGGCAAGGTGGAATTCCGGGCGGAGAAGGCGGGAATCGTCCACGTTCCGGTAGGCAAGGCCTCCTTCGACCCGAAGCGGCTCCAGGACAACGTGAACGCGATCCTGGACACCATCATCCGGGCCAAGCCCGCCACCGCGAAGGGCGTGTACCTGAAGGGCGTCACCCTCAGCACCACGATGGGTCCCGGAATCAAACTCGACGCGGCCGCGATCACGGCCGCCCACAAGTAGTTCGGAAGCGGTACGCAACAAACCTGGTCGCAGACAGCGGGTGGAGTGCGATTCCTTAATCTCCCGCCGAGACCGAGCTGGGCCAGGGGTTCCCGACGACACGCGCTGCGTGGCTTCAGGAACCGAGACACGCGCAAGAAAAGGAGGTGAGGTCATGCAGCGCAACGAGAAGCAGGAACTGGTCGGCGCCCTGAGGGAGAAGATGGTCAAGGCCGCCATCGCGATCGCGGTGGGGTACAAGAACCTCGACGCCGCCGCCACCGTGAAGCTCCGGAAGACGTTCCGGGAGAGCAAGGTGGACTACAAGGTCGTCAAGAACACCCTGGCACGGCTCGCCGCGAAGGGCACCCCCCTGGAGAAGTTCACCGAGGGCTTGGACGGGCCCAACGCGATCATCCTCGGGTACGATGACGTGGTGGTGCCCGCAAAGGTGCTCCGCGACGTCCTCAGGGAGCAGGGCGAAAAGATGACCGTCAAGGCGGGCGTGGTCCAGGGGAACCTGGTCGACGCCAAGAGCCTGGCGGCGCTCGCGGACATGCCGGGCTTGCCCGAGCTCCGCGGGATGCTGGTGGGAATGATCGCCGGTCCCGCAACGAAGCTGGTGCGCCTGCTGAACACGCCGGGCGGTCAGATCGCCCGGGTGCTCAAGGCGAAGTCGGAGAAGGCCGCCTAGCCGCCGTACGACCGAGGAAGCGTACGCTTTTCAACATTTTACTGCGCTGCAAACGGCGCGCCGTTAAAAGGACGGAACTTTCATGGCTGACCTGAACACAATCGCTGAAGAGTTGTCCTCGCTCACCGTCATGCAGGCGGCGGAGCTGGTGAAGATGCTCGAGCAGAAGTGGGGTGTCTCCGCCGCTGCTCCCGTCGCCGTGGCCGCCGGCCCGGCCGCGGGCGCTGCCGGGGCCTCGGCCGCCAAGCCGGCCGAGGAGAAGACGGAGTTCACCCTGGTGCTCACTGCCGCGGGCGAGAAGAAGATCAACGTCATCAAGGAGGTCCGGACCATCACCGGCCTCGGCCTGAAAGAGGCCAAGGATCTCGTCGAAGGCGCCCCCAAGACGGTGAAGGAGGGGCTTTCGAAGGAGGACGCGAACAAGTTCGCCGAGATGCTCAAGGCGGCAGGCGCAACGGTCGAGATCAAATAGACCGGCGCCTCGTCAAATCCGACCGGCTCGGCGTGGATCGAAGGGTCCGCGCCGCTGCCGGAGTTTTCGCTTCGCAGAAGCGTACCGTTTCGTAGTTCCGGGGTGTCTGACTTCCAGTCCGAGGAGCGCTCGCTCAAATGGCGACCACGATCCAGAACAACTTCCGAATCCGCAAGAACTTCGCAAAGATCCAGAAGATCATCGACATCCCGAACCTGATCGACATCCAGAAGCACAGCTACGACAAGTTCCTGCAGTTCGACAAGGCGCCCGAGCAGCGCGAGGACACCGGGCTGCAGGGTGTCTTCAAGTCGGTCTTCCCCATCAAGGACTTCAACGAGACCAGCTCGCTGGAGTTCGTCAGCTACCACCTGGAGAAGCCGAAGTACGACGTCGACGAGTGCCACCAGCGCGGGATGACGTTCTCCGCGCCCATCAAGGTGGTGGTGCGCCTGGTGGTCTGGGACAAGGACCCTGACACCGGAGCGCAGTCGATCCGCGACGTGAAGGAGCAGGAGGTCTACTTCGGCGAGATCCCGCTGATGACGGAGAACGGCACCTTCATCATCAACGGGACCGAGCGGGTGGTGGTCTCGCAGCTGCACCGGTCGCCCGGCGCCTTCTTCGATCACGACAAGGGCAAGAGCCACAGCTCGGGCAAGCTGCTCTACAACGCGCGCATCATTCCCTACCGCGGGTCGTGGATCGACTTCGAGTTCGATCACAAGGACATCCTCTACGTGCGCATCGACCGGCGCCGCAAGCTGCCGGCGACGGTGCTTCTGCGCGCCCTCGGCGCCGTTCCCGACACGGCCAAGAAGAACCCGCTCGACTTCAAGGGCACGCCGGAGGAGATCCTCAACTACTTCTACGCCACCGAGACCATCAGCATCGGCGAGAAGGGCAAGTACGAGAAGTCGGTGGAGCTGGAGCTGCTCCCCGGCCAGCGCGCCACCCGGGACATCAAGCACCCGAAGACGGGCGAGGTGATCGTCAAGAAGAACCGCAAGTTCACCCGCGCCGCCATCAAGAAGCTGGAGCAGACGAAGATCCGCACCCTTCCGCTCGACGTGGAGGAGCTGATCACCAAGATCAGCGCCCACGACGTGGTCGACGAGAACACCGGGGAGGTGCTGCTGGAGGTCAACGAGGAGGTCACCGAGGACAAGGTGGAAGCGCTGCGCGAGCGCGGGATCACCGAATTCAAGGTGCTCTTCATCGACAACCTGAACGTCGGCCCCTTCCTGCGCGACACGCTCAACGCCGACAAGATCTCCTCGCCGGAAGAGGCGATCATGGAGATCTACCGGCGCCTGCGCCCCGGCGATCCGCCGACGCTGGAGACGGCGACCAACCTGTTCATCAACCTGTTCTTCAACCCCGAGCGCTACGACCTTTCCAAGGTCGGCCGCCTCAAGCTGAACTACAAGTTCGGCGTCGACGAGCCGCTCGAGCAGGCGGTGGTGACCAAGAAGGACATCCTCGAGGTCGTCCGCTACCTGATCGATCTGAAGAACGGCAAGGGCAACATCGACGACATCGACCACCTCGGCAACCGCCGCGTGCGCGCGGTGGGCGAGCTGCTCGAGAACCAGTACCGCATCGGCCTGGTGCGCATGGAGCGGGCGATCAAGGAGCGGATGTCGCTCCAGGAGATCGAGACGCTGATGCCGCACGATCTGATCAACGCCAAGCCGGTGACGGCGGTGATCAAGGAGTTCTTCGGGTCCAGCCAGCTCTCGCAGTTCATGGATCAGACGAACCCGCTCAGCGAGGTCACGCACAAGCGGCGCCTCTCCGCTCTGGGGCCGGGCGGTCTCACCCGGGAGCGCGCAGGCTTCGAGGTGCGCGACGTGCACCCGACGCACTACGGCCGCATCTGCCCGATCGAGACGCCGGAAGGCCCGAACATCGGCCTGATCGCCTCCTTGAGCACCTTCGCGCGCGTCAACGAGTACGGCTTCGTCGAGACGCCCTACCGCCAGGTGGTCGAGGGCAAGGTGACCGACGAAGTGAAGTTCTACTCGGCCCTCGAGGAAGAGAAGCACGTGATCGCGCAGGCGAACGCGGCCTTCGACAAGAAGGGCCACTTCCTCACCCCGCTGGTCTCCTGCCGCAAGGCGGGCGAGTTCCCCCAGGCGCGGCCCGAGGACATCAGCCTGATGGACGTCTCGCCGAACCAGCTGGTCTCGGTGGCGGCGTCGCTCATCCCGTTCCTGGAGAACGACGACGCGAACCGCGCGCTGATGGGCTCGAACATGCAGCGCCAGGCGGTGCCGCTGCTGCGGACCCAGGCTCCTCTGGTGGGGACGGGCATCGAGGGCACGGTGGCGCGCGACTCCGGCGTCTGCACCGTCTGCCGGCGCGACGGTGTGGTCGACCAGGTGGACGCGAGCCGCATCGTGGTCCGGGCCGACACCAAGGAGTCCTCGCTGGACGTGGCGAGCGAGGTCGACATCTACAACCTGATCAAGTACCAGCGCTCGAACCAGAACACCTGCATCAACCAGAAGCCCATCGTGAAGGCGGGCGACCGGGTGAAGAAGGGCGACGTGATCGCCGACGGCCCGGCCACCGAGACCGGCGAGCTCGCGCTGGGCCAGAACGTGATCGTCGCCTTCATGCCCTGGCAGGGGTACAACTTCGAGGACTCCATCCTGGTCAGCGAGCGCATCCTGCGCGACGACGTGTTCACCTCGATCCACATCGAGGAGTTCGAGTGCATCGCGCGCGACACCAAGCTGGGGAAGGAGGAGATCACCCGGGACATCCCCAACGTCGGTGAGGAGGCCCTGAAGGATCTGGACGACTCCGGCATCATCCGCATCGGCGCCGAGGTGGGTCCGGGCTCCATCCTGGTCGGCAAGATTACGCCCAAGGGCGAGACGCAGCTCTCTCCCGAGGAGAAGCTCCTGCGCGCCATCTTCGGCGAGAAGGCCGGCGACGTGCGCGACAGCTCGCTGCGGGTCCCGCCCGGCGTGACCGGCACGGTGATCAACGCCAAGGTCTTCAGCCGCAAGGGCGTGGACAAGGACGAGCGGGCCAAGGACATCGAGAACCAGGAGGAGGCGAAGCTCCTCAAGGACCAGAACGACGAGATCAAGATCCTCAAGGACTCGTCCTACAAGCGGATCAAGCGGCTGCTCCACGGCAAGGAGACCACCGCGAAGCTCGTCGACGACAAGGGGCACGTGCTGCTGAACAAGGGGCAGCAGATCTCCGACACGCTGCTCGACGAGATCCCGGAGAAGTACTGGCCGGAGATCGCGGTGGGCGGGCCGGAGGAGAAGGTCGCCAAGATCCTGGAGAACTTCAACGAGCAGAAGGAGCTGGTGAAGCTCGTCTTCGGGGAGAAGATCAGCCGCCTGAAGAAGGGCGACGAGCTGCCGCCGGGCGTGATCAAGATGGTCAAGGTCTACGTGGCCATCAAGCGCAAGCTGGCGGTGGGCGACAAGATGGCCGGACGCCACGGCAACAAGGGCGTGGTCTCGCGCGTGCTCGCGGCCGAGGACATGCCGTATCTCGAGGACGGCCGGCCGGTCGACCTGGTGCTCAACCCGCTCGGGGTGCCGAGCCGCATGAACATCGGCCAGATCCTCGAGACCCATCTCGGCTGGGCCGCGCGCGGGCTGGGCGAGCAGATCCAGACGATGATCGACGAGAAGTGGAGCGCCGACGCCATCCGCAAGGATCTGAAGAAGATCTACGACACGAAGGAGCTGTCCGATCTGCTGGACGGGTTGCCGGAGAAGGAGATCTTCAAGCTGGCGCAGAAGCTGCGGGCAGGCGTGCACTTTGCCTCCCCGGTCTTCGACGGCGCCCGCGAGACGGAGATCCTCTCGCAGCTCGAGCACGCGAACCTGCCGAAGACGGGACAGATGATCCTCTTCGACGGGCGCACGGGTGAGGCCTTCGACCAGGACGTCACCGTCGGCATCATGTACATGCTGAAGCTGCACCACCTGGTGGACGAGAAGATCCACGCCCGCAGCATCGGGCCGTACTCGCTGGTCACCCAGCAGCCGCTGGGGGGCAAGGCGCAGTTCGGCGGGCAGCGCCTGGGAGAGATGGAAGTCTGGGCGATGGAGGCCTACGGCGCGGCGTACTCGCTGCAGGAGTTCCTCACCGTGAAGTCGGACGACGTGGTGGGCCGCACCCGGATGTACGAGAGCATCGTCAAGGGCGAGTACTCGCTCGAGTCGGGGCTCCCCGAGTCGTTCAACGTGCTGATCAAGGAGCTCCAGTCGCTCGGCCTCGACGTCGAGCTGATGGAGAACGCTCCGGCCGCGGTGGCCGCTGAGCCGAAGAAGCCCGGGACCGCTGCCGCTTAAGTCATTTCAAGGGGAAAACGTGAAGGACATCTTCAATTTCTTCGAGAAGCCCAAGGATCCGCTCTCCTTCAACGCCATCCGCATCTCGCTGGCGTCGCCGGAGAAGATCCGCCAGTGGTCGCACGGCGAGGTGAAGAAGCCGGAGACGATCAACTACC
>Ga0209805_1002389_pt1 | contig 10948 bp, 8 predicted proteins | sample GraSoiAngelo_148_FD_185905 | JGI IMG/M metagenome (GOLD analysis project Ga0209805, IMG submission 185905) | Grasslands soil microbial communities from the Angelo Coastal Reserve, California, USA - 14_1009_09_20cm (SPAdes) (version 2) | ecosystem: Environmental > Terrestrial > Soil > Grasslands ... | reverse complement strand
AGCTCCATCTATCACTCCTTCCAGTTGAAGGCCGAGAAGCGTTACAGCCATGGCTTCTACATGCTGGTGGCCTACACGAACTCGAAGCTCATCACCGATGCGGCTGACAATACGCAGCGCGACGCCTCAACATGGAACGCCTCGCAAGGCGTGATCTCACCGTTCGAGGAGAAACGAAATCGCTCCCTTGCGCCGGATGACGTCCCACAGACAATTTCCGCAGCATTCGTTTATGAGTTACCCTTTGGCAAAGGGAAGCAGTATCTGCACGATAACAACGCTATTGACCGTCTAGTTGGAGGCTGGCAAATCAGCCCGATTATTCGCTACTCGAAGGGTACTCCGCTGTGGGTCCGTTCGGGACACTGCCTTACCGCTTACACGGGACAAGGGTGCTTGCCTGGGCTCGTTTCGGGAGCGAATCCTTTCTTGCAAGATCCCAATAGTTTCGATCCTGCCAAGGGGCCACTCCTCAACATAGCCGCTTTTGAGCCTCTGACAGATTTCGAACCTGCAGGAGGGTGCCCGGGCTGCACCGGAGTGTACGGATACACAGGTAAAGGTCCGCGCATTTTTGGCTTCCGAGGACCGAACTACAAAAACGTGGACTTTGCGCTAACCAAGAACACCAAGGTCAATGAGCGAGTTAACTTCGTCTTCCGCATCGAATTTTATAACGCGTTTAACCTCCATTTGTTCGTCAACGACGGCAATTTCAACATTGGGGGAAAGAACGCGTTCAACACGGACATCAGTTCGCCGAGCTTCGGAAGGTGGACGAACAACGTTAGTGCGCCGCGAAGAATTCAGTTGGGCGCAAGAATTGAGTTCTGACAAGCGAACACCCTAAACACCCCAAACGAGCGGCGCCCCGATGAAGAGTCGGGGCGCTGTTTTTTTTGGAGCCAAAGTTTCGCAGCGACAGCTCACAAGGAAATGAGAGGACGGACGATCGCTACATCCGTTTTTTCTGGGACTCCGGGGCAGCCTGCGCTTCACTTGCGTTCTTGAGCTCCGTGAATCGAGCGATTTCCGTTTTGGAAAGCGGATCGTTTCCTAGCCGGTGATAGATTTTGCCAAGCAGATAATGTGGCTCGGGGTATTCGGCATTCAGCGCGACCGCTTTTGTGAGCGACTCAACCGCAGCCTGATAGTCGCCTTGCATCTCCAAAACCCGGCCGAGTTGATAGTGCGCCTGCGGAAGCCGCGGATCATAGCCGACTGCCTCGCGAAGGTTCTTTTCCGCTTCAGGCAGTCGATTTAGGGCAATGAAAGAAATGGCTAAATCCACGTGCGGCCAAGGAGAGGGCTTCGATTGCAGCCGGTTCAGCTCGACGGCGCGATTGTAGTTCTTTACGGCCTCATCGAACTTACCAAGGTAGTCGAAGCAAAGCCCCAAAGTGTCATAAGCGCGCATCATTTTCGGATCCAGTTCGATGACTTTTTGCAACCGGGTGATGGCGGAACTGTAGTTCCGCACGTCGTAATCTAGACGGCCGAGCCAATACAAAAAGAGTGGATTTTGCGGCTGTGCCGCCGCAAGCTTATCCAATTCCACGCGCGCCCCATCGCGCCGGTTGAGTTTGACGTAGGCCATGGCCAGGGTGAACCGGCTCCGATCGTCGAGAGGGGCAATAGCTTCGGCCTTTTTCCAGGCGATGGCAGCTTCCAGGTATTGAGCGTCGAGGAAGAAAATCCCCCCGGCAATAGCAAGTAGTTTTGCCGAACGGAGCGATCTCGTGTCGCGTTCGGCCTCTTCAACCAGGATCTTTTCGGCAGGCTTGTAGTCTCGCGCGTTAATCGCTTTTTCAAGATCCGTGAGGCGTAACGGATCTAACTGCAGTTCCATGAGCTGGCGCGAGAAACTTGACGTGGAGGGGTCGTCTTGCTGCAACACAGCGATTTGAGCGCAAACGGGCAGCGTTTGACAGAAGACCAGTGGAGCCAGGACGATGATCCATCCCTTTTTCCCCGCCACCGTTTGCCAATTAAGGCGCTGAACCAGCCTTCGCATTTTCAATCCTTGTCTTCAGTTCTGCGGCGGCCTTACTTGCGGGCACGAGTTTCAGCTCCAGTGCAATTTCCGCGAACGCTTGGTCGTATTTCTTCTGCTCCAATAGAATCGAGCCAATCGCCAAATGAACTTCGGGCAATTGGGGATCTGCTTCCGCGGCACGTTGGAAGGCGGCAAGTGCTAGGTCGTATTTTTCCTGAACGGCATATTCTTGTCCAAGACCCTGCTGCAATCGCGCGGAATTTGGGTTGATTCGCGCGATCTGCAGATACGACCAGCCGGAAAGCATCATCCAGGCTTTCCCCATTTGATAGGTGTATTCCGGGTCCTGGGGGGCCAATTCGACAAGTTTCTGGAGTTGTTGAGCCGCAGCGATCCAGTTTTCCGAGGCCTCATACGCCTTTGCCAACTGGAGGTGGGCCTGCGGCTGCTGCGGCATCAACCTGACCGCGCGCCGGAGTTCGCGTACGGCCTCTGCGTTTCTCCCGAGTGCGAGCAGGCTGGCTCCAAGTAGCAGCCGGGAGGGACCATAAGCCGGTTGAAGGGCCAGTGCTTCGCGAAACTTCTGGACAGCTTCGAAATGATGGCCGCGCATCTGGGCAATGACACCCAGGTTGTGATAGACGAGCGGATGCTTGATTCCTTGACGGAGGGCACTCGAGAAGACCTTTTCTGCCGAGTCGAGATCGCCGGACTTCAACGCCGCAATGCCAGGAGCTACCTGGATTTCGAGCGAAGGCGATGGAGTTTCCTGCGCAGCACACCGAGTTGCCACGGCGAGAAACAGCAGCAGAAAAGTCTTGCTGTGCAGGCACCTCCGAAAAGGATTTCCAGATGGCATGATTCACCGAAACACGTTGTAGGGACACGCAACTCGCAGACAGTATAAACCAGCAAAGGAGAGTGCTCCTATGGAAACGAAGGAATCGCCTACATATAATTGTCTCGCTAAACTTCGCAATCCCCCATGAGAGAAAAGCCTAACGGTGGCTCCTGATGCGGTCGCGCTGGCCAATTCCTGCAGTGGCTCTTGCGGCTTTGTTCTGCTCTTCGCGTTTGGGTTTTGCTTATTCTGCGCAGCTTCGGGCTAGCGAGAGAGAGCAAAAAATTCTGCGAATTCAACAATTAATACAGGAACACGATCTCGAGAAAGCGCACCTGGAGCTTGCAGAGGCTGTTAAAGAGTTTCCGACGGACGAGGGATTCGATAACCTGCTTGGTATCGTTGAGGCGCAGCAAGGCGATTACATCGCGGCGGAAAAGAGCTTTCGCCGAGCGATTGCAAAGGCCCCGAGATTCACGGGAGCTTACCTGAATTTAGGACGGCTGTATCAAGAGAACATCGCCGCCGATCCGCACGCGCGGCGCAAGGCGCTCGACGTTTATAGACGAGTGCTCGATTATGACGCGGTGAACGCTGAAGCTAATTACCAGAGCGCGGCGCTTTTCTTGCAACAAGGCCAGTATCAAGAGTCACTTGATCGCGTTTCACGTCTCGCTGCCGAGCAGCGGAACAGCGCACAAACACTGTCGATCCAATGCGCCGATTACGCTGGACTGGGGAACCGAAAGGGCGCTGACAATGCCGCAGCAAGGCTGATGGCCGTTCCGGATTTTTCTGAGCCGGATGCCCAGCAAGCATTGTTGGGACTGCTTCCAGGCAAGCGGGACGACCTTATTGTCTCTCTGCTGGAGAGTGTGCAAAGCCGCCAGCAGCTGGGGCCAGCCCTGCTGCAAGCGCTCGGCTCAGCTTATGAACATATGGGCCGTCTGGCAGAAGCGCGGGCCACACTGGAGAAGTCCTTCGGTGAAGGAAAGTCTTCGGTGGCCTTGCTAATGGAGTTGGCGCGCATTGCCCACCTGCAAAAAGACTATCAGGGGGCCCTCGGCTACCTAGCGCATGCGCGAGACCTGGAGCCCCGCAATGCCAGTCTCCATTATTATTTTGGTGTTGTGTGTGTGGACCTGAGCCTCATTGCGGAAGCCAGGAATTCGTTTGAAAAAGCGGTACAGCTTGAACCGGAAAATCCGGATTATAACTATGCGATGGGGGCCGCCTCTGCTTTCCGGCACGATCCGGCAGAGGCGGTTCCATACTTCGAGAAATACCTTAAACTGAAACCGCAGGATCCACGCGGCAAACTGGCCCTGGGTGCGGCCTTTTTTCGGGCCAAAGATTACGAGCATGCCCTTCCTTGGCTGAAGGAATCCGCGGGAATCCCAGGAACCGCCACAATGGCTCATTATTACTTGGGAGCGATTGCGCTGGAGGAGGGCCAGCTCGACGAAGCTTTCGTCGAACTCCAGGAAGCCTTGAAAGCTAGATCGGATTTTACGGACGCTCTGGCGGAGCTGGGGCAGTACTATTTGAAGCGCAGAGACTACCCGCAGGCGGAGAAACAGATTCAACTTGCGTTGAAGACCGAGCCGGACCACTATGCCGCGAACTTCTATCTCTTGATGCTTTACACTCGTACCAAAGATGCGAGGCAAGAAGCGCAGGCTAAACGTTTCGATGAACTAAAAAAGCAACTGGCAGAGAAGACCCAGGAATTCCTGCGCATTGTGGACGTACGTCCCTTTGAGACCCCATGAAGATGCCGGGCTGGAAACCCAAGGTATTTACGTCGCCGTGCTTTCTCTGGCTTTTGGTTCTTGTGGGTGCGATTTGGGCGCCAGCAAATGGACAGTCATCGGCGCTAACCGAATGTACGCGAGCTTTTTATAGTGGGGACAATGCATTGGCCGTTCAACTGGCCGAGAAACATCTGAGCAAATATCCCAAGGATGTAGCCGTCCGAGTGGTTCTTGCCCGCGCTAAACTTGCCCAAGGTAAGCCTCTGCAAGCTTTTGATGAGCTGCAAAGAGCGCTGGAGTTCGATGCGAAAAACATCGATGCCTCTATTACTTGGCCCTTGTCTCCAAAGAACTTTCGCACAGCGAATATGAGCGGCTATTCTCGCTGGCTCCCGACTCCTTCCGCGCGCACCAACTTCTCGCCGAAGCTGCTTTAAGTGCTGACAACGCAAGCGAAGCCGAAAGAGAATTCAAGAGAGCCCTGGAAGTAAATCCTCGGTCTGTGGAGATTTCGACCGAATTAGCCGAGCTGAAGCGTTCCCAGTCAAAATTTGATGAAGCTATCGCTTACTACGCCCATGCAGAGAAGAGTGGACCGCTGAGTTATGACGTCGCTTACGGGTTGGGTGCTTGTTATACGTACAAGCAAGAATATTCTCAGGCGATTGAGTGGCTGCGGAAGGCGGTGGCCCTCGTACCACGCTCCGCGGCGGGTCGGTTCGCTCTCGGCAACGCATTGTTTCAAAACGGACAATTCGAGGCGGCCGTCCCGGAATTGAATGAAGCCTTGCGTCTCGAGCCGCGGATGAAACAGGCGTATTTCCTTCTTGGGCGAGCTTATTCAAAACTGGGCCGCCACGAGGAGGCGAGAGCGGCAATCAGAAAGCTAGACGAGCTCAACCGCTCCGATGTGCCGGAGAAAGAGAAGAAACCCGGCCCCGATGGCAATCCAAAGCCGCGACGATAAAGCTCCTTGAAGACATTTTGCGGATGAATTTTACTTAATCCAGGTTATTTGGAAACTTTGAGCAGCGCTACACCGTGCTTCGGGACTTCCGTTGTATACGAATTTTGCGCGGTGCCCAGGTCCTTGTGATCCAGGAGGTCCTGGAGTTTCGCCGCCGTAGGTCCGCCAATCACTTTGAAATCGAGCGTCATTTGGATCACGGACTCGCTGCGATTGAAGAGTCCCACGGCTTGGCTATCGTCGGCTAGTGGCTTGGCCCAAATTTCAAGCGGACCTTCTTGCCAAACCCGCCGTCCTTGAATCCCCTTGCTGTCCTGGTCAACTGCAATGACCTCGGAATTCGTGAGGAGCCCCTTGGTTTCTGCAGACATATCACGGAGGTCGTTTCCTGCCAAAAGGGGAGCGGCAAGCAGCGCCCAAAGCGCCATATGCGTCCGATATTCGTCGCGGTTCATGTGGCCATTGCCCACTTCCAACATATCCGGGTCGTTCCAGTGCCCGGGACCAGCGAATTTTTCCAGTCCGTTCTGTCCGAACCCAATCAAAGACATGCTGTCGTAACTGTCGCTGATGTCTCCTGTAGTCCTCCACAAATTGCCGGTTTTCGGTCCCCACCGCCACGGCGCCTTCACGCCCCAGTTGCAAATGCTGAACACAATAGGACGCCCGGATTGCGCAAGCGCATCGCGAAGTTTTGCATATTGCACCTCCGGATCGAGACCCTCCGAGTTGCACCAGTCGATCTTCACATAATCGATTCCCCAAGAGGCATACGTCTTGGCGTCCTGGACTTCGTGATTCAGGCTGCCCGGCCGCTTTTCGCAAGTGCCCGTGCCTGCGTCCGTGTAAAGGCCCAGCTTTAACCCTTTGCCATGAACGTGGTCCGCGAGGGCTTTCATTCCAGAGGGGAACCTTTGCGGATCCGCGACGATAGTCCCCTGGGCATCACGACTCACCTGCCAACAGTCGTCGATATTCACATACTGATAGCCGGCCGCCTGCATCCCGCTGCTAACCATCGCGTCTGCCATCTCCCGAATGAGTTTGTCGCTCACGTTACAGCCAAACTTGTTCCAACTGTTCCACCCCATGGGTGGAGTCGGCGCCAGCAAGGAAGTTTGAGAGAGAGTAGATGGGGCGAGCAAGGCCACCGTATTCAGTAGAAGGAACGCACCCAGGAAAATACCAAGGGGAAGACATCGTAAAGAAATCATGGTTCCTCGCATATTTGCCAGACGTAAGCGCTTACGCAGCCTAGCACGACTTCGCGAAGAGTGCGATGCTATTTGGCACGGCTCCAGAAAGCTTGATCCTCAGATGCGAGCCTTCTTAGGGATGGGATGCCGCATAATAAATGTAGCCCGCGACGTATGAACAGTTACCAATTCTAAGGGCTGCCACGAAAACGAAACGATTTGAGATGAGAAGAAATCGTTGCTTGGGTTCTCTCGCGCTTGTCTTCATTTCGGCATGGCTCTGGCCAGGCGCCACCGCCCAAGAACCCGAGGATCGTAAGACGGAAAAACTGAAACCCACGGGAGTTGCCACTGGTGCTCCTCACGCCCCCGTGAAAGATGCCATGTCCCGCCCGATCACGGCGGGAGGATTTGTGGACGACGCCCCAATCGTATTCATCGACATCACGAAACAGGCAGGCCTGGACAAATTCCACCATCGCTCTGGGACTCCCGAGAAAGCAACTATCCTCGAGACGCCCGGCTCCGGCGTGGCCCTCTTTGATTATGACAATGATGGCTGGCTGGACATCTATTTGCTCAATGGCTCCACATTTGCTGCCCTGAAGGGGAGAGAACCAGCCCCGCGCGCCATGTTGCTGCGCAACAATCACGATGGCACTTTCACCGATGTAACGGCCAAGGCAGGCGTGGCGAACGAGCGCTGGGGCTTCGGCGTGGCTGTGGGAGATTACGACAACGATGGCTGGCCAGATATCTACGTGTCTAACTACGGCAAGAACCGTCTCTACCATAACAATCACGATGGGACGTTTACGGATGTAGCGGAGAAAGCGGGCGTTAGCCTGGGAACTTGGTCCACCGGGCCAACCTGGGGCGACTACGATCGCGACGGCCTGCTGGATTTGTTTGTACCAGGCTATGTGCAGTTCGATGCCGATCACCCTCCTGTCGCCGGCCAGGCTGGAATCCCGCTGAGCGCATGCCAATATCGCGGTGTGAACTTTTCAATGTGCGGGCCCCGGGGGCTCCCTGGAGAAACCAATCATCTGTTTCATAACAATGGTGATGGCACGTTCACCGACGTAAGTCAGAAGGCGGGCGTCGCCAACTCACAGAGGTTCTACGGCCTGGCCTCGGTGTTTGTGGACGCGGATGACGATGGCTGGGTGGATTTGGCCGTGGCCAACGATTCCGTGCCGCGGTATCTTTACCGCAATCTTCACGACGGCACTTTTGAAGATGTAAGTTATTTGTCCGGGTTCGCTTTGACAAACGAGGGACTGGCGCAAGCGTCTATGGGAATCGCCGTGGGGGACTACAATCGCGATGGCAAGGTGGATTTCTTGATTACTACATTTTCGGACGACTACAAGACACTCTACAGAAACGATGGTGGCAATAATTTCTCGGACGTCACCTTTCGGGCAGGATTGGGAGGCCCGACAATACCTTTCCTCGGGTGGGGAGCCGGATTTCTGGATTTTGATAACGACGGTCTTCCGGACATTTTCGTTGCCAATGGCCACGTTTATCCTTCGGTGGATCAGCGCGACTGGGGCACAACCTGGGCTCAGCGGCCACAATTGTTCCGCAATCTCGATGGGACCAAGTTTCAGGAAATTCCGCCGGCCACAGGAAGCGGCTTGGCTGACGTAATACCCGCTAGGGGTGCGGCGTTTGGGGACCTTTTCAACGATGGGCACATCGATGTGGTGCTAAATAATATGGATTCTCCGCCCACGCTGCTCCGCAATGTCGTAAAGAATAGCAACCACTGGATCACTTTCAAATTGATTGGTGGAGCAAAGAGTCCGCGGGATGCCATCGGTGCGAAGATCTTCCTCACCTCGGGCGGTGCACACCAGCGCGGCGACGTTTTCAGCGGAGGAAGTTACGCCTCGAGCTCTGATCTGCGTCTTCATTTCGGGCTGGGGGCAGCCACAAAACTTGAAAAAGTTGAGATTCGATGGCCTAGCGGCAGGCGAGAAGAGATTGTTGTACCAGGCGTGGATCGCATCCTGACCGTAGTGGAAGGACAGGGACTCGTTGAGAAATAACCTCCGCAGGATCCTTTGCGTTAACCCAGAGTTCAAACCGGGAATGTGATGTTTCCACGCCGCATAGCTCGACAGTTTTTCATCTGTGGCGGGGCCGCATGTGCGCTTCTTCTCTCTTGCGCAGCGCTCTCTCAGACAAAACCAGGCTACGCAGCGTCTCTTCCCGACTTTCGACCTCGAAAGGAGGTGCCGGGGGAGAGCTTTATAGGCCCAGGCGCGTGCGCCAGTTGTCACGGACAAAAAAGTAGCTCGCATTTGCAGACCGCTATGGGACATGCTCTGCAGAAGCCTACAGAAAGCGCTGTGTTGCGGAGTCATCCTAGGATGACGTTTCAGGCTGGGCGGTTTTCCTATCAAATCGTAAGTGACGGCCAGCAAAGCATCTATCGTGTGACTGACGGAAAAGAAACCCTCACTACGAAAGTCGCGTGAGTTACTACACGGCGCTTGACGGGTTGGACTGGACCATCGGAGACATTCTGAATCCGCCGCCAAGCCTAGAAGAAGCCGCAGGCCGCGACATCGACGGCGATGAAGCTCGCAATTGCTTCAGTTGCCGCGCCACTGCCGCGCTTGTCAACGGGAAGCTTTAGCTCGATCGCATGATTCCCGGTATAACTTGCGAAGCGTGCCATGGGCCGGGAGAGAGGCATGCTGCCGCAAAACTTCTTGAAACAGGAGAAGACTCGGCTATCTTTAATCCCAGGGAGCTCAATCCCGAGACGCTATCTCAGGAATTCTGCGGGGCTTGTCATCGTGGTGTCGACGCTATCGCCATGATGCCGGACCTTGGGGGCATCAGCAATGTTCGCTTCCAGCCGTACCGGTTGTTTAACAGCCGTGGACACGATCCCAAGGACGCGCATTTGGTATGCACTGCATGCCACGATCCACATCTGGATTTGAAACAGAATGAGGCAGGCAGCGACTCGAAGTGAGATGCCGATTCAGCTCCTCGGTAAATGATCCCATCCGGTCCTGCGCTTGTCCCATCATGGCGCCATTCGGTCCGAAGCATTCAGTCAGCCTGTCCAGCAGACCGATCTTGGTCTCCAAACCGGACTTTTCTCTGACGGATGCTTCCCACCTGTCCTTAGCATTCTCAATCTGAAGTACTTTCTCCAGCACCCGTTCTCCTTTGCTGATCCTTTCCGCGAGGATTGTCATTCGAGACTCGAGGTCTCCAGCATTTGGTTTCTGCACCGCCTGAAGCCTTGATTGTTCTTCTATCAGCTTTGCGCGCCGGGCCAGAGCTTTGCGGTGGGCTTCGAGACGCGACCTAGCCGCATCCATTTCGGCGTACTCATTAAGTTCCTCCCGCGTTCCTTGAATCAAGCCCTCAAGGTCTGCGAGCCGCCCGCCCAGTGTCTCTACCCCTTTCGCTTTCGCTGCTGCCGAGATCGGCTGTCCGCACGCGGGGCACTTGTCCTTCAATCCTTGTGCGGTCGCAAGCGATGCCTCCACGGCCTTCTGCTGGGCCATCAAATCCGTCAACTCCTGACGGAGTTTCTCAGCACGGCCTCGTTGGGATTCCAGTTGGAGCAACTCTTGCTCTTGGCTCGTGCTCAGGATTTCCGACGATAGTTCGTCGATTTCCGGCTGCAACTGCCCCAATCGAGCCGTTGCACTCTCCCACGTGGCATCCGCCTCGGCCTTCTGCGCGACGAGTCGCTCCTTCTGCTGGCGCAAGTCGTCGAGTTTCTTCTTTACCTCTTGCACAGGCGGCAGGTCCGATGGGATATCAGGCTTCTCCATCTGCCCAAACGCCTTCAGAGTGCGGCTTGCCTCCGTGCGCAAGTCATAGAACCGACTGTAGGCAGCCTCGACATCACCCATGCTCGCTAATCTTGGTGGCTCTTCATTGAGAGCGCGCAGCGCGTCGCAGATTTCCTCCGGAATGTCTACCTTCCCCCTATCCACCACCTGGGCCAAAAGCCTCTTCTGCTCGGCCTCCGACATTTCGAGGAAGCGACCCGCGTTAAGCACGGCCGAGAGTACGTCCGCTGAGCCGAATCGTTTCTCGAGGGAGGCCTCGGCAGCGTCCACCGGCACGCGCTTTCCATTTATCTCGACGATGTGCGATCTTGCTGTACGCCGCCGACAGATCGTTTCGCCGTTTTGGAAAGTCGCCGAG
>Ga0209805_1002387_pt1 | contig 10952 bp, 10 predicted proteins | sample GraSoiAngelo_148_FD_185905 | JGI IMG/M metagenome (GOLD analysis project Ga0209805, IMG submission 185905) | Grasslands soil microbial communities from the Angelo Coastal Reserve, California, USA - 14_1009_09_20cm (SPAdes) (version 2) | ecosystem: Environmental > Terrestrial > Soil > Grasslands ... | reverse complement strand
GAGCAGAACGTCGCGCTGCCGCTGCTATTGCGGGGACTCTCCGATGCGACGCGCGTGCGCTCGATGATCGCGGCAGTCGGCCTCGCCGGCCGCGAGCAGAGCATGCCGCGCGAGCTTTCCGGCGGCGAGCTGCAGCGCGTGGCGATCGCGCGCGCGCTCGTCGGCGAGCCGCGGCTCGTGCTGGCCGATGAGCCGACGGGAAACCTCGATCCCGAGAATGCCCGGCAGGTGCTCGCGCTCTTCAGAGAGCAGTGCAGGAAGCGGGGTGCGGCCGCCATCCTCGCCACGCATTCGGAGCACGCGGCCGCGGGCTGCGACCGGCGCTACCGGCTGAGCGCGCAGGGCATCGAGCCGCTCGGCTAACTGGCATGGTGCTTGCTCGTCGTGCGCCATGCCCGAGCCCGTCCGAGTTCTGGTCGCCGATGTCCCGGAGATGGACGAGAAGATCCGCGAATGCCTGCCGGGGCACGACCTCACGTTCGTGCGCACCATGTACGGCGCCATTAGCGCACTGCGGCACGATGGCTTTCAGCTCATCGTGATCGGCCTCGAGTTCGACGAGTCGCGCATGTTGGAGCTCCTGCAGTACGTGCGCGGTTTGCCCCGTTACAAGGACAGCCCGGTCGTGTGCGTGCACGCCGAGAACATGAATCTCAGCGAGGCGGTGATGAAGAACATCGACATCGCTGTCAAGGCGCTGGGCGGGATCGGATTCCTCAACCTCGCCGCCGGCGCGATCAACTACAAGCAGGACTGCACTTTCCTCGACCAGGTAGCCGTCGAAAGCGGCCAGAGCATCAGGCCGAGCTGATTTTGAAGAGCTTGCGTGCGGGAAAGGGGAGCGCTCGGGCGCCGAGCGCTTCCTCGATGCGCAAGCCCTCGTTCCACTTCGCCATGCGCTCTGAGCGCGCAAAGGAGCCGACCTTGAGCTGCCCCACGCCCCAGCCGACCGCGAGGTGCACGATGGAGACATCCTCCGTTTCCCCGGAGCGTGCGGAGACGATGGCGCGGTAGCCCGCCGCGCGCGCGGCTTCCAAGCAGGCGAGCGTCTCGGTGACGGTGCCGACCTGGTTCGGCTTCAGCAGCACCGCGTTGCAGGCGCCCTCGGCGTCTTTCACGCGAGCGGCGGCGGTGACGAAGAAGTCGTCGCCGACAATCTGCACGCGGTCTCCCGCCGCCTGGGTAAAGGCGCGCATGGCGGCGGCATCGTGCTCGGCGAACGGGTCTTCCAGGGACACGATCGGGTAGCGCTCGAGCCAGCCGACGAGCATCGCGTGCAGCTCGGACCCCGTGAGCGAGCGGTTTTCCAGCGCCAGGTGGTAGCGCCCGCCGCGGTAGAGTTGGGTCGCGGCGATGTCGAGCGCGATGGCGGCATCGACGCCCGGCTCGAGCCCGGCATCGGCGATGGCGCCGACGAGCTCGGCGAGCGGCTCCTCGTTGCTCTTGAATGCGGGCCAGTAGCCGCCCTCGTCCGCGACGCCGGCGAGGAGCCCGCGCTTCGCGAGCCGCGCGCCGGCGGCAACATAGATCTGCGCGGTCCACTCGAGCGCCTCGGCAAAGCTGCCCGCGCCGTTGCAGATCACCATGTAGTCCTGCACGTCGACGCGCCCGCGCGCGTGCGCGCCGCCGCCGTAGATCTGGATCTGCGGCACGGGCAGCGCCACGCGGCGATTGCCCGCAAATTTTTTCCACAAGGGGATCTTCTGTGCGGCGGCGTCGGCCTGGGCGCAGGCGAGCGACACGGCGACCATCGCGTTCGCGCCGAGCCGATGCTTGTCCGACGTGCCGTCGACGCCGATCAGCCGGGCGTCGATCGCTGCCTGGTCGGCGACGCTCAGCGCCCGCAGCGCGTCGCGGATCACCGTGTTGATGTTCTTCACCGCGGCGGTCGCCTCGAGCGAGCGTGCTTCGCCGCTGCCGGTGGAAGCGCCGGCGGGCGCTATCGCCCGTCCGGCGGCGAGCGGCGTCGCGCCGCGCCCGACGATCACTTCGGCTTCCACCGTCGGCCGCCCGCGCGAGTCCCACACGCGGCGGCCCTTTACGTCGATGATCTTTGCCATGCCTCGCGCAACGCGGCGAGCGTACGCACGGGCGCTGCGAGCAGCTCGCGCGCAGCACGACGTACCCGGGCGCGTCCCGCGTTATCCAGGTATTCAACCGGCGATTTGCCGTCCACGCGCCCGAGGAGCAGACCCGGCAGCAGCGTGGCTGCACGCTCTTCCAGCGCAGCCGGCGGCTCCCAGGTGACGCCGCGCAAGTAGACGGCGGACAAGGTGTCGTAGCACTCGAGGAAACCGGCGCGAGACCGGGGCACCCACACGCATTTCAGGAACATGTGGTTCAGGCAGAAGGCGAGGTCGAACGCCGGATCGCCGTACCAGGCGCACTCCGCGTCGAGAAACACGGGGCCCGAGTCGCGCACCAGGATGTTCTTCGGGCTGACATCGCCGTGCACGAGGACGAGATGTGTCGCCGCCGTGCGACGCTCGAGGGCAAGCAGCCGCTCGCGCAAATCCGGGTGCAACGCGCTCGTCGCCACCAGGTAAGGCTCGAGGCGGATGGCGTGGAAGATCGCATCGGTGCCGAAGCGCTGCGCTATATCGGCGCTGCCCGCGGTGGCCGCATGGATGGCAGCGAGCGACGCGCCGACATTTCCGGCGAAGGCGGCGTCCGCACGGCCGTCGCGCAGCAGCGCCTTCCACACCGGGTGCTCGAGATACTCCATCGCGAAGATGCCCGCTTCGTCGTCCCAGGCGAGGACGCGCGGCGCCGCGGTAGCGACGATGGAGCCGGCTGTTTGCAGCCACTGACGCTCATAGCGGTTGCGGGCGATAGGCGCCTCCCAAAGCTGGGCGACGCGCAGCCGCGGTAGCGCGCGCTTCACGCAGATCGGGCCCGCCGTGGTCCCGTCGGCGAGATCGACACGCCAGATATCGGAGGAGACGCCGCCGGCGAGCGGCCGCACGCGAAGCGGCGCGCCGAGCCCGGCGCGCTCGAGGAAGGTGCTGAGGGTGGCGCTAGGGGGCAAGGCGCACAATGCGCCAGGCGTCGCCGTCGCGCGTATAGAGCAGCCGGTCATGCAGCCGGTCGGCGCGGCCCTGCCAGAACTCGAGCTCGGTCGGCAGCACGCGATAGCCGCCCCAATGCGCCGGCCGTGGCGGCGCGTCGCCGTGGCGCCGGCGCGCCTCTGCCATGGCCGCTTCCAGCGCCGCCCGCGAGGCGACGCGGTCGCTCTGCGGCGACGCCCAGGCGGAAAGGCGCGCACCCAGGGGCCGGCTCGCGTAATAGGCGTCCGATTCGGTCGGCGAGACGCGCTCGACGCGGCCGTCGATGCGCACCTGGCGTTCGAGCTCGGACCACATGAAGACGAGGCACGCGGTGCCGCGCGCCTCGAGCTCGCGCGCCTTGCGGCTGCGGTAGTTCGTATAGAAGGAAAAGCCGCCGCCCTCGATGCCTTTCAGGAGCACGACGCGCGCCGAGGGCGCGCCGTCGGCGCCTACCGTGGCAAGTGTCATGGCGTTGGGCAGGGGCAGGCGCGCGCGCAGGGCGTCTTCGAACCAGCGCTCGAACTGGCGTATCGGATCGCGATCGGCGTCAGCTTCGCCGAGGCCGGCGCGCATATATTCCTGACGCAGATCGGCGATCTTCATGTCGGGATTTTACGGTGCGAAACGCAACGCCCGAGGGAAAGGAGCGCGATTTCCCTCTGAAAGTCGTTGACACGCAGGCGGCGATTCGGCATCTTCTCGACCACCGCGCTCTCACGGGCGGGGATTTCCGGGATCGATTCCAGCAACAAATCAGCGAATCTTCACAGGAGAAACTAGATGGCGAAGAAAAAAGCGAAGAGGGCGGCGGGGAAGAAGCGCAAACCAAATGCCGCCTTCATGAAGCCGATGATGCCGACGGGTCCGCTCGCGGCGGTCGTAGGCTCCAGCGCGATGCCACGTACCGAGGTAACGAAGAAGATCTGGGGCTACATCAAGCGCAACAGCCTGCAGGACAAGAAAAACAAGCGCATGATCAACTCCGACGAGAAGTTGAAGCCCGTGTTCGGCGGCAAGAGCCAGGTCTCGATGTTCGAGATGACCAAGCTCGTCAGCCGCTACCTCAAGTAACCGGTTACCAGGGGAGGAGAGACGGAAAAGGCCGGGCTAGCCCGGCCTTTTTCATTGGTGGTACGAGCTGACGCGCTCCACTTCGTGGCGCGAGCCGAGGATTACCGCCACTTTCTGGTGCAGCCCCTTGGGCTGGATATCGAGGATGCGGCCCCGGCCGTCGGTCGCCGCGCCGCCCGCCTGCTCGACGATGAAGGCCATGGGGTTCGCCTCGTACATCAGGCGCAGCCGCCCTTCCTTCTGCTTGGAATCGCGCGGGTACATGAAGATGCCGCCTCGCGAGAGCACGCGGAACACGTCCGCCACCATCGAGGCCACCCAGCGCATGTTGAAGTCCTTGCCGCGCGGCCCGTCGGCGCCGGCGAGGCACTCGTCGATATAGCGCTTCACCGGCGGCTCCCAGCGGCGCGCGTTGGAGGCGTTGATCGCGAACTCCTGCGTGTCGGCCGGGATGCGGATCTCCGGGTGCGTGAGCACGAACGTGTAGGTCTCGCGATCGAGCGTGAAGCCGTGCACGCCGTCGCCCACGGTGAGGATGAACACCGTCGTGGGCCCATAGACGGCGAAGCCGGCGGCCACCTGCCGGTTTCCCGGCTGCAGGAACGCGGGCTCCTCGGGCTCGCAGTACTTGCCATCGGTGGTCTTCGGGCAACGCAGCACCGAAAAAATGGTGCCGACCGAGATGTTGACGTCGATGTTGGATGAGCCGTCGAGCGGATCGATGAGGAGCAGGTATTCGCCGCGCTTGTAGGGCTCGGTGATCGGAATGGGCTTCTCCGCCTCCTCGGAGGCGAAGGCAGCCAGGTTGCCGCCCCAGGCATTGGCTTCGAGCAGGATTTCGTTCGAGAGGACGTCCAGCTTCTTCTGAACTTCGCCGTGCACGTTGCTCGTCGCTGCGCCGCCCAGCCCCTCGGCGAGCGCGCCCTTGTTCACGCGCGTGCTGATCGCCTTGCAGGCGCGCGCGATCGTTTCGAGCAGCAGCCGCAGGTCGGCGTTGATCAGGTTCGACTGCTGGCGCCCGACGAGGAACTGGGTAAGGGTGATCCGCCGCATCGGCGGCGATTCTACCTATTTCATACGCGGCGTCTTGCGAACCAGGCGCCGGCGAGGAGGAGCGCCGCAATCAGCGTGAAGACCGGCGTCATGCCGAGGGCGCTCGAGATGGCACCGGAGGCGAGCGGGATGAAGGTCTGGCTGCAGTTGAGCATGGTCGTGCGGATGCCGACCGCCTCGCCCTGGCGCCCGGGCGGTGAGGCTTCGTAGAGGAGCGCCATGATCACCGGCTGCGAGGCGCCGAGGCCGAGGCCGAGGACGAAGGAGAGCGCCATCAGGAGCGGCACGCTCTGCACCAGTGGGAAGAGAAAATAAGCCGTGCCGGCAACGGTCATCGCGCTGGCGATGAGCAGCCACTGGTGCACATGCCGCACGAGCTGCGTGAGCACGGCGCGCACGACGAACGTCGCTACCGCGAAACACGACATTACGACGCCGATCGTCCCGGGCGCAAGCCCGATACGCGAGCCGTACAGCGGCATGAGGAAGCTGTAGATGTCCCATCCCATGTTGAGGAGGCCGCTCGCGATCAGCGTGTGGCGCAGCGCCGGCATACGCAGTAGCTCCGCCACGCCGCCGTGGCGGCCGCGCGCCACGTGGGCCGGCCGCGGCAGCGGGCGCTTGCGCCGCGCGAGCAGCACGAGGGCGATTACCGGCAGCATGGCGAGCGCGAGCATCGCGCCGGCGTGCCCGAAGGTCTCGATCGCGTAGCCGGCGATGAGCGGGCCGAGCGAGTTCGAGATGGAGAAGCCGAGCGAGAGCCAGGAGAAAGTCACCGCGCGCTGCTCGGGCGTGCCGTAGGCGCCGAACACGCTGTTCATGGCGATGTGCAGCAGCATGAACGCCGTGCCGATCAGCGGACTGGAGACGTACAGGATTTCCACGCTCGGAAAGAGAAAGGGGAGCGCCGCACCGCAGGCCAGCACCGCGAGGCCGAGCATCACCGGCCGGCGCGGCCCGAGGCGGTCGATGAGGCGGCCGGCGGTCACGGAGAGCAGCATCGGCAGGACGGCGAAGAGCGCTACCAGCGCTCCGACGGTGAAGGCGGAAGCGCCGAGCTTGAGGGCGAAGAGCGTCGTCGTCATGCGGCTGCCGACGAAGCACAGGTGCCCGAGCGCGTTCAGGAGGATGAAGTAGGCGATTTCCACGGCTTGGTCCACACCGTCATGGCGACGCCTGTGCAGGTGACGCCAATTCCAACCAGGCTGAGCGCGCTCGGCACTACGTGGAAGAGCGCTAGCTCGAGGAGCACCGCGAAGATCGGCGGCAGGTACATCATGCTCGTGACGCGCGTCGCTTCGCCGTGGCGCATGAGCACGTGCAGCGCGCTCACCGCGAGGATCGAGGCGAAGATGACGAGGAACGCGATCGCCGCCACGAGCTGCCAGTCCCAGTGCACGGTGAAGCCCTCCACCGCCATCGCGAGGGGCGCAAGCACGGCCGCCGATGCGGCGAACTGGATCACGGCAGCCGCCTTGAGATCAGTGTGTGGTGCGAACACGCGCTGGTAGAGCGTCGCCGCCGTCACCCCGCAGACGGCGATCAGCGTGGCCGCCAGGCTTCCCGCGGTGACCTCGCGGATGTCGATCTTGTGCCAGACGACGAGCGCGACGCCGGCGAGCCCGATGAAGACGCCGGCCCATTGTCCGGGCGCAAGGCGCGCGTGCAGCCAGCGCGAAGCGATGATCGCGGTGAGGAGCGGCTGCGAGGAGATGATGAGCGCGGTCACGCCGGCGGACATGCCGAGGTACTGCGCATAGTGGCTCGCGCCGAGCTGCACCGCGTGCATCAGCAATCCCGCCACCGTGACATGGCCGAGCTCGGTGCGCGTCTGCGGCCAGCGCGGCGGCCACAGCGCGACCACCGGAGCGAGGCATAGCAAGCCGAAGCAGAAGCGCAGCGTGAGAAAGGTGAAGGGCGGCGCGTACTGCAGCCCGACTTTGGTCGCGACGTAGCCCGAGCCCCACACCGCGACGAAGTACCAGGCGAGGAGCGCCGAAGTAAACGGGGTCAGATCACATTTCCCGAATGGGAATGGGGCTGATTCTATCCTGTGGGCGCGCGCAGCCCTTTTGATGCGGCAGCAGGTTCGCTATGGAAACAGGATCAGAGCCCGATTGAAATAGGGCTCTGACCCCGATTTTTATTGCGGCGCTTGCAGCGCGGCGATGCGCGCCTCGATCGGCGGGTGCGTGGCGAAGATCTGCGCAAGCCCGGATTCGCTCGAGATGCCGAACGCCTTCACCGAGTCAGGCAGGCCGCCGGTCTGCAGGCCGCCCAGCCGGCGAAGCGCCGCGATCATCGGCTGCGGCGTGCCGAGCAGCTTGGCCGAGCCGCGGTCGGCGCGGAACTCGCGCAGCCGCGAGAACCAGGCGACGATCGCGGAGGCGAGGATGCCGAACACGATCTGGGAGACGATCATCGTGATGTAGAAGCCCGGGCCCACGCCGCGCTCGGTGCGAAACACCACCTTGTCGACGATGTAGCCAACCACGCGCGAGAGAAAAAAGACGAAGGTGTTCAGCACGCCCTGGATGAGGGTGAGCGTCACCATGTCGCCGTTCGAGACGTGCGAGATCTCGTGGCCGAGCACCGCCTCGACCTCCGGGCGATCCATCGACTGGAGCAGGCCGGTTGACACCGCCACCAGCGCCGAATCGCGGAACGCGCCGGTGGCGAAGGCGTTCGCCGGGCCTTCGTAGATCGCCACCTCCGGCTTGCCGATGCCGGCGGCGTCCGCGAGCTTGTGCACCGTCTGCACCAGCCAATATTCGTTCGTCCCTTCCGAGCCGTCGATGGTCTGCGCGCCGACCGACATCTTGGCGATCCACTTCGAGATCAGGAGCGAGATGAACGCGCCGCCGAAGCCGAAGATGGCCGAGAACCACAGGAGCGAAAAGTAATCGATGCCGTTCGCCGTGAGCCAGCGGTCGAAGCCCAGCACGCTCACGACGATGGACAACACCACCATCACGGCGAGGTTGGTGGCGATGAGAAGCAGGATGCGTTTCATGGAAGCTTTCTCGGGTTGATCCGCGGCTCAGTTGGGGCCGGATTGTAAGGATTTCAAGATGGCGCGTGCGCCTTTCTCGGCGATTACGTATGTCGGTGCGTTTGTATTTCCGGAGGTGATGCGCGGAAACACCGACGCATCAATCACGCGCAGCCGCTCCACGCCGTGCACGCGGAGCTCATCGTCCACCACCGCCATTCGATCGCGCCCCATCTTGCAGGTTCCGACGGGATGGAAGATGGTCGTTCCCAGCTCTCCGGCTGCGCGCGCCAGCTCATTATCATTTGTAATGGCTGCGCCCGGCCGGTATTCCTGCGGCGCGTACTTCGCCAGCGCTTTCGCCGCCATGATGCGGCGGGTAAAGCGCATCCCGGCGACCGCGACCTGCCGGTCGTCCTCGGTCGACAGGTAATTCAGCCGGATCTCGGGATAGGCGGCGGGATCCGGGGACTTGACGCGCACCCAGCCGCGTGAGCTCGGCCTCAGGTTGCAGACGCTCGGCGTGATCGCCGGGAAGTTGTGCAGCGGATCGCCGAACTTGTCGAGCGAGAGCGGCTGCACGTGCCACTCGATGTTCGCGCTCGGCTGCGCGCCGTCGCTGCGCGCGAACGCGCCCATCTGGGAAGGGGGCATGGTGAGCGGTCCGGTGCGGAAGAGAAAGTACTCCGCCGCCATCGCCGCCTTGCCCAGCCAGCGGTTGGCCACGGTGTTCAGGGTGCGCGCGTCCTGCACCTTGTACTGCATGCGGATCTGCAGATGGTCGTGCAGGTTCTCCCCGACCCCCGGCAGCTCGTGCACTACCGGGATGCCGTACCGCTGGAGCAGCCCAGCCGGGCCGATGCCCGAGAGCTGCAAAAGCTGGGGCGAACCGACCGCGCCGGCGGCGAGCAGCGTCTCTCCGCGGGCAGCGGCAAAGCAGGCTTCGCCAGCGCGCCGGAATTCCACGCCGCGCGCGCTGCGGCCATCGAGCCGTACGCGCGTGGCATGCGCGTCGGTCAGCACGGTGAGATTTCGGCGGTGGAGCACGGGCCGCAAGAAGGCGTTGGTGGCGCTCCAGCGCCGGCCGCGCTTCTGGTTCATCTGGAAGTAGGCGCAACCGAAGTTGTCGCCGTTGTTGAATACCTTGATGGAGGGAACGCCGCACTCCGCGGCGGCCTCGCGCCAGGCGTCGAGGATCTCCCAGCGAACGCGCGGGTCCTCGATGCGCACTTCGCCGCCGGCGCCGTAACCATCGGTCGCGCCGTGCTCGTAGTCTTCGAGCGACTGGAAGATGGGCAGCACGTCTTCCCAGCCCCAGCCGCGCAGCCCGAGCGACGCCCAATGGTCCCAGTCGCTGCGCTGCCCGCGCATGTAGATCATGGCGTTGATCGACGAGCAGCCGCCGAGCCCGCGCCCGCGCGCGTAATGGATCGAGCGGCCGGCGAGGTATTCGTCGGGCTCGGTCTGGTAGCACCAGTCGGTGCGCGGGTTGGCGATGGTGTAGAGATAGCCGACAGGGATCGGGATCCAGAAATAGTTGTCGCGGCCGCCCGCTTCCAGCAGCAGCACCCGCGCATTCGGATCCTGCGACAGCCGGTTCGCGAGCAGGCAGCCGGCGCTGCCCGCGCCCACGATCACATAGTCGAAACTGCCAAACTCCCGCACGCGCGGTATTCTATTTCCGTGAACCAGCAGATCCGATTCTGCAGGAGCTACGACGGCGCGCGCATCGCCTATGCGATCACGGGCGACGGCCCACCGCTCGTCAAGGCGCCGCACTGGCTCACGCACCTCGAGCACGAATGGGAGAGCTTGATCTGGCGGCCGTGGATCGAAGCGTTCTCGAAAGACTACACCCTCGTGCGGATGGACCAGCGCGGCTGCGGCCTGTCCGATCGCAAGACCGGCGAATTGTCGTTCGACGCGTTCGTGCGCGACTTGGAGGCCGTGGCCGACGCGGTTGGACTCGAGCGCTTCGCGCTGTTCGGTCACTCGCAGGGCGCGCCATTCGCCCTCGAGTACGCAGTGCGCCATCCCGAGCGCGTCACGCACCTCGTGCTCTTCGGCGGCTATCTGCGCGGATTGCTCAAGCGCCGCCTGCCGCCCGAGCGCGTGGCCGAAGTGCAGGCGCTCTTGAAGCTCATTGAAGTCGGCTGGGGACGCGACGACCCGTCGTACCGGCATATGTTCTCGAGCCAGTTCATCCCGGACGCCACGCTGGAGGAAATGCGCGCTTTCAGCGACCTGCAGCGCATGTCGACGAGCCCGGAGAACGCGGCCCGCATCGTCAACGCGGTGTTCAGCATCGATGTACGCGACAAGGCGGCGCGCGTGCGTTGCCCGACGCTGGTGCTGCACGCGAGGGGCGATGTGCGCGTGCCGCTGGAAGAGGGCCGCGTCATGGCGAGCGAGATTCCTGGCGCCAGGCTCGTCGTGCTCGAGACGCGCAACCATGTCCTGCTCGAGCGCGAGCTCGCGTTCCGGCAGTTTTTCGAGGAGCTGCGCGCCTTCCTGCCCCAACGCCAAGCGCCGGCTCCGGCGCGGCCCGCCGCAGCGCAGCCCGGCGAATTCAGGCAGCGCCTCGCGGCGATCCTCGCCGCCGATGCCGAGGGCTATTCGCGGCTGATGGCGCAGGATGAGCGCGCAACGCTCGCCGCGCTCGATGCCGCGCGTGCGGTGTTCAGGCAGCAGATCGAGCTAAACCACGGACGCGTCGTGGACATGGCCGGCGACTCGGTGCTCGCGGTGTTCGACACGGCGAGCGGTGCGGTGACGGCGGCCCTTGGCGC
>Ga0209805_1002385_pt1 | contig 10957 bp, 8 predicted proteins | sample GraSoiAngelo_148_FD_185905 | JGI IMG/M metagenome (GOLD analysis project Ga0209805, IMG submission 185905) | Grasslands soil microbial communities from the Angelo Coastal Reserve, California, USA - 14_1009_09_20cm (SPAdes) (version 2) | ecosystem: Environmental > Terrestrial > Soil > Grasslands ... | reverse complement strand
GGGCGCCCGCCGCGCGATCTACTCGTCGGGCCGCGCGAACCGGTAGCCGACGCCGCGGACGGTCTGGATCAGCGTCGGCTCCTCGGGTGAAGACTCGATCTTGTCGCGAAGACGTCCGACGTACACCTTGAGGTACTGCGTTTCGTACCGATACTCGGGTCCCCAGACCCGAGTGAGCAGCACATCGTGCGTGAGCGCTTCGCCGGGGTGCGTCGCCAGCTCCGCAAGGAGATTGAACTCGGTCGGGGTGAAATGGATGTCCTTGCCGGCGCGCCGGACGCGGCGCGCGGTCAGATCTATCACAAGGTCGTGGGTGGTGATCGAGCCTGAGCGCGGCGCGCGTGGCGACGAGCGGCGCAAAACGCTCTCGATGCGCGCGACGAGCTCGCGGGGCGAGAACGGCTTTGTGAGGTAATCGTCCGCCCCCAGACGCAGGCCCTTGATCTTGTCGTCCTCCAGGCCGCGCGCGGTGAGGACGATGATCGGCAGATCGGTCTTTTCGCGGACCTGCTCGAGGACTGCGAAACCATCGCGTTTGGGAAGCGCGAGATCCAAGACGACCAGGTCCGGCCGCTCGGAGTAGATCATCGCGAGGGCCTCGTCACCATCCGCTGCCTCGACCGCGGTGAGGTCCTGCCGAGCGTAGGAGAGCGAGCTCCGTACAAGCGCGCGCACGTCCGGCTCATCGTCGACGATGAGTACCTTCACGATGCGAGTGGCAAGAGTGTCACGAATGCCGAGCCACCACCGGGATTCTCCTCGTATTCGAGGGTTCCGCCGTGGAGCGTTACCAGGGAGCGGGCGATCGCGAGCCCCAGGCCCGAGCCGGGGGTGCCGTCCGCGTTCTGACCGCGAAAGAACTTGTCGAAGATCCGCTGGCGGTCTTCTCTCGCGATCCCGGGGCCGTGGTCGCGCACCTCGATGCGAAGGGCGTCTCCTTTGCGGTGCGCGGCGACGAGGATCGGCGTGCCATGCGGGGCGTAGCGGATGGCGTTGACGATGAGGTTCGCAAGTGCCTGGTGCATCTTGCTGCGGTCGGCGACAACGCGGGGCGGATCCGGATCGACGTCCAGCGAGATCCACTGCCGCTTCTGTTTGGCGAGGACGGCGTGGTCGGCGACCACGTCCCGGACGAGCGCGATCGCGTCGATCTCCTCTTTGTCGAGCGCGATCTGTCCTTCCTCGAGACGCGCCATCTCCAGGAGCTGCGCGGTGAAGTCCTCGAGGCGCCTGACGTTCCGCTCGGCGCTCTCGGCGAGCTCGCGCTGGGCGGAGGTGAGTGACCCCGGCCGCTCGCCCAAAAGGAGCTCGACCGCACCGCGCACGACCGTGAGCGGGCTGCGGAAATCGTGGGACATCGCCGCGAGGAACTCGCTCTTGATCCGATCCGCCTGCCGGAGGGCCGCGGCCTCGACCGCCTGTCGGACGAACTTCTCGCGCTGCGCTCGCAGGTGCTCCAGCTCACGCAGCAGACCCGACATCATGTAGGCGGCGAGGATGAAAACGCTGACGTGGAACGCCAGGCGCCACGGCTCCGCCACAAGGCCGAACCGTTCAGACCGATACGCGGCGATCGCGACGTACGCGAGTGAGATGGCGCCGGCCGCGGTAAAGGCGCCGGCCGTTCCAAAACGAAAACCGCCCGCGATGATGATGAGACTGCCGATCACCCACGTGGTCCAGCTCGGATCCGACGAAAAGACGAGCATCGCCGACGAGACGATGCCGATGTCGAGGACGAACATCACACGCGTGAGCCGCTCGAAGCTCTCGGGCTTCGACTGCATCATCCAGTAGACGATCGCGGCATACCCGAGCACGAACACGCCCAGACCGACGAGATACGCGATGCCGATGTTCGGGAAATACGGACCGAGGAAGAAGATCAGACCCGCGCCACCGACGCGCGCCCAGTTGAACGTTCGCTCGAGCCGTTCTGCCACGGGCGCTAAGTTAGCGCGTGGCTCGCTGGCTGGGCCGGTCCTGGGGAGGGCTGCTGGCGCTCGACACGCGCGTTTCGCCGCTCCTCGTCGATCATTTCTATGAAGGAATCCACGGCGCTCTCGCGCCACTGCTTCCCGCGCTGCCGTACGAGCTCCGCGCGGACCACGTCCCAGGCGAGACCCTTTCGATACGGACGATCGGTCGTCATCGCATCGTAGGTGTCCGCCACGGAGATCACGGAGACCTCGACCGGAAGCTCGTCGCCTTTGAGGCCCCGCGGGTAACCCGCCCCGTCGTGGCGCTCGTGGTGCGAAAGCACGAGCTCCGCACCTTCCCAGAATTCGGGCAGCCGCCGCAGCAGGCGGTGGCCGATCTCGGCGTGCCGCCGCATCTCCTTCTGCTCCTCCTCGGTGAGGGGGCCCGGCTTGAGAAGGATCAGGTCGTTCGTCCCGATCTTCCCGATGTCGTGCACGCGTGCCGCGTCGCGGATCAGCTCGACCTGCGAGTACTGCAGGCGGAGCCTCCGCGCGAGGCGCTCGGCCAGAGCGGCCACACGCTGGGAGTGGCCGTGCGTGTACGGATCGCGCAGATCGATGAGATCCGCGAGCTCCAGGATCGCGGTCTTCGTCTGCTGGCGGACTCGAGCGCTGTCTCGGACGGTGAGCAGGACGATGGCCATGGGCACGCCGAAGAGGACGAGCGTCCACGGCTGCGCCTGGGCCGCGATCCCCGCGAGCGCTCCGAGAACGAGGAGCGCCGCCTCGTATGGCAACAGGCGGCGATGCAACGTCCACCAGCCACCGAGTGGGTTGCGCCGCACCTGAAGAGCTACGACGAGGTCAACGAAGGCGCTGTTCACGAGGTACTTGGCGATCGCCGCGATCGCGATGGCCCAAGGCTCGCGTACGACCTGGGCGCCGGGACCCGCGATGAGGAGGAACGCCGTCGCCGCGGCACCGGTGGAGAGCACGGATGTGGCCGCGTTGAAGCCCCGGTTGTACCAGCTCTGACGTACCCCGCGGAAGTGCAGCGCGATGAGCGTCGTCGCGCCCGCGATGACCATCGCGTAGAACGGTCCGAGGAGGAGAGCCGCGGCGAACGTCGCGGTGTCGTCGACGGTGATCTTCATCTTCACCGAGAGATGCACCGGCCAGAGCTGGGCGACGGCCGCCATGGCCATGAGCAGCGCGAAGAGGACCGTATCGGTCGGTCGAAGGTCCTCTCGGAAGGCGGCGCTCGCGGGGAGGGCCGCGAGCGCCGCACCGAGCACGCAGAGGATGTAAACGCGTAGAGGCCAGCGAAGCCGCGACACGCGGGCTAGAGCCCGATAAGCGTGTATTTCACCTGGGTCGTGACGTTGGACTTCCCATAGGCCGTCGAGCTGAGCCACAGGTAGGTCCCGGTGACCTGCGTCTTTGTGTCGAACGACGCCGACGCCTTGACCGTCACCTTGACGACAACGGGCACGCCGAGAGAGAGAAGCCCGGTCGCGGGCAACACTTTGCTGATCGTCGCGGTCGTCGGGACCGCAGCGGGGAGCGAGACCACCGTGGCGATCGCGTTCGACGGCACGAGGACCTCGTAGGCGACCGCGCCCTTGAGTGTGCTCATGTAGCTGGCTGGAAACGCGGTCGTGACGTCGACGAGCGCGCCGTTGACCATGAAGACCGGATCGGATTCACACCACTGAACGCCGGCGTCCGCGCCAATCCCCAGGACGAGCGACGAGAAAGCGAACGCGACCGTGAACGCGAGCCTGCTGAACGCGGAGGTACGAAACCGCCCCATCTATCCACCCCATGCCCATTTGATCGCGCAACTCAGTACGAAGTGAGTACGTCGCAAGGATGAGTCGATGACGCGCGCGATTCGTGTCGCTGGGGTCGCAGGACACGTCAACAGATGGTCCGTCAACGAGCGGTAAACGGTCGCTACGCACTGGGAGGCAATGGATATCCGGCGAGGGCGGGCTCGCCGCGAAGGCGCGCGTAGCCGGGCTTGATACGCGCGTAGATGATCGCGACACGCTCGTCGTATCCGACGAACGCGCTCTTCATCGCGTTGATCGAAAGACGCTCCACATCCGCGAGGCTGAGGGCGGCGATGCGCGACAAGCGCTGGAATTCGTCGGAGAGCGTCACATTCGACATGAGGCGGTTATCCGTGTTCACGGTCACGCGAAAGCGCTGCGCGATGAAGTGGCGTATCGGATGCTCGGCGAGTGTCGGTACAGCGCCGGTATCCACGTTCGACGAGGGACAGAGCTCGAGCGGGATCCGCTTGTCGCGGACGTAGGCGGCAAGAGGGCCAAGCTTCACCACCCTGCCTTCGCTTATCGCCATGTCCTCGACAAGCCGCACCCCGTGGCCGATGCGATGCGCGCCGCAGTACTGCAGCGCCTGCCAGATCGAGGGCGGCCCGAACGCTTCGCCCGCGTGGATGGTGATTGAAAAATTCTCGCGGCGGCAGAGCTGAAACGCTTCGATGTGGGCCTTCGGAGGGTGCCCGGCCTCCTCGCCGGCGATGTCAAAGCCAACCACGCCTTGTTCCCGATTCGCCACGGCGAGCTCGGCCATCTCGAGCGAGTCGGTGCGGTCGCGCATGGCGCAGATAAGCTGGCGCAGCGTGATGCGGTGGGCGCGTTCCGCGCGCTCGAACCCGCGCGCCACGCTCTGGACGATCTGCTCGAGGTTTAGCCCGCGTGCGGTGTGGAATACCGGCGCGTACCGGATTTCGGCGTAGACGATCCCGTCCCGCGCGAGGTCCTCGCCGCATTCGTAGGCGACGCGCTCGAGGGCCTCCTCTGTCTGCATGACGGCGATCGTGTGCGCGAATCCGCGTAGATAGAGGGAGAGCGAACCCGACGCCGCACTCGCGTGGAACCACCTTCCGAGCTCGTGCGGGTCCGTCGTGGGCAGCCCCGCGTAGCGCTGATCGCGCGCGAGCTCGACGACCGTGGTGGGGCGCAATCCGCCATCGAGGTGGTCGTGGAGGAGGACCTTCGGGGCCGCGCGAAGCGTCTCGAGCGGAATCACGATCGGCGAAACGATACGCCTTGCTGTGCGTCGAGCGAGCATGCGGTGTGAAGAAATCTCTTCTTCTTCCGCGACCGCGCGCGTAGGTTATCCGCGCAGTTCGCATGGGAGGGACCCAGTGATGGGACGGGTCTTTGCATCCGGAATCGTCATCGCCGTCTTGATCGTCGGAGCGACGACCGCGCTCGCAGGTTCCGCGAAGGAGCGGCTCGACACCGATCTGATCAGCTTCACCGAGAGCGCCGGGAGCGGCACGAATGGACCGGGCGGCGGGGGTATTTCCGGTGTGGCCTGCACGTCATCGGTGACCACGCAGCCCGCCTCGTTCGCTGGCAACGCGCTGCTCGACTGCGACAGCGTGGGCCCGCACAACGAGACGACGATCGCCGTGAATCCGACAAACGCCGCCAATATCGTTGCGGCCTCGCACACATACCTGTACAACCTCGACAAGCAGAGCGCGCTCGCTCTGCTGCGGATCTTCACCGAGGCCTATGTGTCCAAGGACGGCGGGCAGAGCTGGACGAACGTTCATCCGCCGCACGGGAGCTATCGCTTTCTCACGGACCCCGCGCTCGCGTTCGACGCGGATGGACACCTCTACTGGTCGAACGTCGCCTCGCACGACAGCGTCGCAGGCGCGTTCAGCGACGTCGGCGTGATCGTGGAGCGATCCGACGACGGCGGGATCACCTGGACGGATCCGGTGACCGTGGCCGCGGGCAACGGCACGATCAGCAACGGCGGGTCGAACGTCCAATTCAACGACAAGGACTGGATCGCCGTCGATCGCGGAACGAGCGGCTATCGCGGCAGTGTCTACGTGACCTGGGCACGACAGCAGTACCGAAAAGACGTGCAGACCGAGTCACCGATCTACTTCGTCCGTTCGCGCGACGGCGGCGCAACGTGGACCTCCGGCGCCGAGATCAGCGGCTCGAGCCCACTGTGCTCGGGGCAGGGGCCGACCGGTCCGACGACACGCTGCGATCAGAACGACGCCGGATTCTCTTCGCCCATCGTCGCGCCCGACGGGACGATCTACGTCGCGTTCTTGAATCACCAGGCTCAAGGCGGCACGCTCCGCGACCAGGTGCTGCTCGTCAGCTCGACCGACGGTGGGGACCGCTGGAGCGCCCCGCGGCAAGTGGTCGGGCTGATCCACGACGGCACCGGCGACTATCCCGTGAACTGGCGCAGCGACTCGACTCTGACCGGATGCCAGTTCCGCATCTTTGCCGCCGGTAACCTCGTGATGTCGACCGCGGCTGCGAACATTGGCCAGCTGTACTACGTGTACGCGGAGAACCTCGACCCCGGGGCCACGGCGCGCACGAACATCATGGCGACAACCTCCGTTGACGGCGGCGCCAGCTGGTCCACCCCGGCCCTTGTGAAGAGCAGCCGGTACGACCAGATCTTCCCGTGGGCCGACGTCGGCCTCGATGGGAAAGTGCGCGTCGGTTTCGTCGATCGGGCACGGACCGCGCCCCGCGGCCAGATGTGCGTCTACGGCTACACGCTGGCCACAGCGAGCGACCTCACGGCGACGAGCTTCGCCACGAAACGCCTCGACACGGGGGCGAGCGTCGCGTCAGACGCGCGATGGTTCACCAACTTCCCGGTCACGGGTAACTACAACACCCGTTTCATCGGCGACTACACGAACATCGCGATCTCGCCGGACGGATCGGTGTGGGCCGCGTGGACTGACATGCGCGACACGGTGGATGTTTTCGGCCGTGCTGGGCATACGGAGCACGCGGTGGCGACGAAGGGCTGACGCCTAGCCCGACCACCGAGCCGCGAGGGCACCGATCGAGAGCGCGACCATCGCGAGCCAAAGGAGGCGGAGTCCAGCCTCAGGGCCCGCGATGAGCGCTCCTCGATCGAGGCCCTCGGTCGTGCCGTCGCGGAAACGTACGGTTCCCGACACCTCGAGGGCTTTGCGGCGGATCCGCCGGACCGGGGTGGAGAGCCGCCGCTGAGCCAGCGAAAGAAGCGTTGCCCCGACCGCCGCCACGATCGTCGGCAGTGGCGCCGCACCGTTGGCCGCGGCACTCGCGAGGACCGGGAATCCGCCCCACGCGAGCGCGAATCCGATGTCCGAATGCACGATCGGAATCTCCAGCCCATACAAGATCACTAGGGCCGCGCCCACGACGACAAGCGCCAAGAACCATGGACCAAACGTCGCTGCGGCGATGACGCCGAGCAGTACGGCGCCGAGAAGCGCGAGCGAACCCAGTGCGAGCAGCACGCTCGACGGGATGCGCGTGCCGAGCGGCCTTCCTTGAAGCTCGTCGAATGCGTGCGACGCGACGCCGACGGCCAAGAAGAAAGCAATCAGGGAGCCGGCCACTGTCCGTGGATCCGGCATCGGAGCCAATGCGGCACCTAGCAAAACATATGAGAGATGCCACAGCGTGTACGGGGGATGTAGCAACGTCCAGTAGTCGCGCCATCCGCCAGGAGCAAGCGCGTAGAAAGCAGGTGCCGGCACCACCGAGGGCCCCCGCGCGATGGGGCGCCGGCCCTGGGAACCGGGGCCGGGGGGACCCCGTCGCGTAGAGAGGGTTTCGGTGGTGCCGGCTCTGTGAAGCGAAGCCTCCTCGGTGGCGCCATCCTTCACACCGGTCATTACGACACCCGCCCCGAAGCTCATCTGCGCGACTTGGACGTCGACCAGCCCCGCCTCACGCCAGTGGCGCTCGAGTGTGTGCTGCGGGTGCGCGGCGTTGAAGCGCTCGATGCTTCCCCTGAGAAATGCGCCCACCCTCGACCATCGTTCTGAGATCGCTCGTCCCACAATCGGCAATCCGATCGTTGTGTACACCCGCCACAGCGCTCGGATAACAGGATTCGCAGGCACACCGAAATCAAGTGCAATGATTCGTCCCCCCGGCCTCACAACTCGGGCGAGCTCGCGCATCGTCGCAGCGGGATCGTCGACGTAGCGCAAGAGGTACGTGAAGGTCAGGTGATCGAAGGATTCGTCCGGGAATGGCAGCGACTCGGCGCGCGCGCGGACGAGAGGAATGTGTCCATTGCGCGCGACCGCCGCTGAAAGCATGTCGCCGCTAGGGTCAAGTCCAACGACCTCGCATCCATAGCGCTCACTGACCGCGCGCGCGACGAGTCCCGTTCCCGTCGCCACGTCGAGGACGACATCGCCGGGCGCGGCGCGCACCGAGTCGACCAGGCGCGCGCGCCAGCGCGCGTCTTGTCCGAACGAGAGAAGGGCGCCAGCCCTTTCATAAGTAGCCCCGATCCCGCTGAAAATGCGGCGCGCGTCGTCTGGCGGAGATGAGGGCATCGCCCTCTCTTTACGCACGACGGACCGCGCGGCGCGGATCGTCGCCGGGTGCGACGTGCCAGCCCGACCGATAGGGTGCGCCGAAGACGATGTCATCCGGGCTCACCGGCACGCGGTTGAGCTCCCTCCCGGTCGCGGCACGGATCGCCGCCACGATCGCCGGCGTGCTCGATATGGTCGGCGGCTCGCCCACCCCCTTGGCGCCGTACGGAGCGTCGGGGTGTGGATGCTCGATGAGCACCGAGACGACGGGCGGCATGTCGAGCGTGGTCGGCAGCAGGTAATCGGTGAACGAGGCGTTGCGCACGTGTCCGTCGCGAAGCTGAACTTCCTCCATCACCGCAAGGCCGAGACCCTGCGCGATCCCGCCCTCGATCTGGCCGACCACCGCGACAGGGTTGATCGCCTTGCCGACGTCCTGCGCGGTCGCGACCTGAACGACCTTCACCAAGCCGGTGTCGACATCGACGTCGACCACCGCGCGGTGCGCGGCGAACAGGAACGCGACGTGGCCCTGATTCTGCGTCTTCGCATCGCGCGGCTCGGTGTCGCGATGGCGGTGTGTGACCGTCCGATCGATCGGCTCGTCGAGAAGGGCGGTCAGATCGTCGGGTGAGCGCCCGGCCTTGCGCCCCCGCGCGAGCAGCTCGGCCTTCACCTCGCGGCACGCCGCGAGCACGGCCCCGCCGGTCATCCAGGTCTGGCGCGACGCCGACGACGAGCCGGCCGAGCCGATGGTCGTGTCGGGACGATCGACCTCGACCCGCTCGACCCCAAGCTCGCTGCGCGCGATCTGGGCGCAGACGGTCACGATCCCCTGCCCCACCTCCGCCGCGGCGGTGTGCACATGCACGATCGGCCCGCGCGAGTCACGCGAAAGCCGCACGCGCGCGGTCGAGAAGTCGTCGAAGCCGTGCGAGTAGCAGACGTTCTTCATTCCCGCGGCATAGCCGACGCCGCGGCGTACGCCCTCGCCGCGCGTGAGGTTGCCGAGACCGCCCGGTAGCGCGATCGGGTCAGTCGGTATTTCCCCTTCGGGCATCGGGATGTCGGCGCACGTACGGACGATGTCAGCGACGGGAGCGCTTCCCTCCACCGGTTGACTTGTGATGATCCGATCGCCGTTGCGCAACGCATTTTTTTGGCGGAGGACGACCGGATCCATGTCGAGCGCCGCGGCCAGCTTGTCCATCTGCGATTCGTACGCGAAACAGGACTGCACAGCTCCGAACCCGCGCATCGCTCCGGTCGGCGGGTTGTTGGTGTACGCGCCCACCGCGTGGATCCGCGCGTTGGGGACGCGATAGGGCCCGGCTCCGAAGCACGCCGCATTCGCGACCACGGCCGGGCTCGACGATGCCGATTCGTACGCGAAACAGGCCTGCACAGCTCCGAAGCCGCGCATCGCTCCGGTCGGCGGGTTGTTGGTGTACGCGCCGACCGCGTGGATCCGCGCGTTGGGGACGCGATAGGGCCCGGCTCCGAAGCACGCCGCATTCGCGACCACGGCCGGGCTCGACGATGCGTACGCCCCGCCGTCGAGCACGATCGTCGCGCGGACGAACACGAGCTCGCCGCTCCTCGTCGCCCCGTGCCGGTACCAAAGCTTGGCCGGATGCCGATGGACGTGTCCGTAAAACGACTCTTCCCGCCCGTAGGTCATCCGTACAGGCCGTCTGGTCGCGAGCGCCAGGAGGCAGGTGTGGATCTGGAGCGTCACGTCCTCGCGCGCGCCGAACGCCCCGCCCACCCCGGCCAGCACGAGGTGCACCTTCGATTCCGCGAGGCCGAGGCACGGCGCGATCTGACGCAGGTCCTCGTGCAGCCACTGCGTCGCGATGTGGAGCTCGATGCCGCCGTCCTGCCGTGGGATGGCGAGACCGGCCTCCGGTCCGAGCGCGGCCTGATCCTGCATCCCGAGCTCGTACTCGCCTTCGACGACGACGTCGGCCTTCGCGTCCGGATCGCCGTGTTCGACGAGAACGTCCTCGATCACGTTCCCTTTCTGGTGCAGCGTCGCGGCGTTCGGCTGCAACGCCGCGACGGGATCGGTGATCGGTGCGAGCGGCTCGTACCGAACGGCGATCGCGCGTGCCGCAAGGCGGGCCTCCTCGGCGGTCTCCGCCGCGACGATCGCGACCGGTTCCCCGACGTAGCGAACCTTGCCGCTCGCGAGGACGGGCTGATCGAGCTTCATGAGACCGAAGAGCTCGCGCGTCGGCAGCTCTGCGGAGGTGATGATCGCCTTCACGCCGCTCATCTTCTTCGCGGCGGCGGTGTCGATCCCGGCGATGCGCGCATGCGGGTGCGGGCTCCGAAGCGTCGCGCCGAACAGCATGCCTTCGCGTCGGAGATCGCTGCCGTACTGGAACTCGCCCTTCACCTTGGGCGCGCTGTCAGGTCGCTCGACCGACTCGCCGACACCACCGCGCACCTTCGTCCGTGGCGCGGCGCTCCTCATCGGCGGTACATCGCGCTCGATGCGCGATCCACGGCCTCGAGTATTTTCCCGTAGCCGGTGCAGCGGCAGATATTCCCGGAAAGCGCTTCGCGTACTTCCTGTTCGCTCGGCTCGGGGTTCCGTTTGAGCAGCGAGTACGTCGCCACGATGAGCCCCGGCGTGCAGAACCCGCATTGCACCGCACCCGCGTCCACGAATGCG
>Ga0209805_1002381_pt1 | contig 10963 bp, 10 predicted proteins | sample GraSoiAngelo_148_FD_185905 | JGI IMG/M metagenome (GOLD analysis project Ga0209805, IMG submission 185905) | Grasslands soil microbial communities from the Angelo Coastal Reserve, California, USA - 14_1009_09_20cm (SPAdes) (version 2) | ecosystem: Environmental > Terrestrial > Soil > Grasslands ... | reverse complement strand
AATTTTCGAACTATTCTAATCTGTCAGCAAGTGGGCCTGATCTGCAAAGAATCAAAGAGTTGAATCGGACAGCGAATGTAGATGACCTGCAATCGTGTCTGAAACCGCTGGACAACCAGCGAGTTCGGACATCTGAGGCGAAGACTCTCAGGGAAATAGTTCAGATTTTAGACGATTGGATAAATTCACACGCTTAATCGAGGTTAGAACAACTAACCGATTCCTCAAACACGACGGCTCGGTCTTATTTTCTTCCTATCCAGCATGCGTTCTTGCTCTTGTCATACCAAGAGTTAACATATTCTCCAGTCGCTATTCTATTGCAGACAAAATTTGCGTCGCAGTAATCACAGATTTCTTCGTTGCCTATGACCCAGCCTGTTCCGGGGTCCATGTCTGTCTTCAGTTCCACCATCTCCTCCGACAATCCCTGTGTCAGAGTGTCGAAGGGATCCTGGGTGCACTGGTTGCATCCCTGAGCACAGGGATAGGGTTCGACCGTGTAGAATGGCCCATTCGGACCGTTGGCAGTGTCGTGATAATCACAGAAACTATTGCATGAGAAGTCGCCTGAAAGTGAGGCGGTGGTTTCTGGTGGCAGGAAGATGTTGTAGGCACCGGCAGTTCTGAGGTCCGCTACCGTTCCGGAGCTAATCCAGCCGATGAGGGTCTTGGCGATCTGATCGTTGGAGATTTGGAACGGAGGGTCTTGTGGAACCATGACTGGTCCGATCAGTTTGCCAGTTCCTACATTGTACGTGCTTAGCCCGCCTGAGTAGCTAGTATCGGATTCTAGATGCGCCACAACTAGCTCTAGCCTCTTCATCCATTGTGATAAAGATGGCTTAGTGTAGTAGCTGCCCCAGTAAATGTCCTGCCAAGTATAACCGTCCTGCCAGAGGGGTCCACCGTTGTATTTCACAATCGATGATGTTGCTGCCGGATGGACTCGGTGGTTGCAGGGTTGAGAATAGTGCCATATTCCAGAGGGCTGCTTGTCGTATGTGAGATTGTAGTCGACGACAGGAATCCTAAACCGACTCTTCGTCCCTCTCACGCCAACATGACGGAAACTGTGAGATGAGGTGCCGCAAATGGGGCACTTGAGAATATTCCTGCAGGAGTCGCATCTGTCCATGATAAGCGGTCATGATTGGGCTCCGTTTCTAAAACTTCTCTAGATAGGATTGTTACTTGCGAGCGTGGTGTTGGGTTCCGACGGTTACAAATATCGTGCAGTTTGCCCTTTCTATTTCAGAGAAACAATGTCCAAATCTGCATCAACTAGCTTTGTCTTCGCAAACGCTAAGGGAGAACTCGGACACATTGTCAGCCAGCTCAAACGAGTCGGCAGCATAGAATCCGTCACTCCGGTCACTGGACGCTTCGACCTCGTGATCCGACTGAAGACCAACGAGCCCATCAAAGCATTCAACACCGTTGAGAAGATTAGAAGCATCACTGGCATCACGTCCACGCAGACAGCGTTCTCCATCGAGAACGTTTCCAATGCCAAGAACAGGGAAGAGTCCTCTGAGCCCCCTCTCGCCTATGCGCTGGTCAAGGTCAAAGGCAAGTTCCGAACGGTACTCCAGAAGCTAAAGTCATTCCCGAACCTCGTCGAGGCTCACCTGATTCCAGGAGAGTTCGATGTTGTCGCCTCTTTCAACGGCTTCAGCCAGGATGAGCTCATGGAGAATTCCGTTGAGAAGATCAGCAGAATCAACGGAGTAACCGCCAGCGAGACGCTCATTACCTGGACCCCCACCAAACAACCATAGAAACTCCTCGCTAAGGAAGCCTATCAGCTTCCTTCTATTTTTCTAACAAGAAACCTAGTTCCGCGCTATTTCTAAACTTGGATATGATTGAACGACCGGTTGATGCATAGATTAGACAGGACTACTCGTTGACTACCCGTTCTGGCTCTATCTTCACGAGGATTCTACCAACACCCGGTTGGTGATGCGGATTTTTGCTGGTTCCAAGATACTTCACGGACAGCTTGTTGTTGTGTTCTTCCGCTCCTTTTGACGTCATGTCCAGCACCCGTCCCCTGATTACGACCTTCTCGTAGGGATTCTGCTGATTGAAAATGCTCAAGGCCACCTTATGATTGGCCTTCAGATACTTCGCCTTCGCTCGGCCCTCAGCAGTGTTCACAAGGATCAAATCTCCGTCACGATCAACCCAGACCGGACTCACATGCGGCGAGCCATCAGACATCACAAAGGCAAGATTACCAAAATTCTTACCATCGATCAACTTGATTGCTTTCTCAGAAAGTCTTGCATGTGGCATGCGTAACAGAACTTTGTTAGCGGAGACTCCGTAATTAAAGAGATGCTACGTGCGCGTAGTTTCAGAATGCTTCAATTTTCTATGCTGAAAGTGTTCAAGCTCATCTTGCGGACAAAGTAGATGGCGGGCCCGGTGGTAATCGGCTAGTTCCTTAAGCGAGCCCACACTTTTTCCCGAGAAAGCATGTCTCTTCCGTAAGATTCTGACATCACGAGTAGCGAATGAGTCACTAGGGCGGGCCGCAAACTCCAGCGACCCAGTTTCTTTGGGTTTGGCTTGCTGGTCAGGTCCCTTCTTCTGCTCGAATGTGAGCCGCGAAGTGATTGCTGAGTTCATGCCCAACTCTGAACCTTGCTTTAGCAGGGGTCCGCGGAGCAGCCTTACAAGCCAGACGGGTTCTTGGATCGCAGATTTTTGAGGTGCGGCCCAACTTGGCCAAACACGACCATTAACGACCTTAAGCTTATTAACAAAATCTTCGAAAATCAGACCTCATGGGAACTGGGAAGAGATGAAACTTTTCCAGACTGCATACGGTAAACCAATCGTCTTGATCTTAGTGGGAGTCTTGTTCGTCGGCGCCGCCGTGGCGGCGACTACCTTGACTATACCTTCAACCATAATACCGTCTCAAGCCGCGGTCACAACCAGCGCGTGCGGAGGAACCCTCACTCTCAGCGGTGGCCCCACGCCCGGTTCAGGAACGCTCAGATACACTTGCCCACCCTCTTCGGGGGCTTTCACAGTTACAACCACAGGAACCGACACTCCTTCGTTCAGCCCGCCTTCACAAATAAGCTCTGTCGGATATGTTTCCCATTCGGCGTCTAGCTGCTCAGGGTTCACTGCCCTCACTTCCGGATCCTCTACAGTCTTAGCCGCGACGGGTGACTACGATGTCTGTGCGAACTACTCTTGCCCGACTGGTTGCACCATTGCCTCATGGACATTCTCTTGGGCTAGCTAGAAGGTTCTGTTAACTCTTTGTTGGTTGAGTTAGCTTCGGGGCATCGGCTCCGGAGATTACCGTAGGCGTCGTAGCATGATACGAGCTGCTGTCTTACAGAGTACGGGTCCTAGTCGGGAAGCCTCTCTTGAGAGACTTCTTCCTAGCCGCTAGTATTCCTCCTGCTCTGGATATGGTGCAGAGCTTGTAACAGCTGGGAGAATCATACTGGGCCAGCAGATTATAGGATAGTTGTGAGAGTCTCCTCAGCGAGGATACGTTGTTCGCCACTCCTATCCGTATCGACCCGTTGACCATCCTCCTAAAAACTTCCAGTAGTCCTAGAACTTCCGCTGTTGCAGCATAGTGCTGCCAGACAGACTTGAGAGCCAACAACGAACGACAAGAGCCAAAACCTCCTATACGTCAGAGAGGCATCCGATGATAAGCTAACAGTGACTGTCATAGTAAGGTTCTATAATCGTACTGTTGCTCTTTATTTGTGTCGTCGTCTGGCGGGATAGGGGTGTTACGGATCGCCTAATCCTCTCTATGGGGTGCCACTGTTTCTGTATGGGATAGGTATGGCCTTCATCTTCTCCGGAATTGTTTGGGTAATGCTAACACGCAGGGCTCGCTCTCTTGAATTTCCATCGTCGGTTGGAGAGGATGCAGGTTCGGTTGACGGGGGGCGTGATGTCAGTGATGTCTCAGGGTTAGACGAAGAGAGTGATAGCAGGCGTGAGAGTGCGGCTTCACAGCGAGGAGTTCAGGCGCTCTTCAGTTCAGATGAAGGCCGGGTAGTAAGAGGGAGTGACAGATCTCGGAGCGCTCGGCTTTCCTGGAGATTTCTAATGGATATCGTCGAGTGGAGCGTGTTCATGGTTGTATACGCTGGGCTGGTCCAGGAGTACAATTCAAATGTCCTCATGCGATTGTGGATTCGTGAGAGCTTTCCTCTCGCGGGACTCCTTCTCAACTATTACGCGCTTGCTGCCCTAGCATTCGTTGCAGGGGTTCTGCTATTCTCGCTGTTGCTCCGGAAGTGGCGTTGGACGAGAATCCGTGAACTAGAGTGACAGCATGGCAGAGTCGAGGCCTCCCGAGCCATTCAATGGGTTTACCGCGCGCACATTCTGCAGTAGCCGGAGACATCGCCGCAACTGACACCAACCGCATACAGCTGCAACTGATACTAGCCGGATAGAGACATGTGACGTCATTTGTAGACGCCCACCTTTTATTTCCAGACGGAAGGATAGCCGTACACTTTGTCGTCTATCCAGGGTAAGCTACAGGTGTCAGAGCGGACGGGGTCCATGTTGAAACTTTCTGGAAGGACCGGCGAATAGAGAAAGTGAAGCTTCGTCTCGCGTTCCCCATCTTCCTCGCTCTTGTAATTCTCGCTCCCGCCGGCCTGGCGGTTCGTCCTGCCCATGGCACCAGTGTTCCATGTGACGGGTCCAAGATCGTTCTCTTGATCCAGGACATTACACCATGGTCTGGTCAAACGAATCATAATCCCGACGGAGCGGATGTAAACGAGTTGAGGACTCAGCAGGATTCATTCTGCATGATAACCTCGAGCCAGGTTTCGACGACAAACCTTGCTCATTTCCAGGAGATAATAATACCCTCCGCGCAAAGCCAGACCTATTACGACAACCTCTTCCCGGGCGGAACCATTCAATCGAAGATTTCTTCCTGGGTAGCACATGGAGGAGTCCTCTCTGCTAACTTGGCTGATTGTGCCTCTGCGCCTGGCGCGGGCGGAGGCTGGTCACACTCAGCATGTAGCGTGACCGCATCTTCCTACACGTTCGTAGGAGGAGTAAAGCACATAGGCTCCTTCTCGGATGAAAACACAATAGTCACATCTTCCAGTCCGGTTGTCACAGGCAAGTATGGTGGGACTCATGGCGGCCAGATCGTGGACAACAGTTGTCTGAAGGACCTCGACTGTTGGGGCTCCTCATCTCATGCCTACTTCACCAACCTTCCTTCAAGTACGACAATAATTCTCAGAGAGACAAATGGACCGGTGTTCATCGAATATCAGTATGGTGACGGACTGGTCATAGCAACGACTGCATCGATGGAATGGAGGTACGACTACTTCCAGCCTAGCTACCAGAATCTGAAGCTTCTCGCGAACGAGATAGGTTACCAGAATTTCAAGACCGTATGTCAAGAGAAGGATGGGGACGGTGATTTCAACGGGAACCATGGCAAGGGACACTTCAACTTTGACGAAGACAAGTGTGAAGATGGAGATCCAAACCAAGTATCAACCAGCGACCGTGGAGATGGTAGAGGCTTCCAGTCAACACAGATCCAAACGGTCCAGTTCGACTGGATGACTTTGCCCAGGACCATAACAATCACGGGCCTGGGAATCGTCGGTGGAACCACCGCACTAGGAACCAGCCTTGGACTACCAGTTACCTTCACTTTCGTAGCTGTCGAGCCGGGGCCGACGACGCCGAGCTCAGTCAGCTTCATCTTCAGTGATGGCTATGCTAATGCTGGTCCTCTCACAGGCGGAAGTGTCATACTCCACGGTTGGTAGACCGACCGCATCAAATTTCAGAACCAGCCCTTTCTCGGAATACAACGACTCGGAAGGAACGGTTTTTTCCTACCATGATGTAGAAAAGTTCACGAAACGTTCTGCGTCAACAGTCTACAAGTGGACTCACATGATAACACTCGAGCAGATCGAAAAGATGTCGCCAGAGATCGAACTAAGAGTATCCTCACTGCTCGACAGTAATCTATAGAGTAGTAGGCGTTAATCGGCTGCCATACTTCTACTGGGCGTGGGTGCCATTCTTCCGTTCGTCTATCTTGCTGCCCTCGCCTACCCTGACAAACCAGATCGACTCGCATACGCGTTTGGGGTGCTCCTGGCTTCGGCGTTTGAAGCAGGCCAAGCAGTGGTAATTTCGTTGTGGGCAGGAATCATTGGGTCGGCTTTCTGGCCTCAAGTGAGAGAAGCGATAGCCATAGCCGAGGGATTCGCCTTGATGTGGGGAGCTCTGTTCATGTCTTTCTTCTATTCACTCCAGTGAGTGGACCCTTGAACGCCTCCGCAACAATACGAGTAATGTATGGATCTGTCGCAGGGATCTTCGTTCTAGCATTAAACAGCCCCCCAATCCTGTCTGTTACAGCCGGTTACGCACTGCTCCATCTATTCATCATAATGTTGGGACTTTACATGTTGTCGCTTTCGCCCTTCGTTCTCTTGCATACCAGATTGATCCAACCGCTCGACTGCTCTCGGCTACTCAAAGCTGAAGCGATCGGAGTGGCAATCGGGTCAGTTTCGATATTACCCATGATGTTGCTGTCAGGGTTCTCCGGGTTCCTCTCGCACACTGTCCAACTTGTTGTAACCTGGGGCCTTAGTCTGTTCTTCATTTTTTACGACTTCACCTTCTCGAACATGTTCAGCCAGTTAGCGGAAACGGGAACGTCCGGGAAGCCTCGTTCGGGTCCGGATCTCGTCTCTTCAAGCGGTTTCTCCCGGATGCTGCTCGCGGCCAACATATACCCTATTCTCCCGATCGCTGCATTATTGGCATCTTCTCAATTCGTCATTGTTCTAATAATCGTCCTCTTTCAAGTGGTTTTCAGTCTTGTTGGGTTTGGGCTTCATGGTCTTTCCATCAGGTGGACCCAAGGGAATCCTTCCCCATAGGGAAGAGGCCGAAAGTGCAGGCAGCTCTTTGTCCATATTGGAAGTCGCATTCAGGTTCAAACAAGAACTTCTACAATGGCGAACTCGTAGCCTTCCCAAGCCCGAACCCCAAGAACTCTAAAACCGTCGTAGAACTACGATATCTTAGTGACGGAGTGTATGATCGCGGGGGTCGAGAAACGTGTCCGAACTGTGGCCAGACCACAATCCAAATCTTTTCACTAGTACTCGTGGTATCGCAAATCGAGTTGGAGCGAGAATGCGATCGCACTTAGTCCGTATACCTACGAAACTAGTCTCTTAAGTAATATTACCAGTAATTAACTCGCCGTCTCGGGCCTCACGGAGAACGTCTACATCAACGGGATACTCTACACAACGCTCCAGACAGACGCGAACGGGAACGGCTTATTCACCTGGACTCCGCAAGTTGCAGGGCAATATATAATGAAGTCCGTCTTCCCAGGGCAGAACTACTATAGGAACTCATTCACGACAATTATTGTATCAGTAGCAAGACGGAACGTTGTGCTTGTCGCCAACAATTCTCCACAAAGCCCAAGTGTGGGTCAGCCAGTCACTTGGAACGTTTACGCTCAAGACATGGTAAGCAACACCCCCATTACTGCATACTTCCACATACTACTCCGCTTCAGGCCTGTGTGTCATGGACCGCCATCGTAAGCGGCCTTCCTAGCATTCAGAAACTCACCTACACCGTTGAATCCCCACCCCAAGTTAGCGGCGACCTCGTTGTGTATGGTCTCATCAATGCCTTCGGCTACTATCGGTACTCGTCCGGGAACAATATGACTGTCACACTTTCCTACCAACCGCACACTCTTTCGTCGAACGGAGCGATAATTGCTTTCGCTGGAGGTACGCCCGAGACAATCAAATATTATGACACATCTGTCGCCCTGGGTAGCAGACATATCGTTGACACCGCATTGCCGGGAGAGTATGCTTCTCTCAGTCAGTACACTATAGCGTTTAACGACCTCACGACGACACCCGAGCGGATTAGGTATTTTGACATCCCAAGGAACCAATCAAGTCCCGCGGGAGCAGGGCCAGTCGGAAACATGACCTTCAGAAGCAGTCCATCAAATTTGGGGGAACCGAAATGTCTTCGAAATAAGCGAGGCTGCAGACGGCTATGATTGCAACGGCGACGGAACAACCTCATTTTACCATCTTTTTTTCTTGTCACTCTTCACGGGGAAGATTCACCGGTCTTGATCCCTGAGGGCAAAAAGAGCCGACCTATTCTTGGGGCCATCCTAGATCGGTTACTCATTCCCGCCCGGAGAAGGGTTTGAACTTCCATTTGATCCCACGCCCGAGGCGTTCAACTCGTAGTTCAAACCCTTTGTGAAAAGGGCGCAGTATCTGAGTCGTCTCGCCCACCCCCCAGAATCCAAGACCCGGAAACCTGATGGAAATTTGCGGATCCAGTTCCCACCGAACCCAACTAGTGAGGAGTAATTTGACCTAAGTCAAATTCAAACTCATTGTAAAATGACACAAATGGCAAGACTATTCTCGACAGTAATCTATAGAGTAGGCATTGTCGCCTGTGAGAGAGAATCGGCTGATCCTGGCACATGCCATGTCAGGCTCCAGCGAGGGGACAAGCATCGGCTTCGATACACTCACAATAAAGAGAAGCCTGGAAAAGGTCCCTGTCACCAGAGAGGCGGCGTTCCTACTCTCATGTTTTCGTTGTACTGAGAGAGGGAGCACTAGGAATTCGAGGCAAAGGGGAGTATTCGGCTAGTTCTTCGGGCGAGCCCACTCTCCTTTCCTAGAAAATCGTCCTCGAACTGAGGGAAGCATGCTTATGGTTTTGGAGAAGGGATCTTCTCAGGTTGCGAATCGGTCAGTCTCCGTATAGGTTGTGTTGTGGGGACCATTTCTTCCACTTCTTTCCAGATACTCACGTCTTTCGTTTCTTTGATGTAAAGGGTGCCAATTACGAGAGTTACGAGAGCAACTCCGATGGGGTAGATCAATCCGGCTAGGATACTACCTGCCGCGACGTTGATGGCAACGACTAAGACGGGAGTGAAACCGCCAAACTCGCCGTTGCCCAGGTGGTACGGCAGGGACAGGGATGTGTACCTCGTCCGGCCTGGGAACATTTCAACAAGTAATGCAGCGATGGGCCCATAGACCATTGTAACGTAAATTACCTGAGTAAGTACGAGTAGAGTTAGCGCCGGGGCGTTGAAGCTGGCCTTGTCGGAGAAGTATGTCATCGCCATGTAGAGTGGGTAGTAGGTTGCTGCTGCGAGCCCACATCCTGCCATGATGATTTTTTTTCGACCAATTCTGTCTGATAATCGGCCGAAAAAGATGAAGAGTGGAGTGCCGAGGGCGAGAGCCGTCGCCACAATAGCGTATGATGTTACTTTGTCAACTCCTCGAATCACTTGTAAAAAGTATAGCGCATAGAATTGTCCAGTGTACCATACAACGGCTTGTCCCGCTGTAGCGCCGAACAGCGCGAGAAGAATGAGACGCCAGTCTCTTCCAAGGCTTTCTTTGATCGGCGATGTAGCTGTTCTCCCCATCTCTTTGAGCCTACTGAAGAGAGGTGTTTCCCTAAGCCGCCATCGTATATAGAGCGCCGCAGCGACAAGAACAGAGGAGAGAAGGAATGGTATCCTCCATCCCCAGTTATCGAAGGCGGTGGCTCCGAGGCCGAGACTTGTCGCCACTATAACAATCAGTGAGAGAAAGAGGCCGATCGTGGCGGTTGTCTGGATATAGCTAGTCCAGTACCCACGTTTCTCGTCCGGCGCATGTTCGGCGACGTATATTGCTGCGCCGCCATACTCCCCACCTAGAGCAAGCCCTTGTAGCATGCGAATGAAAAGAAGAATTACGGGTGCTAGAAGACCAATAGCTTGGTAGGATGGAAGGAGGCCTATGATTGTCGTCGCGGATCCCATGATAGTGATTGTCAGAAGGAACGCATACTTTCGGCCGACCTTGTCGCCCAATCTCCCAAAGACGAGAGCTCCGAAGGGCCTTACAGCAAAGCCCGCCGCAAAGGTCCCGAGATAGAGTATGAGCGATGTTCCGAGTGTTTTTGACGGGAAAAACACGGGCGCAAGAAAAACCGCGAGAGATCCGAAGATGTAGAAATCGTACCATTCAATAATTGTGCCCATAGATGAGGCCGCAACTATGTAGCGCATGCTCCATCCGCGGTTGGTGTCTGACGAGAAGGGAAACGAGGGGGTGGACAGACTGCTCGACGGCTTTTTGCTTGCGCCCATAGGCTTTGACTGATGAGTGGACATTAGGTAATGGCGATAATAGGCACAACGTTTACGTTTCATCAAGAGTCTCACATTCCGAATCATTAGTGTTCATTTGTATTCTGCGAATTTACCAAGGGAGTCGTGGGCGATCTCATCTTCATCTTCGGTGTGGACCATATTCCACTTTTTCACTGAAGCCCTGCTTCGCTCTTTGGGTCATGGAACATCGAGAACTACCCCATTAAGACAGATCCATGCAAGAACCATAGTTTTCTAGCCCTCGTCCTTTGAACAGTTGTCACTGTCCCATTTGACATTCTAGACAGTTGAACTAGGTTCGACGCTCCTCCGTCATGCAAGATTCGCGGCAGGAGTGTTCGAATGTAGTCGGTTCTAGGGAAGTGTGGACTTACTGTTCAAGTAGTCAACACACGCGATCGACACTAGGCGCTACTAGGAGGCATTTGTAAACGTACTCTACGAAACGAAGTTGTTCTCCCAGAAGTCTTTCTCTCCGCCTCGTCATCGTGGCCCTGACTCTGACCATGGCTGCGTTATCGGGGACAGCGGGGCCGGTGGCTGCCGCCACAACCGGAGCACGCGTCTCCACGACCCTTGACAAGACAGTCTATGAATCGTCTTTCCAGAACTTCGGGTTCTATGCACAGGGTCTACACTGGGTTTTCTTCGAGAACACAGCGTACAACTGTGAGAATATGGGAGGATGCCTCTTCTTCGCTA
>Ga0209805_1002379_pt1 | contig 10967 bp, 10 predicted proteins | sample GraSoiAngelo_148_FD_185905 | JGI IMG/M metagenome (GOLD analysis project Ga0209805, IMG submission 185905) | Grasslands soil microbial communities from the Angelo Coastal Reserve, California, USA - 14_1009_09_20cm (SPAdes) (version 2) | ecosystem: Environmental > Terrestrial > Soil > Grasslands ... | reverse complement strand
TGCTCAAGAAACGAACCGGGTCGATCGGCTCGCGCGTGGGCCCGGCCGTGACGACAAACTTCACGCGATCAATCGATCGTGCCGGTGCAGAAGAAATTCGGCGCGAAAAGCAATGTCTTCCACTTTCCAGAGTCGACCGATCCCTTCATAGCCGCAGGCGAGCATGCCTTCTTCAGGGCCAATGAATTCGACGTTACGCGATTTCAGCTTCTCCACATTTTCCTGCGTCATTGCGTTCTCCCACATTTTTCCGTTCATGGCTGGCGCGAGCAGAATTGGTGCGCGCGTGGCCAGCGCAATGGCGGTGAGTGGATGACCCGCCAGACCGTGCGCGATTTCGGCGATGACGTTCGCCGTGGCGGGCGCGATCAAAAGCAAATCAGCGTTATCAGCAAGCTCAATATGACCGGGGCGCCAATTTTCTTTTTCGTCGAAAAAACTCGTCATCACCGGATTTTTCGAAAGCGTTTGCAACGTTAGCGGGGTGATGAACTCCATCGCGTCCGCAGTCATGACAACAAAGACGTTGTGATGCTGCTTAACGAGCAGACCTGCCAGTTCCGCCGATTTGTACGCCGCGATCGATCCGGTAACGCCAAGGACGACCGATTTTTGATTCCTAGTTTTGGATTTTGGATTGGCAGCCATCGTGAAGCCTAGGTTGGCAATATCTCGTCATCCCGAGCGAAGTCGAGAGATCCCGAAAAAGTTACTATTGATCTCACGCAACCGGAATCCCTCGGTCTTCGTCGTGCCCGTTCATTGCAAAATCAAGCGCCGGCTCAGGATTCGCTCCGCTCCCATGATTTGGCGAAATTTCTGGAGATCTTCCTCCATCGATTTGCTGATGATGGTGTAACGGTAATCGCGCCAGTGTTGCATCTCACGCGCGGCCGTTTTCAAACGCGATTCGATTTGTGCCGCCGTTTCAGTCCGGCGTTTGCTCAAACGCCGGCCCAATTCCTCGAGATTGGGCGGCATGATGAAAACGTCGGCCAGCGATTCGCGCACGAAAGAATCGCCACACTTGCGAATGGCGGCTGCGCCCTGGGTATCGATGTCGATCAATACGTCTACGCCCTTTTTCAGATTGTCGATCAACGGTTGTCGGAGCGTTCCGTAGGAATGTTCATGCACTTTGGCATGTTCAAGAAATTCGCCCGCTTTTACTCGCGCCAGAAAATCTGTTTCGGAAAGAAAGCGATAATCTTCGCCGTCGATCTCGCCGGTGCGGGGCGGTCGAGTAGTGCAGGAAACAGAGTAAACGAAATCGGGCGTTTGCCGAAGAGCATCACACAAGGTGGTTTTACCCGCGCCCGATGGCGCGGAGACGACGAACAAAATTCCGTAGCGTGAGAATTTGTTACTCAAGGTTTTGCACCTGCTCGCGAATCTTCTCCAGCTCGGTCTTGCACGCTACTACACGCTGCGCGATTTCGGCGTCATTCGCTTTCGCGCCCAGAGTGTTGAGTTCGCGGAAAATTTCCTGCACGATAAATTCCAGCGTCCGACCGACTGGTTCGTCTTTTTTGCGCAAATGATGTCCAAATTGCGCCAGGTGACTCTCAAGCCGCGTCAGTTCTTCCGAGATATCGGAGCGATCGGCGAAAAGAAAAACTTCCTTGGCCAGGCGTTCGTCATCCATGCCAACCACGAGACCTGTCTTTTCGATTCGGTCGGTCAGAGCCGTGCGAAATTTTTTTTTGACGGCGGGATGAAGAGCGCGGATTTCCTTGAGTAATTGCCGGATTGTCTGGGAGCGGCGAATCAAATCTTTGGCCAGATGTTTGCCTTCGCGCTCGCGCATTTTGATCAGGTCTCTTAGGGCGGATTCAAGAGCGCGCTTGAGTGCGGGCCAGGCGCGGTCGACCTCAATCACTTCCTCCGCTGGCCGCATCACTCCGGGCGCCTGCAAAATTGTATCGATCGTAATCTGACCGGGTGCGCCCAATTTTTTCTGCAACGCGCGCATCGCGTCGTGATAAGAACGCGCCAACTTCACATCGAGTGCCAGATGTCGAGCTCCGTCAGCGGTGGCATGATGCGTCACCAGAACGTTGGTGCGGCCGCGGGAAATGCGGGCGTTGATGGCCTGACGAATCCGCGTTTCGAGTTCGGTCAGATCACGTGGCAGATTGAGAACAATTTCGCTTTGTTTCCGATTCAGCGTGTTCAACTCCACGCTCAGTTTTACGCCGCCGCAATCCGCTTCTCCGCGGCCGTAGCCAGTCATACTGCGCATCGTGGTATTCTTTGCGCCATTCCTTGCGAAGTCGAGGAATCCCGCGATGAAATGTTAAAGGCCTCCCGTATCGACCGATCCGGCTGGCGCTCCGCTCAGGATGAGGACAAAAGATGCCTCGCCGCCATCGCGACGTCTTTATCGCCCCGGCCAGAGCAATTCATTACGATAATTTGATCGCCGGACATTTTCGGCGCGACCTTCGCGATGTGCGCGACGGCGTGCGCAGTTTCAAGCGCGGGAATAATTCCTTCCGTCTCCGATAGCAGTTTAAATCCGGCGAGGGCTTCATTGTCAGTTGCAAAATCGTATTCCACCCGGCCGATCTCGTGCAGATAACTGTGTTCGGGACCGACTGCAGCGTAATCGAGCCCCGCGGAAACGGAATGGGTCAGTTCGATTTGGCCATCTTCGTTCGCGAGCAGAAAAGTTTTGGTTCCCTGAAGAACTCCCAGCCTTCCTCCCTGGAATCGTGCCGCATGTTTGCCGGAGCGAATTCCTTCGCCGCCGGCTTCGACCCCGACCATGCGCACGTTCGCATCATTCAGAAACGGATGGAACAAACCGATGGCATTGCTGCCGCCGCCGACACAGGCGACAAGCAAATCGGGCAAGCGCTTTTCGCGTTCGAGAATCTGCGCTTTTGTTTCCTCGCCAATCACACGCTGAAAATCGCGCACCATCATGGGGTAGGGATGGGATCCCAGCGCGCTGCCTAATATATAATGGGTGGTGCGAACATTTGTGACCCAGTCGCGCATTGCTTCGCTGATGGCTTCCTTCAGGGTGGCTTGTCCAGCGCTGACGGTGACGACTTTCGCGCCCAGGAATTGCATCCGCGCGACGTTGAGAGCCTGCCGTTCCATATCGACCGCGCCCATGTAAATGATGCATTCGCAGCCAAACCGCGCGGCCACGGTGGCAGTAGCGACACCATGCTGTCCCGCGCCGGTCTCGGCGATGATACGGTGCTTGCCCATCCGCTGCGCGAGCAGGATTTGGCCGAGCGCATTGTTGATTTTATGCGCGCCGGTATGGAGCAGGTCTTCGCGCTTCAGGTAAATTTTCGTGCCGCCGAGTTTCTTGGTGAGTCGTTCGGCAAAATAAAGTGGTGTGGGACGGCCCGCGAAATCGCGTAGCGACTGCGCGAGTTGGTTTTGAAAATGCGGATCGCCTTTGGCGCGCTCGTATTCGGCCGCGAGTTCGTGCAACGCCGTCATCAGCGTTTCCGGGACGAACATTCCGCCGTAAACGCCGAAGTGACCGTGCGCATCGGGCAACGTTTCGATCATGCGAGGGAAAGTAGGGTGCCGAGAAAAGCGAGGCAAAGATTTTGTGATAATTGAAAAGCGCCGCCTGCGCCCTTATGCACGCAAGTGAACCATTGGCAGCGGGAACTGGTCGCGACAATCATCTTTGTCATCACTTATGTCCTGATCAGCGGGCGCCAGCTTAAGATCCTGCCGCTAAATCGTCCGGCTGCGGCATTGCTTGGCGCGGTATTGATGGTTTCGACCGGAGTGGTGACGCCGGAACGCGCCTATCGCGCGGTGAACTACGACACCATCGTCCTGTTACTCGCGATGATGCTCATCGCCGCCTATCTTTACCTCGCGCATTTCTTTGAATGGGCGGCGGACGCGGTATTGCAGTTTGCGCACACGCCTGCACGATTGCTGTTCTATGTCGCGCTGACGTCGGGAATTCTTTCCGCCTTGCTCGTCAATGACACGATTTGCGTGATGTTGACCCCGCTTCTTATCGCGGTGATTCGGCGCGGAAAATTGCCGATGCTGCCGTATCTGATCGCGCTCGCGACCAGTGCGAATATCGGGAGCGTTGCCACGCTCGTAGGCAATCCGCAAAACATGATTGCGCAATTTTCACGGGCGCTCGCGCCGGCCGCTATTCTCGGGCTCGGCCTCAATTTCATGCTCTTGTGGATTGGCTTTCGAAAGACTTTAGGCGAAGCCGTGATGGTGCGAGAGGCACGCTCGAGCAGCGGGCTTGACCGCAATTTGTTCATCTTGGTCTCGGTCGTTTTTATACTGATCTTCGCGGGCTTTGTTGCCGGATTGAATCTGGCTTGGACGGCCCTGGCGGGCGCGGCCGTGGTGATGGTGCTGGCAAGGCGTGATACCCATGAGGTGCTCAAGGTGGTCGATTGGCATTTACTGCTGTTTTTTGCTGCGCTCTTCATCGTAGTCGATGGACTGAGCGACACCGGCTTGCCGGACGCCATTTATGGGCATCTCAAACTGCTCTTCGGCTCGACCGTGTCAACGCAGAGCTGGAATCTGGCGTGGTTCTCCGTCGCCGGCTCCAATGTTTTTTCTAACGTTCCGTTTGTGCTGGTGGCGGGAAAATGGATGGCGCGCTTCAACGATCCCGAGTTGATGTGGAAAGTGCTCGCGCTCTCCACCACTTTTGCTGGCAATCTCATCATCGTCGGTTCGGTTGCGAACATGATTGTGATCGAATCTGCACGTCGACATCTCGAAGTAAGCTTTTGGGATTACGCTCGCCTTGGTATCCCAATCACTATTCTAACGACCGCTTCCGGTGTGATTCTGCTGCTCGTTTTGAGGTGAAGAAAGCGTTAATGGCGCGACGGTGAGGCGATGGGATCGGGATCGCATTCAGTTCCTCTTTGCGAAACCAGCGCTGCACGCGGGGATCGACGTGGTGAGCGCGCTGGCGATAAACCCGGAGCGTTACGCGATGATTTGTAAACGGAAAAACGGACGTATGAATCGGACGCGGTGATAAACTCGACGGTTTTAAGCCGTCGAGTTCCAAGCGCGGCAAAATCCACATTCCGCGCCAGCGCTGGTAGCATTGCTCGAGCAGCAGGGCGTCACCAATGGTACATAAACGATGTGATTCGATGAGCGGAACGATAGCGGCGCGCTTTCGTTTTCGTGGGAGTGAGGCTGGGTCGCGCACGCGGCAAAATTTTCTTACCGGACAAATCTGGCAGCGCGGATTGCGAACGATGCAAATGAGAGATCCCAAATCCATCATCGCGTTTTGAAAATCGCGCGCCGGCTTGCTGCAAACCAGCTTTGCCGACGATTCCCATAACTTTCGTCGGCCGGAACTGGAATCGATTGGATCGCGAACATTGAAGAGTCGGGCGAGGACGCGGCCGGTATTGGCTTCGACCAGTGGCAGAGGTTGATCGAAAGCGAACGCTGCTATTGCATTGGCAGTGTAGCGGCCGATCCCCGGCAGCGATTTCAGCTCATTCGGATCGCTCGGAAAAATGCCGCCGAATTTTTCGTCGATCAATTTGGAGCAACGGTGAAGGTTGCGCGCCCGCGCGTAATAACCGAGGCCCTGCCAGGCATGAAGAACGTCGGATTCAGTCGCACGGGCGAGGGACCGAATGGTGGGAAAACGGCGGAGCCATCTATTATAGTACGGGACCACGGCGGCGACCTGAGTTTGCTGGAGCATTACCTCGGAGACGAGGATGGCGTAAGGGTCGTGGGTGCGGCGCCAGGGGAGATCGCGGCAGTGACGGGAATACCAGCAAAGAAGAGAACGGCGTAAGGCGCGGATGTCTTTTGGCGAGATCAAGGTTTTAGCTAAACGTCCACGGCCAGCGCCGAACGTCCAATTCAGAAGGTCATTGAACGTTGGTCATTGAGCGTTGAGCGTTGGGCGTTGAATTCCTACATTCATTCCCTGACGCAAGAGCAGAAGACCAAGCTACGCAAATTGCTAGAGGAACGCGGGTTCACGTTTTCGCCCAAGCCGTACACGATCTTTTTCGCGCAAAAGGAGAAGCTGAGTGTGGCCGTTTACGAAAAAGGGCCAAAGGTTTTGGTGCAAGGGCGTGGGGTCGAGGATTTCGTGAAATTCACCCTCGAGCCCGAAATTTTCGGGGAAGCGCGGCTTGGCTATGAGGAGGTGCATTTGCCGGAAATGTTCCAGCCGCACTTCGGTGTCGATGAAAGCGGGAAGGGTGATTTTTTCGGGCCGCTGGTGATTGCGGGAGTATTTGTCGATCAACAGAGCGCGCGGCAACTTCTCAACCTCGGGGTGCAGGACAGTAAACGAATTGGTTCGGACACACGGATTCATGGGTTCGCGAAAGAAATCCGGCGGATCGCGCGCAACGCGACCGATGTGGTTGCGATCGGCCCGGCGCGCTACAACGAGCTCTACAAAAAGTTTGGTAATCTCAATAGCCTGCTAGGCTGGGGGCACGCCCGAGTGATCGAAAATCTACTGGTGCGACGACCGGACTGCCGGCGATCGCTTTCCGATCAATTTGCCGATGCGCGGGTAATCGAAAAGGCGCTATTACATCATGGCCAAAAGATTCAGATCGAGCAGCGACCGCGCGCGGAATCGGACATTGCGGTGGCAGCGGCGTCGATTTTGGCGCGTGAAGCATTCATCAATTGGCTGGAGCGGAAGGCAAAGGACCTTGGGATGAAGCTTGGCCGTGGGGCGTCGAGCGAAATCAGGACCGCTGCCGCTAATATCGTGGAGAAGCACGGGCCACAGATGCTTTCGCAAATCGCCAAAGTCCACTTCCGCACGGCGCACGAGGTCGCGCCGAGCTCTTTTCCGGCCCCGCCCTCGAAGCGCTCCTGGGTGCGTTAGCCGCTCATTGCCAACAACCGGGAAGGGCAGGATTCCTGCTCTGCAGGCCGCCAGATTCCTGCTCTTTTTTGTGGAAACTCGGATCCTGATTTTGAATCCTGATCCGGTCTTCGAAGACCGGTTGCTTTCGATTTTCGACTTCGCCGACGAACCCGAGACACGCATCGTCCGGACGATGGCGGAAGTGGTGGCGATCCTGATCGGCGAAAGCTTCGACGGTTTTGTTATCGAGGGCGAGCCTGAATTCGCGATTGAGGCGGCAACAGTGGCTCGCCAGCATTTCCCCTCGTTGAAAATCTTGTGTGCACCGTGGGAGAAACTCTCCCCTGAGGCGACAAACAAGGCCCAACAGCAACATGTCGCTGTGACAAGCGGCGCCGGCTCGACCAAGCACTTGCGCAAAGAGGTTCATCGTTTTCTAGGAAGCCTTGACGGTCATCCCGCCGTCTCGGCCGAGGGGATTGACCCATGTCATTCCCTCATTGGCAATCTGAACAAGTTTTCCGCGGCCGAAATTTTGCAAATGACGTGCATGGGCCAACGCAGCGGACGTTTCACCTTTAAGTCTGGGCGTGGCAACAGCGAGATTTACCTGCATCAGGGAGAAGTCCGGCACGCTGCTTATGGACCATTGGAAGGTGAAAGCGCGTTAGCGGAAATTTTTCGTTGGCGGCAAGGCCGTTTCTATTTCGAAGAAGGTATTATCAGTCAAGAGCAATCGGTAAATCGCCCGCTGGCGCATCTACTGCTGGATAACCTGCAAAAATTCGATGAAACCCTCGAAGTAGCGACCGTCGCACCCAATCAATGAAAGATAAAGAAACCGAAACCAAGTTGCGCTTGATCGAGCTTCAGCTGGAGAGCTGGAAGCAATTGCATGATTTGATCACTTACGGTCTGGACAAGGCCAAGCCGATTATCTCCGTCGATCAGGAGCGGCAATTCACAGAGGTGCGAGCGAATTTGCTCCAGGAGACCGAGTATGTCTTGCGCGAGTTGAATCTATTGGGCGATCTGTCGGGCCGGGCTGTGAATGTGCTAAACCGCGGTACTTCTCTGCGGACGGTGCGCGAACTTTCGAACGACGACGCCCGCCGTCTTGAAACGGATTGGAACGGCGTGTTCACCAAGCTGGGAGTGGCGCAAGGGCAACTGAAGTCGCGGCGGAAGGCTTTTGCCGAAGTAACGCCTTTTAAGGCGTTCAAGAGCCGCCTGTTCCGGCGGCCTGCGGTCGCCTAAATTTATCGAGGCAAGTCGGGCGCGCTGTGCCAAGCGCTGAATTCGAACCAGGGGCTCGCTGCGGCGAGCGGCTTTTACAAGAGGCGTGAATGTTGCGAACGGCCTGCCGCTCTGCTTGTCGCAAGGGACGATAAAAGCGTCAAATTTTTTTGGCTTTACCCACGCAAATTCAAGCGCCAGGGCGATTTATTTGTGATATAATAACTTATGGCCAAGCTAACTAAAAGGGACATTGTGGTGGCGATCAGCAACCAGACTGGCATGGTCCAACACCAGGTTTTCGATGTTGTTCAACGCACCCTGGATCACATTACCGACAGCCTTGCTAATAATGTGGCGGTCGAGTTGCGAAATTTCGGAGTCTTCCAACCGCGTTTAACGAAACCGCGTGTGGGCCGAAATCCAAATGAGCCAGGCAGCAGCTTCGTTATTCCAGCGCGTGCGACCGTGAAATTCAAACCGGGGAAGATCATGCGTCAGCGAGTAGAAAAACTGTCGCGGGAATTGAAGGATGCCTCGGAAAGGAAAGCCGCGGCGAACGCTCCGTCTACTCCTGGCTGATCGCCGGGAAGTCCGTTTGAATATGGGGCCACTTGGAACATAGACCTTCAGTCTGTGTGCCCAGCGCGTTTGCACCCCGCTGAATTTTCACAGGCCCGAAAGCTTTCGGGGCCGGACGGACGGGGCACAGTGGCTATATAGCGCGCGTAATTAGCGGTGTTTTTTCAGCAGCGACTATCGCATTTCGGCGTTATTGCTTAGCAATTGCTGAATTACTTCTTCGAGTCGTTCGAAGTTGATCGGCTTGGTTAAGTGTTCGGAAAAGCCGGCGGCACGGGCACGATTCACATCGCTCTCCATCCCGAATCCGCTCAGGGCGATTCCAAGCACTCCTCGGTTGCGCATTTCCTGCATCAGTTCATAACCGCTGCGATCCGGCAGTCCAATGTCGCTAATAAGGAGATCGAACTTCTCTCGCCGCGCTTTCTCGACGGCCTGATCGGCAGTGTAGGCGACGGTGATGTGGTAGCCGCGGCGCTCGAGGATCATTTTCAGACCTGTGCAGGTATCTTCGTGGTCGTCGACGACGAGCAAGCGCGGTGGGCGAACGGGAGCTGGCGCCAATACTGGTTGGGCGCCATTCGGGGGTGATTCGCCATCGAGGACCGCCGGCTCGGCGATTGTGCTGAGACGAACCGTAAACTTCGCGCCCTGATTCAGCCCGGGGCTGGAGGCAGCTATGGTTCCGCCATGTGCCAGGACCATGGCCCTTGAAATGGCCAGGCCAAGCCCCAGACCGCCAAACTTTCGCGTGATGGAACTTTGGCCCTGCTCAAAGGCATTGAAAATCCTTGGGAGCTTGTCCGCTTCGATCCCGATACCGGTATCGCTGACGTCGATTGCGATCTGTCCAGGCTGTGGATTTGAGGTGACGAGAGAGATCCGACCGCTCTCATCCGTGAACTTGACGCTGTTCTTAATTAGATTCCAGAAGACCTGTTGCAGTCGGGCCGGATCCCCTTGCACGAAATGGTCGCGAGCATTCAGAGTTAGCTCGACCTCGAGAGATTTCTGCGAGATTTCCTCGCGGCAAATTTCCAACGCCCGTTGCAGCACACTGTGAACACTTACTGGTTCGAGGCTGAGCTTGAGTTTTCCTTTGGCGATGCGGGTGATATCGAGCAGGTCATCGATCAAGCGTGCTTCCAGCTCCACGTTGCGACGGATGACATCAAGGGCTTGGCGGACCTCGTCTGAATCGGTGACGTGAGTTTCCAAGGCCGCGACCATGGCGATCACCGGAGAAAGGGGATTGCGCAGTTCGTGGGAAAGGAGGGCGAGAAATTGATCTTTGGCAGCGTTGGCGCTTAACAGCTCATTGCGCAGAGTCATGTCGCGCGTTTTCTCTTCCACCAGATAGAGCACGCCCTGAATATTCTGATGCGAATCGATCAGGCGCAGGAGATTGACATTGCAAAAGCGGGTCGCTCCGGTGCGATCGGGAAACGGTTCTTCGATGAGCTGATAGGGTGTGCCGGTTGCGAGGACGTGGTCGATAATCGATGGAGACACGATTTTGACCTGATCGTAAGTCACGACTTCGATGTCGGACCCCGCCGGAAGCTGGCCGATCTGCAACGCCATTTGGGCAAAGGCGTCGTTGACATGAAGAAAACGACGTGTTTCCGGGTCGACCAGGGCGATGCCGATCGGCATGTTGGCTAGAATTTTTTCGTTGAAACTGACTTCGCGCTCGATCCGACGCGTTGCTTCGGCCTGACGTCGGTAAAATCTGCCCGCCAGAATGGCAGCGACCAGGGTCCCGGCGATCAGCCAGCCAGCCGGCACGGTAATTTTGCGCAACAGATCGTGAACCGGAGCATAAGCAATCTCCTCGGGTTGGTGGATAATCGCGAGCCATGGGGCGGACTCCAGTGGATCGAACGAGTAAATGTTTCCGCCCTGGCTGAGATGTCCTCTCTGTTCCTTCCGAATATCGGAGATTAACTTGGCTTCCGCGCGAGTCGTCGGTTCAGTCTCCGCTTTGAAGTCGGGTGTAAAAAGCCGGAACCCGGCCTGATCGACAATCTGGCAATGGGCCTTGTCCGCGAATGAAATCGAGGAAAGCCGCCGGCCTATCCGTTCGATCAGAATTGAGGCGCCGACGTAACCGATGGTTTTTCCGTCGCGCGTCCGGATGGCGGCAACGACATCGGTAACCATGCGATCATCAACCGCCCGATGATGAACGGGCGAGACGTAGGCGTTAGTTTGCCCATCAGCTCCATCCTTCCAAGCATCCGAAAGAAACGGCTGGCCCACCAGATTGGGCGCGGCCGGAAGTGAGCCTAAAAGTTTGCCGTCGGCG
>Ga0209805_1002374_pt1 | contig 10979 bp, 5 predicted proteins | sample GraSoiAngelo_148_FD_185905 | JGI IMG/M metagenome (GOLD analysis project Ga0209805, IMG submission 185905) | Grasslands soil microbial communities from the Angelo Coastal Reserve, California, USA - 14_1009_09_20cm (SPAdes) (version 2) | ecosystem: Environmental > Terrestrial > Soil > Grasslands ... | reverse complement strand
GAGGGAGAGAGGATCGGCGAGCGTGCGGCTGCTGCCGGCCTTCGACGAGTACCTGCTCGGGTGGGCCAGCCGCGCCTTTGCGTTCTCGTCTGAGCTGGAACGCCGGCTGCACGGAGGCGGCTGGATCCATCCGGCGGTCGTGGTCGACGGCAGGGGCATCGCCGCCTGGCTGATGGAGCGGCGCGCACGCCGGCAGGAGGTCGCCGTCGAGGCATTCGAGCGCATCAGCCCGGCAATCGCCGCTGGCATCCAGGCTGAGGTCGCGGACCTCGGACGGTATCTCGGTGTCCAGATTGCGCTGCAGCGCGTGACGACGGCTTCCGATCGCCGCCATCACCCAGAGTCCATCTTGACAGTCGACAAGTGACATTCTATGGTGGAGTGGTTGTCGGAGATACCGGATTTCGGTGGAGGGCATGACCGATGGCCGAGACAAGAGCGCTGCGGCAGCGGACTTTCGAGCTGGCCAGCAAGGGCGAGATCAATCCGGAGGAAGCGCGAAACGCGCTCACCAAAGCTGTACGTGAGTTGTCGGATGCAGACCTGAAGGGCTCCAGGGTTCTCTTCGCCTCCTTCCGAGGCGGGCAGCTGACCGTCATACTCTGATCCCGCGTCCACACTGAAAGGCGCCACCAGCCTCGAGCTGGTCCTGGCGCTACGCGGCTGGGACGCCTGGGAGGCCAGGCGGCGTGAGCTTGCAGGCCGTGGCGCTGCGCGCTTCTACCGTCACGCCGCGACCAGCGTCCCTTACTATCGCGCGCGATTGGACGCCGGCAGGGGGCGCGATCTCCATCCCAACGATTTCCCCCTGATCTCGCGCGCCGACATACAGTCGCGGCCCTCCGACTTCGTTTCAGACGTCCTACCGCCGGCAGCGCGCGATTTCTACGCCAAGACCAGCGGCACGTCGTCGGGCAATCCACTCACCGTCAGGCTGGACCTGGCCGCGTGGTACGAGCTGAACCATGAGACGTTCGCCACCGTGGCTCGAGGGATTCCGGGTGTCTGGGCCCTGATGCAGTCCGGCCAGCCCGGCGTGGAGCTGGTCACGAATGAACGCAACCGGCTCCCGGGCGCCATCATCCTCCTGTCCGCCGGGTGCGCCCTTCTGACCCGGCGGATGATCGGAGCCGGCGACGCGGACGACCTGGCCGTTCTCCAGGCACTGCGCAAGCCCTTTCCCATCCTGTACGGCAAGGCGAGCTACCTTCAGCAGCTGGCCGAGCTGGACCAGCGGGCCGCCGGAGCTGCAGCGCGTGTCTGTCCGAGCGCGATCCTGGTCAGCGGCGAGAACCTTTTCCCCGACGCCCGCGAAGAGCTCGAGAGCTGGTTCCGCTGTCCTGTTTTCGATTCGTATACCTCGGCGGAAGGCGGGCTGATCGGCTTGCAGTGTGCGCACAGTCAGGGTTTGCACCTTCAATCCCCGAGCCGGCAGATTCAGGTGCTGACGGCCGCGGGCGAGGTCTCCGAGGAGGGCTCCGGGGAGCTCATCTTGACCAACCACGTCAACTGGGCGATGCCATTCATCCGGTACCGCACCGGGGATTGGGGAACGCTGGCCCGCGCCTGCAGCTGCGGCCGGCCGGGGCCGGCTCTGGTCGAATTCAGCGGTCGGGAAGCTGTCGAGTTCAAGACGCCATCCGTCACCGTGTCGCCCGAGCGGCTGAGCGCGATCCTCCGGGCATTCCCGATCAAGGACTACCACCTTACCCAGCGCGCCCCAGCGGCGTTCGAGCTCAAGTGGGTTCCATCATCGACGACGGTCAGCGTGTCCGGCCTGGAGCCGGCTCTGCGCATCGAGCTTGGACACGCGCTCGGCGACGTCAGCCTCGACATGCATGCAGTGGATACCCTCCGCAAGCCAGGCGCCAAGTCAGAACGCTACCGCAGCCTGCTGGGTGAACCAGGCACCACCGGATCGCCGTCTCCGGTGGGGCGGACCTGGCGAATCAAGTCCGCCCCATCCGCGCCGGCCTTCGTCAGGACTGTCGCCTTCTCCCCGACCCGTCGAGTCGTCGCATGGGGCAGTACGGATGGGACCCTGGGCGTCTGGGATCAGGAGTCCGGCCGCCACCGATGGTGCACCGCCGCCAAGGGCCGGCCGGTCCTCGGCGTCGCGTGCTCACCGGATGGCGAGCGGCTGGCCGCCGCCGACGCGGCGGGACGGGTCACGGTGCTGGAAAGCGACTCGGGCGCGGTCGACCGGATCCTCTCCCAGGACGGCCGCGTCTGGTCAGTCGCGTTCGCCCCGGGCAGCCCTGTCCTCGCCTGCGGGGCCTCGGACCGCACCCTTCGCCTGTGGGATCTTGCCGCCGGGGATCAGCTCGCGGCGATCAAGTTTTCCGCGGCGGTGCTCGACGTCTCGTTCAGCCCTGACGGTGAGAGCCTGGCCCTGGCGACAGCCGACGGCTGGGTCCATCTCCTGGACAGCGCCACGAGCGCCCGCCTGTTCAGCGTCAGGCTGTGTGAGCAACCGGTGGCCGCCCTGCGGTACTCGGCAAGCGCCAAGCTGCTCGCCTGCGCCGCTCACGACGGCCGCGCCCGGCTGCTGCACCTTCCTTCGGCGACTGAACAGGCAGGCTTTTCTCATCCCGGCCGGGTCTTCTCGGTTGCCTTCTCGCCCGACTCCAGAACGCTCGCCACGGCATGCTCCGACGGAGCCGTCCGGCTCTGGAGCCTCCTGTCAGAAGGAGCTCCCCTCGTGATCGCCACCGGCCGCCCGTCCGGTCACTGGCCGATCGCGTACTCGCCGGACGGCTCCAGCCTGGCTTGCGGAGGCCGGCGCCTCGTCCTGTGCGAGGCCGCGCTAGAAGTGGAAGAGCGCACGCAGGACGGCGGCCACCAGCGCCCCGCCGATGATGGAGGTGATGAAGGGGGCCCGGATCGCGGCCAGGCCCGCCGCCACCAGCACCGCCGGGACCTTGGCGTCCAGGTGGAAGAGGCCGTGCGGGTTGAGGAACTGGCTCACCACCAGGGCCGCGAGCAGCGCGGGAGCGAGGCCGCTGGTGCGCTCGCTGACGGCGGCCGGGATGCTGAGCATGAAGGGTCCGGCCGAGCGCATCAAGAAGATGGGAAGCGCCAGGCCCGCGATCAGCAGCAGGGCTAGCGTGCCAGCCACAGTCCCACCAGGGCGGCGCCGGCGAGCGGGACGCCGGGCGGCGTGAAGGGCGCCAGCGCCAGGGCTGCCACCGCGCCGCCGACGGCGCAGCGAAGCGCATGCTTGCGCGAGAGCATGGGCCAGAGCAGGGCCACGAAGCCTGACGGAAAGGCCGCATCCAGCCCCAGGCGCCTGGGATCGCCCAGGACTGGGCCTACGACCGTGCCGATCAGGGTCCCGACCAGCCAGCCGGCACCCGCCGCTGATGAGGAAGGTCCGCAGGTCGGGCCGGCCCGGTTCTCCGGCGCCGACCGCCAGCGCGTAGCTCTCGTCGATGGCCAGCTGCCCGGTCAGGACCCGCAGGAACCGCCCGCCGGGAAGCGACCGCGCCAGCCCGATGCCCATGGCGATGTAACGGAGGTTGAGCAGGGCGGCGGCCACCACCGCCGCCAGGATGCCGCCTCCCGTGCTGACCACGCCGATCGCGGCGAACTGCGACGAGGCGGCGAAGACCAGCGCCGACATCAGGACCGCGGCCCAGCCGGGGAAATGAGCCGCCACCGAGAGCACGCCGAAGGAGATGCCGAAGACGAAGACCCCGAAGACCAGGGGCGCTGCGCCCAGTAGGATCTCCCTGGTCGACCGCGTCGCCTGCCCTACCCTCATCGTCATCCCTCCCTCCACTCGGTGATGGTTCGCACCTCCAGGTCCGGCCCGCCCTCCCAGGCTGCCAGAAGAGCAGCCGCGGTGTCCAGGGAGGTCAGGCACGGAATGCCCCGCTCGACAGCCGCGCGCCGGAGCTCGAAGCCGTCGCGGATCAGAGGCAGGCCGGGCCGCAGCGAGACGCCGGGCCCGTTCCTGGTGTTGATCACCAGGTCCACGCCGGCCGCGATCAGGTCCAGGACGTTGGGCCGCGGCCGCCCCGCCTTGGCGACCAGCTCGCAGGCAAGACCGGCGCGGCGCAGCGCCGCCGCGGTCCCCGGGGTGGCGTGCAGGCGGTAGCCCCTCTCCACCAGGCGCGCGGCGATGGGGAGCATCTCGGGCTTGTCGGGATCGGCGACGCTGAGCAGCGCCTGCCCGCCGGGACGCAGGCCGATCCCCGACGACTGGAAGGCCTTGCGCAGAGCCGCTCCCAGCGTCCGGTCCACCCCCATCACCTCGCCCGTCGATTTCATCTCCGGCCCCAGGTAAGGGTCGACGGCCAGCAGCCGGTGCATGGAGAAGACCGGCGCCTTTACCGCGACCAGCGGGCGGGGCGGCAGCAGTCCGGACTCCCAGCCCAGGTCACGCAGCCGCTCGCCCAGCATGACGAGCGTGGCCAGCCGGACCATGGGCACCCCCGTCACCTTGGAGAGCATGGGCACGGTGCGCGAGGCGCGCGGATTGACCTCCAGCACCTGCGCGTGGCCCTCCTGAATCACGTACTGGACGTTGACCAGTCCGCGCAGCTCCAGATGCCGCGCGATCCGGGTGGTGAAGTCCACGATCTCGGCTTCCCCTTCCGGCGTCAAGCCGTAGGCCGGATAGACGGCGAAGGAATCCCCGGAATGGACGCCGGCCCGCTCCACGTGCCGCATGATGCCGGGGATCAATACCGTGTCGCCGTCGCAGACGGCATCCACCTCGACCTCGGTACCCATCACGTAGTGGTCGACCAGGACGGTGCCGCGCGGCAGCGCCTCGCGCGCCCAGCGCATGTAGCGGCGCAGCTCCTCGGGCTCGTGGACTATCTCCATGGCCCGGCCGCCGAGGACGTAGGAGGGGCGCACCAGGACCGGATAGCCGATCGCCTGCGCGATCGCCAGCGCCTCGTCGATGGAGGTGGTGGCGCCGCCCGCGGGCTGGGGCACTCCGATGGAGTCGAGCGCCTGCGCCAGCCGCCGCCGGTCCTCGGCCAGGTCGATGGCGTCGACCGACGAGCCGAGGATCGGCACCCCGGCGCCGGCCAGCCGCTCAGCCAGGTTGATCGCCGTCTGACCACCGAACTGCACGACCGCCCCCGCGACCCGCTCGGCGCGTGCCACCGCAGCGGCCGCGCTCAGGTCCAGAGGCTCGAAGTAGAGACGGTCGGAGGTGTCGAAGTCGGTGGAGACCGTCTCCGGGTTGGAGTTGGCCATGACCGCCCGCACCCCGGCCGAGCGCAGGGCCCAGGCGGCGTGCACCGAGCAGTAGTCGAACTCGATGCCCTGGCCGATGCGTATCGGCCCCGAGCCCACCACGAGGGCTGCCCGGCCCGGGTCGGGGCGGGTCTCGCTCACCTCCTCCGCGGTGCTCGAGTAGTAGTAGGGAGTCTCCGCCTCGAACTCGGCGGCGCAGGTGTCGACCAGCTTGTAGGTCGGTTCGTGGCCGTTGCGCCCGGGCAGCTCCGTGGGCGAGGGCGCCAGCCTGGTCATCGCCTCCATCCGGTCCAGGAACCAGACGTCGATGCCGGTGCGCGCGGCCAGCCCGGCGGGCGTCGCTCCGAGCCAGAGAGCGCGCAGCAGGGCGAAGAGTCGCCGATCGTTGGGCTGGTCGATCAGAGCCGGGTCGTCCAGCTCCACCTCGTCCGGCCACCGCTGCTCCAGCGAACGCAGCGCCTTGGCCAGCGCGCCCTCGAAGGTGCGCTCGATCGCCATCACCTCACCGGTCGACTTCATCTGCGTCCCCAGCCGCCGGTCGGCGCCCGGGAACTTGTCGAAGGGCCAGCGCGGGATCTTGACCACCACGTAGTCGAGCGCCGGTTCGAAGGCCGCGAAAGTGCGCCCGGTGACCTCGTTGCGGATCTCGGCCAGGCGCCGGCCCACCGCGACCTTGGCCGCCACCCGCGCGATCGGATAGCCGGTCGCCTTGGAGGCCAGCGCCGAGGAGCGCGAAACGCGAGGGTTCACCTCGATCACGTAGTAGGTGGAAGAGCGCGGATCGAGCGCGAACTGTATGTTGCAGCCGCCCTCGATGCCGAGCGCCCGGATGATGCGCAGTGCCGCCGATCGCAGCATCTGATGATCGCGGTCGGAGAGGGTCTGGGCCGGAGCGACCACGATCGAATCCCCGGTGTGCACCCCCATGGGGTCGAGGTTCTCCATGTTGCAGACGGTGATGCAGGTGTCGGCGGCGTCCCGCATCACCTCGTACTCGATCTCCTTCCAGCCCCAGAGCGAGCGCTCGACCAGCACCTGGCGGATCGGGGAGGCGTCGAGACCGCCGCGCACGATGCGCTCCAGCTCGTCGCCGTTCGAGGCGAAGCCTCCTCCGCCACCGCCCAGGGTGTAGGCGGGGCGCACCACCAGCGGCAAGCCCGCCTCCGCGGCGAAGGTCAGGGCTTGCTCGAGAGAGCCGCAGGCGCGCGACGCAGGCACCGGCTCGCCGATCCCCAGCAGCAGCTCCTTGAAGGCGGCGCGGTCCTCGGCCCGGCGGATGACGCCGGCGTCCGCTCCCAGAAACCTCACGGCGTAACGGTCCAGGACTCCCCGCCAGTGCAGCTCCATGGCCAGGTTGAGCCCCGTCTGTCCGCCCAGCGTCGGAAGCACGGCGTCGGGGCGCTCGCGGTCGATCACCTTCTCCACCGCCTCGACCGTCAGGGGCTCGATATAGACCCGGTCGGCGACGTCCTCGTCGGTCATGATCGTGGCCGGGTTGGAGTTGACGAGCACCGTCTCGACCCCCTCTTCGCGCAAAGCCTTGCAGGCCTGGGTCCCGGCGTAGTCGAACTCGGCTGCCTGGCCGATGACGATCGGTCCCGAGCCGATGATCAGCACCTTGCGCGGCCGGGGCGCGACGACCGGGACGCCTGCGATCGTGCTCGCCGGCGAGCGACCGGTCAGGGCCAGCTCGACGAAGCGATCGAGCAGGTCCTGGTTGTCGGTCGGGCCGGGGCAGCCTTCGGGATGGTACTGGAGGCTGAAGACCGGCAGGGACCGGTGGGCCAGTCCCTCGACCGATCCGTCGTTGAGGTTGACCCGGCTGATGAAGAAATCTCCGGCCGGCAGGCTGGCCGCGTCGACCTGGAACTCGTGGTTCTGGCTGGTGATCCGGACCGCGCCCGATACCAGGTCCTTGACCGGATGGTTGGCCCCGTGATGACCGAAGGGCAGGCGGGAGGTCGTCGCCCCCACCGCCCGGCCGAGGACCTGGTGGCCGAGGCAGATGCCCAGCAGCGGGAGGCGGCCGATCGCCGCCCGGCAGAGCTCGACGGGGCCTTCCAGGGTGGCGGGATCGCCCGGCCCGTTGCTCAGCACCAGCGCCCCGGCCCCGGTGGCCCGCACCTCTTCCCACGTCGCTCGGTAGGGCAGGACGACCACGCGACAGCCGCGCTGGCGCAGCGAGCGCAGCAGGTTGCGCTTGACCCCGAGGTCGAGGACGGCAACGGTCAGCCCGCCGCCGTCGACGCAGCCCCGGGCGCGGAGCTCCGGGGGCGGCGGCTCGAGCCATTCCGCCGTGCTGCCGCGCGAGACCTGCCTCACCAGGTCCTGGTCGGAGAGGGGCGGGACCTCGCGGGCCAGCTCGCGCAGCGCGCTCAGCCGGGCCGCGTCGGGCCGCTCCGCCTCGTGTGACAGCACCGCCCGCAGCGTGCCGTGTGCTCGCAGATGGCGGGTCAGCGCCCGGGTATCGACCTCGCAGATTCCGGGAACGCCCTGCGCCCGAAGGAGGCGGTCGAAGAGTGGTGGGAGGGGCGGTCGCAGACCCAGCGGGCGATGAAGCCCCTGGCCCAGGACCGGTCTGACTCACAGTCGCCGGCGCGGGTGCCGTAGTTGCCCTGAAGCGGATAGGTCATGCAGAGCATCTGTCCGGCGTAGGAGGGATCGGTCAGCACCTCCTGGTAGCCGGTCATCGCGGTGTTGATGACCACCTCGCCCTGGCCCAGCACCGCGGCCCCGATGGCCCGGCCGACGAAGGCCTGGCCGTCCTCCAGCACCAGGGCAGCGTGTCTTACCTGGGCGGCGAGTGGGGGCGCCGAAGCTGTCCCCAGGCGCAGTTCGGTGCCCACGGCCAGCCGGTCAGTCCAGCGGGATCGTCTGCCGCCAGTCGCGGCTTTCACGCCACTCGGGCTGGGCCGCCTTCTCCAGCAGGAAGCTGCCCAGGGCCAGCATGTCGATGTCGGTACGCATGAAGCAGGTGTAGGCGTCCGCCGGCGAGCAGACGATGGGCTCGCCCCGCACGTTGAACGAGGTGTTCACCAGCACCGGACACCCCGTCACGCCCCGGAAGGTGGTCAGCAGGCGATGGTAGGCGGGATGCACGTCCTCGGTCACGGTCTGGATCCGGGCCGAGCCGTCCACGTGCGTCACCGCGGGTATCGTCGATCGCCGCAGGTGGAGGAGGTCCAGGCCGGTCGCGCCGTTGGCGTCGGGCGTCGGGATCCGCTGGTCCGCGGCCACGTCGGCGATCAGCAGCATGTAGGGACTCTCCTGGGCCAGGTCGAAGTACTCGCGGGTGTCCGTGGCCAGGACCGAGGGCGCGAAGGGCCGGAAGGACTCCCGGAACTTGATCTTCAGGTTCATCACGGACTGCATCTCCGGACGCCGGGGATCGCCCAGGATGGAGCGGGCCCCCAGCGCCCGCGGGCCGAACTCCATCCGGCCCTGGAACCAACCCACGATCTTGCCCTGGCTCAGGGCGGCCGCCACGCGGGAGGCCATCTCCGCCGGGTCGTGCCGGGTGTAGGGAATCCGGTTGCCGTCGAGGAAGGCGGCGATCTCCTGGTCGCTGTAGGCGGGGCCGAGGAAGGCGCCCGCCATCGCGTCCCCGCCGCGGCCGACCTGAGGCCGCGGCGCCCCCCGGTCCATCGCCACCAGGAGGGCGGCGCCCAGCGCCCCGCCCGCGTCGCCCGCCGCGGGCTGGATCCAGACCTCGTCGAAGAGCCCGCTGCGGATCAGCTTCCCGTTGGCGACGCAGTTGAGAGCCACGCCGCCGGCCAGGCACAGCCTCGACTCACCGGTGAGCTCGCGCGCCGCCCGGGCCAGCTTGAGGACCGCCTCCTCTGTCACCTCCTGCACGGAGGCGGCCAGGTCGAACTCGCGCTCGGTCACCCTGGCTTCCGGCCGGCGCCGCGGGCCTCCGAACAGGTCCTCGAAGGCCCTGCCGGTCATGACCTGGCCTCGCAGGAACTCGAAGTAGCGCAGGTCGAGGCGGAAGGAGCCATCCTCCTTGATGTCGATCAGCTTCTCCCGGATCAGCCCGGCGTAGCGCGGCTTGCCGTAGGGAGCGAGCCCCATCAGCTTGTACTCGCCGGAGTCGACCTTGAAGCCGCAGAAGTAGGTGAAGGCCGAGTAGAGCATCCCGAGCGAATGCGGGAATCGCAGCTCGGCCAGCCGGCGAAGGCGGGAGCCCCGCCCCTGCCAGATGGTGGTCGTGGCCCATTCGCCGACGGCGTCGATGCAGAGCACGGCTGCCGTCTCGTAGGGGCTGGGCAGGAAGGCCGAGGCGGCGTGCGACTCGTGGTGCAGGCGGCAGGTGATCGGCGGCACGCTGCCCATGCCGAGCCCGGCCAGCTGCCGCCGCACCTCCCGGTCGGCGCGCCGTTTCCAGCCCAGCCATTCCGGCAGCGTCTCGCGAAACGATCGAAAGCCGTCCGGAGCCACGGCCAGGTAGGTGGCCAGCACCCGCCTGAACTTGAGCGCCGGGTCCTCGTAATAGGCTATGGCCGAGACGTCATCGAGACCCACGCCAGCCTCGCGCAGGCAGTAGGCCGCCGCCCGCTCCGGGAAAGAGGGGTCGTGGCGCTTGCGGCTGAAACGCTCCTCCTGGGCCGCGGCCACGGGCACCCCGTCGCGGACCAGCGCGGCCGCGCTGTCGTGGTAGAAGGCCGAGATGCCGAGGATCAGGTCGGCCACGTGGGCTCCATCACGTGAGGCCGCCTCCGGCGGCCGCGTGGACCAGCTCACCCGATGGGAGCGCCTGGGGCCGCGGCCGCAGGCGCGCCAACTGCCGGGCCCAGAAGCCGGTCGGCGGGTTGAGGGACCGGTAGCCGACGCGGATCCGCTCCCAGGCCTGGGCCCGTGCCGCGGCGCCGGTCGACAGCGGCAGCGCCGCCATGTAGCTGTCGACCGCGTCGGCGGCCCAGGCCGAGTGGCCCGCGGCCACGTTGTCGATGGTGTTGTGGATGTCGACGAAGCGGGTGCTGAATCGATAGGCCTGGAGCGCGATCTTCGAGCGCCGGTAGCTGCCGCCCACCCCCGACAGCTCCATGGCCACGTTCAGCCCCAGGATCTCAGGCATGAACGTCCGTGGGAAGCGGCCGACGCTGAGCCAGTAGACGGGAAGCTCCAGCGAGCTCTCCCTGAATCCCGGCCAGAAGGCGAACTCGCGCGAGGCCGTGGGAGGCACGGCGAATCCCATCTCCGCCAGCAGCTCCCGGTAGATCAGCGGGTGGTTGAGGCGGGGCTCGCCGTTGCCGAGCTCGTCCCAGTAGGTGTGGAAGAGGAAGTAGCCGGTTTCCGAGGAGGCGTACTCGTAGTCCGTGAAGCCTCGCAGCCAGGAGCCGTCGATCATGGTGAGCGGCGCCAGCTGCACGGTGGAGTCGATCAGTGCCTCCCGTGAGGGCACCGGAACCTCCGCCGTGGAGCGGAACTCCTGGTCGTGGCGGTCGTGCTGGGCCAGGAGCCAGGACCGCAATCCCTGCGGACCCCAGCGGGGCGGGAGCTGGTTCTCGGCCCGGTCGATCCCCTGGCGGGAGCGTGCCAGCCAGCGCTGCACGTACTGGATAGCGAAACGCCGCAGCGCCGGGGTCTCGGTCCGCCGCTGCAGCAGGTGATAGGCCTCGCGCAGGCTGCTCGGGGCGCGGTCCTCGCCAGGGTCGCGCCCCTGCAGCGACGGAAGGAGGGGAACAGAAGTGCTCGGCGGCGTGGTCGGCGGGGCGGTCGGCGGCGCGCTCGGCGCGACCTGGGCAGGCTCGGCCGCCGGCTCC
>Ga0209805_1002372_pt1 | contig 10985 bp, 11 predicted proteins | sample GraSoiAngelo_148_FD_185905 | JGI IMG/M metagenome (GOLD analysis project Ga0209805, IMG submission 185905) | Grasslands soil microbial communities from the Angelo Coastal Reserve, California, USA - 14_1009_09_20cm (SPAdes) (version 2) | ecosystem: Environmental > Terrestrial > Soil > Grasslands ... | reverse complement strand
GCGACGGGATCGACGCTGGCCCGGTCGACATCGCCGGTCAATTTGCCGGTGTCCGGGTCTCGGGTGATGCCGACGTCGATGACGATTGCGCCCGGTCTGACGTGCTCCCCGGTGATCAGGCCGCGCTTGCCAGTGGCGGCCACCAGGATGTCCGCGGTTTTTGTGATCGCCGGCAGGTCGGTGGTGTGCGAGTGCGCGATCGTGACCGTGGCATGGTTCTGAAGCAGCAGCAGCGCCAGCGGGCGACCGACCAGGCGGGAGCGGCCGACGACCACGGCATGCTGCCCGGTGGGATCGATCCGCTCGCGGCGAAGCAGCTCGAGGACGCCCAGCGGCGTCGCCGGGATGAATGTGGGGTTGCCCTGCGCCAGGCGCCCGGCGTTGTACGGGTGAAGCCCGTCGACATCTTTATGTGGCGGGATCTGCTCCAGAGCCTGGTCGGGATCCAGGCCGTCGGGCAGGGGCATCTGGACCAGGATCCCGTCGATCGCCGAATCAGCAGCCAGATCGGCGATGCGCGCGTGCAGCTCGCGCTGCGTGACATTGTGCAGATGCTCGATCGCGGATTGGAAGCCGACCTCTTCGGCGGCCCGCTGCTTACCTCCCACGTAAACGGTCGATGCGGGGTCATCGCCCACCTGGATGACGGTGATGCCCGGCCGACGCTGCTCCGGATGGCCCTCGACGGCGCGTTTCAGCTCATCGCGAATGGCGCGCGCGTGGAGGCGGCCGTCGATCAGGCGGGCAGGCACCGGCTGAGTCTACCGAGGCAGATCGCGGATCTCGACCGGCCGCGTGATCTCCACCGCGAAGCTGTTCAGGTTCGGCAGTGGCGGTCGCTTGCTGACCCGGACGGTGACCTGCACCACCAGCGGTTGCCTGAGGATGGCGGCCGCAATCCGCTCCGCGACTGTTTCGAGGAGATTGGCGGGCTTCCCCTCGAGGATGGTCCGGGCGATCTTCTCCAGGACGGGGTAGCTGACGGTGTCGCCGATGCGGTCGCTGGCGGCCGCCCGCTGGGTGTCGAGCCTAACCTCGAGGTCGACCGTAAAGGTCTGGCCGAGCTTCCGCTCCGCCGGATTGTTGCCGTGAAAGCCGAAGCCGGTCAGGCCCGTGAGGATGAGTCGGCCCGTCGGCAGACTGACCGCCGGCCGGCTTCGCGGTGGCGGCGGCGAGCTGTGGTTAGACCTTTTTGTGGGCATGTCTTGACAAATATACGCTCTCGTGTAATGATGCCGAGATGAATGTCGAAGTTCGGGCGACCGGGTTGCGGGCGATGCGCGAGAAGAAGGGTCTGACGCAACGCGAGCTGGCGCACAACCTCGGCATCAGCCAGAACTATATTCCGGCGCTGGAGTCGGGAGCCCGCCGGCCCGGTCCGAAACTGCGACAGGCCTTGATGAAGTTTTTCAACGTGAACTTCGAGGACCTCTTCGAAGTGGTCATGGTGAACCCGGAGAGTTCCACCGAGCAGGTACTGCAGCCGCGCGACCATCGACGCGCGGGTTGACGGCGCGAGGGGGTGCTAACCAGAAATAGCTGAGCGACGCAGCGCAAATCGCGGCTCGATAAAATAACCGGTGCGCCTGCATAGCTCAGTTGGTAGAGCAGCTGACTCTTAATCAGTTGGTCCCGGGTTCGAATCCTGGTGCAGGCACCATCACCCCGGCCACTTGAGGGGTCACTGCGCGTAAGCAACAGACAGCGCAGATTCAGCACTGAACCTAGCTTCCATCTTTTTCTGCCGACTCGCCGCGCTGGCCATCTACGACACCTGGAGGGGGTCAATGCGCGGAGTCCGGATTCCTCAAAATCTCAACGGCGAAGACCAGTTTGTCCTCGGACTTTCGGTTACACGTCTTGCCGCTCTGCTACTGGGTTTGCTCGCGGCCTACACCATCCTCCATCTCTCGGTGCCGGCGCCACTTCAAGTCGGCGCCGCCGCTGTGGCGGCGCTGTCCGGCGTGGCCATTGCCTGGATACGACCCGAGGGTCGCTCGCTCCTGCATTGGGGACTGGCCGCCATCGAATTTCAGTTTGCCCAGCACGTCGGACCTGATCCGAAGACAGCCAGGGAGAACGCAGCCGACCAGGAATTCGGATCGGCTGGCCACGTACCAGATCAACCACAGCCGCGCCTGAGCGTGGTTACCAAAAGGCTCAACGCCCAGACCGCACCGCCGGCGCCAACCCAGTTCAGTAGTGCAGTAACCGACGACGACGTGATCGAGCTTCCCGAATCGGCCACCAATCCGGACAGCGACCTTCAGTCGGTCGCCGACCGGCAGACGCGGCAGCCCGCGCCAGTGTATCTCGGTGGCCCGCAGGTCATTACCTTCTTTTCCGCGAAGGGTGGTACGGGACGGACGACTCTGGCAACGGAAGTCGCCGCGCTGCTCGCCACGAAGGGTCACTACCGCGAATCTCCATCCAGTCGGCCACTGCCTTTACGTGTTGCGCTCATTGACTTCGACCTGGCGTCAGCTAACGTGTCGGCGCGTCTGGGAATTGCCCAGCCAACCATGCTCGACTACCTCTGCGATCTCAGCGTTCCCAACCCAGACCCTCGGGATTTCGTAATCCGACACCAGGTTACGTCGCTGGACGTTCTCCTGGGTCCATCGAAATGCCTGGCAGGCGACCGCAGCGAGCTTTGCGGGATTCCCCAGGCAGCTCACATCCTGAGCACCTTCAAAGCCGCCGGATACCAGTTCCTGGTCGTTGACATGGCGGCATCACTTGGAGACCTTGAGACGTACCTCCTGGAAGCAGCGAACCACATCTACTGCGTAGTAACTCCGACCGCTGGCTCCGTCCAGTCGCTCTACCGAGGAGTCGAGGCCCTCCGGCGACTCGGACTTGGCAGCAAGCTTCGCTACGTGGCAAACAAAATGCGGGACGGCGTCAGCTTGACGGAACCGATGGGCGACCTCAACGGATCACTGGTCGCTCGCATTCCCTACGATCCAGCATTCGATTCCGCCGAGAATCGGCACGAGCCGATCGTAATGGGCGGAACCGGGGCGTCGGTCGATGCCCTGAGCCAGCTGGCGGCATCAATCTATCCGGCCCTCGATGTTCCGAACACCTCGCACCCCTCCTCGCCATTCGCCTGGCTTTCGAAGCGCCGCCGTGCTGGCTGAAGTCGCCGCCCAGCCACCGAGCCACGAGGAACTGCGTCGGTATGTGCGTGCCCAGCTCACACTGCAGGTTGATCCAGAAATCATCAATCCGTTCTCTACGAATTCCAACCGGGACGAAATTCTCCGGGATCGGATTCGCGATGCAATACTGCGGCGCGAGCTAACACCGAGCCCAGAGCTGGTCGACAGCCTCTTCGACGAGATCGTCGGCCTCGGTCCCCTCCAACCGCTGATGGCCGACACAGAGATCAGTGACGTGCTTGTGAATCGATTTGACGAGATCTATGTGGAACGCCACGGCCGACTCGAGTTCGTGCCGAACGCTTTTCGGGATGAGGCGCAGCTGGAGCAGGTAATCCAGAAAATCGTCGCGCTCGTTGGACGGGAAATCAACCTCGACAAGCCGCTGGTTGATGCTCGGATGGTCGACGGTAGCCGCGCCAACGCAGTCTATGCGCCGGTCGGTGGGCCTACTCTCTGCATTCGAAAGTTCAACCGCATCCGGCTAGACCTGCTGCCGAACGACCGAAATGCCGTGGCGGCGAGTTGGGTAAGTACGGGCGGCATGTCAGTCCCGATGGGCGCCTTTCTGGAGGCAATGGCAATCGCGCGTGCCAATATTCTGATCGCTGGCGCGACCGGTTCAGGGAAGAGTACTCTGCTGCGCTCCATTGTCAGCGCGTTTCCGGATGAGGAGCGCGTCATCACGATCGAAGACACCGCTGAGCTGGAGTTGGACAACCCGCATTGGGTCAAGCTCGAGTGCGTACACTCCCGCGAGCTCGCGGGCAAGACAACCCAGGAACGCCGCCTGGACGTCGCCGATTTGGTCCAGAACGCGCTTCGAATGCGACCCGACCGGCTGATCATCGGGGAAATCCGGCACAGCAAGGAAGCGTTCTACGTTTTGGAAGCCCTCAATACCGGGCACGATGGCTCCGCGACCACGATCCACGCCAGCAGCTGTCCCGATGCGCTTGCCCGACTCGAGCTTCTGATCAGCCGCGACTTCGCCCAGCTGAGCCCGCCGGAAATTCGCCGGTACATCGCGCGTGTCTTCGATCTTGTGGTCTTCGTGAGCCGGCTTCGTAACGGCCGGCGGTGCGTACTGGAAATTGCCGAGCTTCGCGACGTCGATCCGGACGGCCGCTACGAGCTCTTCCCCGTGTTCAGGAGCGAGCTGACGACTGGTCAGCACGGAATCGATGTCGACTTCGCCAGCGTTCCAGAATACCGGCCCGGGCCCCGGCTTGTTCGAAAACTCGAGCAGCAAGGCATGCGATGGATGTCATAGCCACAGTGTGTGTATCCGTCGGCATTTTGAGCCTCGGCCTGGCCGGTCGCCGCTCGCGGCAGGCTGGCAGCCTTCGCGGACTCATCGATCAAATGGTTGCGCGCCACCGCGAACGCCTGGCGATGGCCCGTATCCCGGGTAATCCGCGATCCTACCTGGCGATGTCCTTCCTGGCTCCGATTGGCTTCTTCGCGATTGGCTGGCTTCAGTCACCAGTATTGGCCATTTCGGCTGGAATCTTCGGGCTCCTGATGCCGCGGCTGTACCTCGCCTGGCTCGTCCATGCACAGTCCCTGAGAAGCGAATCAGAAGCTCCGCGGCTGCTCCAGTCCTTACTCAGCGGGCTTACCGGGGGTGGCACTTATCTGGAGGCGCTTCGGCAAGCGCGACTTACGTGCACCGATCCTTGGATCCGAGAAGACCTGGACCTGATTATTCAGCGCTTCATGCTCGATGCGCCCCTTCAGGAAAGCCTCCAGGAGGTGCGTGCACGGGCAACAACGCGAAATCTCGGCCTGATCTGGGAGACGCTGAGGACTTGCGCGGACGCCCATCTACCGACGCCGGCCGCGCGCAACCTCTTGCTGCAGCTTTCGGCCGCGATCCAGTTCAACGTCCAATTGGCCAACGAGGTTAGCGCGCGCTCATCCGGCCAGCGGATGCAGATCTGGTTGCTGGCGGTCATCGTCCCAGGCTTGTACCTGTACCTCCGCTTGATGAGTCCCCAGCTCTTGAGCATGCTCGATGAGACGGCGTTGGGGCGCTTCGTCTTGTTCCCACTGGCGGCGGCTCTCGAAATCGCGGGTATCGCGCTCAGCATCCGGATCACGCGGTTCCAAGCATGACGATCGGGGCCCTGTGCGCTGGCCTCGCCTGTTTCGCCGCGCTTCATGCACTGTTCGCTGCTCCGCGACGCGTCCATCCATCCGGAGCCGCGCTCATTCGCGCCAGCACGCTTTCGCCACTGGAATGGCGTCTACATCAACGCACGCGGGAGGGCTGGTATCAACGCTGGCTCCGCCCAATCGCGTTACTTTGGGGCACTCGACTGCACCTGCGCCCCGCGCGTATTGACCCGCTGTATCTGATTCAGGCAGGCCTAGATCCGGAACAGCTTGACGGCGTCGAGCTCCGGGTTATCCGGCTGATGAGCGCACTTGCAGGTGCGATGATCGCCTGCCTGCTTGCCGTGTTCGCATCCGGTGGCCTCGCGCTGGTCCCGCTGCTGGCCTGGGCCGGCTACATCGCTCCGGCCCGCGTCCTGGCATGGCGGCGCCGGCGCCGCCAGGACCAGGTGCATCGCGACCTGCCCCAGTTGATCAGCATGATCCGGGCCTTCACGATCGCCGGGATGCCGCTGGAACGGGGCCTTCATCTTCTCTCGGCGAGTACATCGCCTGACAGCATCCTCAAGAAGGAAGTCCGAATGGCGCTGGCCCGTTATGGACTCGGATTGAGCATCGAGCAGGCCCTGCACGAGATTGGCCCGCGGACTGGTATCGACGAGGTATCAATGTTCGTTGCCGCGCTGGCACAGAGCAAAAAAGCGGGCAGCGGGCTCGAGGCCACGCTTCGAGACCAGGAGTTGATGGTGCGCCTGACGGAACGGAATCGTGCTACGGCCCAGGCGGCCTCCGTGAGCACGAAATTGTTGGGCGTGTTAGGGGGAATCTATCTGCCGGAATTCGTGATTCTGATCATCATTCCGCTGTTCTGGGGGATTATGCAGCGGGCGTTTGGATGAGGCGGCGACTCGATACGGAGTGCAGATGGCAGGGGATTGGAGGAAAGAGGTGAGCAGTTTTAAGCGCGGACAGTCCACCCTCGAATGGGTCATTGGGGCAGCCATCATTCTCGGAACCCTGGTGGTGGGAATCATGGCCTGGAATAACGGTCTGGTCGCGAAGATCGGTCAGATGGTGCAGCGGCTGACCCAGGCCTCTTGAGCAGAGCCTACCGCGATCGGCAGCGCGGTCAGGAAACACTCCAGGCCATGTTGGCCGTCGCCTTCATGCTGCTGCCGGTTCTGCTGGGCATCATCGAGCTCGGCGGCCTGATTCATGTTTGGATCGGCCAGCAATCCGCTGCAGCGATTGGCGCGCGCGTGGCCGGCGAGCGCGGTGAAGACGATGCGCTGGTTCGAGACCGGATTGGCGTGGAACTCCGGGCGGGCGGCCTCGACCCTGCGCGGTTCCAGATAAGGGTCACACCGGCTTACGTTCGCTGGGGCCAACCAATCACGGTTCAGCTTGTCAGCCGCCGACAACTGGCAATTCCTTTCCTCTTCAGCCGGGACCTGACCTTGACATCGAGCTACGTCGGGCGGGGCGAGGTCAACCATTGAGGCGCTCACGGGGACAGAGCGTCCTATATGCGGTTCTACTGATGCCGACGCTGATGCTCGTTTTTGCCCTTGCCGTCGACATCGCGACGCTGCAAATGCAGAAGCTGCGACTCCGCTACGCCGTCGACCTGGCGACCGTTACCGCGGCGACGGCGGTTGACTCCGAGTTTTACAGCCGCACCGGACGGCTTCAGCTCGATCCGGACGCTGCCACTGCGACAACCCGTGAGTATCTGGTGCGCAACCTGGGTGGCCTCCCAGATATCTCCGCTCCGGCAGCAATCGCGTCCGGAGCGGATATCACCGTGATCAATCGAGTTCCAGCGCTTGATCCCTACACCGGCATGACCCTGGATCGGCCCGCCGTCTGTGCGCGCATCCATGTGCCACACCGATTCAGCGTGCTTGGATGGATCGGTATTCGCGCCGTCGAGCTGACGGTCGCCGCGAACGCCGAGATCCGAATATGACGCGGCGCGCTGCGGTTAAGGCCATCGGAGTCATTTGCCTCAATCTGGCGCTCCTTGGTGCCGCCGCCACCAGGGGCCATAGCGTTACCGGGACCTCGCCAACGGTATCCATCACTTCGGTCTCTGGCTACGCCGGGCACGCCTTCGTCTACGCCCAGGTGAGTGACTCTATATTCGCGTATCCGGCGCCAACCGGTGCCGGTCACCAATCGCCTTTCTTCTCCGAATGGGTCCCTGAACCAATCGCGAGCGTTTCGTGTCCCTGGATCTGGGCTGTCTACGTCTTCGAGCGAACCACGGGCGTCCAGATCAACCCACCTTCGCCCAATACGCCGCTACCGAATTTCGGCACTGCGACGACGATATGCGCCAGCCCGAGCAGCAGCCCGGTCGACCAGCCGGCCATTGCCGACGCGGCCGCGCGCCTCGACCTTGACCTCCGCGTCTTCGCCTCTCCCCCGACTGCCCTGGTCGGATCGCCCACAGTTGTATCCGGCGTCCTCAATAGCAGGCTGACCCGGGATCTCAATCTATACCTCAGTATGGCTATCGAAGATTGGTCGGTGACCCGCTGGCAGCTCGACTTTGGCGACGGCCAGGTAAGGACGGTGAACGGCCCTACCGGAACCTCCATCAACGTACCTCACACTTACCTCTCGGCTGGCCGTTACGACGCTCGGCTGATCGCCTTCATCTCCGGCCACGCACAGGCCGCCGTGTACGACCACTATGGAAACGTCCACCTGGTTCGCCGTCCCTTTACGGTTGAGGTGGGTAATCACGCCATCACGTCAGCCATGCCCGGCGGATCGCGCAGATACAGGCCGCCGCAGGTCGCCGTTGGCGTCGTCCCATCTCTTGGGCCGATCACCCCAGCAACCAACCTGGCCTTTCGGCACATTGACGCTCTCCGCGGCGCCCTTACCACCCTAGCCATTCACCTTGTGGTCGTTCGGGAAGGTCTGATCACTATCGACGGAACGCCCGGCGGTTTTGGACTGTCGCGGCTGACGGGCTGGCGATTAGATGGCACGTTATCGGATGCGCCCGGTAACAGCGGGACGACTCCAAGCGAGATCCACTCGGCCGGCGAGCCAATGCGACTCCAATGGAACGCGCCTAATCACATCGTGGGAGCCCGTGCACAAGATTACGTTGTCCCAGTCACGCTCATCGTCGAGACTCGGTTTCCTGATGGCCATGTGGCTTCATACGCGATCGCGTCGAGCTTTTCGGTTACGGTTAACTTTGCCGCGCAGAGCGGCTAGGAGGGGCGAATGCGTCGCAGCGTGTATCTCGTGATCTGCGTATTGCTCTCTGGAATTGCCGGCTTTTTCTATTACTCGCAAACGCGTCAGGCCACGGCGGTCGTCGCCGCCCGTGACCTCACCGTTGGGACCCGAATTCAAGATTCAGACGTTAGTCTCCGGCAGATCAACCCGGCCTCGGTTAGTCACGAAGTTATGAAGACGCTCGACCAGGTGGTCGGCCAGGTCGTCGCCGTTCCTATCCTCGAAGGTCAGTTTCTCGATGCCCGGCAGGTCGCGCCGGCCAGGAACGCTGCGATGCTCGGCTCGGGCCTCGATATGCCGTCCGGTTATCGGATCATCGGGTTACCAATTGCGCCTGCGGCCGCTGTTGGGGGCGCCCTGAAGCCGGGCGACCGGGTGGATGTGATGGCGATTGCCGGCGGGACCAAGGCGACGACGCTGGCCGACCAGCCGCTCGCAACACCTATGCTGCTGGGAAAAGATGTGCTGGTTATTGGCCTTCGAACCGAGCAAGGCACCCCGGTCGATCAAGCTGAGCACGGCCTGAGCGCTGGTACTAGCAAGTTGGCGAGCATCCTGCTTGCCATTCCTCAAAACGACGAGGAGAGCTACTCGGCGGCAATGGCCAGTTCGACTTTCGTGCTGACACTGAGCACCGACTGAGCCAGCCAGTGATGGGGATGTTGCGTCGAGCTAGCTTCGGTGACGAGGTCTCCGGAGTCCACCACGGACTCCTCCACCTTCGCAACGGAGCCCCACGGTCGATTATCGCCACCTCATCGCTTAACTTTGAGGGCCTCGCTCCTGAGCAACAGCTACGGTCGGTTCAAGCTTTCCGCGATCTACTTCACGCCCAGAGCGGGCCGCTCCAAGTGTACGTTCGGGTCCGGAGGATAGTGCCGGGCGACGCGAGCGAGCCGGATGCCCAAGCGTTTCCTGAACGCGGTGCGTACCTAGCGGCAATGACACGGAGCTTTATCAACGCCCACCTGCAAGATACGCCGGTGTTTCAGCGCGAGATTTTCATCGTACTGGCGCCCATCGATCCCGGACAGCAGCTGCTGCGGAGCGTACTCTTTCGCTTCAGTCGATCGAGTGACGAGCCTCGATTCGTTGCGTCGGACCTTGGCGCCCCCCTACGAAACCGCGCCCAGTCGCTCCTCGAGCAATTGCGCCGCATTGGTGTCAAGGGACAGATCCTGGACGAGGGGGCGATCTCCCGGCTGCTCCGCGAGCTATATGGGAATGGCCGCAAGGGCGATGTCGGCCACGGCGAAATCCAGCACGTGTTTACCGACCGGAAGGACGGTCTCGAGTTACGCGGCCGGCACTACACATCATTTGTGGTGAGTCATTACCCTGGAGAGGAGATCGAGCCCGGTTGGCTTCTGCCACTGCTCGCCTTCAAGGGCGAGCTCCACGTCGGCATTCACGTCCTGCCGCTTGAGACCGACCGGATGCTTACGCTTCTGAATCACCGAATTCGTAACTTGCGCGCCAACGACATGGCAACCGTCGAATCGGGCGCGGTCGACCGGGCAACGATCGGAACATTGCCCGATGCCCTAAACATGCACCAGGCCTTGGCCCGCAACGAGGAGAAGGCATTTGCGGTCAGCTTCTATCTCACCATCGGTGCCGACGGCCCACACGAGCTGCGCAGCCAGGCTGAGGCGTTGCGCGCGAGCTGTCGGCGGATGATGCTCCGTCCGGTGCAACCCATTTTCGAGATGCGTCAGGCGCTCCTCTCGTCATGGCCTCTCGGGACCGACTTGCTTGGTCGCGAGCATATCTTGCACACAAGCGCCGTCGCCACGATGATGCCGTGGTTGCAGGAGGATCTCGCGGATCCCACTGGGCATTACTGGGGCTACAACAAAGAGACGGGCGGGCTATGCGTGTTCGATCCCTTCGATGAAGAACGCTTCACGAACGCGAACATCGCGGTCCTCGCACAGTCAGGCGCGGGCAAAAGTTACGCAGCGGCATCGGTTGTTCTCAGCGGCCACACCCGCGGGATAGGCGCTATTCTTCTGGACCCGGAAGCTGAATACGGTGGCATGGTCCGCGCCCTTGGCGGTAGCTATTTCCAGCTTGCCGCGGGTTCTGGCCACGCGATCAATGTGCTGGATCCGCTGCTGTTTAGCGCGGATTCCGATGAACCTAGCGACCAACTCAGTGATGTGCTCGACTTGATCGGCCTGATGTGCGGGAAACTTGATGAGGTCGAGCGGGCGCAGCTCGAGACGATCACTCGTCTGGTGATCTCCAAAGCTGAAGGGACCCCTGTGCTGGGGCATGTTTGGCGGGAACTGGAAGCCAGACAGCCGGGTTCGCGCGCCAGCACCGTCCTGCGGCGTTGGGTTACCGGCGACCTCGGGCGCCTATTCAGCGCCCCAACGAATGTCGACCTGAGTGCCCCAATCGTGGGTTTCAACCTCCGCGACCTCAGCGAGGAGCTCA
>Ga0209805_1002369_pt1 | contig 10990 bp, 10 predicted proteins | sample GraSoiAngelo_148_FD_185905 | JGI IMG/M metagenome (GOLD analysis project Ga0209805, IMG submission 185905) | Grasslands soil microbial communities from the Angelo Coastal Reserve, California, USA - 14_1009_09_20cm (SPAdes) (version 2) | ecosystem: Environmental > Terrestrial > Soil > Grasslands ... | reverse complement strand
TACCGTGGTAGCGGACGGTCAGCAGGTAATTGCGACGATCCTGCGGGTAGTACAAGGTGAGCTCGTACCGGCGGTCGGTGAGGTTTGCGGCCTTGGCCTGCACGCTCAAGCGGCGCGTGGGACGCCACTCGACGAGGAGGTCGGCGGTGCTGTAGCCCCCGAGCGGCGCAGCGTTGGCGAGATCATCGAAGCGCGGGCCCGCGACGTTCACCCGCCCGGCGATGCGTAGCCGGGCGCTCTCGTGCGCCAACTCGAGGCGTGCGGTTACCTGCGCGCGTCCCGGCAGGAGGTTGCCGTAGTTGGGGGAGCCTCGTGTGCGGTTGCGGGGATCGAGCCAGCCCAGGGTGTAGGCCGCATGCCAGGCGCCGAGCGTCCTCGCGCCCTGAGCCTCGACGCCGCGGATGCGCGCCTCGTCCGTGTTGGCGGCAATGAAGCTCGAATCGAAGCCGATCAGATCGTGCACGCGTGTATCGAACGCGTGCAGCGACCAGGCGCTGGCGGCAAAGCGCTGCTCGAGACCGACTTCGGCCGTGCGCGAGGTCTCCGGACGCAGCGCCGGATTCCCGAAGCCCGGGAAGTAGAGATCGTCGAAGCTCGGCGCTCGAAACGCGCTCCCGAACGAGGCCAGGAGGTTCAGCCCCCGCTCGAAGCGCAAGCCCCAGGCGAGGCTGCCAGTCGAGCGCTCGCCGAACTGCTGATTCCGATCGTGCCGCGCGCTGACTGACCAGTGCTGCCGCCCGAGCGCTCCCTGATAGATGCCGAAAGCGCCGACGATCCGGCGCGCAGTGACCGGAAACGGGGTATCACTCGAGAGCTGGTCGCGAAGATAATCGGAGCCCAGGCTGAGAAGCTGCCGGGCGGCGAGTTGCCAGTCGGCTTGCACCGACGCGCTGTCGCGCGTGGTGTCGAAGCGCGAGCCCGGAGTGATCACGAGATTGAGACTTTCCTGCGCCTCATCCCGCGATTGGCCGACCAGAGCCGTGAGTCTCAGCGTGGCGGTGGGCGACCAGTGCGCGCCGACGGTTGCGGCCTGCTGGAGGAAGTCCTCGTGATTGCTCGCAAGTCCCGCGTAACGAGTTTCGCCCTGCGCGCGGAGCGCCGAGGCCTCAACGTCCGCCTCATCGGAAAGCTCGTACCTGAGGCGCGCCGATTGCGATGCGTTGTGATAGCCGTCGGGCGTCGGGTCGAGCACATAGCAGCCGCCGCCGGGTGGATAGGGGACGCCGCGGCAGTTCGGGTAGCCATCGCTGCCGAGATAGCTCGCCGAAAGGCTGTAGCCGAGCCGGTCTGCCTGGCCTGAAAGCGCGCCGGCGTAGCTGTGCGTCGAATGGCTTCCGGTCGCAGCGCTCGCTTCGGACCGGAATCCATCCGCTGGATGGCGCGTGAAGATCTGGATGACGCCTCCGATGGCCTCGGAGCCGTACATGCTCGAACGGGGTCCGCGCACGATCTCGACATGATCGATCTGATCGACGGGGAGGTACTGAAAGGCCGTGGTGCCCAGGCTCACCGATCCCATTCGGATCCCGTCCACCAGCACGAGCACTTCCTCGGCCTCCGTGCCGCGGATATAAACGGATGAGACTTTGCCGAGGCCCCCGTTGTTGTTGATCTGAATCCCGGCCTCGCCCTGGAAGAGCTCCTCGAGCGACAGCGCCTGGCGTCTCGCGATTTCCCGGGAATCGATGACGGTGACCGCCGCGAGGGTCTCCTCGGCGAGCTCCGGCGTGCGGGTGGCCGTGATGACGACCGTGCCCGACCCGAGGTCCGAAGCGCCCTGCGCGAGCGCCGTCACGTTGAAACCGGCGAGCAGCAGACCGAGGCCCGAGCGCTGCCAACCGAGCGCGCGATAGACGTGAAAGTCCACGGACCTACCCCCATGCACCCACCGTGCATGCGCCGTCTGAAATGACCCGGTTGGGTAGGAGCCGGTACGGAAGGGTCAGAGGGAAGGGAGACCGATCCGCATCGCCGTTGCCCACCGCAACACGTGCCGCCACGTCGCAGGCCGGTCTACGGACTCGTGAGAGGGGTTTCCCGTCGAGTCGCCTTCCCGTGCTCGTGCACAGTGGCAAACTGACTCGACTTTGCTCACCTACCGTTGCGGGGGCAGTGCCGGAATTGCCCCGAGGGGCTCACCGGCTTCCCGTTTCACTCGCCGGCATGCCATGCCGGACGAGCACCTGAACGCGCCTTTAGCATCCATCAGTTTTTGGCGGTCGTCAACGGTTTGCCGGCGCGCGTCGTTCCGGTCAGGGCGCACCCGGCATCTTGTAGACGCCATGCACCGGCTGGTCGAGCGCGTTGCCCTTGAACACGTTGGCTTCGAGAGTGGGCGTGGCCTTGAGCCCGCCGTTCGGCTGAACCACGTCGAGCAGCCGCAGCCCCGCGCTATGGCTGTCCAGAACCTGATTGCGCTCGAGGCGCGGGCTGCCGCCGATGACCGTGATCCCATCCCCGGTCGTGCCCGTGATGAGGTTGCCCCGGATCTGGGGCGTGAGCGAGCCCTGGGTCAGGATCGAGACGATGCCGAAGCCGTTGTGCGACAGGGTGTTGTTTTCGACCGTCACATCGCTGTCGCGCATCATGATGGCGACCTTCGGGTTGTTGGCGAGCGTGTTGTGCGTGAGGTGCACGCTTTTGCCCGCCGTCACCGAGAGCGCGGTGCCGCCCGAATCGCGGATCTCGCTATCCTCGATCCGCGCGGCGCCGCTCAGAATCAGGACGGCGGAGTCATGGCTTCCCAGGAAGCGGTCCTTGTGCAGGAAGGCGGGTTGATTGGCGATCACTACGCCGGACGCATTCCGCTCGAAGACGCCGTCGATGATCCGCACGGGCTCCTGCGGGCGATTGCCCTCTGTGACGGGGTCGGGGGCAGTGGCGCCCTTGCCCCCGGCGGCGACGGACCAGATTCCGGCGCGCGTGTTGTCACGAAACACGCCGCCCGAAACGGTGAGGTCGCGCACTCCCGTATCGGCTATGACACCGGTCTCGTCCCGCTCGAAGGTCGAGGCGCGAATCGCACAGCCCCGTGCCGCGGCATTGACCAGGATCCCGGCCTTGGAGTCGCCGATGATCACCGAGTCGAGCTGCACATCGGCCGCGTTGACCAGGATGGCTGTGCCGTGCGCGTGCACGATGTGCAGTCCCTTGACCGTCGAGCCGGGGCTGTTGATCTGCAGCACCACGACGCTGGCCAGATGGTCGGCGTCGAGGGTTCCCGAATCCGCTGCGGCCTCGATATCGACACCGCGCGGGTTGATGAGCGCCGGCAGCGGGGTGGCGAGCGCGATCAGCTTGGCCGTGACGAGAATGTGGGCGCGGCCCGAGAGGCGGTCGGCGGCAAGGATGGCCTCGCGCAGCGTCTGCGGGCCGGCGTCCCGGGCGCTCGAGACGACCAGCTCCGGGGCCGCGGCCCGTGCGGGGGCGCCGTTGGCGTCCGGATTGCGCAGCGTCACCACGGCGGCGAGCAGCAGCAGACTGAAGGAAATCGCGACAGCTGTCTTTGATGGTTTCATGTCAGGGCCCCCGAAACGCCCAAGCCCGCCGCGGAGAGGTCCCACAGCGCAAACAGCCGCGGGTGATTCCCGCAGCAGCTCGGAGGCCGAGATAGACGAGGTATCGGTATGCTCCCAAGGGACTCCTGCACGTGATCGTATCAGCTGCGCCAGGCGTGTCACGGACAGAGTGCCGCGCCCCGGATCCGACCCTGACGAGCGCTACGGCGGGGTTCTCGAGGGTCGCTTTGCGGGTGAGATAAGTGCCTGTGCTCACATGCCCGTAGCCAAGGAGCGGCGGAGACAGCCGCTTACTGCATTGCAGCAGTCGTGCGAGGCCCGCCATTCCTTGCGGCCTTCGGTCGCCGCGAAGTCCGCATCGCCGACACGGGGTTCTGCCCGATCGCGCCACGGACACCCTATCATTGAGGTATCTGTCGCCGACCCCTGGGAAATCCCGGGGCCAGGGGCGCGGATGTACGGGGACCTCGAGTCGTGGCCGATGGGATAGAACTCCATGCAAACGCGCATTCTCTTGAAAACCACAATCGGCCCGGTCGCTGACGACTGGAACATCGGGCGTTTCTCGCTGCTCGCGGAGCATCTGCGGGGGCGGACCGATCCGGCGGGCGCGAGCCTCTATCACGTGGTCGCGCGCGATCGCATCGAGCACAGCCAGGGCCACGATACCGACCTCGAGGAGGCCGCTCGGGGTGCCTATGACCAGTTGTGGCTGATTGCGGTCGACGCCACGGGCGCGTTGACGCAGGTCGATGTCGGGAACATCGGCAGGTTTCGCCAGGGTGGAGGCGGAATTCTCCTCACCCGCGATCACCAGGATCTTGGCGGCTGCCTCACAAAGCTGGGAGCAGTCGGGGCAACGCAATTCTTCCAGACCGTCAACCCGGATCCGGATGCGTCCCGCCGCTGCCGGGACGACACCGAGACACCATCGATCAGTTGGCCCAACTTTCACTCCGGCTCAAACGGTGATCTTCAGACGATCGACGCGGTCGAACCCATTCATCCGCTGATGAGAGCGATTCCGGGACAGGCGATTCGCCGCCTGCCGGCGCATCCGCACGAGGGCGCGGTCGGCGTTCCGGGCGCGCTGCAGGAGAGTGCGCGGCTCGTGGCCCGGGGGCGAAGCGCTACGACTGGCGCGATATTCAACATCTGCGTTGCGGTCGACGAGCCGGGCATGGGGCGCGCCGTTTCGGATTCGAGCTTCCACCATTTCTGCGATTACAACTGGGACCCGCGCCAGGGTTGTCCGAGCTTCGTCGACGAGCCTCCTGGAGACGAGGTACTTTCGACTCCCGACGCTCTGGACGACGTGCATAGCTACGTCGGCAACATCGCGGCGTGGCTCGCGGGGAATATCTGATCCGCGGCTGGCGCGCGGGCGCCGGTTACGGCTTGGCTCTCAACGCCGCCTTCGCGAGCGCGTCGAGCTGCGTAACCGAAGCGCGCGTGACGCCGAAGATCTGGCGCCGCCGCCGCCCGAGAGCGACCCAGGCCTCGAGGGTGGCGATGCCTTCGGCGCGCAGGCGCTCGAGCAGCGGGAGGGGCAAATCGGCTGGCAGTGCGTGTTCCATGTGGGCCAGTTTTCTTAATTCGGGGCGTTTGCCAAGCGCGATTTGACATCATCTGGTGACAGCTCCTGATTCAGTGACGCGCTTCGCGCCTGACGCACTCCCGCGTCTGAGTGAGCTTGCGAGACGCATTCGCTCATGAATTCAAGCACTTGGAGGGCAACCGAGCGGTCCAGATCTGCCGTTTCGTGACCCGCCTGCTCAGCCGTGATGGCACGCCTCGGTGCCATTGCCCTCACCGCCATACGCGTCGTGGTATCGGATCCAGGAGTCCTCGCCGGCGGCCATGCTGTTGCCCTTGTCCTCCTGGCGGCCGAGCGGAGTCCGGTCGAGCAGGTGGTACATGGAGAGCAGCATGTCCAGACCTCGAAAGTAGGTCGAGTAGCTGTGAAGAATCAGCTCGTCGTGGCGGAAGAACACGCTCAGACCGGGCAGCTCCCCGCGGAAATCGAACCTTCCGTAGTTGTAGACAGTGGAGCCTCTGTCGGGATCCAGGGTGACGTGGTAGTCGTAGTTGAAGTCGTTCTTGAAGGACGAAACCCAGGGGAAGTTCCATTGCATCCGCCTCTTGAACGCTTCGATCTTAGGTATAGGCGCGCGCGAGACGGCCGCAAAGGAGGTGTCCCGGGCGGCGAGATGGATCAGGCCTCCCGCGAGGTTGTCCATCACGCAGGAGCAGTGCTTGCAGGCGGTGTTCCGAGCCGGATCGAACATCAGGTGATACACGATGAGCTGACGTCGCCCTTCGAAAAGCTCACGGAGGCTCACCGCGCCCTGCGGTCCCTCGAACACATATTCCTTCTCGACTCTCACCATAGGGAGGCTCCGCCGGGCCTCGGTCAGCTCGTCGCGCTCGTGGTCGAACTGCTTTTCCCTCGCAAGGAGCTCCTTGCGCGCCACCAGCCATTCCTCTCGCGTCACGATTTTTGGAAGACTCATCTTTCTTTCCCCCGGTCATTCGGCCACGCGCTCTTTCCACATCATGGCCTGCGAATCCCAGTCGATCGGCCAGCGGTGCGACGGGTCAGGTGAACCGCGACGGCAGCAGCGTTGCGCCGGTCTCGAGCAGGGACTTGAGGTTCGAGAGAATCTGTGGCCAACCGCTGGATACGGCACCGATGAACTTGGAGTTCTGCTTCTCGATGCCGTGCGTGACGGTCAGCTTGACGGCTTCGCCTGCCGGCTCGAGCTCCATCGTGCACAGCGACCATCCCTCGGCCTTCAACTCCGGCGTCATTTCATGGCGCCAGCGGATCGCAAGCCGTCGCGGTCGCTCGAACTCGACGATCTCGCCGGCGTCGGCGAGACGACCATCGGGAAGCTTGAGCTTCCACGACCCTCCCATCCTCCAGTCGGCTTCGGGCCGGACCCCGAGCCAGCACTGCTGAGCGAATTCCGTGCTCGTCAGAGCCGACCAGAGTCGCTCGGGAGTCGTGCGGATATAGGTGACATACACGAAACGGCTCGCGGGTTCCTGGGTCATTCGTCGTCTCCTTCGAGATGCTTCTTGAGTGCGGACAGTGCGCTCAGGCGTCGTTGCTCAAACTTGCCGATCCAGCGCTCCGCAATGTCGTTGAGCGGCACCGGATTGAGGAAATGGAGCTTCTCGCGCCCTGCGCGCTTCCAGGCGACCAGGTTCGCTTCGTGCAGGATCGCCAGGTGTTTCGCGACCGCCTGCCGCGTCATGTGCAGTCCCCGACAGAGCTCGCCCAGTGTCTGCCCGTTGCGGGTATGCAGGCGGTCCAGCAATTTGCGGCGACTGGCGTCGGCGAGAGCGCGAAACACGGCATCGTCATCCATTCTCGTAACACGGAACCGTGCGGTTACCTATAACTATAGGCAACCGGATGGTTCCCTGTCAAGAGCTGCGACGATCAGCTCAGCGTCTCGCGAGCGAACGGCCGTGGACTGCCTGCCGCGGCGAGATCGCCGGCGCGTCCTCTAGCGCGGTGCCGCTCCGGCTGCGTCTGCGGCTCGATACAGCACCCAGACCGCTGACTTCCCCCGGCAGGGGGACGATCGCCACCGCCACACCATGAACATCTCGCGCGGCCCGGACGATCATGGAGCGCCGGCGCTGCAGTGCAAGACCTGTCATCAGGCGGCGAGTGCCCGGGCACGTGATCGAGCAGGCCCGATAGCCGCATACTCCGTCCCCGGCTTTCCCGGGGGGGCGATCAGTATGGCAACGGTCATCGGGTGGCTCGAGCATGTCGGCGTCACCTTCGTGTTCCTGTTCGTTCTCGTGGAACAGGCCGGACTCCCGCTCCCGGCCTATCCGCTGCTGATCATCGCCGGAGCCTGGTCGGCGCAGGGCGGCGCGCCCTACGCGTCCATCACGGCCGTCGCGGTCGCCGCGTGCCTGATTGCGGATCTCGGGTGGTACGTGGCGGGGCGCCGTCTCGGCAGTCGCGTGTTGCGCGCGATGTGCAAGCTGACCCTCGAGCCCGACTCCTGCGTCTCGGACACCGAGCGAATGTTCACGCGTTTCGGGACGCGGGGGCTGGCGTTTGCGAAGTTCGTTCCCGGGCTCGGCGCCGTGGCCACCGCAATGTCGGGAGTCGTGGGAGCGCCGCTGGGCGGTTTCGTGCTCTACGACCTGATCGGTGCGACGCTCTGGGCGGGCGCAGGCATCGCACTCGGCGTCATCTTTCACGACGCCGTCGACAGCGTATTCGCGGAGCTCGCGACTCTCGGCCGGCTGGGAGCTATCCTCATCGTGGGGCTCTTCGCGGCTTTCCTGACGTTGAAGTGGTGGCGACGCCATCAGTTCTTCCACGAGCTTCGAATGAGCCGCATATCGGTCGAGGAGCTCTCGCGTCTGCGGGAGGAGGGCCGCCCCCTCATGGTGATCGACGCGCGGCCGAGCGAGAGCCGCGCCCGGGACGGGATGATACCCGGAGCGGTCGCCGTCGAAACGCTCGAGCAAGACGCCACCGGAGTCCGTAACCGCGGCGAGGTGGTCGTGTACTGCGCATGCCCGAACGAGGCGACCGCGGCGCGAGTTGCGAAGCGACTCATCTCCATGGGCTTTCACCCCGTTCGGCCGCTCGCAGGTGGTATTCATGCCTGGCTCGATGCCGGCCTCGCCATCGAGCGGCCGGGGTGAGCATGTGATTTGTCAGGCAGCGATGCGGACGCAGGCGGCTCATTGGACGGGCTGGCTCTCTACCTCTATCACCGCAGCACGACTCGCGTGGAGCCGGTGTGCTACCTGCAGGATCTCTACACGCCCGCGCGACGCGGTCATGGGATCGGGCGAGCGCTGATCGAGGGCGTCTATGCCGAGGCCCGTCGGGCCGGCCTGAAGCGGGTGTACTGGCAAACCCAGGAGTCCAATACTCCGGGCCGCAGACTCTACGACCGCATCGCCAGACACCACGGGTTCATCGTCTACAGCCGGGACGTCTGAGGCCCTCGCTCACGGCTGTCGTCGCGCCCATCGGTACCGCTCCGATCAGCCGGCAGCGGAGTGATCGCAGCGGTCCCCGGGGTAACCACGGCGATCCTCGGCGCATTCTGCGGAGCGCCCGTTCCAGCCGGGTGCACCGGGCTCACGGAGGCGAATCCCACGATCAACGTGGCCGCCAACCCAAGAAGAAAAAAGAGCAAGTTCCTCATTTCGCATCACCTGCTGAGCTTTTCGCGGCGCCACTCGGTTTGCAGGCTCAACTATGTCAGGCGATGTCGTGGAGACGATTTCACCGCGCGGTCCGGTGGTTTCAGCTGCAACACCTGCCCCTTCGACGCTCGGGATTGTTTCGGTCGAAACGCCGCGCATCGGGGGCGACACACGCCGTTTACCGCTCCCGCGCAGAGTTCGCGCAACGACCGAGGGCGGTCGATGTCCGCGGAGACGCTCATGAACAGGAACCGATGGCTCGCTCGCGCCACATCAGTGCTGATCGGCGTCGCGCAATTGACGGTGCTCACTGCCGCCGGCAGTCCCGCTCATGCCGCGCCGGCTCCGCCGGCAGCGCCGCCCGTACAATGCGACATGCGGCTGCGTATCGAGCTGACCCCGGACGTGACGAACCCGAGCGATGCGTGGACCCTGAGCTCGCTCCTGCGCGATCATCCCGGCTACCGGCTGAGCTTGCAGGGGCAGGACCTGGAGAACGCCTCCGTCATCTTGGTCGACATCACCGGGCCTGGCCCTGACGACCGTTGTCAGGCCGTGGTCGAGGCTATGCGCAAGGACGCGCGGATCTTTTCGGTCGCCGGGCAGCGCAGCGTGAGATAGCCGTCGCGCCTCGCGCGCTGAAGTCCGCTTGTCATAACGCCGCGCGGCGCTCGGTGGCGCCATTGCAGGGCGCAGTTGGGCCCGCGTGCTCTGTGGCCTGGTTCTGAGTCCTGAGCACTGCGCTGCCGAAGCTCGTCGAGAGCTCGCGACTCTGTGAACTTAAGCAAGGCCGTGGCCCGGATGTGTATCTACCCTCAGACACTGAGGCAGTGCCGGTGCTTCGGCCCCGGCCTCACCCGGACAGGAGGAGATGCTCTCGGTGGCGTCGGCAGGCGCAGTCGGCTGGTTTCTGGTAGTCGCCCTGGGCGCGCTCGCAGCGTACCTGCAGTTTGCCCGTGCGCGTCTCCAGCGCACCGTTCTCGAAGCTCAGGAACAGACGCGCGAGATTCTGAAGACGGTCCAGGAAGGAGTATTCCTTCTCGACGCCGAGCACCGCATCACGGGCGTGTGGTCCGACGCGCTGTCGCGCCTGTTTGGCCGCACGGATCTTGGCGGTCTGTCGTTCGAAGACCTGCTGAAGGATCTGGTAACGCCCGATACCCTGGCTACGGCGCAGAAGTACATCAAGCTGCTCTGGGGCGAGCGCGCTCAGCACCTGATCAAGGACATCAACCCACTCAGTGAGCTCGAAATCGCGCCGGACAAGGCTCGGGGCGGCAGGGAGAGTCGTTTCCTGCAGTTCGCCTTCAATCGCGTCATGGGCCCGCAGGGGGTCAAGCACATCCTGTGCAGCGTGACCGATGCCACTGCCGCAGTCATGCTCGCCCGGGAAACCCGGGGAGTGCAGGAATCGCCACAGGATGCAAACGCGCACGTCGAGATGATGCTCGACCTGATTCAGGTCGATCCACTGCGGCTGGGCGCCTTTCTCACGACCGCCGACACGGGTCTCGAGATCGTGAACACGATGCTGCGCAAGCCGGCGCGCAGCGACGGAGAGTTCCGCGACAAGCTGGACGGTCTCTCCCGGCAGTTCGAGTCGCTCAGGGCCGAAGCCTCGGCCTTGAACCTCAAGAGCATCGCCGCCCGGTTGCAGCACCTCGAGGAGCTGGTGAGCGAGTGCCGGAAGGCGTCACGCCTTTCGGGGGCCGATTTTTTCCCGATGGTGCTGAAACTCGACGAGCTGCTCGCCCACCTGACGGTCGTGCGTGACGTGGCCACCCGGCTCGCAGTCGTCAAGAAAGAGACGACTGGATCGACCGCGATTGCCGATGCCGCCGTGTTCGCAAGGAAGCCGCAGTCGGAAGCCGTGAGCAAGACGCCGCGCTCGAAACGGACCGCGTCCGTGTCCGCGAGTCCGCGTGCCGAGTCCGCGACTCGACGTGCCGAGGCCGCGAGCCCGCGTAGCGCGGAAGAGTTCGCGACCCTGCCGGGGATCGCGGAGATCCTCGCGAAGGAGCACGAAAAGCGCCTGGCGTTGACGGTCGTCGGCCTGGATGGGGTGCCCGGCCCCTATCTCGCCACGGTCAAGAGCTGCCTGATTCACATGCTGCGCAATGCCGCCATGCACGGCATCGAGAGTCCGGTGGTGCGCCGCGCCGAGAACAAGGACGAGACCGGCACGATCAAGATCACCTTCGCGGCCGCCGCCGACGGATACCAACTCGTCTTCGAGGACGATGGCGTCGGAATCAGTGCAGAGTCGCTGAAGCAGG
>Ga0209805_1002368_pt1 | contig 10994 bp, 10 predicted proteins | sample GraSoiAngelo_148_FD_185905 | JGI IMG/M metagenome (GOLD analysis project Ga0209805, IMG submission 185905) | Grasslands soil microbial communities from the Angelo Coastal Reserve, California, USA - 14_1009_09_20cm (SPAdes) (version 2) | ecosystem: Environmental > Terrestrial > Soil > Grasslands ... | reverse complement strand
CGAGGCCGCCGAGCGAGGTGGTCGCCTTCACCACGCTCCCGTCCTTGTCGGTGTTGCTGGTGATCGTCGTCCCGCGGTCGGACGGCGCGAACGTGTTGAGGATACGGACGGGGATCCCGGCCTCGACCGCGGGGAGAACGGTGCGCGGGTGGATGACCTTGGCACCGAAGTAACTCAACTCCGCGGCTTCGGCGTAGGACATGGACTCGAGTGGCTTTGCGCCCTTCACGACACGCGGGTCAGCGCTCATAACTCCGCTTACGTCGGTGTAGATCCGAAGGTCGTCGGCCTTCGTGGCTGCGGCGAGCACGGCCGCCGAATAGTCCGAACCGCCGCGCCCGAGCGTCGTCGTCACGCCGTCGGTCGTGGAACCGATGAAGCCGGTGACCACGGGTACGACGCCGTAGCCGAGGCGGGAGTCGAGCTCCTTCGACGCGCGCGCCCTCGTCTCGTCGACGATGGGATTCGCATGTCCGAAGGCATCGTCGGTGATGAGGAGACCCTCGGCGGAGAGCGCCTCGGCCTTGGTGCCGGTGTGGTTCAGGACCGCGGCGACGATCGGGGCGGAGATCCGTTCCCCGTAGGACACGATCGCGTCGAGCGTGCGCGCGGTGCACTCGCGCAGGATCGCGACGCTCTGCAGGAGCGCTGTGGTGCGTTCGGTGAGGTCCGCGATCTCCTTGAGGACGTCCGCCGATTCGAAGCCGAGCGCATCGGCGATGAGGTTCCGATGCTCGTCCGAGAGTCGGAGGATCGTGTCCTGGGCGGTCTGCGCATCCCCGCCCTCCGCGGCACGAGCGGCGCCGATGAGCGCGTCGGTCGTGCCCGCGGTCGCCGAGACCACGACGATGCGGTGCCCCCTCGTGTTCTTCACGATCTCGGCGACCCGCTGCAACGCCGCGGGCGACGCCACCGACGTGCCGCCGAACTTCAGGACGGTCCTCGTCATGCGCTTCGTTGCGCGATCTGGATCACGTCCCCGAGTATCGCGGACGCGGTGGCGTCGCCGCCCGCGCCGGGGCCGCTCCAGACCAAACGTGGAACGAGGTCGCTCTCGAGCGTGATCACGTTGGTGGGCCCGGTGGCCTGTCCCTCGAGTGAATCCGCAGGCAGCTCCTCGGGCCCGACGCGGGCTTTTGTCGCCTTCTCGCCGAAGTCGGCAACCGCGAGGTAACGTACCCGCGCGCCGCGGGCGGCCGCGCCGCTCACGTCAGAAGCCGCGATGCCGCGCAGGCTCGTGCGACGGACGTTGTCGGGGTGGAAGTGGCGGCCTTCGAGGAGCGAGACAAGTATCGACAGCTTATAGGCGGCATCGTGCCCGTCGACGTCGTTCGTCGGGTCGGCCTCGGCGTACCCCGCGGCCATCGCCTCGGCGAGCGCCTCGTCGAAGGACTTCCCCGTTTCCATCCGCGAGCAGATGTACGTGGTCGTCCCGTTGAGGAGGCCGCGCAGGACACGGGGGCGCACCGCGCCGAGCCCGCGCATGCCCGCGATCACCGGGACGGCGGCGGCGACCGCGGCCTCGAAGCGAAGCTCGCGCTTCGCGAGTCGCGCGCCCTCGTGAAGGGCTTTCCACTCTTTCGCCACGAGCTCCTTGTTCGCGGTCACCACGTGCTTTCGGCTCTCGAACGCGCCGAGCTCGAGGTCGCGCGCCGGGTCGGTCCCGCCAATGACCTCGATAACGATGGCGATCTCCGGATCGTCGAGGATCGCGTGGGGATCGGCCGTCACCGGAACGTCGCCGGCATCCCGCTCCTTCTGCGGATCGCGCACCGCCGCCGCGACGAGGCGCACCGGACGTCCCGCGGCTGCGTCGATCCGGCGCGAGCGATCGGCGAACGCGCGCGCAACTGCCGACCCAACGGTGCCGAGACCGAGGAGACCAACGCCGAGCCCTCGAGAGCTCATCGGGGTCGGCCCCACGTCACGCCCGATACAACCTTGGCGCGGACGCCGGTCATTCCATGGCGCGCAAATATCGCCCGCGCCTGGCGGTCGAACTCGTCGGCGCGAGGACCGAGCGTCGTCCGCGAAAGCGAGCTCGTGCTCGCAAGCATGGCCATGTACTCGTCCACCGACTGCTCGACGGCGACGGGCGCTGTGCTGCGCTGTCCCTCCAGCGCAAAGCGCCCCGAGGCCTCGAGCGCCTTGACGAAGTCGGGGGTCGTGATGTGATGCGCGATCGGCGAGAACGCGCGTATCAGCGTCAGGAATTCGCCTCGCCACTTCTGCTCGCCGTAGATGCTGTCCGTGTCGACGATGGCTACGCGGGCCCCTGGCGCGAGCGCCTCGCCGAACCGCGGCATGACGATCTCAGGGTCCATCCAGTGCAGGCTCGCGCCCGTCGTCACGAGACCGTAGGGCGGGTCCAGCGGAGCGTTTTCGGCGGTCCCCTGGATCCAGCGGATCCGCTCGTTGTCGCTGCCGGGCATCCGGCGTGCTTCGCGCAGCATGGCGGCCGACGGATCGATCGCATCGACGCGCTTGGCGAACTGCGCGAGTCCGATAGTGAGCGCCCCGGTCCCGCTGCCCGCGTCGAGCACGGTGTGGGGCTCGACGAGCAGTCCTCTCAGGATCTCGAAGACTTCGGATGGGTACGGCTGGCGGTACCGGTACTTGCGCGCGACCTCGTCATCCTCAAAGGCGCGGCCAAGCTCGCGCGGGTATGCCGGACTCACGCGATCGCCTTTTCGAGAAGATCGATCGCGGCGCCGACCGATGCGAGGCGATTGCCCTCGCGGTCGTACGGCCACTCATACTTTTTCACGACCGAGTGATCGTCACTGTCCACCGCGACGTACGTGAGTCCGACCTTCTTCCCCGGCGTCGCCCCTCCGGGTCCGGCGATGCCGGTGATGCCGAGACCGATCTTCGCCCCGAGCCGCGCACGTGCCCCGCGCGCGAGCGCACCGGCCACGACCGACGAGACGGCGCCGTGCCCGTGGATGAGATCCGGTGCCACGTCGGCGAGGATGGTCTTCGCCTCGTTCGAGTACACCACCGCGCCGCCCTTGAAGTAGTCGCTCGAGCCTGGGTGCGTGGTGAGGACCGCAGCGAGGAGGCCACCGGTGCAGGACTCGGCGGAGGCGACGGTCAGCTTGCGGCGGCGCAGCCGCGAGTGCAGCGCACCCATGCGCGCCTCGAGCTCAGGCAGGGTGGGCGGTCGTTTGGCGGGCACGAAGGACGAGTCTGACGCCAGAGAGAAGGGTGAGCGCGGCAGCCGCCGCGACGAGCGCGTTGGCAGCCGGGGCGAAGCCGGCCGACGGCCACGCGGCCGACGCCAGGAGCGCGAGGCTCGCCGTGACCTGCAGGACTGTCTTGGCCTTGCCGTCGACACTCGCACTCAGTGCATGTGGCGACCGCACGCGGAGCTCGACGGCGACGAGCTCGCGACCGAAGATGAGGAGGACGGCCCAGACCGGCGCGATCCCGCGGACCGCGAGGGCGGCAAGGGTACCGACGATGAGCACTTTGTCGGCGAGCGGATCGAGCGCCGCCCCGAGGGCCGTCGGGCCGCCGCGGCGCCGCGCGAGGGGTCCGTCCGCCGCATCGGTCGCGGCCGCCACAAGGAAGACGGCCAGCGCGGCGGCGGCGTCGCCGATCGCGATGAGGCCGATCACGGGGATGACCAGAAGGGCGCGTGCCGCGGTCAGCGCGTTCGGGAGCGTCACTGCGCTACGAAGACGCGCTCCACGACCTCGCCTTGTTTGCCGAGCCCGGCGATCAGCTGGCCGTTGTAGATGACCTGCGCCGCGGCTCCGTTGCCCGCTCGAATGCGGACTTCCTTGCCGATGAAGGCCGCCGTCTCGCCGTCCTTGTAGACGCGGCCGCTTCCGGCTACGTCGGCGCCGTCCACCGTCGCGAGCAGCCACGTGTCGCCCCCACGTACGAACACGTTCACCACCGCGGCGGTATAGACGACCACGACGTTTCGCGTCTCCTCGACCGTGCCGCCGGACGACGTCTGAGCCGTCACGCGGAAGGACTGCGGCCCGGCCGGCAGGTAATACCGGCTCTGGAATGTCCCTTCAGAGCTGACCGCGACAGCGATGTTGTTGATCAACAGGCGCGAGACCGAGCGATCGACGTGACCGCTCACCAGGACCGAGACGTTGGTGAGAGTGGCGCCGGCCGCGGGTTGGTCGACGACGAGCTGCGGAGCAGGCCCGATCGCCGTTGCCGGGGCCTGGTACTGGATCGTCCGGCTGACGTGATTTGTCTTCCCCGCGGCGTCGAGGACGTCCACGACGAGGTGATTCGATCCGGGGTTCAGGCTGACGGTCACGCCGAAGTTCCCGTCATCCCCAGAGCGCAGATCGAGGACCTCCGGCCCGGGATACACGGTGACTGTGACCCGGCCGCCCGGAACGGTGACGCCGCGGACCAAAAGGTCGCCACTGGCGACGAGGCCGTCGGTCGACGGGTCCGTGATCTCGAGCTTGGGCAGCGTCGCGAAGGTCGTGAACTGGTAGTAGATGTATCCGAGGAACAAGCCGACGAACGCGATGATCAGCACCGGTACGAAGACCACGGGCCGGAAGATGAAGCTCTGATGGACGACCGGCCGGTACGGCTTGAACGTGCGCTTCGGTGTCGGCTCGGGCGGCGCGCCCCCACGCTCCTGCTGAAAGAGCACGACCAATTCGTCCGTCTCGAGGTCGAGGTACTCCGCGTAGTTGCGAAGGAAGCCGCGCGTGTACACAGCTCCGGGTAGGGCGGGGTAATCCCCCGCCTCGAGCGCCGTCAGGAACTTCTCGCGGATGCGGGTGTCGGCCGCGGCCTGCTCGAGCGTGATGCCTTTGCGCTCGCGCTGCGCGCGCAGCTGCTCGCCGAGGCTAGGCATCGTCCTTCGCCATCCCGTAGACCTCGCGCATCTTGCCGGGGCCCTGCGACGGTCCGATGACGCCGTTCTGTTCCATGATGTCGATGAGCCGGCCTGCGCGCGCGAATCCGATCGTCATCTTCCGCTGGAGCATCGACACCGACGCCTGGCCCGCGCGCTGGACGATCGCGACGGCTTCCTCGTAGCGATCGTCGTCGATCTCATCGCCACCGTCGTCGCGGACGCGCGCGCGCTCCTTGTCCTCGATGATCGAGAGGTCGTAGTGGGCCTCGCGCTGCTGCCTCCAGTGACGGATGACCTGCTCGATCTCTGCGTCGGAGACGAACGCTCCCTGCGCGCGGACCGGCTTCGCCGCGTCCGGGGCAAGCCAGAGCATGTCGCCGCGACCAAGGAGCTTTTCCGCGCCCGTCATGTCGATGATCGTGCGGGAATCGACGGACGAAGCGGTAGCAAACGCGATACGAGCGGGCACATTCGCCTTGATGAGCCCGGTGATCACGTCGACCGACGGGCGCTGCGTACCAAGGACCAGATGGATCCCGGTCGCGCGCGCCAGTTGGGCGACCCGAGTGATCTGCTTCTCGACCTGGATCGGCGCCTGGAGCATCAGGTCGGCGAGCTCGTCGATGATGAAGACGACGTACGGCACCCGATCCTGGCCTTGGTGCTTTTCGTTGTACGAGGCGATGTTGCGGGCGTTGGCGCGGGCGAACAACCGGTAGCGCCGGTCCATCTCGCTCGTCGTCCAGTACAAGGCGTTCAGGATCTGAGGCGAGTCGTGCATGACCGGGACGACCAGGTGCGGCACGCCGTTGAACCCCGGGAAGTCCACCCGCTTGAGGTCGCCGATCAGGATCCGGACGTCGTCGGGAGTCGACTGCAGGAGCAGGCTGGTCAGGATCGCGCCGATGCAGACGCTCTTCCCCGAGCCCGTCTGGCCGGCGATGAGAAGGTGCGGAAGCTTCGCCAGGTCCGTGACGATCGCCCCGCCGGCGACGTCCTTGCCGAGCGCGACGGTGAGCTTCGAGGGCGAGCCCTTGAACTCCGCGCTCTCCGCGACGTCACGGACCGAGACGAGGCCGATCGCGAGGTTGGGGATCTCGATCCCGACGACGCTCTTGCCAGGGATCGGTGCCTCGATCCGAAGGGTCCGGGCGGCGAGGGCGAGCGAGAGGTCGTCGGAGAGCGCCTCGATCCGCGACAGCTTGACCCCCGCCGCCGGTTTGAGCTCGTAACGGGTGACGACCGGCCCGACGAACACGTCGACGACCGAGGCCGCGATCCCGAAATGCGAGAGCGTCTCCTCGATGACGCGCTTATTCCGGATGAGCTCGTCCTTTCCAGAGCGAGCTGCGGAGCCCTGATCGAGCTGGTCAATGGCAGGCAAGACCCACGGCTTCTCCGGCGGCTCGGCATGCAAGACGCCTTCGGCCGCAACGGCAGCCGACGCGAGGCCCGCGTTCGAAACAGCGAACGGCTCGCGTTCTCTAGGCGGCTCAGCCTCCGAAACCCTCTCTTCGCGACGGGGGCCCCCCGGCCCTTGGCCGGCGCCCCATCGCGCGGGGTCCCTCGGAGGCTGAGCCGCCTCTGCGCGCGGGCGTTCGCTATTTCTCTCTTCGGGTATGTGTATGCGCATTTGGTCGGGCCGCTCATCTTCATCGGCCGTGAGGCGGTCAAACCGGTTCGCAGTTCCGCCGGGAATCATCGTTCCTGGTTTGAGGCCCCCGATTGCGGGTCGCTGGCGCCAAATCGGGACAAACAGCTCGGCGATCGTGCGATTCGCGGCGACGACGAGGCCGACGAGCAAGAGCGCGCCGAGGGCCACGTAGGCGCCGACCTCGCCGAAGAGGCTGCCGGCGGCCTTCGCGACAGCGCCGCCCACGACTCCCCCGGCGGCATCGGCGCGCGTCACCTGCCGCGTCAGACCGAGGAGCGCGACGATGATGACGATCCCACCGAGGATCGGCAGCACCGTCTCGCGGCGGACGAAGCCGAACCAAAGCTCAAGCGCGGTCGCGCCGAGCGCCAGGGGCACGAGCCACGCCGCCCACCCGAGCAAAGCGAAGAGCGCTGACCGCCACCACTGCAGCACCGCGCCCTGATCGGTGGCCAGCGCGACGGTGGACAAAAGGGCGAACGCGAGGACGGCGATCGCGCCGATCTCGTCGCGGATGCGCGGCTCGATCGCCGAGGTTGCGCCGCGCCGTTTCGCGCTCACGGCTCTCCGCGCCACCTAGACCTGCATGATCACGGGCAGCACCATCGGTCTCCGCTTGGTGCGCTCGTACAAGAAATTGGCGACGCTGTTGTGGATCGCGTCCTTGAGCGCGGCGGGTTCGGCGAGATGCTCGCCGGTCTGCGCCTCGGCGAGGCCGTCCAGGATCTTCTGCTTCGCCTCTTCGACGAGCTGCGGCGCGTCGTGCTCCGGCACAAACCCTTTGGTGACGATGTCCGGTCCCGCGACGACCGCGCCGGTGCGCTGTTCGATCGTCACGACGACCAGAAAGATGCCGTCGCTGCCGATCGACCACCGGTCGCGCATCACCGACTGGCTGATGTCGCCGACGCCAAGGCCGTCGACGTAGACGACGCCGGATTGGACCTTCTCTCCCACTTTCGCGCCGTTCGCGCCGATCTCGAGGACATCGCCATTGGTCAGCACGAATGCGTTCTTCGGCTCGACGCCGAGATCCATCGCCAAACGCGCGTGACGCACGAGCATGCGGTACTCGCCGTGGATCGGGAGGAAGTACTTCGGGCGAAGGATGTTGAGGAGCAGCTTCAGCTCCTCCTGGCTCGCGTGTCCCGAGACGTGCGGGCGACTCTGCGGGTCGTAGATGACCTCGGCGCCGAGCTTGAACAGGTTGTCGACAGTCCGCGAGACGAGCTCCTCGTTCCCCGGGATGGGCGTCGCCGACATGACAACGGTGTCGCCTTCTTTCACCGCGACATGGCGATGGTCGCCGAGCGCCATCCGCGAGAGCGCGCTTGTCGGTTCGCCCTGGCTGCCCGTCGTGATGATGCAGAGCTCGTGGTCGGGAAGCTTCCCGATCTCGTGCGGGCTGACGATCGCGCCTTCGGGATACTCGAGGTAACCGAGCTCGCGGGCCGTCTTCGTGTAGTTCTCCATCGAGCGGCCGACGATCGCCGTCTTTCTCCCCCAAGCCGCCGCTATCTCGACGATCTGCCGGATCCGAGAGATGTTGGAGGCGAAGGTCGTCGTGATCACGCGACCCGGTGCCCGCGACATGATCGTGTCGAACATCTCGGCCACGTGTCGCTCGGACTGGGTGTACCCGGGGACCTCGGCGCGCGTCGAGTCGGACATGAGGAGAAGCACGCCTTTCGCCGCGATCGCCGCGAGTCGCGCGAAATCGGTCTGGCGGCCGTCGACCGGGGTGTGGTCGAATTTCCAGTCGCCCGAGTGCACGACGGTGCCGTACGGGGTCTCGATGGTTACCCCGATCGCGTCAGGGATGCTGTGGCAGACGTAGTACGAGTCACAGCGGAACGTGCCGATGCTGAACGGCGTACCCGGCGCGATCTCCCGGAAGGTCGCGCGCTCCGCGAGCTTGTGCTCGCGGAGCTTGGTGCGGATCAACCCGATCGTGAGCTTCGTGCCGTAGATCGGAACCTCGAGCATGTCGCGCAGTGCGTAGGGCAGCGCGCCGATGTGATCCTCGTGCGCGTGCGTGATGAGGAACCCGCGGATCTTGTTCTTCCGCTGCCGCAGGTAGGTCATGTCCGGGATGACGAGGTCGATGCCCAGCATCCCTTCGTCAGGGAACATGAGACCGGCGTCGACGACGACGATGTCATCGCCGATCTCGATCGCGAGCATGTTCTTGCCGATTTCACCGACGCCGCCCAGCGGGATCACCCGCAGCGGCGCGTTCGACCTAGCCAAAGAGCGTTATCTGCTCCACCGGTTTTTCCTCCGGCTCCTTGGTGGGCGGAGTGGTCGCGAGGAAGAGCGCGAGGGCAGCGAAGTCCGCGTGCAGCGCGTCGCGAAGAGCGGGTTGGTGGAGCGCCGCAGCCGGGTGATACACGGGGAAGATCAAGAGTCCGTCGGCGGTCTTCCGAGGCTTGCCGTGGATGCGCGAGATCGATTCGCCTGGAAAGAACTTCCCCATCGCGTGGCGACCGAGAGTGACGATCACGCGCGGTCGCAGGACCTCAAGGTGGCGCAGAAGCCAAACGTGGCACGCTGATATCTCTTCCGGTAGCGGATCGCGGTTTTCCGGCGGGCGGTGGCGGACCACGTTGGTGATGAACACTTTGCGGCGGTCGAGCCCGATCCCGGCGAGGAGCTCGTCCAGGAACTGGCCGGCCGCACCCACGAAGGGCTTGCCTTGAAGATCCTCGTGATAGCCCGGGGCCTCGCCGAGGAAGAAGATGCCGGAATCGGCGGTCCCGTCACCGGGGACAGCTTGCCGCGCGCTCCGATGGAGCGGGCACGCGGTGCAGGCGCGGATCTCGTCGGCGACGAGCCGGAGGTCGATGTCGTGAGCGTCCTGCATCCGGGGTGATTATGCGGCGGGCGAAGGCTTGAGCGGAGCCTTTCGCGCGAGATAGACCACGTCGGTGTACGGCCGGCGCGGCATCTCCTCGACTTCAACGACAAATCCGGCCCGCTCGAACATCGCGAGCGCCTCATCGCGCGACGGGAAATAGAAGCGCTCGTGGCCGCCCCGCGTGAAGCCGAGCCCGACCGTGATCAGCTCCTGCGCGTAGGTGATCGCGTAACGCGGATCGGTGCGCCGCTCCTGCGCTTTCACGATCAGCGGCCTCCCTTCGCCGAGGGCCGCCGCCGCGTTCTTGAGCACCCGTTCCTGATCCTCGAACGGCAGCAGGTACAGGACGTCGACGATCGTCACCGCGTCGCAGTGCGGCGCCTGGTCCTTGATGATGTCGCCGACCTCGAACCGCAGCCACTGCGTGTCCCGAACCGCACCGCGCGCGACCTCGATCTTGCGCTCGTCCAGGTCGATCCCAAGGACGCGACGGGACTCGGCTCCCTCGCGCAGCAAACACGCGAAGAGCCCGTGGCCACACCCGAGGTCGACGATGAATCCCTTCCGCGGAACGAACCGCTCCACGAAGGCCAGGTCGGACAGAAAGGCGCGTCCGTGCACGAACAGGCGCGCACCGAACGGCGCCGCGCGATAGCGGTGGACCGCTCGGTTGAGCGCGGCGCTCGTGCTCGCGCCGGGCATCAAGGCACTCGCCAGCGCACGGCCTCGGTGCCGAGCGCCGTCCTGAGGAGCGGATCGGTGAGGATCGCGAGATCCGTCAACCGCTCGTCCACGAGGGTGTCGGCCGCGCGAAGGCGGTCGTCGACGTAGCCGGGGTGCGCGCCGATCTCCCCCACCCCGCCGTGGGTCGCGAGCAGGGCCACGCCGGCGGCGTCGAGGCGGGGACGCTCGGAGGTGATGTCGACGTACCAGCGATTCCCCGGGATCCCTCGGAACGCGAGCCCCGAGACGAACGTCGCCGCGCGGAGCGCCGTCTGCTTGGGACCGGACCACGCGCGCGGGCCACGGGCACGACGGATCCAACGGACTCCCTCGTCGCGGGCGACGCGGCCCACGACTCGGGCGACAGGAGGCATCAGATGGATGTGACGGTGCGAGTCCCAGGCCAGCGGCAGGATTCCCCAGGAGCGAGCCAGGGCCGCCTGCGCCCGGACCTCGGCCGCGAGCTCGCCCGCCCGCACGCGTCCGCTGAAAAGCCGTCTGGTGAGCTCCGCGAGGCCCAGGAAGCGACCGTCACCGTCCACCAGGCTTCGGACCGCCGCCGGATCGCTCACCGGCCAGCCGCCCACGAGATCGATGTGCAGGCCCACCTCGAGATCGGGCTCCATCCGGGCCTGGGCTGCGGCTTCGGCGGACGAGTCCGTGGTCACGATGAGCGAGGTTGACCGGACGATGCCGCGACGATGCGACTCGAGGATGCCTTTCGTAACGCCCGGCGATAGGCCCAGGTCGTCCGCCGTGACGACGAGGCTCATGTGCCGTAGAGCCCGCGCATGTCGTTCAACCGGATGACGAACAGGTCGCGGAGCATCTTGGGCGTGTCCGCGAGAAAGTCGATGCGCGTCTCGCCGTGCTGCCGCAGCGCGAACGGGATTTCGCGCACCGTGTAGCCGGCG
>Ga0209805_1002365_pt1 | contig 11001 bp, 8 predicted proteins | sample GraSoiAngelo_148_FD_185905 | JGI IMG/M metagenome (GOLD analysis project Ga0209805, IMG submission 185905) | Grasslands soil microbial communities from the Angelo Coastal Reserve, California, USA - 14_1009_09_20cm (SPAdes) (version 2) | ecosystem: Environmental > Terrestrial > Soil > Grasslands ... | reverse complement strand
TGAAGCCGTGCAGGTCGCCGCCGGCCTGCGCGTTCCCGCCCAGCGCGCGCCCGTGCAGTCCGAGCGCGCCGCGCCGAGCGATTCGAAGGCGCAGACGGTCAAGGAGATCGTCCCGTGAGCATCGGCGCCCGCTTTCCCAAATCGGACGGTGTGGCGAAGGCCGACGGTTCCGGGCTCTACGCCGACGACATCGCGCTGCCTCGGATGCTGCACGCGAAGATCCTCCGGTCCCCGCACGCGCACGCGAGGATCCGCGGCATCGATCTGGGCGCCGCCGAGACGCTGCCCGGCGTGGTGGCGACGCTGGTCGGCGCCGAGTTGCCGCTCAAGTACGGCGTCATCCCCTGGACACAGGACGAGACGGCGCTCGCGGTGGAGAAAGTGCGCCACGTCGGCGATGCCGTGGCCTGCATCGCCGCCATCGACGAGCGGACGGCGGACGAGGCGCTGCGGCTGGTGAAGGTGGACTACGAAGTGCTCCCGGCAGTGCTCACGCCCGAGGACGCGCTCGAGCATCCGGAGATCAAGGTCAACGAGAGGGCGAAGGTCGGCAACGTCACCAAGCACGTCCATCTGCAGTTCGGCGAGGTCGACGAGGCGGTGGCCGGGGCCGCGGCCGTCGTGCGCGAGACGTACCGGTACGCGGGGTCCACCCACGTGCCCATCGAGCCCCACTGCGCGGTCGCGCGCATCGACGCGGACGGCAACCTCACGGTCTGGAGCTCGACGCAGATCCCGCACTACGTGCACCGCGAGCTGGCGCGCGTGCTCGGGCTGTCGCAGAGCAAGGTGCGCGTGATCCAGCCGCTGCTCGGCGGCGCGTTCGGCGGCAAGAGCGATCCGTTCGCGCTCGAGTTCTGCGTGGCGAAGCTGGCGATGAAGACGGGCCGGCCGGTGAAGATCCTCTACACGCGCGAGGAGGTGTTCTACGCGCACCGCGGACGCCATCCGATGAAGATGGACGTGACGCTCGCGCTGGACGCGGACGGGCGCATCGCGGCCGTGGACAACAAGATCCTCATCGACGGCGGCGCCTATGCCTCGTTCGGGCTGGTGACCGCGTACTATGCCGGGCAGCTCCTCACCGGCCCGTACCGGTTCGGGACCTACCGCTTCGACAGCTACCGCATGTACACGAACAAGCCGCCCTGCGGACCCAAGCGCGGCCACGGCTCGGTGCAGCCGCGCTTCGCTTTCGAGGTGGCGCTGGACGAGGCGGCGGAAAAGCTCGGGCTGGATCCGGTCGAGGCGCGGCGGCGCAACTTCATCGGCGAGTTCGTGGAGACGGTGAACGGGCAGAAGATCACTTCCAACGGGTTCCTCAAGTGCCTGGAGCTGGTGGAAAAGGCGTCCGGCTGGAAGGAGCGCCACGGAAAGCTCGGTCCGGGGCGGGGCCTGGGCGTCGCTGGCTCGATGTACATCAGCGGCACCGCCTATCCGGTCTACCCGAACGAGATGCCGCAGAGCGGTGTGCTGGTGAAGCTCGACCGCTCGGGCCGGGTCGCCATCTACAGCGGCGCCTCCGACATCGGCCAGGGGGTGAACACGCTGCTCTGCCAGATCGCCGCCGAGGAGCTGCACTGCGATCCGTACGACGTCACGGTGGTGGCGGCGGACACGGATCTGACGCCGGTCGATCTCGGCGCGTACTCGAGCCGGGTGACGTACATGGTCGGCATCGCGGCGCGGGAGGCCTGCCAGAAGCTGGCGGAAAAGCTCCGCGCCGCCGGGGGCGCGACGTTCGCCGAGGCCTGCCAGCGGGCGGAAGCGGCCGAAGGCGCACCGCTGGCCGCGACAGGCGGGTACCGCACCGAGAAGCTCGGTGGCGATTACCGTGGGGGCACCATCGGGGCATCGCCCGCGTACTCCTTCACCGCGCACGTGGCCGAAGTCTCCGTGGACGAGGAGACCGGCATCTGGAAAGTGGAGCGGATCTGGGCGGCGCACGACTGCGGGAAGGCGCTGAACCCGACGCTGGTCGAGGGCCAGATCGAGGGCAGCGTCTACATGGGCGCGGCGGAAGCGCAGATGGAGGAGATGGTCTACGACGAGAAGGGCCTGCTCTTCGGCCCTTCCCTCCTCGACTATCGCATCCCGACTTCGCTCGATACTCCCGATCTGGACTCGTACATCGTCGAGAGCAACGACCCGGGCGGCCCGTATGGCGCCAAGGAGGCGGGAGAGGGCCCGCTGCACCCGGCGATTCCGGCGATCGCGAACGCGATCCACGACGCATGCGGCATCCGCATCCGCGAGCTGCCCTTCTACCCGCAGCGCGTGCTCAAGCTGCTGCGGGAGCGTGACGCCCGGCGAGAGGAGCGCGCGGCATCATGATGACGCTCCCCGATCTGACCGTCCTGCGCCCCGGCTCGGTCGCCGAAGCCGTGGAGGCGCTGCGCGCGAATCCGGGAGCGCGCGTGCTCGCAGGCGGAACCGACATCGTCCCGAATCTCAAGTACGGGATGTACGACACCCGGCATCTCGTCGCCTTGCGCGGGCTCTCCAGCGAGCTGCGGTACCTGCGCGAGCATCGATCGGGCGAGCTGTGCCTGGGAGCGATGTGCAGCATCGACGAGCTGGGCCGGAGCGAGCTGGTGAAGGCGCGCATTCCGGCGCTCGCGGATGCCTGCCAGCAGATCGCGGGGCCCCAGCTCCGCCGGATGGGGACGCTGGGCGGCAACCTCTGTCTCGATACGCGCTGCGTGTACGTCAACCAGAGCCACTTCTGGCGCAGCGCCCTCGGCTACTGCCTGAAGAAGGACGGGACCGTCTGCCACGTGGTCGCGGGAGGGAAACGGTGCGTGGCCGCCGCTTCCAACGACACGGCCCCGGTGCTCCTCGCGCTGGACGCGAGCGTGAAGACCATCTCTCCCCGCGGCGAACGGACCATCCCGCTGCACGAGTTCTACGTCGCGGACGGGTTGCACAACACGGTGCTCGCGCCGGACGAGCTGCTGACGGAGGTGCGCATCCCTGCCGCCGCCGCGAGGCGCCGGCAGGCGTTCGCAAAGCTGCGGATGCGCGCCGCCATCGACTTTCCCACCCTGAACCTGGCGGTCGCCCTGGAGCTCGACGGCCATTCGGTGAAGTCCGTTTCGCTCGCCGTCAGCGCTCTGGCGGCGCGGCCGGCGTTGATCAAGGGCCTGCAGGATCTGCACGGCCACGCCGCAGACGCCATCTTCGCCGAGGAGCTGGGCCGCCGCGCGCACAAGCAGTGCAAGCCGCTGACGAACATCGGCATCGATCCGGGGTGGCGGCGGGACGTGCTGCCGGTGCTGGTGCGCCGGACGGTACTGCGCGCGATCGGGTAGGCCGCGGTCAGGCCCGGCCGCGACCCGCTTCAGGCAGCGTGCCGCCGGGCGAGGTCTGCGAGCGCGTCCTGCAGCTTGCGGACTTCGTCGCCGAGCGCGGCATGAGCGCGACGCGCTTCGCCCAGGTCACCGGACTTCGCGAGGTCCTCGAGATAGAGGGCCGCTCGTGCCGCGGGGTGGCCGCAGAGGCTTCCGGCCGACCCCTTCAAGGTGTGCGCTGCGCGTTCGAGCGCCGTCCGGTCGCCTGCGTCCAGTGCACTCGCCATCTCTGCCATGCGCTCGGGACCGTCCTGCAGGAACAGCGCCGTCAGCTCGCGGATGAGCGCGGAGTCGCCCCCGACCAGCGCCAGCAGGCTGGCCTCGTCGAGCACCATCTCGTTCGCCGCTGCTTCCACCGGCGGGGGGGGCGGAGACTGGCCGACGGCCGCCTCGATCGCGGCGAACAGCGCCGCGGGGCGGATGGGCTTCGGCAAGTATCCGTCCATGCCCGCCCCAAGGCAGCGCTCCCGATCGCCCTTCATCGCGTGCGCCGTGACGCCGACGATGGGAACCCGCCCTCCGCGCCCGGTCTCGAGCCCGCGGATCGCCTTGGTCGCCTCCAGGCCGTCCATCTCCGGCATCTGCACGTCCATGAGGATGACGTCGAACCGCTCCGCCTGCGTCCGCGCCAGCGCCTCGCGACCATTGTGCGCCACCGTGACCTCATGTCCGGCCTTCTCGAGGATGGTCCGCGCGACGCGCTGGTTCACGGGGTTGTCCTCCGCGAGCAGGACGCGCAGCCGCCGGCCCTGGATCACATCCGGGACGTCGTTCGCGGAAATCTCCTGGGAAGAGCCGAGGACCGTCATGATCGCGTCGAGCAGCTCGGACTGCTTGATCGGCTTGACGAGCGTGAGCTGGATGCCCGCCTTCCTGGCGCGCGCCGCCTGCCCGACGCCACCGCTGGAGGAGAGCATGAGAATGGCGCCTCCCCGCAAGCCGGAATGCCCGCGCAGCCGGTCGGCGAGCTCGAATCCGTCCATGATCGGCATCTGCGCGTCGAGCAGCGCGAGGCGGAACGGCCGCTGCCCCTGCGCGGCCGTCTCCAGCTGCGCGAGCGCTTGCGCGGCGTCGATGCAGACGGTCGGTTTCATCCCCCAGCTTCGCAGCGTTTCCTGAAGGACGACGCGGTTGGTGGCGTTGTCGTCGACCACCAGCACGGGCAGGTCGTCGATCGAGGGCGGCATCTTTCCCGGACGCTGCGCGGGATCCTCGGTCTGCAGGCGGAAGGGCAGGTCGAAGGTGAAACAGCTCCCCTTCCCGGGCTCGCTGGTGAGGCGCATCGTGCCGCCCATCATGGAGACCATGCGAGAGGAGATGGCCAGACCGAGCCCGGTGCCGCCGTACTTGCGCGTGGTGGAAGCGTCGGCCTGCGTGAAGGCTTCGAAGATCGCCTGGTGCTTCTCGGGAGGAATTCCGATCCCGGTATCCGTCACCGAAAAGCCGAGCCCCACCGTCTCGCCCTGCCGCCAGCGCCGGTCGACGCCCACGACGATCTCCCCGCTCGCGGTGAACTTGATCGCGTTGCCGACGAGGTTGACCAGGATCTGGCCCAGGCGCGCAAAATCGGCAAGCAAGGCATCGGGCACGTCGGGAGCCACGCGCAACACGAGCTCGAGATCCTTCTCCCCGGCGCGCATCCCGAGAGGCTTGAGCACGTCGCCGAGCATGTCGCGCAGCGCGAAGGGAGCGGGATCGAGCTCCAGCTTGCCCGCCTCGATCTTGGAGAAGTCGAGGATGTCGTTGATGACGCGCAGCAGCGTCTCGGCGGACGAAAGCACCATCCGGACGTACTCGCGCTGCTCGCGCGCAAGCTCGGTGTCGAGAAGCAGCTCCGCCATGCCGATGATGCCGTTCATCGGCGTGCGGATCTCGTGGCTCATGTTGGCCAGGAACTGGCTCTTGGCCGTATTCGCTTCCTCCGCGGCGGAGCGGGCGGCGAGCGTGTCGCGCAGGGAGCTTGCCATCTGGTTGAAGCTCTCGGCCAGCTCGCGCAGCTCGTCCTTGCCGGAGTCCTCCACGCGCGCCTGCAGGTCGCCGCCGCCGACGCGGAGGAATCCATCGCGCAGGGCGAGCACCCGCGTGGAGAGGCGGCGGGCGAACGCGACGGAGAGGAAGCCGGCCAGGATCGCGAAGACCGCGATGACGGCGATGCTGGCGAGCATCGTCCTGTGCTGCAGTTGCCGGGCCTTGGCGAAGGCGTCTTCCATGCTCTGCTGAGCGAGGACGCGGTTCTCCTCGAGCATCCGCCGCGTGGCGTTGTAGCGCGACGCCATCCGCTGGAGCTCCGTGGTCAGGTCCGTCCGCGGACGCTTGTGGATCATGCTCTGCGTGGTGGCCCTTGCCAGCGCGAAGTATTCCTTGAAGGCGGCGGCGATGGCGTCCGCCCGCTCGTGCTCGAGGACCTCGTCCCTTCGCGCGTCCCGGACCATGTCGACGAATCGGTCGCGCTCGGCATCCGCCCCGTCCAGCAGGGAGACGTCCTCGGTAGCGACGGCGTCCCGCAGCGTCAACTGGATGCCGCCGAGGATTTCCTGCAGGTCACGGCTGAGGCCGCGCGCAGGCGAGAACCGCGTCTCGATGCGCAGAAGCAGCGCGTGGTTGCGGGTGCCGAACGAGTACGTCAGTCCGAGCAGGACGAGGAGCGCGAGGATGCAGACCGAGGGCAGCAAGAGGATCTGCTGCCGGAAATTGAGGCCGGGCCTCACGGGTGGACCGCCACGACCTTGACTCCCGTCATCGAGGTGGCGGCCGAGACGTATCCGATGGCATTCGGATTGTTGCGCACGTACGCGATCACTTCGGCGTCGCTGCCCTTCTCCAGTGGAGGGATGTCGCGTCCGGAGAAGATGCGCAGCTGCCAGAACGCGCGCACCGCGGCCTCGCTCTTGCGATGGACGTTGCGGGTGAAGATCTCGCGCACCGGGGTGCTCTCGCGCTGATCGACCGGCTCCACCAGGCCGCCGTCGTTCCACCGGGAGCTCTTCTTCAGGAAGAAGTCCGACAGCTCGTCGTAGGAAAGCGAGGAGATGGAGTTGGCCTCGTTGACTACGACGTAGAACGGCGCCGCGTTCGTCGCGCCGGCGAGCAGGAGCGTAGCGATGAGCTGCAGACCGATCATCAGAAGCTGAACTGCATTCCGAGAATGGAGGCGAGCGTGCGTCGCTTGAGCGTGCCGTTGAGAATTGCGTCATCGATCAGGATGGGCTGCGCAAAACGGTTGCCGTCGACCGCATGGAACGAAAGCTTTGCAACCAGGTTCGGATCGAACCAGTAGTTGAAGGTGGCGGCGATCTCGCGGTGCTCGAACAGCGGAGAATCGACCGGCTTCTGGAGGAAGATGAGCCGGTAGATTTCGGCACGCCCGCCGACCTGGAAGTGCGGGGTCAGGAAGTATGCCGCCTCGAGGTAAGCGGTGTGCGCTCGGTGGTAGTTCGCCTCGTATGCAAAAAAATACTCCGCGCGCGCGCTGAACCTCTCACCGGTGTACTGGAGGGAAGGGCCGACGACCAGACGCTCGGGCTCGGTCTGCCGGATCGGGCTGCCGTATCCGGAAAGGCGCGCCTCGAGTCCCTCCACCGGAGTCGCTATGACCAGACGCGTGCCAGCGATGTACTTCGTCTTCTCTGTCTCGATCGGAAGCGTTCCGCCGGGTTTCAGGGCAGCCGGATCGACGACCTTGTCAAGCACGTCCTGGACGCGCAGTTCGAGCGCCCCGCCGTATAGATCGTAGCTCACTTCCCACCCGCCGGCAGAGGGTAGCGTGCCGCCTATGCTGGCTCCCTGGACACCGGATCCGCTGACGTCGGTCAAGCCGTAGGCGCCGGACGGGAACAGGAAGAACGGGCGCAGAGTGCCGATGTTTGCCACCTCGCCGAAGATGCCGAAGGGATGCTTGATCACCCCGATCCGCAGCCGGATTGGGTCGGAGAAGCGCCATTCTCCGAAGGCCCAATCGAGGAACAGGCCACCATCCTCTGCAGCAAATCGCAGCTGGGCCGCAACGACCGCGCGATCGGAGAGACGGTCCGTGAGTGCGAGTCCGAACTCTCCAGAATCGAAGTGGCCGCTGTGCTGAGCGATGTGGAAGTCGTTGTTGTCACTCGCGCCGTAAGCCCAGGAGGCGAAGCCGTTGAGCGAGAGCTTCCCTTCTTCGATCTCGATCGCCGAGGCTTGCAGCGAGCCGAGCGCCACCAGCGTCAGTGCCCACCCGGCCGTCGATTTCGCCATGGTCGATGTTCATTCCAGCAGCCTCTACGACCATTGGCCAAAAAAAGACTGCGGATTGGCAAAGCCCGCAATTCCGAGTGTGGGAGCTCAGCGCACCGCGCGCAGCGGCGGCGAGCCGCGGCCTTGTCCCGCGATCGAGGGATCGCGCAGATACGTCTCCGTCAGCCGCTTCTTCGGCAGGAGCCGGAGCGGAGCCGCAAGCACCATGGTTCCGTAGGCCTCGGCAATAGCGAGCCCCTTCTCGAGCGCGCCCAGCTCCCCCAAGGGCTTCGTGAGAACGCCCATCCGCAGCAGCCGTTTTTCCGCGCAATCTACGGAGAACTGGAGGAACGCGGGGAGCTGCGAGAGCACCTCGTGCCGCGGCAGGCGCGAGCGCATGAAGGCGCCCAGCCGGCGCACCGCCCACATCGAGACCAGGGAGAGCCCGAGCAGGCGTCGCCGCAGGGCCGGTCGCTCGCGGATGGCCTGCATCGTTCGCTGCTCGCCGAACTCCACGTGCCGTTCTTCCTGCTTCACCGCGCGGCCGAGGATCGCGCGGATCTCCTCGTGCGCGATGGTGTCGATCACCCCGTAGAGCGCCATCAGCACGAACCCTTCGCCGAGGGCCATCTCCAAGCAGACGTGTTCCTCGAAGGTGGCGGGCATCATCCCGGTGCTGAGGAAGCGGACCAGGCGGTGCGCCGTGGCCGGCTCCTCGCCCAGGAGCTCCAGGATGCGGATGAAATTCTCCACGTGCTGGAACTCCTCGACGGCCTGGCGCGAGAAGAACCGGGCGGCCTCCAGATCCGGCGCCTGGTACAGCCAGTGGCCGCACTGGATGCCCGTCACCTCGCCGTAGAGGAACTGGTTCATCACCCACGCGAGCAGCTTGCGATCGCGCTCCGGCTCGAGGCGGGCGCCCGTGAAGTCGAACGTCATCTCCTCGCGCGAGAGCAGCATGTGGGGAAAGTTAGCACGGCGCGTCGCGGCGGACCCGTGTGTGCACTTGCCAACTCCTGCCGAGGGGGTACCATCCCATACGATGCGCAGGCTGCACGAGGAAATCCGCGAGATCCGGGTGCCTTCCGAGGTCCTCGCCCGCTGGGCGCTCGAGACCCCGGTCGCGGCCCAGGAGGCGACCGGCGCAGCGCTCGCGTTCCTCGTTCACGCGGAGCATTCCGCGACGACGCTCTTGCCCGTCCCGACCTTGCTGCGAAGCGAGCAAGCGATCCTCGATCCGGACGGCTTCTTGCGCCAGCCGCGCGGCGCGGTGGAGCACTTCCGGCTGCGCGCAGATCGCGCGATCGCCTGGATGGACCTCTTCATCTTCTTCCGCGAGCGGTTCCCTGCGCCGGCCCAGCGGCAGCCGCCGGAGGCGCTCTACAACATCGCTCAGCTCTTCGGCAGCCATGGAGACGACCTGGAAGCGGCCGCCGATCTGCTCGTCCGCGAGTGCGCGATGGCCGAGGTCGAGGAGGTGCTGACGCGCACGTTGACCTACCCGCCGCTGCAGGCCCTGATGCAGAGCCTGCGCGAGCACGACGCGCAGCGCAGCGCCGAAGCGCGCCGGCTCGCGGCCTCGATCCTGGGCGATCTGTCCGGCGCGAGCCTGTGGAAGGTCCGGACGCGCCTGGTCACGACTGCGACCCGTGCCCTGCTCGCATCAAAGCCGCTGCTCGACGAGCTGGAGCGGGGTGGCTTCAAGATCGATCGGACGCGCGCCGCTCGCGGATTCGCCCGCAGGATGGAGGAGGCGTTGTCCGAGCTGCCTGGGGCGCCGGTCTTGCAATCCATCCTGCGGCAGCTGGGCGGCTCCGTCGAGGGCGACGCCTCGCGTCAATCACTCTGAAGCGCTTGGCTCAACGTCCGAGAGCAGCGTAGATGTGGCCGCGCGGGGGCCCGAACTTCCACATGCTCGCGACGCCCGCGGCCATCAGGCAGAGCAGCCCGGCGACGAGCAGCCAGATCGTCTGGCGCGGAGGCAACAGCCGAGGCATATCTCGGCATCGTAACTCCGACTCCAGTCGAAGTCACATCCCCAGCGAAATAGCGGTTCGAGGCTGTCGTACAGGCGGCAACCGCGGAGGTCCCTGTTGATCGTGTCCAGCGATGCCGAATTGCCGCAGCCGGCCAGCGCCGCGCCGCCTGCGCTGGTGGCGCTGATCGCTCCGGACGCGGGAATGGATCGGCAGGCGAAGGTCGGCAAAGCGGGCCTTGCGTTCCTCATCGCCTTCGCCTGCGCACTCTTTGCGGCCTTCGCGCAATCGGCTCGCATCGACGCGCGCTCCGCCACGCTGCAGAAGCTCGAGACGGCCGGCCAGCTCTCGTCGATGAGCGACCGGGCGATCGAGGACGAGACGCGAAACGCGGAGCGCCTGTACCAGGTGATGCGGGTGGCGTGGGGCGCCGTGGAGGCGCCGGCGTTCCTGCTCGCGGGAGCGCTTGCGGTGGTGGTCCTGGTCTGGTTCCTGCGCGGGCGCGTCAAGGGACGCGGGGTGTTTCCGGTCGCCGCGGCCGTTCTCCTGCCCGGCGCGGTCGCCAACCTGCTCGACGGGATCACTGCCCTGCGCCAGACGTCGCTCCCCGCCGGCCCCGTCACCCTCTCGCCGCGCAACCTGAGCGCGATCTTCGCCGCGTTCGGGAATCCGGTCTCGGGAGCCGCGTTGAAGCTCTGCAACGCGGTCGATTTTTTCTCGCTCTGGGCGGCGGTGCTTATGGCGTTCGGCATCGCGTCGGTCGGGGAGGTGCCCGTACGTCGCGCGCTGATTGGGACCCTGTCCGCCTGGTTGTGCCTGCGGCTGGTCGTCAGCGTGGCGATGGGAGGAGGAGCGTAGTGTTTCGGATCCTGGTTCTCGCAGGCATGGTGTCCGGGGCGGCGGTCGCGCAGCCGCAGCCGCTCACGCTCGACGCCGCCGTGAATCTCGCGCTGCAGCGGAACTCCGACTTGCAGCGGCAGCTCTTGCTCTCGCTGTCCTCCGAGCAGGATCGGGTGATCGCGCGCTCGGCCATCTTGCCGCAGCTCACCTTCAACGCCAGTGCCGCCGAGCAGCGGACCAACGGCCTCCAGGTGGTGCAGGGAGTGCTGGTGCCGGGGACGTTCCAGACCGAGCGGCGCACGACGTATGAGCCCCTCTACGCCTCCCGGCTGCAGCTCAGCCAGCTCGTCTTCGACGGCGGAAAGTGGTGGAACAATCTCTCCGCGGCCGATCTGGGGGAGCAGGCGAGCCGCGAGCAGGTGGACGAGCAGCGGCTGCAGATTACCTACCTCGTCGAGCAGCGCTTCTACGAGCTGGTGCGGGCGCAGCGGCAGCTCGCGGTGCTCGGGGAAGCGGCCACCCGCAGCCGCGACCAGGCCAACTACACACAGCGGCTGTTCGAGGGCGGCCGCGCTACGCAGGCGGACGTCTATGCCGCCCGCGCGAACCGCGACAACGATGAAGTG
>Ga0209805_1002363_pt1 | contig 11010 bp, 11 predicted proteins | sample GraSoiAngelo_148_FD_185905 | JGI IMG/M metagenome (GOLD analysis project Ga0209805, IMG submission 185905) | Grasslands soil microbial communities from the Angelo Coastal Reserve, California, USA - 14_1009_09_20cm (SPAdes) (version 2) | ecosystem: Environmental > Terrestrial > Soil > Grasslands ... | reverse complement strand
GGCGAGGAAGACCCAGAACTGGAAGTCCGCCGGAAACCGGCCGCGGAGCTCGATCAGGTCTGGGAGCGAGAGGGTCCGCGAGCCCGACGCATCCGCCGACTGGAGATACACGGCGACGATGCCTACGAGCATGAGAAGCGAGCCCGTGAGGGTGAAGATCACGAATTTGAGCGTGGCGTAGATCCGGCGCGGTCCGCCCCAGATGCCGATGATCAGGTACATCGGCACGAGCATCAGCTCGAAGAAGATATAGAAGAGAAAGAGATCGAGCGCGATGAACACGCCGACCATTCCGACCTCGAGCAGAAGGAACGCCGTCATGTATTCGACGATCCGCGTCTTGATGGCCCCGCCGCTCGAGTACAGGACCGCGATGAACGTCAGCAGCGTCGTCATGGGTATGAGAAGCACCGAGATGCCGTCGACCCCGACGAGGTAGCTGATGCCGAGGCTCGGCAGCCACTCAAGCTTCTCTACAAGCTGGAAACCGGGCTCCCCGATGACGAACTGCTTGACCATCCACAGCGACACGACGAGCTCGACGAACGTCGTCGTGATTGCGACCTGCTTCGCGGCGCGCTCGTCGCGGCGGAACAAGAAGAGCGGGATCAGCCCGGCGAGCGGGATGACCACGAGGAGCGACAGAACGTTCGTCATCGGCCCAAGATCCCAGCGGCGTAACCGCCGTACGCGACGAGGATGAGGAGCAGCCCGGCGACGATCGTGAGGGCGTAGTTGCCGACGATGCCGGTCTGCGCCCGACGCAAGCCCTGGCCGCCCATCGCGAGCGCCCAGCCGAGCCGATTCGCGAGGCCGTCGATGATGTGAATGTCGAAGGCCCACGCCACCCCCGCGAACGCGCGAGCTGCCTCGACGAAGCGGTGGTCATACAGCTCATCGACGTAGTACTTGTTCACGAGGACCCGATAGACCGGGCCCGCCGCTCTCGTCAGAGCCGCCGGGTCCGGCCGATGACGAACGTACATCGAGAGACCGACCGCGATCCCGATCAGGCCTGCAAGCACCGAAACAAAGGCCAAGACGACGATCGTCGCGAGCTCAGGCGTCCGCTCGGCCACGCCGGCGGCCTCGACGACCGGCGCCAGGAACCGATGGATGAAGCCCCCTTCGGGCGGAAAGCCGATGACGATGCCGAGAACCGCCGAGCCGGCTGCGAGGGTAATCAACGGAAGTGTCATCACGCGCGGCGACTCGTGCGCGTGGTCGTAGAGATGGTGATCACGCGGCTCTCCATAGAAGGTCATCCACAGGGCGCGCGTGACGTAGAACGCGGTGAGGATGGCGGTGACGATCCCGATCGCGTAGAGCACGAGTTGGCCGTTTGTGAACGCGGCGCCGAGTATCTCGTCCTTCGACCAGAACCCGGCAAGCGGCGGGAGCGCCGCGAGCGCGCCACCGGCGATCAGCATCGTCCAGAACGTCACCGGCATCTTGCGGCGCAGACCACCCATCTTGCGCATGTCCTGCTCGCCGCCCAGGCCGTGGATCACCGACCCGGAGCCGAGGAAGAGAAGGGCCTTGAAGAACGCGTGAGTTGCGAGGTGGAAGATCGCCGCGGCCGGCGCGCCCACACCGAGCGCGAGGAACATGTACCCGAGCTGGCTCACGGTCGAGTAGGCCATCACCCGTTTGATGTCGAATTGAACGAGCGCGATGGTCGCCGCGAAGATCGCTGTGATCGCCCCGACAATGCCGACAACCTGTAGCGAAGGACCCGCGGCCTCGAAGAGCGGCATGGATCGGGCTACGAGGTACACGCCAGAGGTGACCATCGTCGCGGCGTGGATGAGCGCCGACACCGGCGTCGGGCCCTCCATCGCATCCGGCAGCCACGAGTAGAGCGGCAGCTGCGCCGACTTGCCGGTCGCGCCGAAGAAGAGTGCGAGGCAGATGAGAGTGAGCGGGCCTTGCGCAATCGAGCTCGTCGCGAGCCGCGTAAACACGTCGAGAAAATTCATCGACCCGAAGACCAGAAAGATGGTGATGATCCCGATCGTGTAGCCCCAGTCCCCGATGCGGTTCATGACGAAAGCCTTCTTCGCCGCGTAATAGGGCTCGGGGCGCTCGAACCAAAAGCCGATGAGCAGGTAGCTGCACAGGCCGACGCCCTCCCACCCCACGAACATGAGCAGGTAGTTGTCCGCCATCACTAGGACCAACATGGCGAAGACGAAGAGCGAGAGCCAGGTGAAGAAGCGGTAGAACCCGGCGTCGTGCGCCATGTAGCCGTTCGCGTACACGAAGATCAAGAACGAGACGACGGTGACCACCAGGAGCATCGTCGACGACAGTGGGTCGACCAACGCGGACACGTTGATCGAGAAATCGCCGACCGCGATCCAGCGGTAGAGCGAGACGACGGTCTGGGTCTTTCCGCCGAGGACGTCGAGGAAGACCCCGATCGCGAGGAGGGCGGAGAGGCCGACCGCTGCCGACGCGATGACGCCAGTGAGATGGCCCAGCCACCGTCGTCCGAACAGGCCGTTGACGAGGAATGCGGCGAGCGGCAGCGCGGGGATGAGCCAGACGAGCGAGATCACGCTCAACCCCTCATCTGGTGGATCTCGTCCACGTTCACTACCGGCCGGTTGCGATAAGCCGACAGGATGATCCCGAGGCCAACGGCAACCTCGGCCGCCGCGATGACGAAGACGAAGATGACAAAGACGCTCCCACGCTCGTCGATTGAGCCGTACTTTCGCGAGAAGGCGACGAGAGCGAGGTTCGCAGCGTTGAGCATGAGCTCGACACACATGAGGATCACGACCGCGTTGCGGCGGACCAGCACACCGGCGCATCCGATGAAGAAGAGCGCCGCCGACACGGCGACATATGCGCCAAGAGGGACGGTCACGGTCGCCGCCGCAGCGCGGCTTCCTCGGGGTCGTCACGCTTGGTCAGCACGATCGCGCCGACCATCGCCGCGAGGAGGAGAACCGACGCGACCTCGAACGGAAAAGCGAAGTCGGTGAAGACACTTGTCGCGAGCGCGATGAGATCACCGCCGCCGGGCCGCGGTGGCGCGCTCGTGAAGGAGAGCGCGATGATCGCCACGGGAATCGCGACCGCTGCGACGAACACCGCCGCGAGCGGTGTCTGCCGCTGGAAGAACAGGGCGCGAGGCCGGTCGCTGAACTTCGTGAACATCACGCCGTACAGGATCAGGACGGTGATCGCACCGACGTAGATCAGGACCTGGAAGGCGGCGATCGTCTCGGCCCCGAGCAGGACAAACATCCCGGCCATGCAGAGGAAGGTGAAGGCCATGAGCAGCGCGGCCGCCGTGATTCGACTGAGCATCACAACGGCCACGCCGCCGGCGATCACCCCGATCGAGAGAAGGGCGAAGACCACCGGCTCGACAAAGTCGAACGTCACCAAACCGTCAGCTGGCCGCGCGTACCGCCGGCGCCGCCGCGGCGCGGGCACGTGCGCGAAGCGTTCGGAGACGCTGGCGCTGCACGATCGGGATCCCGGTCACGAAGATGACGAGGAGCACCCAACTCGCGATGGCGATGGGAATCTTCGTCGTCGGGAACGCGAGGGCGAGGACCGCCACAACCGCGATGTTCACGAGGGCCATCGGAATGAGTCCCTTCCAGCAGAAGCTCATGAGCTGGTCGATCCGAAGCCGAGGAAGCGTCGCCCGGATCCACATCATGACGAGGATGAACGCGTAGACCTTGAGCGTGAACCAAAGAACGCCGAGCAGTGGGATCGCTTCGACGCCCGGTCCCTGCCAGCCGCCGAACCAGAGGGTGGTCACGATCGCGCAGACGACGGTGACGTTGCCGTATTCCGAAAGGGCCAGCATCGTTCCCCAGCGCATGCCCGAGTACTCGGTGAGCCATCCGGCCACGAGCTCGGACTCGGCCTCGGGTAGATCGAACGGGGTGCGGTTCGTCTCGGCGAGGGCGGCGATGAAGTAGATCACGAACGAGAACGGCAGGATGAGCACGTTCACGAACGGCCCGGCCTGCGAGCGCGTGATGTCGATCATGGACAGGATCTGCGGGACCTCGTACGAGATGAGCTGACCGGCCGAACGCAAACCACCGACGAGCGCGTATTTGTTGTTCGACGCCCATCCCGCGATGACGATGCCGAGGACCGTCATCGAGCCGAGCGTCGTTAGGTAGAGGAGGCCGATGTTGAGATTTGCGCCGACGATGTCCTGCGCGAACGGGAGCACCACCCACGAGGCGAGCATCGGGCAGAACACAAGGGCCGGCGCCGCCACGAAGAACCAGCCGTCGGTGGCCTGCGCGCGCACGTCCTCTTTCGAGATGAGCTTCAGAGCGTCGGCGAAGGTTTGAAGGAGCCCGAAGGGGCCGACGTGGTACGGGCCGAGGCGATCCTGGATGACCGCCTGGATCTTTCGCTCCAGGTAGATCTGCAAGAGCGCACCGTTTAGTACGAGGAAGAGCGCAAGACCAACGGCTATGACCAGGCGCAGCGGCGCCCAGATGACCGGGTCGATGCCGAAAGGACCGACCGGCATCCTCTAGCCGCCCCGCGCGTCGCTACGCGGTGGGAGGAAGGCCTTCCGCAGAGGGTGCCCGGGAAAGCTCTCCTCGAGGAAGATGCGACGAAGGTCCGGATGTCCGTCGAACTCGATGCCGAACATGTCGTACGTCTCCCGCTCGCACCAGTTCGCGCCCTCCCATACCGAGGCGAGTGTCGGAATGTGCGGGTCGAGCTCGGTGCACGAGGTCCGCAGCATGACCGAGACCTTCGTGCCCGTGCCGCGAACGAAGGTTACCGAGCGGAGCTCGGCACCGGTGTCGACGCCGGCATTCACGGAATACAGATCGCATCGAGTGCGCGGGTCATCGCGAACGAACGTCGCGACTTCCACGAGCCAATCGCGCTCCACGTCGAGCACCAGCATGTCGTGCAGCGTCGATACGCGAGCCTTGTCAGCGAGCCGGGATGACACGTACGACCGGAGGCTGTCGAGATCGATCGTCGACCGCGGCGCGCTCAATACCAATTGAGGGCGTCCTTCTTCCAGGCGTAATAGAGTCCGACGACGAGGATTGCGATGAACACGATCACTTCGATGAGGCCTGCGACGCCGAGCGCGCGGAAGAGCACGGCCCACGGGAAAAGGAAGATCACTTCGACGTCGAACACCACGAAGAGGAGCGCGAACACGTAGAAGTGCGTCGGATATCGTCCCCAGGCCTGACCGATCGGCTCTTCGCCCGACTCGTAGGTGCGGAGCTTTTCCTTTGTGGCCTTCCGCGGAGCGACGAGGCGAGCGAGCGTTAGTAGGACAGTTACGAAGATTGCTCCGACCACGAAGAACGCGAAGACGTAAACGTACGAAAGGCTGTAGTCGGGCACCGAAAGAAGCCTACGTAGGGGTACTCATGCGAGCAAACCGGGGCCCGACACCGGATATCCACCAAGACCTCGCTTGGTGCTACCACGTTGCACGGTTGACACATTTGTTGGTCGAGAGGTACGGTGCAGACCTCCCACCACGTCAGTACGCAATTCGTACATGAGCGTCGGCGGGTGGGTCGGCCGACGCGGGCCGATGTGGTGAGGAATCGAATAACCGACGCACACCGGCCGAATGCGGCCACATTTAGTTAGTTGGGAGGGACCGCCGGGGTTGGGACAACACAGCCGACGTTCGCAGGCCACAACTAACCCAAAACGGTTCCTTCAGCGACAGGTGCGACTCCTCTCTCAGGGAGTCTCCGCACTCGGCGCGCGGACAAGGCACCTCTCTTATGTCGCTCTTGAGGGAAGCAGCAGCTATCTCGCGAGCATGGTCGGCGTCCGCGGCCTCCGCTTCGCGCTCAACACCTCGGTCGCGGTCCTTGTCCTCTCGCTCCCGTTCGCGGCGACCGCCGCGTCGCGCGCGAGCACCGTCAGCCCGAACGTCGCCGTGACGACCATGACCGCGACCGATGCTTCTCGCGCCCAACCGGCGGCGCGCGGTGGCGCGATCGCCTCAAGCAAGAACCCCGTGACCGTCGCCGCCGAGGGCACACGGTCGGTCCAGGAAGTGACGATCCACGAGGGCGACACTCTCGCGACGATGGCGAACTACTACGACGTCTCGGTTGAGGCCATCGCGTTCGCGAATGCGATCACCGACGTGCACACGCTTCAGATGGGGCAAAAGCTTGTGATCCCGCCCGCTGAGGGTGCGCTCTACACGATGAAGGACGGCGACACCGTCGATTCGATCGCGACCCGGTTCAAGGTGGATCCGGCCGTCATCTTCACCTTCAACCGCTGTTACTTCGAGCCCGAACGATGCGCGGCGGGTCAGGAGATCTTCGTGCGAGGGGCGGCCCTCCCCGCCCTCCAGGAGCCGGAGCGCGTGACGGTCTCTGTACTCCGCGGACCGAGCCTCGGCGCGACGCCGCCCCGTACCGGACGCCTCGCATGGCCGGTCGCCGGAGTCATCACCCAGTACTTCTGGGCCGGGCACACCGGCGTCGACCTCGCGGCGCCGTACGGCACCGGCATCGGCGCATCGGATGACGGCGTCGTCTCGGCGGCCGGATGGGTGGCCGTCGGCGGGATCCGCGTGTGCGTGCAACACGCCGGCGACCTGGAGACCTGCTACTACCACACGAGCGCTGTGTACGCGAGCGTGGGCCAGCAGGTCGCGCGCGGTCAGATCATCGCGGCGATTGGGCTCACCGGGGTCACCACCGGGCCGCACGTCCACTGGGAGTGCAAGCTCGGAAGCCGATTCGTGAACTGCCTCGACCTCTAGGTCGAGCGACCCCGGGCCCTACGCGGCCCACCTATTCTCCGATCGATGCTCAGCGCAGTTCACAGCGATCGTTCGGGGCGGCTCGTGGTCGCGGCCGATTACGCCGCCGCCATGTCGGACGGTTCATCGGTCGGTCCGCTCGCACACGCGATCCGGCTGCCCACGGGCACGGATGTCGTCCAGCTCCCGGGCAGGACTGGCCTCGGCCTCGACCGAACGGGGCACGCCCGCGAGCTTGGGGCGGGACGGTTCGGTGTCGGCGCGATCGTTCCCATCGGCTATCTCCGCACGGCCCTTCCCGCATATGAGGAGGACCTTTCCGCACCACCCTTGAAGCCGCGCGCCTACGCGGCGGTCGGCGCCGACGCTGACGGTGAGCTCGTCGTCTCAGCGGTCGCGCTCGATCCGGACGCCGGCGCGGCCGACGGCCGAGCCACACCCGATCTTCTCGCGCGGATCACCACAACACAGCGCGACCACCCATCGAACCGCGTGCTCCGGCAGCTCGCGCGCTGCGCGAAGGACTATCGCTGCCGCGCCGCCGCGAACGCATTCCTGGGTCGTCACGATTGCGCGCTGCCGGTCGCCGCGCCTGGGAACGAGCGACCGCCGGAGGTGCTGGTGCTGACCGACGATGCCGACGCGTCGCCGACCGAACCAGCCGCCTTCAGGCCGGCTCCGGAGGAGCTGGCCGAGGCGGGGGCGCGCCATCTTGAGGGCGGAGGAACCGTCGTCGCGTTCGGGCGCGCGTGCGAGGGGGAGCCGCTCCTCGCCGTTCGTCTCATCGAAGCCGCGATCTCCGCCATCCGCGAGCGCACGCGAGTCGGATCGATCCACCTCGAGACGAACGGTTCGGTGCCGATCGCGCTCCGCCGGCTCTGCGACGCCGGCCTTGATTCGGTGGCGGTCCGTCTCGCGTCTGCGCGGGCCGAAACGTATGAGGTCCTTCATCGACCGGATGGCTTCCGCTTCGCGGACGTCCGTGCATCGATCGCCGTCGCGATCGCAGCCAGGATCTCGGTCGCGCTGCGCGTGCTGACGCTGCCGGGTCTCACCGATCGCGGCCGAGAGCTCGACGCTCTCGTCGGTTTGGCCGGAGATCTTCCCCCCGAAAGCTCTCTGATCCTGTGCGGCCTCGCTGCTGATCCGCAGCGCGCGCTCCGGATCGCGGGCGGCGTGGACGCTGCGGTCGGGATGGACCGGATGCTCCAGCGTCTGCGCGCGGACGCGGCGCACCTGCGCATCGTCGCGTTGCCGCGGCCGCTCGTTCGCCTCTAGCCGTGTTCATCGATCGTGCGCGCCTCGTGGTGCGAGGAGGCGATGGCGGCCGGGGCGTTATCTCGTTCAGACGCGAGGCGCACGTTCCGCGGGGCGGGCCCGACGGGGGCGACGGCGGCAAGGGCGGCGACGTCATCCTTCGCGTGGATCCGCAGCTCGGGACGCTGACCGACTTTCGTTTCACCAAGCAGATCGAGGCGGAGCCTGGCAAGCCGGGAAGCGGCCGCAACAGCAGCGGACGATCGGGCGCGCACCGCATTTTGACCATTCCGCCGGGGACACTCGTGATCGATCGCGCGACTGGCGAGAGGGTCGCGGATCTTACCGCTCCCGGCGAGGAGCTCGTCATCGCGCGCGGCGGCTCCGGCGGAAAAGGCAACGCGCGTTTCGCGACCAGCACGCGGCGCGCACCCCGCATTGCCGAGGACGGGGGTAAGGGCGAGCAGCGGGAGATCGAACTCGAGCTCAAGCTTCTCGCGGACGTCGGTCTCGCGGGGTTGCCCAATGCGGGGAAGTCCACTCTCCTCGCGGCGCTCACGAGCGCGCGACCGAAGATCGCGGACTACCCGTTCACGACGCTCGTCCCGAACCTCGGCGTCGCGCGTCTCGACGATCGCGAGCTCGTCGTCGCCGACATCCCTGGGCTCATCGAGGGCGCCAGCCGCGGCCTCGGTCTCGGGGAGGAATTCCTCCGCCACGTCGAGCGCACGCGGCTCCTCGTGCATGTGGTCGACGCATCGCGACCGGATCCGCTCCAGGACATCGCCACGATCGACGCCGAGCTGCGGAGCTACGGGCGCGGGCTGGCGGAGCGTCCACAGCTTGTCGCATTGAATAAGATCGACCTTCCCGAGGCGCGCGAGGCCGCGCCACGTATCGCCCGCGTGCTTTCAGAGCGTGGTATCGCGAGCATCGCGATATCGGCTGCGGCGCACCAGGGCACCGACGATCTCCTTCGCGAGATCTTCGATCGGTGCCCGCCACGGGAGGCGGCGAGCGCGCCAGCGCCTCGCGAGCGCCGCATCGCGTTCGCCGGCGGCGGTCGTGACTGGACCGTCAAGCGCGAAGGCGAAGCCTTCCGGGTCGAAGGTGACCGCGTGGAGCGCCTCGCCTCGGGCATCGACTGGGAGTCTCCCGATGCGGCCGCGTACTTCCAGCGGCAGCTGATCCGGACAGGCATCGAACGCGAGCTGCGCGCGCTCGGTGCCAAGGAGGGCGACACCGTCCGGATCGGCGGGCTTGAGATGGAATGGACCGAGGGGGCAGAAGACGAGTGACGCGCGTCGGCGTGTTCGGTGGGACGTTCGATCCGGTCCACGTCGGGCATCTCGCGATCGCTAACGCGGCGCTCGACGAGCTCGGGCTCGATCGGGTCTATTTCGTGCCGGCGCGCCGTTCGCCATTGAAGCAGGATGGTCCGGTCGCGAGCGCAGAGGATCGCCTCGCGATGCTCACATCGGCGACCGCCACCGAGCCGCGCTTCAAAGTCTCTGGCATCGAGCTCGGCCGGAAGGGTCCCTCGTTCACGGTCGATACGCTCGAAGCGTTGCGCGGTGAGGGCGACCTGTTCCTGATCCTCGGCAGCGATGCATACGCCGATTTCGAACGGTGGCGCGATCCGGCGCGCATCCGCGACCTAGCGACCGTCGTCCTGGCGGCGCGGCCTGGCGCACCGAATGCACCCGGCGGCGTGCGGATGTTGGACTCTCCGCTCATGGACATCAGCTCGCGCGAGCTGCGCGCGAGGGCCGCGCGTGGTAGGTCGCTGCGCTACCTTGTTCCCGAGGCAGTACTGCGTTACATCGAGGAGCACCACCTGTACCGATGACCGACCTCTCGCCCAGAGCCATGGCAGACGTCGTGGTCGATGCTGCGGGCGATAAGAAGGCTGAGGACATCCTCGTTCTGAATGTTTCGGAGCTCACGACCATCGCCGACCTCTTCGTGATCTGCACCGGCCGAGGTGAGCGCCAGGTGCAGGCGATCGCGGATGCGGTGCGCGAGAAGGCGATCGAGGCCGGTCGCAAACCGATCGGAGTCGAGGGCTACAGCTCCGGTCGCTGGGTATTGATCGACCTCGGCGATGTGGTGGTGCACGCGTTTGTTCCCGAAGAGCGCCAGCTCTATCGCCTCGAGCGCCTCTGGGGAGACGCTCCGGTCGTGCTTCGGATCGCGTAGAACGCTGGCTGTAACACCGTCGTCTCGGGTACCCTTAGTCGCGATAAGGCTCGCGCCGGTTGCGGGGCTGTAGCTCAGCTGGGAGAGCGCATGAATCGCACTCATGAGGTCAGGGGTTCGATCCCCCTCAGCTCCACTGCTTAGGAAATCTCAATAAGAAAGGTCGGATAGCCTCCGACAAAACTGCCCCGAGTCAGGTGCCCGTCGCACACTCCTTCGAGAAAAGTTCCCTAGGGCCCAGGGCCGGGCCCGCCCGTTGCCACCAGTCAGGTGCGCTTCGGCGAAGCGGTCACCTCGCGGAATACCTGCTCGGTTTCCGGCGACGGCGCGATCGAGGCCATTTCACGCAGCGTGCTTCGGCAGCGCTCCATCACACGCACCGCCTCTCCGCGGTCGCCGCCTGAGCCAAGAGCGCGCATGAGCAGGCGGTAGCCAGATTCACGGAGTGGATCGAGTTCGATGAGCTGACGTGCCGAGGTGATCGCGTCCTCCGGTCGACCGCGCTCCAGGTCCGCCCTCGTCAGCAGCTCGAGGGCATGGTGGGCCCCCTCGCTCAGGATCCGGCGCTGCCCGATGACCCAGGGTGCCTCGTCTCCTGTGAGAAAGCCTCTCCGGCAGATCTCGAGTGCGACGCGTGACTCGGTCCAGGCGCGCAGGAAGTCGTGTCTGTGCGAGGCGACATCGGCCTCGTGGAGCGCAGCGCGGGCGCGCTCGTGGTCCACGAACGTGGTCGCGGGCGTCTCGAGCATGTAGCGGCCGGTGGCGTGTTCGAGCCGCAGCGCCGGCTC
>Ga0209805_1002359_pt1 | contig 11022 bp, 10 predicted proteins | sample GraSoiAngelo_148_FD_185905 | JGI IMG/M metagenome (GOLD analysis project Ga0209805, IMG submission 185905) | Grasslands soil microbial communities from the Angelo Coastal Reserve, California, USA - 14_1009_09_20cm (SPAdes) (version 2) | ecosystem: Environmental > Terrestrial > Soil > Grasslands ... | reverse complement strand
ACCTATCCGCAGGCCACAGACGACCCCTACGGACCAAAAAGTGCGGCGCTGATGGATCGGTTCGCGAAGACTGCCGCCTCCTACGGCTGGGTGGCGACCGGCGGCGATGATTTTCACGGCCCGGCCGTCACCCCCTTGATCCGGCTCGCCCAGTGGACCGCGACCCCGGCGTCCTGCGTGGACGAGCTGCTCGCTCGCCGCACGTAACGCTCCCTCCCCCTTGTGGGGAGGGTCGGGGAGGGGGTCTTACCGCGTCGTCAGAAACCGCGTAATCGCTTCCGTCACCGCATCCGGCCGGTCGAGGGGGAGGAAATGGCCGCCCGGATCGATGATCTCGACCGTGGTGTCGCCAAGCTTGTGTTTCAAGGTGTCGGCCCAGCGCGACTCCAGGAATTTGTCATTCGCACCCCAGAGGATCAGCGTAGGCGTGGCGATCTCTTCGATGTGTTTCGACCGGCTGGTCAGGTCCCGATTGTTGAGGGCGCGGGCGGCCCGCAAGTAGGCGCGCCGTCCGCCGAGATCCTGGAAGGGCCGGGTCCACTCATCGACGAGCTCATCGGTGACCCGTCCCTCGGTCACGAGCCCCGCCTCGAGTCCTTTGCGCAATCCGTTGCGCAGGTCGATGTTGACCATGATCTGGTCCCAGACCGGTTCCTTCAGGCGGGCGATATCGTTGACCGGCCAGTTGTTGTCGACCACGCTGTCGATCAGAATGAGCCGGGCCACCCGTTGCGGCTCGTCGACGGCCATCAGTTGCGCCACGCCGCCACCGATGTCATGTCCGACGACCGCGGCCTGGTGCACGCCGATCGATTCCATGAACGCCACCACGTAGCGCGCCTGCGCCGCGATCGATAGATCCGCGTCGAGCCGCTTGTCGGAATCCCCGTAACCGAGCAGGTCTGGCGCCAGCACGTCGAAGGTCGCCGACAGGGAGTCGATCATGTCACGCCACAGGTACGACGAGCTCGGAATCCCATGCAGCAAGACGAGCGCGGGACCCTGGCCCTTTCGGAGGTAAGCGATGTCGCCCGCAAACGTCCGGATCTTTCGTTTGGTTCGGGCCAGCGGCGCTGCACTGATGAGCTCGGTGGTCAGTGGCGGGGAAACGGTCGGTGTCGGAGCTCGCTCGAGTGGTGATGGAGGTGGACCCACGGGCCGGGCCATCGTCGGCGGCGCGAAGGCCGGCACCGGCATCAGCGGCGGCTCGACCGGTTGTTGCGCCGGTGGCGAGAACGGCTGCGCCGCCGGACGGCGCTGCAGGATCAGGTTGGTCGAGCTGGCGCGGGCGATCACCTGGTTCTGCTGGTCCAGCACCTCCGCCTCGGCCACCGCGACCTGCTGACCGCGATGCATCACCCGACCGGTCGATCGCAGCACGCCGGACTCCGCGGTCACCGGCCTCAGGAAGTTGACGTGCAATTCGGCGGTGGTAAACCCTTCCCCGGGGCTCAGCGTGCTGAACACGGCGATGCCCATCGCGGAGTCGGCCAGTGAGCTGATCGCGCCACCGTGGACGACGTTGTTCGGATTGTAGAAGTCCGATTTCGCGGGCATCTCGAAGGTCGCGCTGCCGTCGGATACGGCGGTCAAGCGCATGCCGAGGAGCTGGACATATGGTGGTGGCGGTACGGCGCCACGCAAAGCGGCCTCAACGAGGTCACGACCGGACATCTGCGCCGGATCGGACATTGCCGCATTCTATAGCGGGATACGCGGGAGCGGGATATGCGAGCCCGCAGGGCGAGCCGGCCTTTCGGCCGAATGAGGATGCACGGGTGCGGTTTGGTTACGCACCGGGGGTAACGGCTGCGTCACGGTCATGTGATAGCTCGTCGCGCCGATGCAAGCCATCAGCGGCGTAGGCAGTTTGTCCTGTATAGGCCGCGATCAGGCGGCAAGTTGGGAGGGGAAAGGGGGACTTGCTCTGAAGTACGCCGCGCCACGCTTTGCGACTCACTCGGCGGTGCTGCTGATGGCGGCCGCGATGCCGTGGGTGATGCTCCATGTCCCGGTGGGGGCTTCGCCGGCGATGGCCGGCGGGTCGATTCCCGGCACCGCCCTGGCCCAAGCGCCCTTCGGTCGCGCTGTCGATGGCATCGGCTGGTCGATGAGTGGATCGCTCGTGGTGCCCGCGCTTCCGGCGACGCCGCCGGGCGAGAAGCATCGCGACATCATTCATTACCAGGCGGTGGATGGGGATACGCTCCGCACGTTGGCGACCAGGTACGGGCTCTCCGTCAATACGTTGCTCTGGTCGAACCCGAAGCTGGTCGACCGGCTGACCGCCGGACAGGAAGTGGTGATCCCGCCGGTCGATGGGGTGCTGGTCAAGGTCACGGCGACCGATACCCTGACGAGCCTGGCGCAGAAGTACCGCGCCGAGTCCGACGCGATCATCGAGTTTAACCTGCTGCGGCATCCGGAGACGCTGCCGGTGGGCGACTACCTGATGGTGCCCTACGGCGTCGGTCCGGAGCCGCCGTCAGTGCCGCAGCAGAACGCGCACACGATCACGGTGGGCAAGCGTTCGTGGTACGTCACGCCGGTCTGGTCCTCGGGCGGTGGACTCTATCCCTTCGGTCAATGCACCTGGTACGTCAACACCCGGCGGGCCGCGCCCTGGGGCGGCAACGCGTGGCAGTGGTTCGGTCGTGCCAAGGCCTACGGGCGGCCGGTGGGCTCGACCCCGCGGGTGGGCTCGATCATGGTCACCTGGGAGTCGCCCTACTGGGGTCACGTGGCCTACGTCGAGCAGGTATACGGCGACGGCAGCTGGCTGGTATCGGAGATGAATTACTACGGCGACCCGGGCGGGGGCTGGGGCCGGGTCAGCTACCGACACGTCGTTCCCGGGACGATTCCCCTGATCGGCTTCATCTACTAAAGCTCAGTCGGGCCGGCTCGTGCCGGCCGCTACTCCTGGGCGAACTCCTCGATCACCTGCCCCACCGCCAGTACCCGCGGCTCATCGTTCCATCGTCCGACCACCTGCACGCCGACCGGCAATCCTCCGGCCTCGCCGCATGGCACCGAGAGCGCCGGCAGGCCCGAGAGGTTGAAGGGTGAGGTCAGCCGCACCAGTGCGCCGTCGATGGGCTCCTCGGCGGCGCGCCAGCGGACCACCCGCTCGCCGATGACGGGGGCCGTGATCGGGGTGGTCGCGAGCAGCAGCACATCGACGGCATCGAAGGCGCGATCGAGCGCGTCGCGGAGCCGATCGCGGGCGCGCTGGGCGACCACGTAATCGACCCCCGAGACGAGCGCGCCGAGCTGCAAGCGCACCCGCACATCGGTTCCGTACGACCGGGGTCGCTGTCGGATCCAGCGCGCATGAACGGCGCTGGCCTCGGCCCTGAGCGTGACCAACTGGGTCGCCACGGTCCAGTCCAGCTCCGGGATGGTGACGTCGCGCACGCGCAGTCCAGCGCGACGGAGCCCGCGGGCGGCGGCCTCGACCCGCGCCCCGACGCCGGGCTGAATGCGCTCCGTGATGCTACCCCGCACCACCCCGACCCGAAGGCCTCGGGTGCGGACCCGGGAAGGCGCCGGCCGGCCGGAGAGGATCTGGAACAGCAGGCTTGCGTCGGCCACCGTCCGGGTGAGCGAGCCGGCGTGATCGAGCGACCACCCGAGCGGGAAGGCGCCTTGGAGCGGCACGGCGCCCCGGGTCGGTTTCAGCCCGACGCAGCCGCAGAGTGCCGCCGGAATTCGGATCGACCCGCCCGTATCGGAACCCAGGGCGGCCGCGCACATCCCGGCGACCACGGCGATGGCCGAGCCCCCGCTCGAGCCGCCCGGACTGCGCCGCGGATCGACCGGGTTGCGCGCCACCCCCCACCATGGATTGGCGTTGCTGACGCCGTAGGCAAATTCGTGAAGGTTGGTCTTGCCGAAGACGATGGCGCCAGCCTTGCGGAGCCGTGTCACGACGGCGGCGTCCGCGCCGGGCTGCCAGTCGCGCAGGATTTTGGATCCCACCGTGGTGCGCACCCCGCGCGTCGCGAAGAGGTCCTTGATGGCGATCGGCACGCCGAGTAGCGCCCCGGTTTCCCGGCGGGCGATCCGCTCGGCGGCGCGTTGGACCTGGCGGCGGGCTGCCGCGCCGGGTGGCGTGATGAAGGCGCGAAGCTCGGGCGCGGCGTCGATCCGGGCCAGGTAGGCATCGACCAGCTCGAGCGGGGAAAGCGCGCGGGCCCGCAAGGCCCGGGCCACCGCCGTCATGGGCATCGCCGTCGGCGACTCAGTCATCGCCGTGGATCGGCTCAGGCACCACCTGCGCTCTCAACTCTTCAACCAGCGCGATGTACCGCTTCCAGGCGGGGAGCAGCCGGTCCAGGTCGCTGCTCGCCAGCCGCAAGCCGGCGGCCCGCCCCACGGCCGCCAGTCGGTCCCTCTCCGTCACCGGCACAGTATGCAATCCGTGACCGAGGGCCGGTGATTGGGTCCATCACCACTTGCGAGTGCGAAATGGTTTGACAAGACCGATTCTTCCGCCCTATTCTGGCGACTGCCGTCAACCGGCTCGTGGGGAGGCGCAGGATGGCGGTGGCGCTGCCGCTCATCCATTTTCATTGCTGAGGAGCCCGAAAGAATGTTGCTTGTGGAAGTCCGCCGCCTGGAAATCGCGCCGACCAGCGACCAGTTTTGGACCATCGTCTCCCGCGTCAACGGCCCCGAGTTCATGGGCGTGCTCTATCGCGCCCGCGAGGCCATCTTCGACAGCGCCGGCATCAGTTTCACGATCGACCTCCTGAACAAGTTCCTGCAGTTCGACGTCACCAAGAGCTGGTCCGCCGCGGATGAAGGCGAGCTCTTCATGGGACAGGCACCCGTGGTTGGCTGGTTGCGTGTCCGCCGCCCGGGGTCGGCCACCCTACGCGAGCTGCGGTCCGACGACATCCACTTCATGGAGCTCGAGCACGCCGCCAAGCCCGCTTTCGTCGAAGTCGGCGTCGCCTACCGGGCCGGCACCGAGAAGGTTCGGACGGATTTTCTGAAACGGATTCGCACCGCTGCTCAGGAAGTGCTCGGCCAGGAGGTCGGGACGCCCTCGTCGTGGCCCGTCCTGGCCCCGGTGGGCAGCCACAACTTCGACGCCATCCGCAAGTCGCGGCAGGTGCCGTCTGAGGCCAGCGCCGAAGAAAACCAGGCGATGGCCGCCTTCACCACGCCGGAAATCCGCGCGTTGATCCGCGATCTCGAACGGGTGGGCTCGCTCACCGTTTCGGATCTGCCCAAAGTGCTGGGCGAGGCGCAAGGCACCGCGGTCGCCGGCCGCCTCGGCGAGCTGCGCAATCTCGGCTTGATCCAGTCGGAGTACGTGATCGTCTGCTCGCGCACCGGCAACGCAGTGCTGCGGACCGACGACCCGAACAAGCTGCAGAAGATGGCGCCGGACTGGATGAAGTGCGCCTGCGGCCGGCCGCTCAACGAGGAGCGGGTAGACCAGGTGATCATGCCGACGGATCGCGCCACCGCGCTCAACGACAAGGGCCGCTGGATGATCACCCTGGCGACAGCCATCCTTCCGAAGCTGGGCATCAGTCGCGAGCAGGTCATCATCGAGTCCAGCCCGCAGGGGACAGACATCGTCCTCGACTTGAGCGGCGACCTGGTGCTGGTGGTGCTGAAGGATCGCGAGTTCAACCTCGCGGATGCCTACGCCTTCAACGCCAAAGTCTCCCGGATCAAGGCCGCCGAGGGCGTGATCGTGAGCAACGAGGGCCTGTCCGGCGACGCCAAGAAGCTTGTCCAGGAAGAAATGGGTCCGCAGCGCGCCCGAATCACCGATCCCTTCCGGGTTTCCTTCGTCGAGGGCGGTGTCCAGGGTCTCGAGCACGAGCTCGGTCGCGTGGTCGAGCGGCGGCGTCGGCAATATTTCCTGCGCGCCCTCGGCGACCTGGCGACCATCCAGGGACTCAACATTGGGCAGCTGGCGCTGGCCAAGGTCGAAGCCGGCGGCCGTGCCGGAAAAGAAGTCGTCGCGCCGGAAGCGGTCGCCGCCGAAGCGTAACCTTCAGCATTTTCCCCTCCCCCGCTGGCGGGGGAGGGTCGGGGTGGGGGCTTGGGCAACGCTGATTCCAGCGTGCCGCCATGAAACCTCCGGGCGTACTGTAATAGCGCGATGCGTTTCGGCAGCCTGGTGCTCGGTGTGATCGGCCTGCTGGTCGGCGCGATCTGGATTCTCCAGGGGGCCGGCGCGCTGCCGGGCAGCTTCATGACCGGGCAGCGGCTCTGGCTCGTGATCGGCATCGTGGTCGCGGTCATCGGTTTGGGGCTTACCTACCGCGGCCTTCGGCGACCGGCCGGGTCCTAGCTCGAGGGCCCACGGACACCCCCTCCGCGCCGCCGCGCCCGCTGGTCATCGGGCTGTGCGCCGGTGCGCTGGCGCTCGGTGCCGATTACCTGGCCCACGCGCTCTTCAGCATCCCGCTGCTCCCCGAACAGGCGGGCAACCTCCTGCTCAAGATCCTGCCGCTGCCGGTATTCGCAAACCTGCTGAAAGCGTTGGGCGTCCTGGCCCGGCCACTGTTGCTGGCCGGCGCCAGCATCGTGATCATCGCTCTCTACGGCGTGGCGGCGATGCTCCTCGCGCGGTGGTGGCCACGCCTTTACGGGAGGGCGCTGGCCGCTGTGGTGGCGGTAGCCAGCATCGTGGTGGCGCTGCTGGCGATGTTGCCCAGCGATTCGACAATTGGCGTGATCATCGAGGTCATCGTGCTGGCCGGCACCGTCCTCCTGGTCGACAGCTTCGCCCGCGAGCTGGCGTTGTTCGCCGGCGTCGACAATGACCGCCGCGTCCTGCTGCGCAATCTCTTTTATGGGGCGGCGGGCATCGCCATCCTCGGAATCGCCTACGCGAACGTGCGGCGGCTGACGACCGCGCTGGCCACCCAGGAAGGCAGCCGCGCCGATACCGAGATCACGGCCGTCAACGACTTCTATGTCGTCTCGAAGAACCTCGGCGGCGATCCCGTCGTCGACGCCTCGAGCTGGCGGCTCAACCTGCCGACCCGGTCGCTGACCTATGCCCAACTGCTCGCCATGCCGGCCCAGCAGCTGGAGCTCACCCTCGAGTGCATCAGCAACGACATCGGTGGCACGTTGATCAGCAATGGCTCCTGGAAAGGACCGCGAGTCAGCGACGTGCTCGCCATGACCTCGGTTCCGCGCGACGCGGTCTGGATGCTGATCGAAAGCGCCGATGGCTATACCGAGAGCTTTCCGCTGCAAGAGTTGACGACCGACCACCTGCTCGCCACCCACTTGAACGGCGCGCCGCTCACGGCGCCGCACGGCTTTCCGGCGCGCTTCCTCTTCCCCGGTCATTACGGCATGAAGCAACCAAAGTGGGTGACTCGAATCCGGTTCTCCGCGACCGATCAACCCGGCTACTGGGAGAACAATGGCTGGGACGAGCGGGCCATCGTCAAGACAATGTCACGGATCGATCGTCCGGCTGACGGGGCGGCGCAGACTGGCGGGCCGGTGACGTTCGCCGGCATTGCCTTCGCCGGCGCCCGGCGGATCAGCGCCGCGGAGTTGAGTTGGGACGGCGGCGCCAGCTGGCGGCCGGCGCAGCTGCAGCCGGAGTTCTCCCCCTACGCCTGGCGCTTCTGGCAACTCACCGCCACCCTGCCGGCGGGTCAGCACCAGGTCAGCGTTCGTGCCCGCGATGGGGAAGGCACGCTCCAGTCGTCGAAGCCGGCCCCCACCCTGCCGAACGGCGCGGACGGCTACCACACGATCACGATCGATCTCGCCTGACGCTCCTCTCACCGGCTTCTCAGGACGCCCTCAGCAACCTTGCGATCGCGCGCCCTACCGTAAGGTTCGAGGTCGCTGGAAACGATGAACCGCCCCGTTGTACCGGTAAGGGAGAGGAATATGTCCTCGATCGCGACGCTGAGGTGGGCGTCGATGCTGGGCACGCTGGTGCTGGCCCTGGGCTCCGGTGCCGTGGTGGCTACGTCTCCGAAACCCACACAGGCGCCATGGCATCCGGCCGTCACGCTGTTGCCGAGCGACGCCACGGTCCAGAGCAAGAGCTATGTCTCCTGAAGTTACGTCCCGACATTTCGACGCGCTGGGCTCGACCTGCGAGCTGTTGAGTATTGGGACCGGCCAGGCAGCGCTCGAGCGCTGCGAGGCCAGGGTGCGCGAGGCGGAAGCGCGCTTCACCCGTTTTCTGCCCGATAGCGAGCTGGCGCGACTGAATGCCGGCGATGGCCGCTACCTTCCCGTGAGCCCCGAAATGTTCGCGATGCTGGAAGCGGCGCTCTGGGCATTCGAGGAAAGCCAGGGGCTGGTCAATGCCGCGGTGTTGCCGGCAATGCTGTCTGCCGGTTATGACCGACCGTTCCGCCAGGGGCTCAGCGAACCGGCCTTCGCGGCGGCGGTCCAGTTGCCGCCCCTGCCGGAAGTCCTGCTGCTGGATGCGGCAACCCGGTCGGCCGCGCTCGCCCCGGGAGCCGCGCTCGATCTCGGCGGGATCGCCAAGGGCGCGCTGGCCGACCTGCTCATCGATGAGCTCGGTGACAACGGGGTCTGCAATCTGGGTGGTGACCTTCGGGTTCGCGGCTTGGGACCCGAGGGTGATGGCTGGCACATCGGGCTCTGCGACCGGACCGCGGTGGCCCTGACCGAGGGGGCCGTCTGCACCAGCGGCACCACCCGGCGGCGCTGGGGGCAATCCGCGCATCACCTGATCGACCCCAGAACCGGAATGCCGGCGAGGACGGACCTGGCCGAGGTTTCGGTCGTCACCGACAGCGCGCTTCGCGGCGAGGTCTATGCCAAGTGCGCGATGCTGCTCGGCTCGACCGCCGGCCTCGCCTTCCTCGAGACGCGCGGCTTGCACTTCGCGGCGGTACCCGCGGTCACCTCGGGTGATCGGGCGCTCGGCGCCGCGGCGTGACCCTCGACCAGATCTTCTGGATGACGTCGCGGGCGGCCGCGCTGACGGCCTTCTTCCTGCTGTCGGCCGCGCTGATCACCGGTCAGGCGCTGCGCAGCGCCCTGTTCGAAGGCGCCATGCGTAACCGCGACCTGTCGAGCCTGCACCGCTTCCTCACGGTCTGCTGGGTGCCGTTCGTCCTCATCCACATCCTGGCGATGACGCTGGACGCCGTGGCGCGCATCACGCCGATCGATCTTGTCATTCCCTTTCGGGTGTCCTACGCGGTGCTTCCCATCGGGCTGGGCACCCTCAGCTTCGATCTCCTGCTGATCGTCATCGTCACCAGCTACCTGCGGCGACGTCTCGATCCCACGGTCTGGCGCTGGCTGCATCGCCTGACCTATCTGACGTTCGTGCTGTTCGCGCTCCACGCCCTACTGGCCGGAAGCGACTTCGCCCGCCCACTGGTGCTCGCCCCGACGGCCGGGGTGATTGCCTTCATCGCGATCGTGAGCCTGGCCCGCGTGGCCTTCGGCCGGATGGACGCGACCGCCCGTTAGACTCGTTCGGCACGGCTCGCGCCGCCGTGGTATAACCGCGGGTTTTCAGGAGGGTAGGGCGATGCGCGTCATGGACGTCGTGAACGAGGCGAAAGGGGCGATGCGGGCGAGCGAGGTGTTCGGACCGCCGTACGAGAAAGCGGGGATTACCATCATTCCCGCCGCGAAAATTGCGGGTGGCGCCGGTGGGGGAGGGAACCAGCAGAATCCGCAGGCCGGCGGGGCCGGCTTCGGAGTGTCATCGCGGCCGGTGGGCGCCTTTGTGATCAAAGATGGCGATGTCCGCTGGGAGCCGTCGATCGACGTCAACCGCGTGATCCTGATGGCGCAGGTCGTGGCGATCGTCGCCCTGCTCACCGTCCGCGCCATCGTCAAGGCGCGGGCCAAGCGGGGTTGATGGCGGCGCCGAGCCTCATCGATCTCGACCTCCAGTCGGTTCGGCGACAGTTCCCATCGCTCTCGATGACGGTCGATGGCCGTCCGGTCGTCTACCTGGACAATCCGGCCGGCACCCAGGTGCCGCAGCGCGTGATCGATCGGACCGCCGCCTACTGGCGGACGATGAACGCCAACCAGGGCGGCACGTTTGTGACCAGCGTGCGGTCCGACGCGCTGATCGCCGAGGTCCGACAGGCGGCCGCGGCCTTCCTCAACGCTGCCTCGCCGGACGAGATCGTGTTTGGTCCGAACATGACCAGCCTGACGTTCGCCCTCAGCCGCGCGATCGGCCGCGAGCTACGCGCGGGAGACGAGATCCTGGTCACCCGGCTGGAGCACGACGCCAACGTGTCGCCCTGGCTCGCGCTGCAGGAACGCGGTGCGGTCGTGCGGTTCGTCGATATCCGCGTGCCGGAGTGCACCCTGGACATGAGCGATTTCGAACGGCAGCTGTCGCCGCGCACTCGGCTGGTCGCCATCACCCATGCGTCCAACGCCGTCGGCACCATCCCCGACTTGCCCGCCACCGCGCGCGCCGTCCATGCGGTGGGGGCCTGGTTCTGGGTGGATGCCGTCCACTACGGCCCGCACGGCGCCATCGACGTGCAGGCCATCGACTGCGACTTCCTCGTCTGCTCGAGCTACAAGTTTTACGGGCCGCACCAGGGGTTGCTCTACGGGCGGCGCGAGCTGCTCGAGCGCTTACATCCTTACAAAGTCCGGCCCGCCAGCGATGAGGGTCCGTCCCGCTGGGAGACCGGCACCCAGAATCACGAATGCCTGGCCGGCATGCTGGGGGCGTTCGAGTACCTGGCTGAGCTCGGTGGGTCCGATCGCGTGGTCCGCCCCGCGCTGGTGACCGCGCTCAACCGGATGTCCACCCACGAGCGGGCGCTGGCGGCCCGGCTGATCGAGGGACTGGAGCAGATTCGTGGCATTCAGATCTATGGGATCACGCAACGCGACCGGCTCGAGCGTCGGGCGCCGACGGTCTCCTTGACCTGGCCGCCCTATCAGCCCGAGTCGCTCGCCCGCTGGCTCGGGTCGCACCAGGTCTTCACCACCCACGGCGACCATTACGCGACCGAGCTCATGGCGCGGCTCGGACTGGCGGACAAGGGC
>Ga0209805_1002358_pt1 | contig 11022 bp, 10 predicted proteins | sample GraSoiAngelo_148_FD_185905 | JGI IMG/M metagenome (GOLD analysis project Ga0209805, IMG submission 185905) | Grasslands soil microbial communities from the Angelo Coastal Reserve, California, USA - 14_1009_09_20cm (SPAdes) (version 2) | ecosystem: Environmental > Terrestrial > Soil > Grasslands ... | reverse complement strand
GGCTAGACGCGTCCTGCATCGCGAGCTCGGCGGCGATGATCCGCGCCGCCTCGTGATGCGCGTTGGGCCCGGCGCCCGGGTCTTGGGCCGCAACCGCCCGCGGCGCTAGCGCCAGGACGACTGCGACCACGATCGCGAGTCGGGGTCGGATCAGGCCGTTTGCTCCGCTTCGATCTTGAGCGGCTCGAGCACTGGCGGCAACGGGATCTCCGCGGGGTATGGATCCTTGTCGGTCGGCTCGCGCAGCCCGACTGAATCGAGCAGCCCGCCGATCTCGTCTCCGACCAGCTCGCCCTGCGCCATCAGCGCCTCGGCCGCCAGGTCGATCGCCTCCTTGTTCACGTTCATCACGCGCCAATCGTCGATGTACGCCGACCCCAGCACCTGGGCGACCGCCTGGCGGGACCGAGGATTCTGCATGGCTTTTGCGGCGGGGCTTGCTTCGCCGGTCAGCTCGCTCTGCACGGAGGCCGCCATCGAGATCAGGTACTCGCCGATGCTGACCGCGAGGCGTGAGACGTGCGGTGGCAAGGGATCAGGTCCCATGCCCCAGTTCACGATCATCCTCGACGCCAGGTCCGTCGACTGGATGAGGTCCATGCTCACCCCGGTCGAGTTCTCGCCGTAAAAGACGCGTTCGGATGCGATCGCTCCGAGACCATGGCGCAGCTCACCGGCGGCATGCGACCTGAACTTGGAGAACTCTTCTTCCTTGTCCACAGCGCGGTGATGGCCTAGCGATCCTGATCGCATTCGGATCGAGAGTCGCACCGACACCGCGTCGGGCAAGAAATATCGCGCCGCGACCGCGTGGCCCAGCTCGTGGCGGGCGACGGCGACGCGTTCGCGCTCCGTGTACACGACGGGGTGCGCAAGGCCGGCCTCGATGTTGCCCATCGCCTCGCGAATGTCGCGCCAGGTGAAAGCGTCACGGTTGTCTTCGAACGCGTACATCAGCGCGAGGGAGAGCGCCTGCTCGATCATGGCCGGCGAGTAACCATCGGCGACGCGCGCGAACTCATCGCGCCGAGCGGGCGTGTCCAGCTCGGGATCGTGCCTCTTCTTCGCAAAGTAAAGGTCCGCGATGTCCTTGCGGTCGTCTTTCGTCGGCATCCGGAAGATGATCTGGCGACCAAACCGGCCCGGACGAACGACCGCCTCGTCGAGGACCTGCGGCCGGTGCGTCGCGCCGACAGGATGTTGTGGCGAGGCGCACGGAGGATCGGGACGCGAAGCTTGATCTTCGAGCCGTTCACTCCGATCTGCCTGGGCAAGAAGAGCCCGTCCAGCGTGATGTTCACCATCCGCCGGCCCATCTGCTTGAAATAGCCGGGGTTGTCGACGCCGTCCATCATCACGAGCAGCGTGTTGAGGCCCAGCTGGCCTCCACCGAACATCCCGCCCATGCCACCTGCTCCGCCGCCGCTCATTCCGCTGCGACGATTGCCGAGGGCATCGAACTCGTCGATGAAGACGATGCTTCCGCCCCAGCGCTTGGCGCGGCTCTTGGCGGCGCGCACCGTCATGAAGACGTTGAGCGCGTCCATGCCGAGGAACATGCCCTGAAAAGACGAGCCCGAGGTGATGATGATCGGCACGTGCATCGACGACGCGATGCCTTTCGCCAGCATGGTTTTGCCGGTGCCTGGAGGTCCGACCATGAGCACGCCCCGCTCGCGCTTACCACCGGCGCGCACGTAGTTCCGACCCTGCTCCATCAACGTCAGGATCCGACGCATCTCCTCGACCGCCGACTTCTGGCCGCGGACGTCTTCGATCTTGACCTCGTAGTTGGCCTCTCCAGGATCCACATAATTGCGTCCGATCCGGCCGTAGATGAAGAAGGCTCCGAAGAACAGCATGAAGTTGGCGACCATGATCACCAGGAAATACGCCAGCTGGGGTATCGCGGCGGCGATGACGCCAGGCAACGCGTCCAGGGCTTCCAGCGGACCGAGGCCGTAGAACACGAAGTAGATCGCGAAATAGATGCCAAAGAGAATCGCCAAGCTCCTCATCCGCCGCCAGAACAGGGCTCGGTTGGTTTCGAGGGTTCGTTCGTCGGGGTCGTTCTCCGGCGCGATGCGCTCGCTGAGGATCAACCATCGCTTGAATAGCGTGAGAACGCCGCGGCAGACAAGCATCGCGATGACCGCGTAGACAAGCGACCACGCCACCCCCAACTGGAGTGCGATGTCCGCGAACGCGAACGCGGAGGCGCCGACGAAAAGGGTGAAGATCCAGAAGATGATCACGGCGGGGTCAACTCCTTATACACGCTGGGGTTTCGGACAGCGAGAAACACCACGATAGCGAGACCGACGCCGATCAGCACGTCGCCCGGGCTGTAGGCCTCCGGCGACGGGTACAGGGAGATCCAGTCGCCCAGCAGATTGAGGTGGGTTCCGCTGCCCATGACCGTGTACTGGCCCACGTTCCCACGCCGCAGCAGCGAACCGGCGAGCTCCGGCGCCACGGGCATTCGTGCTCCGTTGACGACGATCACGAGCAGGTTCAGCGCGGCGCCGGCGGTGATGAGCCAGATTCCTCGCAGGCGGTTGAGCTGCCAGATCGTCCAGGCCACGATCGCCGCGAGGGAGAGGACGTACAGGTAGCGCGCGCCGTCGACGCGGTTCAGCGGCGTCAGGACGACGCTTTCTCGAACCACCACCGCGGCCAGGATCAGCCACGGCCAGCGGAACTGCAACTTCGCGAGGTTGCCGATCTTGCCGCCGGTGACCACGCCGAACACGAGCCCGATGACGATCGCAAAGAGCCAGAGCACCGACTACTGCTGCGAGGCGAGTCGAGAGGCGGCTCCCGCCAGGACCTTGACGCCCACGGGCAGCGCGGCCTCGTCGATCCGGAATCCCGACGAGTGATGCGCCGCCGGCGCTTCACCCTCGGGCTTGGCTCCGAGCATGAAGTAGCACCCGGGGATGCGCGTCAGAAACTCCGCGAAATCGTCGCTCACCGTCAGCGGCCGGCCGAGCAGGCTCGCCCGGTCGCCGATGAGCTCGTGGCCGACTTCGAGCACCGTGCGTGTCACGTTCGGTTCGTTCATTAGCGGCACCGTGCCGTGGACGAGATCCAGATTGGAAGAGACCTCGAACTCGCTCTGCGTCTCACGCAGCAGGTCGCGCAACCGGTCGAGCGCCTGCTCGCGGAGCGAATCGTTGAAAGTGCGCACGCTGCCCTGGACCAGGACGCCGCGCGGCACGATGTTCCACGCGCCGTCACTGCTGATGTTGCCGACCGTCGTATGGCACTGGACGCCGTCGTGCTCGAGGCCTTCAACCACGGTGTGCAGTCGCTCGATGAAAAACGCCTGCGCCGCGAGCACGTTGCCGCGGCGGCCCATCATCCCGCCGTGGCCGCCCGGTCCAGAAAAGCTGACGTCGAACGCGTCCGATCCCGACCACATCAGGCCGGGCTTCGAGATGACGGTGCCGGACTGCAGGAAGCTCACGATGTGCAGTCCGATGACAGCGTCGGGGTGGTGCTTGTCGAGCAAACCCTTCGCGATCATCGCCTTGGCGCCTTCGACGATCTCTTCCGCCGGCTGGAAGACGAACACGTAGCGGCCGCTGAGGTCTGCGACGCGGTCGATCAGCGTGCGAGCGACGCCGATCATGATCGCCATGTGCGCGTCGTGCCCGCACGCGTGCATCCGGCCGTCGATGCTGGAATGAAAGTCGACTCCGGACTGCTCCTGGATGGGCAGCGCGTCGATGTCGGCACGGAGCATCACCGTCTTGCCTGGCCGTCCGGTCTCGAGCACCGCGACTGCACCCGTCTCGGTGGGACAGGGCTTGATGTCGAGGCCCATCTCGTGCAGCCGGTCGATCAGATAGCTGGAGGTTTCCTTCTCGCTGAAGCTGACCTCGGGATATTTGTGGAAGTAGCGGCGCTGCTCGATTACCTCGTCGAGCACCGATTTGCTCGGCAGCGGTGTTGTCGCCTCGCCCGATGAATCAGTCATGCACCGAGACCAGGCTGTAGCCGCGCGCGGAGGCGTGCACGAACGTCGCGCCGAGGCCCGGCTCCAGCTCATCGAGACGGCGCCGCAACGTCAGCAGCGCCGAATGGACGGTGGAGTGTGCGGCGTTGTTCCGGAACAGGCCGGCCTGGATGAGGTCGCGGGCCGTCGCCGGCTTGGAACCCTGGGCGAGGAACAGCACTAGCGCCGCCTGCTGCTGAGTCAGGCGAACGTCGCGTTCGCCGAGCTTCACGGTGCGCCGTGTCGGATCGAATTCGAGTCTCCCGAATCGATACGACCCCGGTCGCCCGGTGCCTCGCTCGACGAGCCTCGCCGCGAGGTCGGAGTAGATGTGCGCCATGGGCACGTTGCCCTTTACGAAGTAGGAGCTCGCGCCCAGCTCGTAGGCGCGTCGGATCGCAGCTGAGTTGACCTGCGCCGCCGAGAGCACGATCACGGGCAGCCCCGGATGGTGCTGGCGGATCCAGGTCAAGAGCTCGAACCCCGAGTCCTCGCGCTCGTCCAGGACGAGGTCCAGCAGCACCGCCGCGACGCGCGCGTGCTCGAGCACGTTCTGGGCCTCCAGGACCGTGGCGGCGACCGAAGGCCGGTAACCGAGGTCCTGAAGGTCGATCCGAAGCTGCTGCAGCATCGCGGCCTCGTCTTCCACGACGAGGATCGACGACCCGAGCACGTCGGCCGGGCGGTAGACCTCGAGCCCGGGCGGCAGCGGTGGCAGACGGACCTCGCGCCTGGCGCCGTTGGTCGATCCCTGGCGGATACTTCGGTTTTCCAAGACCACCCCTACATCATTATTTACGAAGATTGATTACACTTGAACAATCGGATTCGACTGGGCCGCGTCATACTTTGGGTCGGACCTGGCGTAATTGGAAAAACAAAGGGGTAGATTGGGGATGACGTGGAGATTGAAGGTCCAAGGTGTGGTCTTTTCGCTGCTGGTGCTGGGCCTACTCGCGCTGGCCGTCGGCGCACAGTGGGTCGACGAAGTCGCCGGCCTCGACTGGTAACCACCTAGGAATCTGAGTCTCGGCGCTCACGCGAGCGCCGGATGGCGACCGGCAGCAGGGCGTAGAGATCCGCCCGGTCGACTGCTTTGCTCATGTAGCCGACGACGTCCGGGTCGTCCGTGCCTGAGGGGAAGACAGGGTATGCGGTGTAGAAGATGACCGGCACCTTCTGCCCGCGCGCGCGGAGCTCGTTCAGCAAGCCCCAGCCGTCCATCGGCTCCGGGAGCATCAGGTCGATGATCGCCACCTCCGGCCTGTCCGCCTGGGCCCGGACCAGGGCCTGGTCGGCGTCCTCCGCCATCGACACTTTGTAGCCAAGCATCTTCAGGTCGGTTTCGAGGATGACCCGCCAGGCGCGTTCGTCGTCGACCACGAGGACGGTGGAGCCCCGCAAATCTTCGGGTGTAGGCGGAATTGGCTTGGGCGGGGTGAACGGCACCTGGGTTTCTCGGGCAGTATATCCGTGGCAATGGCGACTCCAGCCCGGCGGAACGGCAGGTCGCACGCGGCAACGGCAGCCGTGACGCGGTCACTGGCCAGGCCCAAAACCGTCGTCCGGGCACGGACCGCCGGCAAGTCGCCGGGCCCGTCCGCGAGCGCGCTGGTCCACGAGCTCGGCAGCTGCGTGACCGAAGCCGACCTCGTCCAGGTCCTCTACAGGGGCCTTCAGGGGCGGTTCGGCTACGACGCGATCAACCTCCAGGTCCTCGAGCGCGAAGGTTGGTACCACTCGCTGCCGATGGACGCCGGCGTGCTGCAGGACGTGCGGCGCAGGCCTGTGCGCGAGTCGACGTTCGCCCGTCAGTTCGCCAACCCCAAAACAACCGTCCTGCCGGTCGAGTCGGCCCGCCAGGAAGTCGGCAAGGGGCCGGGCGCGCGTGTCAGGAGCAAGCTGGCGATCTGGGTCCCGGTGATGCACCACGGCGATGTGATCGGCAGCGTCGCCTATCACACCTACAAGAAGCGCCGGGTGCCGTCCGCCGAGCTGCAGTTCCTCGAGGACGTGCATCGCCGGCTCGGCGTCCTGCTCGCCAACGCCTCCCTCAACGAGCTGACCCGGAACCAGTCCCGGCGGCTCCAGGCGCTGAACACCATCGCCCGAGCCATGACCTCGACACTCGACGAGACCAGCGTGCTCACCGGCCTGTACGGCACCTTGCGTGAGCTCCTCCCGGTCGATTCGCTCGAGATGGTCACGATCCAGGACGGGGCCGACCCGGCGCGGTATCTCCACGTCGAAGGTGACTCGGTGGCCAGCTCGCGACCGCTGCCTGCACGTTCTGCGCTCGCGACCACGGCCCACGACGTCGTCGCCGACAACAAGCCGATGATCGCCCACTACCCGCACTCATCTCTGTGGGTGCCTTTGAAGGAAGGCGGCGCCGCGCGAGGCGCGCTCGGCATCAAGTGCTCGAGGCCTTACGCCTATGAGGATTCGACCGCGGCCTTCCTCGAGCTTGTTTCCGACGAGGTCACGCTTGCCCTACGCAACGCTCGCAGCTACGAGGCGATCGAAGACCAGCGCCGCCGGCTCGAGATCGTCAACTCGATCGGCCGGCGCCTCGCGTCCAGCCTCGACCGCTGGTCGATCATGCGCACGCTGCGCGAGGAGCTGTCCGCCAACCTGAATTTCGACGGCTTCATCCTCGCGACGATCACCCAGACCGCAGCCGGTCCGCAGGCGGAGGGTTACCAGTACGTGGCGGGCGTGGAGGAGGTGGTGCCTCCCGTCGCCCTGGCGGTCACCGGTCCCTCGCGCGAGGCGTACGAAACAGGCAAGCCCGTGCTGGTGCGGAAGTCGCCCTGGGCGCGCACATTCGAAGGCAAGGAGCTCGAGCGGGAGGTCTGGACCGTGGGTCAGGGCGCGGCCGTTTTCGTCTCGGGTCCGCCGTCAAGCGGCCGCCGGGTCTCGCGATCGTTCGTGTGGGTGCCGGTGCTCAGCGGCGAACGGATCACGGCCATGCTCTCGCTCCAGTCCTACGCCGAAAGCGCGTTTGACGAGTGGCACGTGAAGCTGCTCCAGGACGTGGCCGCTCACGTCAGCCTGGCGCTGGCCAACGCCGACCACTTCGCCCAGGCCCAGACCGAGCGCGCCCGCCTCGAGGCGCTGCACGTGCTCGAGATGGGCGTCGCAGGCGCGTCCGACGAGCGCCAGCTTTCCGAGGCGGTCTTCTCGGTGGTCGCCGACTACATGGGATCGACGCACACCGTGCTCGCCTATGTCGACGTGGCGGGCCTCGTCGCGGGCTTCGCGGGTGCGACCGGCGAGCCGGCAACCACGATCGGCCCGGTGGCGATCGAAAACGCTCCCTTTTTCCGCCGCATGATCGAGGGGGGCAACCAGGTGCTCGACGCAGTGGCCCATGAGCCTGCCGACCTCGGCGGGCCGATCGGCAGCTACATCTTCAAGCGCTCGCCGACCCACGTCGTGTGGGCGCCGATCACCCAGAACGACCGCGTCGTCGCCGGCTTCGTCGCCATGCGCAACGACGGCGGCCGCTTCCAGGCCACGCATCTCAAGCTCCTCGAGGCCGCGATGCCGGTGGTGGGCATCGCGCTCCGGACGATGCGCCTCCACCACGCGAACGAGCTGGCGCTCGCGCAGTCGGTGCGCATCCAGGAGCTCGCAGCCCTCGCCGGCCACGAGCTGATGAGCGTGGTCTCCAACATCGCCGACCAGGCGCGGACGATGCTCGAATCCGCCGGCGCCGCTTGCTGGGCGTTCGACACTGACGGTCGCGTGACCGCGACGCGTGCCAGCGGTGAGGCCGGGGCCGAGGAGGTGCTCGGCTGGGCCGGTCTGAGCTCCGACGACCGCGTGGCACCTGCGGGCATCGTCAGCGGGATTGCCCGCGACTACGCCTGGAACCTGATCCCGCTGTGGTATGGCGACCGCCTGGTCGGCGCGATCGGCGCCGTCCATGGATCCACCCTGGTCGCGGAACCCAGCTCGGCCGCGTCGGACTTTGCGCGCCACGCGGCGGTCGCGATCGAGAACGCGCGGCTGGTCGCCGAGACTCGCGGCCGCATCCGCACCCTCGAAGCCGTGGCGGCGTTCACCGAGCTGACGCCGACCGAACCGGACCGCGCCCGGTCCGAGATGGCGCGGCTCGTGAACCGGGCGCTCGCCGGGTCGCAGGGCGAGCTCTGGCTGCTCGAGGACGGTGAGCTGGTCCGGCGCTCGGACGACGAGGAACCTTCCCCGAGGGTGCCCGTGACCGACAGCGCCCAGCTGCTGCGTGCGCTCACGTCGTCCGCCGGTGGCCGACGCCTGCGCGCGCTTCTCGACCTCCTCGGCGCGCCGCAGGACGCGTTCGCCATCCCGATCCAGGTCGAAGGCCGGCTCGCGGGATTGCTGGTGGCGCGCATGACGGTGGGCGCCGCGGAGACTCGAAGGCTCGCCGCGGTGCTGGCCGGCCAGGCCTCCGTGCTCCTCGGCCAGCTCGAGCTCGTCGACGCACTCGACCGCGAGCGTCGGATGATGAACGCGATCCTGCGGCACTCGCCGGTCGGCGTGCTGCTCGAGGATGCGGCTGGCAACATCGTGTACGCGAACCCGGAAATCGAAGCCATCTACAGCCTGCAGGCTTCCGAGATGCCGGGCCGCAAGCCAGAGGAGATCTATGCCGCGGCCGGGGCGGTCCCGGCCGAGGTGGCCGACGCCGACGGCACCCTCGAGCTGCGGATGAAGGATCCCGACCGCACGGTGCACGTGCGGCGAGTGGTCATCCCCGGACTCGAGGGCGAGCCCGCGGGCGTGCTCACGCTCCACGAAGACGTGACCGCGCAGCGGCAGGCTCTGGAAGCGAAAGATTTGATGCTGCGCGCGATCGGACACGAGGTGCGCAGCCCGGCCGCGGCGATGAAGAACACGCTCGCGGGGATCATGCAGTGGGACGAGACCATCGATTCCACAGGACGGCGCACACTCCTGCAGGAGGCGTACGAGTCGTCTGACCGCCTGCTCAGCCTGGTCGAGAGCCAGCTGATCATCGCCAAGCTCGAGACGCGCCACTTCGAGCCGGTGCCGGAGCCGATCGACCTCTCATCGGCCATGAGCGGCGTGGTCGCGGTGCTCAATCACCGTTACGCGGAGCGGACCGCCGCTGTCGAGGTCAACCTGCCTCCGGCACTGCCTCCGGCTTTCTGCGAACCCGCTCACCTCGGCCAGGTGCTGACGAACCTGATCGGCAACGCACTCGAGTACACAAGCGGTTCCGTGCAGGTCGAGGCGCGCCAGGTCCAGCGCGGCTGGCTCGAGGTGAGCGTGGCCGACAACGGCCAGGGGCTTCCGCCGGCGACCCTCGAGACGGTGTTCGAAAAGACGGGTCCGGCCGGGCGCAGCCGGTCGCAGGGCGGGCTGGGGCTCGGCCTCTACCTGTGCCGCCTCGTGGTCGAGCGCTCATTCGGCGGACGGATCTGGGTCGCTGCGAGCGACCGCCGAGGCACCACGTTCAGATTCACCGTCCCTGCCCGGATTCGCACCTAGCGACCGTTATTGACCTTATGAGCGCGCCCGCGCCGATGTGGGTCCGCGTCGGCGGCGGCATGGAGTCGGTCCCCGACCACGTCCGCCATGGTCCCGCCGACCTCCAGTTCCCGCCGCCGGGTGGAAAGTGGGAGGCGCTGGTCCTCAACGGCCGGCTGGTGGGTTGGGCCGAGCGGGGCGGGCTGCGCGCCGCGCGGCAGGCGGCCGAAACGGGCCAGCGACTCGCCCACGACCAGCGCGATTACCTTCTCGGGCGGCTCGGCCACAAGCTGCGGTCGTCGGTGCTCGCCCTGCAGGAGTCGGCACGGCAGGCCGCGTTCGGGCGGCCCGAGATGCTGGAGGGACTGTTCGAACAGGTGCAGGAGGTGGGCCGGCGGGCCGCCGGCCTGGAGGCGGCCGCCATCGAACCCAAGGACAGCGCTCGCGGAGTTGTCATCGGCGCGGTCCTCAATCTCGCCATGCCCTCCGCCCAGCGCGACCTGCCGCCGGACGCCGCGGTTGTGGGCTCTGAGCCGGTCCTCGTCGAGGCCTTCACGCGCCTGGGGGAATGGTTGGCGGGAGACTCGCTTCGCGTGGTGGCGGAGCCGATGGGCGAGTGGTGGAAGATCAGGGCCACGGTGGTCGGAACCAGGCGCCCGCTGACCGTGCCCGAGCTGGGGGAACCCCTGATCCGCTTGATCGTCGACATGCAGCTGGACGGCTGGCTCGACGCGAGCCGGCCTGACGGCGCCGACGTCTACCTGCCCGCCTATCGTCCCCGTTGACCGAAGTTTTTAGAGTCGTCGCCCCCAACCCCGGTCCATACACCGGGCCCGGCACGAACACGTGGATCGTGGGGGCGGGCCCGGTGGTCGTGGTCATCGACCCGGGTCCCGACGACGATGAACATCTCGCCGCGCTGAACAAACGGTTGTCGGGCAAGACGGTCGGGGTGGTGCTCGTCACGCATGGGCATCCAGATCACCTTCCGCTCGCGGAGCGGTTTGCGCGCCAATTCCAGGCCACCGTGCAGCGATACCCGGAGCTGGGGGATGGCGATATCGTCCGTGCCGGCACGCTCAACCTCACCGCGCTCCACACGCCCGGCCACAGCGCCGACCACCTTTGCTTTTTGATCGCTGAGGACCGCGCGATCTTCACCGGGGACCTGGTCCTGGGCCAGGGCAGCTCGATGGTCACCTACCCGGAAGGCGACGTCGCCGCATACCTGAGGTCGCTCGACCGCCTGGAGGCGCTGCAGCCGCGGATTCTTTTCCCCGGCCACTGGGACCCGGTGACCGAGGCCGCAGCCAAGATCGCTGAGTACAAGAAGCATCGCCTCGAACGCGAGGCGCAAATCCTGGCTGAGGTGAACCGAGGCGGTGGTACCGCGCCCGAGCTCACACGCCGCGTGTATGGCGAGCTGGATGCCAAGCTGATGGTCGCGGCCGAGATGACGCTGCGCGCGCACCTACGGAAGCTGGTCGACGATGGAAGCGTGCGCGAGCGCGGAGATGTGTACGAACCGTCGGTAATCTAGGCGC
>Ga0209805_1002353_pt1 | contig 11034 bp, 12 predicted proteins | sample GraSoiAngelo_148_FD_185905 | JGI IMG/M metagenome (GOLD analysis project Ga0209805, IMG submission 185905) | Grasslands soil microbial communities from the Angelo Coastal Reserve, California, USA - 14_1009_09_20cm (SPAdes) (version 2) | ecosystem: Environmental > Terrestrial > Soil > Grasslands ... | reverse complement strand
GATAGCATCGGTAGCACAATCTCGCAATGAGTAGGTGTTCATTAACCTTAGAGTTTACCTCAGTTGGTGGTTGGTGGATTGGTAGCTCGACTAAAGGAGCTCCAGCTCTTTCCATGGTGGGAATGGATGGTTGCTGTAAACCTACTAGAACGTACTAGAGAACCCCACAATGAGCGTAACCGGGAGATTTCGCCAGTCACCATTTCGTGGCCCACCAGTCGCGCTACAATCGGGTTCTTGGAAAGTCAATGAAGAAAGAACTTGCTAGAGCTATGTTGGCCGTGGCAGTTCTAATTCCTCCCACCAATGTGGCTAGTCAGTCCGCGCAACACGATTCCATCCAAGCTAATGCAACACAGATCGCACCATCAACCTCGGACAGAAAGCCGCAGAAGGTCTACCACATCGGAGGAGACGTCAAAGCTCCGCGGGTGATCTCGTCCTTTCAACCAAGCCTTAGCGAGGAACAGATCAGGCAACTACGCTCGGGCAAGAAGGTGGCGAAGAGGGGTTCAACCATATTGAGAATTGTTGTGGGGGAGGATGGAACAGTACGGAGCGCTAAGGTGTTGGAGAGCTTCAACCGTGACCTCGATGCAAAAGCAATCGAAGCGGTCAAGCAGTGGAAATTCGAACCAGCTCTGAAGAAGGGTGTTCCGGTGGCTGTCGAATTAGGGGTTCAGGTCGATTTCCATTTGTACAAATAGGGTGTTCCCCCTTTTTATGCCTCACCTCACCCCGAAGGCTGCGATTTTTCGCTGACGGCAGGCGAAGTCAGGCGTTTGTACAAAACCACTGCCAGTGGGTCAATGAGCGAAATCGCGATGTTACGCCAACTACGATAACAGGCACGACCCCGGGAGAAATTTTGGACTAGGTGGCATGCGTCGCCGTTCACTCCACTTCCCCAATCACTTTCATCCTGCTTACCACGTGGGTGTGCTCGAATGCGCTGTTCTCCAACGACACGGACACTTGCCGGTTGATGACGAACGCGGCACGAATCCGGAACTCGGTGCCAAGAGTGGCAGGAAACCACACTCCATCTGGCTGCCGCTGATAGACGACATTAAAGCCAATTCCCGGAACATTTATTCCTAGCAGGGTGCGGATCATAAGTGGAATGCGCCCTGCCAGCTTGGTAAACACCCGCACGGGCTCGAATTCTGCAGCATCGATGTACGCCTCGCCCGCCCACGGGACCTCGTCCTTGTCCTTCGGTTGGAAACGGATGTGGTAAACGCTGCGACCCTGCTGCACCTCTTGACCGAGGAGTTTGAAGGCGTAATCGTTCTGCTCTTCGCTGGTCAGTGGAAACCAGCGTCTGGCCAAACCGTCTTTGGCTTTGTCGTCGGACAAATCGTCGCGTAAGTCGTTGATCAAATCGCCGTCGAAACTGTCTTTCTCCGGCGTTGGCTCGCCCGTAAACTGCTCGTACCTTCCCTTGTGCCAATAGCGGCCGGTCAGCAGCGTGAGCTTCTTTTTGGTGCCGTCCGGCGTTGGAACCACGTTGTAATCTGCGGTCTCTTCCCGCATCAGCTTGCCGCCGCGTTTATGCGTGAGAATGTGGATATGTTGTTTATAGACGTATTGCTTGCGCAGCGCCTCACTGCGATCCTGATTAGCTGCGACGCGGGCCATGATGGCCTCGGCGGTTAACCCCGCTGGATTGGGTTGCGGACTTTGTGCGAACGAAGCAGTGGCTATCAGCAGGATCGCGCCAAAACGAAATACCGACATAGGCATAGACCGCGCCCTCCGACATTACCTTCAGGATGATAGCGAAGTTCCTGATTCTCCGCGATTCGCTTCGGTGGCCCCGTTCAGTAAATCACCTTCAGCGAAACCGATTGCTACCGGGTGGAGCGAGCCAGTTCCGGGGCGGGAGTTGCACCCGCTGAAGTCCAGCGCCTTTTCCCGGCGCACTATTTCACCGGTTCTTCAATGCCTGCCCAGTGACCCCGTCACTCGCATAGGAACCGATCACCCCGGTAGAATCTAACGCAATGGACTGCCCAAACTGCAAGCTCGTGAATCCAGCGAATGCGACAAGATGCGACTGTGGCTATGATTTCCAGACGCATACAATGCAGGAGTCGCACCTCACAGCACGTGATAAACAACTATTGGGGCACAGTGCAGGCTTTGTACGATTTTGGGGAGCTTTTGCCGGACGGTTCGGTTCGGCCCTATATGGTTCGAGCTCTTTTCCGCAACTGGAGGCCGGACCAGTAACGACTCTCCATCACCCGCTTGACGCTACCAGGCGATTAAACTTGTACCGTTTCGGTTACGAGTTCAATAGCGATATAACGCCAATTCCCAACAGACGGTATGATGGCAAGGTGATGAGAAGCTGGAAGTTGTGGCTTGCTGGCCGACGTGCAAGGCGTGAAATTGAAGCTATAGCACGCACCTATTCCGCGAATGCGAAAGGTGAGCAGTCGCCGGGTCGCGACCACAACGGCTCTGGTCGGCTGACACTTTCGCGGACTTCAATGACGGTCTAAACACGGCGGTAAGTTGCCACTAGTCCCTCTACACTATTCATTCTTCATCTGAATTCAGCGCTCAGCTCTGAGTCGTTAGGGGCGAAAGGCAACTCGGGAATTGGACTCTCACGCGGGAAGCAAGGACGCGCACGGCAATACACTTCGACCGGTTTGGCACACCTTTCGAGTCGATGCCTCCTTCGATGAACAGCGAGGCATTACAGGTATTGGATTGATCCTGCGAGCAACCAATAAGGCCGGTCGAGATGGTGCGGTCGTAGCCAGGTTCTCTGAAGCATATATTGGGCTGCCGATTCAAGCAGGTGAACAATTCGCCGTGCTTCGCGCCTTGGAAATTGCTTCCGAAAGACGCTATCGGTTGCTTAGGGTAAGATCCGACTACAACAAGATGCGAATCGTGCTGAAAGATGATTATCAAGCTGGTGTTGTTCAGGACGAGCACAACCTTCGGGCGATGATTTTGCGTCTGGCGCGAAAGTTTGATCAGATAAAGTTCGCCTGGATACCGCGCCGCAGGAATCAGGAAGCTCACTCTCTGGCTCGCAAAGCGGTGCTCCAAAGCGCGCCGGTCGTGCGCGAAGACGTGCAGAGATTTTTCGAGTCAGGCAGCATCTCTTAAATTAAGAGTCTTAATTGCAAGAACTTTTTGTAAATTAGGCTCCTGCCCATTCCGCTGTTTAGAATGCGTCTGCCTCATTAACACATGGCAGACTACGACAAAAAAAGGAGGACGTGATGCGACGATCACTGTTGACGGTTGGACTGGCTCTGGGGCTAATCGCAGCTTGGTTAATTGGTCGGCTTCAGGGACAAGCGCAAAGCGACGAGGTCATCTTTGCTTCCGCGAGTCATGCGAACTTCAGTGAAATGCCGGGCGGCAAGGGAGGCGTGTCCACAGGGCCCATTTGGGGGGATGCCAACGTTGGTGCGCACGGAACATTCACGAAGTTTGTGCCCGGATACGATGCGGGTATGCATACCCACACGAACGACGTCTGGATTGTCGGGATCAAGGGTGCCTATCTATACAAAGACGAAACGGGCGAGAAGCGCGTTGGCCCGGGTGACTTCCTGCGAGTGCCCGGAGGACACAAACACTGGAGCGGCGGAGATAAGAAAGAAGGCGCCCTGTTTTACGAAGAGTCGTCGGGCAAGTTTGATCTGGTTCCCGCGAAGTAGCGCGATTGCCGGGGACTTTGCCCGCCATTCCAATGGGCTCCTCGTTGCTGTCTGATTCGGATGGCGGGCAATGAGTGCGAGCAAACCGGCTTAGGCTGACATTCCCCGTTCCTGCTGTCAACTGAGTGTAATGGCGATTCATCATCAATTGTGGCCCGGGCGGGTCGGACAAGTCCGATGAACGGGTCCAAGCAGATAAAATGGGGTTAGGATGACTGCTGAACGCCTTGTCGCTGTGTTCGATCTGGGTGGTGTGCTGATTGATTGGAATCCGCGTTACTTGTATCGCAAGCTCTTCAATGGCGACGAGAACGCGATGGAACACTTCCTGGCGACTATCTGCGCACCCTGCTGGAACAAACAGCAAGACGCCGGGAGAAGTTTCGCCGAGGGTTGCGCTTTATTAAAGGCCGTTCATACCGACGCGGCATACCTGATCGATGCCTGGTTCGAGCGATACGATGAGATGCTTGCTGGTCCGATACAGGGCACGGTTGACATCCTGAGTGACCTACGTTGTCAAGGCGTTCCTCTATACGCGCTCAGCAACTGGTCCGCAGAGACATTTCCATTCGCGCTGAAACGATTCGAGTTTCTGAAGTGGTTTAAGGGGATCATGCTATCCGGCGAAGTAGGGCTGGTGAAGCCCGATCCTAAGATCTACGATCTTTTCCTCAAGACATTCGCGATTAATCCCGCGAGTGCGGTCTATATTGATGACCTGGAGCCGAACGTAGAAGGTGCTGCTGCCTTTGGTATGCACGGTATTCTGTTCACCGATCCTGCTGCCCTTCGAACTGACTTGCGTCGAGCGGAGGTCATTTCAGTGTTGACCTGACCCGGGGCTCAATGAGTGAAATGGCGATGTTTCGCCAACAATTGACGAACGCGCGGATCGGAGCTCTTTTGATCCTCTTTCTCTCTCGGCGTACACTCCGGCTGAAAGAGAGGCTGGACAGATGAGATTACTCTCAAACTGGAGTCTACTACTTCAATGCTCGGCAGCTGGAATGATCCGCTACACGAAGAAGGCTCGTTGGGTCGTATTCCATGCTTGCGAACAGGCTTTACAACAGAACTCGAAACAGGTGACTGCGGAACATCTGTTGGTTGGTTTACTTCGGGCAGACCAATCCCTCGCGGCCCATTGCGGACTCACCATTGATCGGGTGCGCAAGGAACTTACGAAGGCTCCGCACGGATGTAGAACAACGACCGGCCTGGCTTTGAGCAACACCGCAAGAGAAGCAATTTTGCTGGCTGCCGAGGAACGCGAGCGCTTCGGCCACAAACACACCGGAACCGAACACCTGCTGCTCGGGATCATCCGTGGTAGCTCGGACGCCGCGAAAATGCTAGAGCGGAGAGGATTGACCATCGATCGCGCACGTGAGTTAGTCAGTCAGCGGACCCTAGCTGTCGGATGGGAAAACGTCGAGTCGGCTTTGGCTACAGCTGGGCAATTGCCATAATCAGGCCGTGGCGCTCACAACCCCGTGGTGAGTGCTATGGCGATTTATCGACAGTTTTGAGATCATGTCATTCGCAACAGATTCGACAATTCCCGCCTGAATTACGCGATTCACGCACTATCCGCACAGCTACGCGGCAAGGTCCACGATTATGTCAACCCGCTCGCCATCCAAATAAACGTTACCGTCGTTTGCAAGCACGAAGACCAGCGCCTTTGGCTGTTCCGAGAGTGTTCTCGCTTCAATCCAATCGGCGATGTAATAGTCCACCTCCGGACCGAGTCCTTCTTCCCGGTTGGATAAAACTCGGGTTACGACCGCTTTCTGCCTAAGCCCTTTATCTGCATGTATCGCGAACTCGAATTGCTGGCCGATCTTGATCTCTGATTCCATGCCTATCACCCTTTCCGCTTTGCCTCTCTCTCCCATTTGTGGTTGATTCAGCACGACCGCAATTCGCGCTGATACCGAGTCGAGGAGACGAGCATTCTACCCCGGGGTAAACCGTCAAATGGTGAAATCAGGCCTTAGCGCGTATTGACCATTGGTCAACGTGTGCTATTTCGCCAGTTAGCCTCTACGCAGCACCAGTGCCGGGAGAGTTGGCGACGTCCGAGGGGCGCAACAGAAGAGATAGCGCTGCGAGAAGCGCAACTGCCAGTCCAAGTGCTCCGATGTGCTTAACTGCCGCAGCCCACTGAGGCCGCAGCGTCTCAACTGGCGACAGCAGAATGCCTGCGAACCATCCGACCATGAAAAGGCGCTCTGGCCCTTTGGTTCCACGAATGAGCCAGAATGCAAGCCAGCAGAAGTAAGCGTAGAACCTAAACTATGCACAGGTTCTCGCCCATCTGACGTGGAACCCGCTGGCCCGACCTCATCATTCTTGCTTGTTGGGGTGTTAATTCGCGTCTAGTTGATCTCTTCTCCCTAAAGTTGCTCCATTTTTCTTGTAACTCGTTGAGGCGCCTCTCTCCTCTGTGCATAGAATTTTATGCACGCTTCAGGAGACTAAGGCGGTGGCCAGTACCGGCAGAAATGTTCCTCCTCGCGGAGCGACGCGGCGCAGCCGATTCATCAGCCGCTGGAATAATCCTCGCTCCGCATACTGATCGCTATAGCTGATCCCCACGCGTCCCGCGTGACGCCAGATCTTCGCCGCCAAAAACAAGAAACGCAAGCGGGCAATCGCTAAGGTCGTATGCTGCAGTTGCTCGACCTTGCTCTCTTCCTCGCGCTGGAACAACCACAACCAGCAGTTCAGGTTATAGGCCAGCATCACCAGCTGAAAATGCACGCAGTTCATGCTCCAGCGCCCAGAAGGATGGGCCGCCAACCCGGCATCGTTGTTAGCTTCCTTAATGAGGTTCTCCGCCCCAGCCCGCTCGTTATAGAACCACACCAGCAGGTCAATGGCATCTTGCAGGTTGGTCACGAACACTCGGTAGCGGTACTGGGGACTATCGAACAGTTGATACTGCTCGCGTTCGGGCTCGCTCTTCTCCTTCTTATAGCGCAGGGCAATAAAGCGGTACGCCTGGCCCCAGCCCTCGGGTTGATACCAGAACTCACATTGCTCGTCAGCATCGGTCTTGGGGGATGGCTGCCAGTGCGCCTTTTGCAGCTCCTCCAGCAAACGTGGCGTCTTGCGCGCCACGATGATGAAGGAAGCTTTCGCTTTCTCATAGGCTGCGACTGCCTGCCAGCAATAGAAGCCAGCGTCGGCACGAGCGAAAATGTTGGCGACGCACGGAGGCAGAGCGGCGAAAACACTCTCCAGGTGACGCGCGATCTGCTGCCCACTCGGTCGGTCTCCATTGCGCAATTCGCCCCCGATATACTCGCGGGTTTCCGCCAAGAAGGTCAGAATGGGTTGATAACTCTTCTTGCCCTTGTTCTTGGGATTGTAGGATTTGCGCCCGCCCATCTGGTGGCCGTAGAGCGTGTGCACGGTGGTGTCGGTATCCAGCGTGACCGTGCCCAGCTGCACATTCGCTGCTTCCCACACGCGTTGGCGCAGCACCCGCTGCAGGGCCAACAGTTGCTTGGCTACCTGCAAATGCAGGGAGGCCAGAAATCGCCAGAAGGTGGATTGCGGGGGCAACTCCTCTACCTGCAAAACTCCGGTCAGCATCGGGTCTTGTGCCACAAAGCGCAAGTGATTCAGTCGCGAGAAACCCACATAGAGGGCCAGCACCATCCCCAGCAGGAATTGATAGATCGTCATCGCTCGCGGAATGCGATGCACGCTCAGGGTTTCTTCCACCAGCTTTTTAAACCCCAGCTTCTCCAGCATGGTGGCTACCGGTAACAAACCACCATACGGAGTTAGATTCTTGCCGGAGAAGTCAAAGAGCGTATTCGCTGCGATTTTATTGGGCTCCGAATAAGACTTCCGAGAGCCTTGTGGGACGGGCAGTCTACGAGTATGCTTGGACTGGTTGATCACCATTTGGGTGACTCCTGGAAATGGGCTCGCGAAGCGTGAACTTCGCGGCCGCTCTGTTTTACAACAGCATTTTCAGGGTCTCCAAATGGTTTTTCTTTTCACAGGCCTCACCCTGCCTCAACACTTGTGCATAAGACAGGTTACATTCCGCACTTTCACGAGGCCAGATTTCTACGATTTCTTTGAGCATCATTCCGGTTTTACCCAGGGTGCATTCGCCACTGCGTCCGCGATGATTTCATCGAGCTTTTTCTCCAGAGCACGGTAGTTCTTAATCCTCCTCTCGCATTCTTTTGCCACCTCTTTGCTGATCGTCTTCGTGGTTCGTTTCCCCCCAATGAAGCCCGTCCAGCGGTGATACGTGCCGTGTAGTTTGTTAGGGCTGGCCTTGCAAGCACAGTTGGGCTTGCCGCATTGGCTCTTGGCGGTGGACAGGGAGCCGGGAAGGATGGGGCCCTGGGCTTGAATGGTGATGATGGTTCCGGACTTGTTTTTCTCTCTTGACATTTTACTATCCTGATGTATTTATACATCAGGATAACAAAGCCTGCAAATGCACCCTTTCCAGTTGCGGCGTTACGGCTTGGGCGTCCTCCCCATTCTTGATTCGGTGATCAAGCGGATGGGGCTGGAGCGAAACTTGATCGACGCCCTGGGCAATGCCCGTTATGCCCAGGCCATTCTCCTGCTGGTGAAGAACATCGTCGTCGAGCGCAATGCCCTCTACGCCATCGGCGAGTGGGCCGCGAGCTATGATCCCGCTCTGGTCTATGGCGGCCTGTTTGGCGACGATGTCTTGGCGCGAGCCCTCGATCGTTTGTTCGACACCGATCGCGCCAGCCTGTTAACGCGCGTGGTGCTGCAGGCGGTCAAAGCCGACGGCGTCGACTTATCGCAGATCCACCAAGACACCACCTCGGTGAAGCTCTACGGGGCGTACCAGAACCAGTGGCGCCAGGCCGTGCGTCTGGTCCGCGGATACAGCAAGGACCATCGCCCCGATCTCCGGCAACTGGTGTATGAGCTCTCGGTGACACATGACGGAGCCATTCCCGTCTTGTTCAAAGCCCACGATGGCAACCGTACCGACGACAGCTTGCATTGGGAGAACTGGCAGATGCTGCGCGGCCTTCTGGGCCGTTCGGACTTCCTCTATGTCGCCGATTCCAAGCTCTGTGTCAGCGAAACGATGTTGAAGATCGATGGCAATCAGGGGCGATTTATCACCATCGTGCCCCGCACCCGGGGCGAGGTGGATGATTTTCAAGCCAAGGTGGAGACCTCGTTAGTGCGTTGGCAAAAAGTATTCGCCAAGCGATCGAGCCGCAAGCATCGGCGCATCGATCTCTACGAGGTGGCCAGCGGCATCTATCAGCTGCAGGAAGGATTCCGGCTGTATTGGTTTCGCTCCAGCGAGAAGGCCCGTCGTGATTGGAACGAGCGCGAGGACAAGATCGCCTCCGCCATGGAGCACCTGCGGGTGTTGGCGGATCCGGAGCGCAAGAAAAAAACCACTAGCGAACCCAAGCTGCGCAAACAAGCCGATGCCATTCTGGCGCGCTTTGCCGTACAGGCCTGGGTCAAGGTCGAGATCGTCCTGGAAGAAGTGGTGAAATTCCGGCAGCTCACCCCGGGTCGCGCTTCCGCCAGCACCGTCTACCGAAAAGTCGTACGTTGGCTGCCACGCCTCAGTTTCTCGCGCGATGAAGACGCCATCGCCCGAGCGGAGTTGATGGATGGCATTTTTCCTCTCACCACCAATACCGATCTAGACGCCAAAGCGGTGCTCTGCGCCTACAAATACCAGCCCAATCTGGAAAAACGCCATGCCCTCTTGAAATCGGGCCTCCAGGTGGCCCCCATTTTCCTCAAGAAAAACGTGCGCATCGAAGCCCTGATGTTCGTCTATTTCCTTGCCCAACTGGTGTGTGCTCTGCTTGAGCGGCAGCTGAGGAATGCGATGCGGGAATCAGGCATCTCGCAGATCCAAATCCTGCCCGAGGATCGACCCTCCGCGACTCCAACCACCGAGCAAGTGGTTCGCGTTTTTAACTCACGCGCTCGCCAGCTGCTGTTCTCCAAAGATGGCCAGCTCGTGCAGACCTTTGTCGACCCGCTCACGCCTATCCAAGAGCAGATCCTTAACCTTCTGGCGATATCTCCCAAGGCCTACGCGTAAACTGGGGACCTACGGAAACCTGCGCTTTTAGAGTGCGGAATGTAAGATGTTTATTGACAAAGATACACAATGGCGCGAGTTCGGCCTGCTCGAGTGGCGAATCGCGTAGAATGGCGGACTGGTGCATGAATCCATCTTCCATCGCGTATATGCCCTTTCCACGTGTCCCGAATGAGCCGATGATCCCTGGAAGATTTTCTCAACCCGGCTTCAGACCTGACTTCTTGAGCTTCCGCGCGAGCACTTTCTCCGTCGTGCGGAGCGCATCAATTCCGGTTGGGCACCTCGATCTCGGTGCCGATCGGGGGAAGCTGCCCAACTCGGTCCTGCCGGTCCTGCCTCCCACCCTTGCGCAAACCCTCAAACGCGCGATAGGCTAGCCCACCCGTCCAGGCGTTCAATTCGACAATGAGGAGATCTCAGTGATGGGCTATCTCAAGCGCAAGTGTCGCTCGGTGAACATGCGGCTTCAACTCTGCCATGCTATGGCCATCGCGGTCCTGTTCTTTGGAGCAATGCGCGCTGGTTCGGCAGAGACAGCAAGCGAGCCTGATGGCTATCCCGTGTTGGTCAAGCTTTTTCAGCAATGGCGGGAATTCGAACGTCCGGTGATGAAGAATAGTGTTCCCGACTACAGCGCGAGCGCGATGGCGGCTAAGGCAGCGGCGCTGCCCCGGTGGCGCAAGCGGCTGGACGCAATTGATCCCAAGTCGTGGCCCATTGAAGAGCAGAACGACTACAAGCTGGTGAAGGCCGAGATGAATGGGTTCGAGTTCAACCTAAAGGTGCTCCGTCCCTGGGCGCGCGATCCCGCTTTCTATGTGAACGTCTTCCCATCCCGTAGTGATATTCCGGGGCGCGAGGGGCCCGTCTCTTATCCCGAGATCGAGCTCTACAACTATCACTTTCCACTCGAAGCCGCCGCGCAAAAAGACTTGACCAGGAAGCTCGGCATGATCCCCGCTCTTCTCGCCGAGGCGAAAGAGAATCTAATGGCCAGCAACGCGCGCGATCTCTGGGTGTATGGCGAGGATGAGGTTCGCAATCAGTCCCACACCCTGGTTTCGCTTGAAGCCGGGACACTCACCGTCCGCACTTTAGCCGAACACCAGCACGCCGATCTTAGCGGAACCAGTCAGGAGTTAAGGGCAGCCGTAGCGGGCGCGCGCAAGGCGACCGACGAATTCGTCGCATGGCTGGAAAAGCTGGCGCCCACCAAAACCAGCCTCTCCGGGGTGGGCA
>Ga0209805_1002352_pt1 | contig 11037 bp, 8 predicted proteins | sample GraSoiAngelo_148_FD_185905 | JGI IMG/M metagenome (GOLD analysis project Ga0209805, IMG submission 185905) | Grasslands soil microbial communities from the Angelo Coastal Reserve, California, USA - 14_1009_09_20cm (SPAdes) (version 2) | ecosystem: Environmental > Terrestrial > Soil > Grasslands ... | reverse complement strand
ACCGCGATGAAGTCGAACGGGCCCGTGACCGCGTCGAGGTTGGCGACGGTCGAATCGGTGCCCTGGATCGCCGCCAGCTCCTTCTTGACGGCCTTCGTCTTCCCCGGCGCCGTTTCGATGAGGACGTACGCGCGCATCTTCTTCGATCCGCCCTTCGTCATCTCGCACCTCCCGTGGGCGCCCGTCGGCGTGGCGTGGGATCGGGCTTGCTCCGACGTGACGCGGGTGAGTCTAGCAGATAGGCGCGGAGTAGCGATCGGTGACAGCGGGCCGCGTCGGAGCAGCCGCAGAACAAGGTGACCGTGCCGTCCTTCGCGGCGGCGCGCACCTGCGCCAGCTGGGCCTGCGCCTCCGGACGCTCGAGCCCCGCGAGATAGCGCCGCGTGTACTGGGCCCAGGTGAGCTCGCCGCCTCGAAACGCACGGAGCAGCGGCAGCACCGGGCCCAGCTCCTTCAGCCAGACGTCGACGCGGCTCTTTTTGATGCCGCGCGGCCACAGGCGCATGATCAGGACCCGCGTGCCGTCCGAGTCGCTGGGCGGGTCGTAGATGCGCCGGGCCGCGATCACTTTCCGATCGTCTCCGTCGATGTCTTGAGCTTTTCGCACGGGTCGGCTTCGTCGACCTTCGGCGTGAACCAGACGTAGTGGAAGGGGAGCGTGTCAATTCCGAATCGCTTGGCGTAATCGCCGGGCTTCTCCGCCGCGGCGTCGACCTCGACGAAGGCGACGCTGGTGATCGCGACGTCCTGGATCTGGCGCCCCAGGTGCAGCGGTACCCCGCGGTCGGTCCGGACGTGGCCGGCCCCCGCGATGAGGACGGCACCGTCGCGCTGGCCGCCGCGCGCCAGGCTCGCGGCGATGCGCGCGTCGCGCGCCCACTGGATGTCCGCCATCCGGTCGATCACGTCCTCGGGGATCTGGCCGCAGTGGGATTCGCGAAGCTCGCGCGTCATCGCCAGCCGTGTGTCGGGCGTCGGCTCGGCGAGCCGCAGCTGGCTCATGAGCGTGGGGCCGAGCCCCGGGAGACCGTTGCGCCGGACGGCGTCGGTGGCGGCGCGCGAGAGATTCGTGGCCACGATCGGCACGCTCGCGTCGAGGGCGACCTGCGCGATCGGCTGGTAGAAGCGCCACTCGGGCCAGCCGGAGCGCGACCAGTTCACGGCGTCGCCGAGCCCGGCGGCGTCCTTGGGGCTTCGCGCCAGATAGCGCACGATCGCGGGCGCGTCGTCGGTCGCGAGCATCTCGAATCCGACCGCCGGGCGCCGTCCCGCCTCGACCATGGCGCGGAGCAGCTTGGCCTGGAGCACGTGATGGTCCGGGTTGTCGTGCCGCTCGCCCAGCAGCACGAAGCGACTCGCGACCAGCCGCGCGACCAGCGTGTCCTCCGGGATGAACGTCCCGGCCTTCACGTCCCAGATCCGCCCCACCAGCGGATGCGCCCGCTCCGCCTGGCTCTCCCACTCGATCTTGCCCCCCTTCGCGCACCCCCCGAGGAGAAGCACTGCAATCAGAGCGGGAAGGATCGCGGGCCACACCGAGCGACACGGACGGGTTTGGGGAGTCATGCTCCGATGCTACACACTGTGAGCGCCCTCACCGAGCTTCATCGCCAAGCGTTCCCTCGGGAGTCGTCGCGGTCAGCCCGGCATCGATGACGAGAGTTTGTCCCGTGACCCAGCGCGCCTCGTCGCTGGCCAGGTAGACGGCGCCCCAACCTACGTCCCACCCGGTCCCCTCGGTCCCCAGCGGGCTCGCGCGTCGGCGCCTCTCGCGGGCGGTTTCGCCGAGCTCTTGCACCATCGGCGTCCACACCGGCCCGGGCGCGATCGCGTTGACGCGAATGCCCTTGGGGCCGAGCTGAACCGCGACCGAGCGGACGAACCCGATCACGCCCGCCTTCGCCGTCGCGTACGCGGTGCGACCGTAACCGCGCAGTGCCGCGATCGACGAGACGCAGATGACCGCGCCGCCGCCGCGCCGAACCATCGCGGGCACGGCCGCCTGCGTCGCGAGGAACATCGATTTGAGGTCGACCGCGATCACGCGATCCCATTCTTCTTCGGTGGTATCGAGCAGGCCCTTGCGCGACTCGATGCCGACGTTGTTGTGCAGGATGTCGACGCCGCCCCAGCGATCGACCGCGGCCTTGACCACCGCCGCGCACTCGGCGTGGCGCGTGACGTCGGCGGCGTGGGCGGCCGCCTCGCCGCCCTCCGCTCGAATCGCCGCGACGGTCTCCTCGGCGCGGTCCTTCACCTGGTCGACGCAGAAGACTTTCGCGCCCTCGCGCGCGAAGAGAATGGCCGTCGCCTTGCCGTTGCCGAGGCCCGGGCCGCGCGAGCCGGCGCCGGTGATGATCGCGACCTTGCCGTTCAGCCGTCCGCTCACCGGGCTCTCACTTCAGAGAGCGCGGACCGGGATAGCCGTCCCACGAAAGCCGCGGGCCATCGGCGCTGAAACCGGCCGCGACGAGCGGCTCGAAGATCGCGCTGCCGCGCACGGGGCCTCCGTCCCAGGTGGTGATCTCGAGCCGGCGCACCGGCCTCTGCAAGAGCGGCCGCTCCATGAGGGACTGGAGCGCGGCGATCACTCCAGGCAGATCGACCTCTTCCCAACCCGCGAGCGGCGTGAGGTCACGGCCGTAGCCCTCGGCGAGAAGTCGCGGCCGGCCCTGACGGAACACGAGCCAGTTCTGGGGCAGGCGCGGAGCCGTCACGCGCGCGCCGTCGCGCCGCGAGAGGGCGAAGACGCGGCCCCAGAGGTTCGCGGGGTCGACCACGTTGACCAGCACGTGGGGCTCGGCGCGGCGCGAGGGAGCATCGAGGTCGCGGAGCGCGTCGGCCAGCGCGTATTGCTCGCCCGACAGGCCGGCCACGAAGTAGCCGCGCACGACCTCGCCGCCATACTCCATCCGGAGCAGTGTGTGCCGTAGCGTGGCCCAGTCGCCCTGGGCCAGCTCGCGCGCCACGACGCCGTAGCGCGCGAGCAGCAGCTGGGCGCGCGCTTCCTCGCGCTCCTCGGGCGAGAGGCGCTCGTCGTCGCCGAGCACGCTCCAGCGTCCGATCACCGGTAGGCGCGCGAGGACGCCGCGGGCTTGACCGCGGCGCCGCCGGCGCTGGGCGCCGCCGTCCGGGGCGCGCCGCGGCGGCGTCATGCCGGCCACGATCGCGCTGAAGGTGTCGGGCGTCACGAGGCCGGCCCAGAAGAGCTCCCACAATGCCGCGAGCACCTCGGGCGTCGCGAGCCCGGTCGCGCGCCCGAGGTCCTGGGCGAACGAGGCGCCGCGAAGCTGGAGGTGCAGGAAGACGTTCTTGACGCGCGCGTCCATCTCCGGAGGCGCTGCCGCGCCTTCGCGGAGCCAGCCGACGTTCTCGCGGAGGGCGGCGCCGACTCGCGTGGATCGGCCGCGGTCGCCCGCCGCGCGATCGAACACCGTCCAGACCATCTCGCCGGCGAGTCCCAGACGATCCAGCCACTCGCGCTCGTAGTTCTCCACGCGCGCGGGCAGGAGGTCTTGCTCCCAGACCCGCACCGGCAGGTCCTCGCCCTGCAGGAGCTCGACCGCCGCGAGCACGCCCGGCGGCCCGATCAGGCGGTGGTCGGGATGAAGATGATGGCGGCGCAGCAGGAAGGCCGAGAACTGCTCGGCCGAGGCCACCGGACGGGGAACCCGGCGCGCGTGAACCTGCCGCCGCTGGATCTCGTCGAGCACCGCGATGTGGACGAACTGGGGAGCCGTCACGTCCGCGAGGTAAGAGCCCTGGCGGACGAGCCCGCGTGCCGCCAGCCGCTCGAGCGCTCCCGTCGTCGCGTCGAGGGCCAGGCCGTAGCGCTCGGCGAGCCACGCGGCCGTCACCGGCCCGCGCGTGCGCAGAAGGCGCAGGACCAGGCGCTCCAGCCCTTCGGCGGTGTCGAGCGATCGATAGAGCGCGGCGTCGGTCGCCCCGATCCACGCCCGTCGTCCGCTCGCGAACTCGAGCAGGCCGATCCGTTGCGCCTCGGTGAGGGCGCCGATCAGCGCCGGGGCGTCGGCGACCACCCGCGCGGCGATCTCCGCGTCGGTCAGATCGCCGAGATCGTCGAGGATTCCCGCCAGCTCGTTCGCGTCCCGCGCGCGCCGATCGGGCGCGGTCTTCTGGAGCTCCGCCTCGACGGCCTCGACGATCTCCGGCCTCAGCGGACCGGGCGCCACCGACCAGGCCTTGCGCATCGTGACCGCGTCGCTCCGTCGCTCCTCGGCGTGGCCGGCGCCCAGGTACGCCCAGTCCCACGCGAGCAGGAGCGGATAGACGAAGGGCGAGCCGCGTCACGTCGAGGGCGTCGTTGAAGCATTCGCGAAGGGTCTCGGCCACGATCGGGAACTCGGCCTGGCCGCCGACCGACTCGAGCAGCGCGTCGGCCTTGAGCCGCTGGAGATACGCGGGCGTCCGCTGGCCCCGGTACATGCGCGGGATGAAGAGCGCGCGGATCGCGCACTGACGGAAGCGCGTGCCGAAGAGCGGCGTGCCGATCAGCGCCTTGCCGAGGAGCGTGTCGACCTCCTCGGGCGCGATCAAGGTCACCAGGCGCTCGGGGGACGGCGGCACCTGACCTGGGGCGAACGAGAGGAGAATGCCGTCGTCGACGTGACTGGCCTCGGCGACGAGGCCGGCGCGCCGCAGCTTTTCCTTCAGCACCATGCCCCACGCGCCGTTGACCCGCATGCCGAAGACCGAGTGGATCATCGCGTGGCGGCCGCCCATCTCGTCCGAGAACGACTCGACGACGATCCCCTGATCGTCGGGAACGCCGTCGAGCACCTCACCGGCCTTCACGAGCCAGGCGTGCATCGCCGACGCGGCACGCGAATCGAGACCGCAAGCCTGCGCCGCCCACGCGGTAAAGTCCGGGGCGTCGAGACGCTCGGCCGCGTCGCGGCGCAGTCGCCCGACCGCCAGCCCGAGCTCCCACGAGCGCGAGGGATGCTCGCCCTTCCAGAACGGGATCGTCGGGGACATGCCCTGCGCATCCTCGACCAGGACCCGATCGGCGCGCACCTTGACGATCTTCCACGAATGCGAGCCGAGCAGGAACACGTCGCCGGGCAGGCTCTCGGTCACGAACTCCTCGTCGAGCGTGCCGACCTTCAGATCGGTCTCGGCGACGAAGACGTCGTAGAGCCCGTTGTCGGGAATGGTGCCGCCGGAGGTCAGCGCGAGGAACCGGCTGCCCCGGCGCGGGTGCAGCCGGTCGTTCACGCGGTCCCACAGGATTCGCGGCGCCGCGCCCTTCACCTCGGCGGGGAGCGGCTCGGCGAGCGAGCGGATGACCGCGACGAGCGCCTCGCGCGAGAGCTCGCGATACGGCGCCGCGTTCCGGAAGCGCGCGTACACCGCGTCGATCGTCAGCGACTCGGCGGCGACGGCCGCGACGATCTGCTGCGCCAGCACGTCGAGGGGCGCGTCGGGCATCGCGATTCGATCGAGGTGTCGCTCGTGGATCGAGCGGACGACCGCCGCCGCCTCGAGCAGCTCTTCGCCCTTGGTCACCACGATCCGGCCCTTCGAGGTGCGGCTCAGCAGGTGACCGGCACGGCCGACCCGCTGGAGGGCCGCCGCGATGTTGCGCGGCGACTGCAGCTGCACCACCAGGTCGATAGCCCCGACGTCGATCCCGAGCTCGAGCGACGAGGTTGCGACGAGCGCGCGCAGCTCGCCGTCCTTCAGCCGGTTCTCGGCCTCGAGGCGGGCGCGGCGCGAGAGCGAGCCGTGATGGGCTGCGACGCGACCGTCGGGGATCCGGTCGTTCAGATCGCGCGCGAGCCGCTCGGCGGCGCGCCGGCTCTGCGCGAAGACGAGGGTCGTCCGGTGCGCCTGGACCAGCTCGGCGATCTGCTGGAGCGCCGCTTCCCAGATGGTGTCACTCGGCGCCGTCAGGAAGTCGTCTACCGGCGCGATCACCTGAAGGTCGAGGTCGCGCGTGAAGCCGGCGTCGACCGTGATGGCGTCGGTCGCGGTGGCGCCGGTCAGGAAGCCGCGAGCCGACTCGATCGGGCTCACCGTCGCCGAGCAGCCGATCCGCTGCGGGCGGCTCGCCGTGTCGCGCGCTTCGACAACACCCTGGAGGCGCTCGAGCGAGAGCGCCAGATGGGCGCCGCGCTTGGACCCCATCAACGCGTGAATCTCGTCGACGATCAGGAACCGGGTGTGGGCGAGCGCCGGGCGGAATCGCTCGCTCGTGAGCAGGATGAACAGCGACTCGGGCGTCGTGATCAGCACGTGCGGGGGCCGGCGCGTCATCGCCTGCCGCTGCGCGGCCAACGTGTCGCCGGTGCGCACCGCCACGCGGATCTCCGGGAGCTTCAGCCCGTCGGCGGCGGCCGCGGCACGGATGCCGGCCAGGGGAGCCCGGAGGTTCTTCTCGATGTCGTTGTTGAGCGCGCGAAGCGGCGAGACGTAGACGACGTAGACGCGGTCCTCGAGCTGGCGGTCTAGCCCGAGGCGACAGAGATGGTCGAGCGCCCACAGGAACGCCGCCAGGGTCTTGCCGGAGCCGGTCGGCGCGACGATGAGCGTGTCGCGACCGGAGGCGATCGCCTCCCAGCCCTCGCGCTGGGCGCGGGTGGCTTCGGCGAAGGTCTCATCGAACCAGCGGCGGACGAACGGCAGGAAGTCGGCCATTCAACTGAATCTTACGCCTCAGCGGAAGCCCATCTGACGCAGCAGCAGGCGGCTCAACGTGGTGCCCGGGTCCTCGAGCTCCGCGAGGATCGAGAAGTGGTTGTGCGCGGGCATGTCGAGCGCCTGGCAGGGCAGGCGCCGGGTGCGCCACACCGCGGCCATTTCCTCACCCTGGCGGTGATATTCGGCTCCCTCGAGCTCGCCGACCGCGAGCAGCAGCGGTCCCGAGCGCGCCGGCGGGCAGTGCACCGGGCTCAGGCGGCGCGCCGTCTCCGGCGTGAGCTTCAAGACCTCGTTGAGGTACGAGAGCCGGATCGGCTCGAGGTCGTAAAGCCCGCTGATCCCGCACCCGGCCTTGATGACATCGGCGGGCAAGCCCGCGAAGGCGCTCCAGTCGGTCGACATCAGCATGGCGGTCAGATGCCCGCCGGCCGAGTGGCCCGACACGAAAATGCGATTGGGATCGCCGCCGAACGACGCGGCGTTGCGATGAACCCAGACGATCGACGCGCGACACTGGCGCACGAGCTCGTCCATGTCGACCGTGGGGATCAGGGCGTAGTTGACCACGACGACCGCCGCGCCCGCGGGCTGGAACGCGCGCGCGACGAAGCTCGAGTCGGACTTGTCGAGCCGGTGCCAGTAGCCGCCGTGGATGAACACGTGCACGGGCGCCGGGCCACCGCGGGCAGGGAAGACGTCGAGGCGCTCGCCGGGGTGCGCGCCGTAGGCGAGATCGAGCCGGCAGTCGAGCGCGGTGCGCGCCTCGGCGCTGGCGACCGCGTACCGCGACAGCCAGTCGGCGCTCTCCTTGACCTTCTCACGGTTGTTGTACTCGGCGTCGAGGGCGTGCTGGTCGTAGTCGCGATAGACGCTCTTCGCCATCTGGCGGCGACTATGCCCAAGGCGCCGGGGGCCTGTCAACGAAGCCGTCTCAGGGCGCCGACCGCGATGCTCGGGAAGAGGAGCCGGCATCAGGAGCGCGTCAGATCCATGCTACGATGACGCGAATGTTGCGTCGCTTCACTCTGGCATCGCTGCTGGTGCTGGCTGTCGCCATCTTCTGGGGCACGCCGGCGTGGGCGCACCCTGCGCTCGAGGCCGCGGCCGAGGTGCCGGCGGCTCCGCCGTCGACGATGGCCTGGTCTCCCGCACCGACGCCGCCGGGAGTCCCATGGCCTGCGCTGCTCGGCGCGGCGGCGGCGCTGATCATCTCGTGGCGCCGCCCGCGCCGCGCGCTCGCGCTGGCGGTCGTCCTGATCCTGGGACTGTTCGCGTTCGAGAACGGCGTTCATTCGGTTCACCACCTCAACGATCTCCGTCATCTCGACGATCTCCGTTCAGGGCCGACGTGTTCCGTGGCGGCCGCGACCGCCCATCTCGCCGGAACCCAGGTCGACGGCACGACACAAGAACACCTCGTCCTGACTTCCCAGGAGCGGGTCGTCCTTCCGCAGCAGCTCAGCTTCGACGCGTCGAGCCTCGCGGCCCATCAGGGTCGCGCCCCTCCGATCTCCGCTTAGCTCGCATTCGTTCCGTGCGCAGACCCGGCGTGTCCGGGTCCTGATTCGCTCCACATTCAACCAAGCGAGAGGCGGATTTCGCGGGCTCATGGCGAAGGTAGAATCGCTGCACCGCTGCACGACCCTCGGCGTGTCGTGCCTGATTCACGTGGCGCTCGTCGGTGCCGCGATCGCCATCGGTCGCGACCTCGTCATGCCCAAAGTGCCCGCGGTTCTCATCGCCGACCTGACCCTGATCGAATCGCCTCGCCTCGTCGACGCTCCGGCGCCCGGCGCTCCCGCGCCGGCCCGGCCCAAGCCCGCGAAGCTCACGTTGCCGAAGCCCATAGTGATGCCGATGCCAGTGCCCATTGCGGAGAAGGAAGCCGTCGAGACTCCGCCGCCGGTCCCTCCGCCTCCGCGAGGGAGCCCGCCACAGTGCCGGCTCCCGCGACGTCGCTCGAGGTCGCGGGGGGCTCGTCCGCCGTCCAGCTACCGATCGACACGGGCCGAGGCGGATCGAATATGGGTACTGAGCCTCCGCCGAAGAGCGTCGCGACGATTCCCTCCGACGGCATCACCAAGACGGCGATTCCCCGCGGCGGCTACCAGGTGCGTCCGTCATACCCGAGTAGCGCGCGGCGCATGGGGATCCAGGGAATGACGACCTTGCGTGTCTACGTCGCCGCCGACGGACGCGTTACGGAGGTGCTGATTCACGACTCCGCCGGCCATCCCGACCTCGACAACGCAGCAGCCGAAGCCGTCAAGCGCTGGCACTTCGAGCCGGCCAGACGCGGAGCTGAAGCGGTCGGTATATGGGTGCTACTCCCCGTGGAATTTCGCCTTCGATAGGAGCCTCTATGCGAATCGTCGTGTCGATGCTCGTCGTGCTCCTCGCCGTACCAGCCATGGCTCAGCAACCGACCGCGCCCCCGACGCAACAGGCGCCCCCCAGGCTCGAGCCGGTCGTGGTCGAGGGCGTCCGCGTGCCGGCGGACCGCACGCGCACCGACCAGGAGGCCAGCGAGGAGCTCTCGCGCGTTCCCGGCGGCACCGCGGTCATTGACCAGACGACGATCGAGCAGACGCGTGGGGCCAACCTCAAGGACGTGCTCGACTTCGTGCCGGGCGTCATGATCCGGCCGCGCTTCGGCGCCGCCGACGAGAGCCAGCTCTCGATTCGAGGCTCCGGACTCCGTAACAACTTTCACCTGCGCGGCATCAACGTCCTCATCGATGGCTTCATCTACGGACAGGCCGATGGGTTCAGCGACTTCGAGTCCCTCGAGCTCCTGACGACCAAACGCATCGAGATCTACAAAGGCGCCAACGCGCTCGCGTATGGCGGGTACACGCTGGGCGGAGCGATCAACCTCGTCACCAAGACCGGCTACGACGCGGGCCGCGTCGAGCTGCGCAGCGAGGCCGGCTCGTTTGGCTTCCTGAAAAATTACATCGGGACGGGGCAGGTCTATGGCCCGGTCGACATCTACGCGGCGTTCGCCGACACCGAGCTCGACGGGTACCGCGATCACAGCGAGCAGGTACGCCGGCGCGCCTACGCCACCTTCGGCTACGCGCTCCCGGGCGGCACCACCATTCGCCTCGATCTCGGGTACACCCACAGCGAGGAAGAGCTGCCCGGCTCCCTCACCCTGCAGGAGTTCCGGAGCAATCCGCGACAGCAAGATCCGAGCGTCGTCCAGTTCCGTCAGGAACGGAACTACGAGTATGGCCGCGGCGGCCTGACGCTCCGGACGCCGCTCGGCGAGGCCCAGGTCCTGGAATGGAAAACCCAGCTCGATTACCAGGATCTCGACCATCCCCTGAGCTTTGCCGTCATCGATCAGACCACGTTCAACTGGGGCACCGAGCTCCGGTACATCGTGACGGCGCCGCTGTTCTCGCACGGGAACCGGTTCACCGCTGGGCTGCAATACTTCTCGACCCGCCAGATCGACGCGAACCTCCAGAACCTCAGCGGGCATCGCGGAGCCCTGACCAAGAATCAGATCAACATCGCGACGAACGTCGGCGCCTACGCCGAGGACCAGTTCGATATCGTGCCGACCTTCACGGCGGTCGTCGGGGGCCGCGCGCAATACGCGGTCCGCGAGGTCCGTGACCGCTTCCTGAGCGACGGCAACCAGTCCGACTCGGTGGACTTCTTCTCGTTCGTCCCGAAGCTCGGCTTCGTCTGGAAGGTGGCGCCGACGGTGCAGGTGTTCGCCAACGCGAGCCGGTCGTACGAGCCGCCGCTGGTGCTCGAGCTGACGGCGCCGGGCCAGATCGGCGGCGAGCTGAACGAGCTCAAGGCGCAGAAGGCCTGGCAGTTCGAGGTGGGCACCCGCGGAACGCTCGGCAACCGTGTCACGTGGGACGTCGCGCTGTACGACATCGAGCTCTGGGACGAGATCCGTAACGTGAACGTTCAGCCGTTCCCCTTCGCGCCGTTCACGATCCCGCGCTTCACCAACATCGATCGCTCGCGGCACACGGGCGTGGAGGCCGGCGCCGACGTCGTGCTCGTCCGGGACGCCGCCAAGAGTATGGGTCTGGGCGCCACGGGCGACGCGTTGACCGCCCGCGTCGCCTACACCTATTCGCGCTTCGTTTTCGTCGACGATCCGACCTTTAACAACAATGATTTGCCGGGTGCGCCCCGTCACTTCGTTCGCGGTGAGCTGCGCTACGACCATCTCTCGGGCTTCTGGATCGCGCCGAATGTCGAGTGGGTGCCGACCGGCTACTTCGTCAACAGCGAGAACACCGTGCGCACGCCGAGCTATGCGCTGGGCAACGTTCGCGTGGGATACGATCACAAACCGACCAACCTGAGTGCGTACTTCGAGGCGCGTAACCTCGCCAACCA